>OLYJ01000881.1_pt1 | contig 9404 bp, 8 predicted proteins | sample 1674121 | NCBI WGS metagenome assembly OLYJ01 (sample SAMEA103958146, study PRJEB25191) | human gut metagenome | reverse complement strand
AGCTATGATGATTATTTAATTCTTAAAGATAAAAAATCAATATATGATATTGATTTATTGGATGTTTATGGAAAACTTAAAATAAAAAAATATTTTAAGGAGCATTATGTTTTTATTATCTTTTTAATTATAGGGTATGTTGTACTTATGTTTTTATCTAATTTTATTTTTGATGTTGAGGTAATACATGCAAATTTTGAGATTAGGGAACTTGTATATAGAGAACTTAGAAAAAATGGTATAGAAAAATATATATTTCGTAAAAGTTATCAGGAATTAGAGAATATAGAAAAAAATATTTTGGATAATAATAAAACGAAAATAGAATGGATTGAGATTAATAGGAGTGGGACAAAGTATATTGTTAGAGTAGAGGAAAGAAAAATAGATAAGGGGAAAGAAAAATTTGAGTATCAGGATATTGTTAGTAGTAAAAGTGGTATAATTACTAAAGTGTTAGCGGAAAGTGGAGAGATAATTAAAAATACTAATGATTATATAAAAGATGGAGAGGTTGTTATATCTGGAAATATTACCCTTCCTGATGGGAGTAGTGTTTTATCTAGGGCTAGGGGGAAGGTTTATGCTGAGGTGTGGTATTTAGTTGATGTTAGTTATCCTTATATTTATAGAGAGGAGATTTTAACCGGACGAGCGAAAGAAGTATTTTTGATTAAGTTTTTAAATAAGAGAATATCTTTATTTGATTTTTCTAAATTTAATACTTTTAAGAAAAGTGATAGGATATTATTTGGTGATATATTTAAGTTTTTAAGTTTTATTAAGGAAAAACAATATGAAATGATTGTTATTGATGAATTTTATACTAAGGAAGAAGTTGTTGTTAAAGCTGTAGAAAGGGCGGTTACAAGAGTTAAAGATACTTTGAGGGAGGATGAACAGATAATAAAGTATAGAATACTTAGTACTTATTATGATGAATCTAAAGTTAATTTAAAGATATTTTTTAGTGTTAATGAGGAGGTTAGCATGGTTAGAAAGATAGATAATAATGAGGTAGAGGATAGTTAGGTATATATATTGAAAAATTTATGATTTTTTTTCAAAACTAGTTATTATAACTAGTTTTTATATGTAAATTTTTGTAAAATATTATTATAATATAGTCAATTATGTAGATATTTGTTATAATTATAATGGAGAGTGGTAGAATGAAAAACTTGACTAGGTATGCGTTATTATTTGTTAGTTTTTTTGTTTTTAGCTCTTTTGTATATGCTTTGGAAACTACGGAAGTGACAATGGGGAGAGTAGTTGGGGAGAGTGTTAGATTTAGAAGTGCACCGGATGCTAGCGATAGTTCTAATGTCCTTACTAGGTTATATGTTGGTGATAAGGTAGAGGTATTAAATAAAAATGCTGGTACTGGTAATGGATGTGAATTATCTTGGTATTACGTTAAATATAATGATATTGAAGGTTATCTATGTAGTGAATGGGTAAGAATTATTAATGATTCATCTGTAAGTAGTGAGTTTAATATTGAAGATTGGCCTATTGAATATAGGGAATATGTCTCTAAAATTCATGAAGAGTTTCCTAATTTTGTATTGTTACCACTAAATACAGGCTTGGATTTTTATACGGCAGTTTATAATTTTAGTAAAAATGATAAGAGTTTAATTTATTATACTTTGGATGTCGGTTATAGATCTGTAAGTAGTAAATCATATAATTATAAATTAGATGAATTTTATTATGATAAAAATGAAGGATCTAGATGGTATTATGCATCTTATGATACGGTGGCATATTATTTAGATCCGCGAAATTTTTTGAATGAAACTAATATTTTTATGTTTGAAGATTTATCTTATAATACTACTTTACATACTAAGCAAGGGGTTGAAAAAATATTAACTGGAAGTTTTGTAACGAGTAGTGCTTTAAAGGATAAGTATGTTGGATATCAGGATTGGTTTATGGAAGCTGCATCTACTTATAATGTTAGTCCTATTCATTTGGCGGCTAGGGTTAGGCAGGAGATTGGTAGTGGTTCTATAGCTGCTACTGGTGAGCCTTTTACTTATACAAAGGATGGTAAAACATATAATTTTAGTGGACTTTATAATCTTTTTAATATTGGAGCATATGGTTATTCACCACCTGCTATTGCTGGGTTGGTTAATGCTAATGGTGGTGTGGATGGTTCTAATAAGAATTGTGGCAGACCTTGGGTTAGTCCTTATAAGTCAATACTTGGTGGGGCTTGTACAATTAGTAGTGGTTATAGTTCTAAAGGTCAACAAACTTTATATTTGCAAAGATTTAATGTTAATCCAGATGCTGCTAATGCAGTTTATACTCATTCTTATATGACAAATATAAGTGCACATTTATCAGAATCTTCATCATCTTATAAGGCTTATGCTGCTTCTGATTCGCTTAATCAAGAGATAACTTTTTTAATTCCGGTTTATTTGAATATGCCAAAGGAAAAAGTTAGTTTGCCAAATAAGGGAAATCCTAATAATTATTTGAGTGATATTAGGATAAACAATATAAGTTTGGAAGAGTTTGATGGGGACAAAGTTGATTATGAGGTAATTGTTTCTGAACTTACTAATAAGGTTAGTATTTCTGGTACTACAGTTAATGCTAATGCGACGATAAGTGGTATTGGAGATTATGATCTTACTGATATGGAAACTACTATAACTTTGGTGGTGACAGCTCAAAATAAGGCAGTGAGAAAATATAATGTTAAGATAGTGAAGGATGATAGTAAGCCGTTAGAAATTAGTGATATTTTAGATAATATAGGAATAAAATACAATGATAAATATATAAGTGGTATTAGTAGTGGGGTGCTTTCTTCCAATATAATTGATAATGTTAAGAAATTAACGTTGAAGGCTAATGCTATTATTAATGATGAAAAGGGTGTGGTTAAGACTAATTCATCTTTGGTAACCGGTGATAAATTTATTATTAATTCTAATGATAAGAGTCAAGAATTTATAATTGTTGTAACTGGTGATAACAATGGTGATGGTGAAGTTTCACTCATAGATTTGTTGAGGACACAAAAGTATTTGCTTGGTGCTAGCAATTTGGATGATAAATATATGCTTGCTAGTGATGTTAATGGCGATGGTAATGTAGATTTGGTTGATTTACTAAGAATTCAAAAATATTTACTTGGTTATATTGATAAGTTATAGAAAGGGGTATTTATGAAATTTTTGAAAAGAATTGTATTTGTGTTATTTTTGTTTGTGCTTGGTTTATTTAAGGTTAATGCATCTTCAGCACTTATTAATGTTTCTACTAATAAAACTAGTGTGGTTGTAGGAAATAGTATAACTGTGACGGTAAAAATATCTTCTACTGAGGCAATTGGAGCTTGGGAATATGATTTATCTTATGATAATAGTATCTTGAAACTAACTTCTGGAACAGCACATGTTGTTGATTATGCAACATCATCTTCTATAAAAACAAAAAGTTATACATACACATTTAAGTGTTTAAAAAGTGGAACTTCTAATATAAGTGTATCTAATTATAATGTGATTAGTTTTAATGAAAATCCGATGGAAACTCAAATATCTAAAACTAGAGTTAAGGTTATTACTAATGAGCAATTACAGCAATCATATTCTAAAAATAATTATTTGAAAACTTTGACTATTGATAAGGGTACGCTTAGTCCTATATTTAATAAAGATACTTTAGAGTATAATGTAGAAATAGAAAATGGTGTGACAAGTGTAGTTATTGGAGCTACTTTAGAAGATAAAAAGGCAAAGTTAAGTGGTATAGGAACGATTAATGTTACTGAGGGAGTTAATAAAATAGAGGTTAAGGTAACTGCTGAGAATGGAAATGTTAGAAGTTATATAATTAATGTTACGGTAAAAGAATTATCTCCTATTGTTGTTAAAATTGATGATAAGGAATATTCGGTTATAAGAAAAGAAGGGGTATTAGACCCTCCTAGTAATTATGTAAAGTCCACAACTTTGATTAATGGTGAGGAAGTACTTAGTTATAAAAATGAAATTACGGATTATACATTGATAGGTCTTAAAGATAGTCAAGGTTCTATGGCTTATTATATATATAAAGATGATACGTTTTCTTTGTATCGTGAGATTAATTTTAATAAAATGAGTGTGGCTTTATTAAAAATGGATAAAAGTATTATTCCTGATGGTTATTTTAAAACGGTAATTGGAATTGATAATAAAGAAGTTGAGGTATATAAATTAAATGAAAGTAGTAATTATTCTTTACTATATGGTGTTAATACTGATACGGGTGAAAAAAATTTATATGTATATGATAGTAGGGAACATACTATTCAAATATATAATGATGAAGAAATTTCAATTTTAAATAAAAAAAATAATTACAAAAGTAAAATAATTATTGGGTTAGTGATTGGGCTTGGAATAGTTATTATTGCATTTGTGGTATATGCTTTACTGATTAATAAAAAATGTAGTTTAAAGGAGATAAGTTTGAAAAGGGAACTTTTGGCTAAAGAGAAAAAAGAAAGAGAATTATCATAATTATATTTATGATTGGGGAATAGTAAGATATTCCTTTTTTATTTTAAAAAATTCTATATTTTGATATAGAATAATTTTATTAAATAAAGAAATCTGGTTCGTTATTATGTTTTGGTTCTGTGATGTTTTCTTTTACATTTTCTTTGGTATTATCTATGTTATTGTTATCTTTTTCTTTCTCTTTTTCTTTAGGAGTAGTTTTAGTGTTGCTCGTTTCATCTTTGAAAGCTGAGGCTAATCTAAACATTGTTTTCATGTTATTAAACATTGGACCGGTTTGTTTAATAATTGGAATAGCTTGATTTACAACGTTTAGGGTTTTTTGGGTATTCGTCAGAATGTTTCCTAAGGTAATTCCACTACCTTTTAGTTTAGAAAAAATTCCTCCAGCATTTGTACCACCTCTTAGAATGTTTCCTAAACCACCGTTTGCTCCTCTAAATAAATTAGGTGACATAGTTGCTCTTCCTAGTAAACTAGGTCCTCTTAAAGGAGTGGGATTTATATTATTATAAAATGGAGGAAAAGGATTATTACCGTACATTTTTACCACCTTCCTAAAATAATATATGTTTTTAAATAAAAAAAGTTAAAAAATATATAAAAATATGTTACAATATTAATAGTAGGGGACTGGGATGATAAAAAAAGGGGATGTCAATATGATATTAGATATTTTGTTGTGGCCTTTTTTGATGGTATACAAGGTAGAAAAATTGTTTTTTAATGGCTTGTGTAGTGTTTTTTCTGCTTTGAATAAGCCAATCGGTGGTAGTAAGAAAATAAGCGATGATGCTAAGCCTTTAGATTTTGAATCTTCTGATACTGTTAGACATAAAAAGAAAAAAAGATTTAATTATGTTGTTAAAGATATGTCTGGTAAGTCAGTTAGTGGTTATTTGGATGCTTATTCACAAATAGATGTACATTCATTTTTGTTAAGTCAAGGATATGAAGTATATAGTATTACCGAAGATAAGTTTTCTAGTAGATTAGGGCTTGCTCAACTTGGCAGTCTTCGTAAGATGAGAGCTAAGGATTTAATATTCTTTTTAACTCAGCTGTCAACTTATATAAAAGCGGGTATTCCATTGGTCGAATCGGTTAAGATATTGAGTCGTCAAACTAAAAATAAAAATGAAAAAAGGGTATATCAAAAAATTGTTTATGAACTTAATTCTGGGGTTAATTTTAGTGAAGCTTTAGTAAGACAGGATAAGGTTTTTCCTAAGTTACTTATTAATATGATTAAAACGGCTGAAATGACAGGACAGCTTACTGATACTTTGGATGATATGGCTGAATATTATAAAACAATCGAAAGCAATAGAAAGCAAGTAGTGTCTGCGATGACTTATCCTAGTGTAATTTTTGTAATTGCTATTGCGGTAGTAACTTTTATGATTTTGTATGTTGTACCACAGTTTGTTGGTATTTATGCTCAAGCAGGGGCTGATTTGCCTACTATTACTAAATTTTTAATTAATTTTAGTGATTTTGTCGATAAAAACATTATAACTATATTTTTATCTTTGGTGGCAATTATAGTGATACTTATTGTTTTATATAAAAATGTTACTGGAATAAGGTATGGAATACAATGGTTGCTTATGCATATTCCAGTTATTAAATCGGTAATTATGTATAATGAAGTTGTGATGTTTACTAAAACATTTGCTTCTTTGATCAATCATGATGTTTTTATTACTGATAGTATGGAGATACTTGGTAGAGTTACTAATAATGAGATATATAAGATGTTACTTAGGGATGCTTTGTCCAATTTGGCATCTGGTAAGAATATGTCTTTGGCGTTTAAAGGCCATTGGGCTTTTCCTTCTACAGCTTATGAGATGCTAGTTACTGGCGAGAGAACTGGTAGAATGGGTGAGATGATGGAGAAAGTGTCAGCTTTTTATCAGGAAGAACAAAAGACTTTGGTGACACAACTTAAGAGTTTAATCGAGCCAATTATGATTGTTTTTCTAGCTTTAATTGTTGGAGTTATTGTTTTGTCAATAGTAATTCCTATGTTTGATATGTATACACAAATTGGAGCTTAGTATGGAAAAGAGGTAATTTATGAATACTTTTTGGATAATTCTTTTCTTTATTGTTGGTACTATTTTTGGCTCTTTTTTCAATGTTGTAGCCGATAGATTATCTAATGGAAAATCAATAATAACACCAGCATCACATTGTGATAAATGTAATACGAAGTTAAAATGGTACGAGCTTATACCAATAGTTTCATATATTTGTCAAGGAGGTAAGTGTAGGCATTGTAAAAGTAAGATAGGTAGTAATCATTTAATTATCGAACTTGTTACAGGTGTTTTATTTGCTTCTTGTTACAATGAGTTTGCTTTTAGTTCAAAATTAGTTATAGCTTTAATATTTGTATCTACTTTAATAATTGTTATAGTTAGTGATATTGAATACATGATAATTTTAGATGAAGTTTTATTTGTAGGAATTGTATCGATTATCGTCTATGAATTTTTAGCTTTGGGTGTTTCTACCACTATTAATAATATTTTTTATGGAATATGTGCATTTATGACGATGTATGCTTTAAAATTGTTAGGAGATTTTATCTTTTCTAAGGAATCGCTTGGTGGTGGCGATATTAAGTTAATGTTCTTATTCGGTTTGGTATTAGGGTATGATATGGCTATCGTTTGTATTTTTTTAGGTACATTTTTAGCTTTTCCAATTTCTATATATGTTCTTATCAAAAGAAAAGATAATATTATACCTTTTGGACCATTTCTTAGTATTGCTGCAATACTTATTTTGATTACTAAACTTAATTTAGATAAAATAATTTCTTTTATAGCAAAATAATATTTCTGTTCATATAATATTAGTGGTGATGGTATGAACAAAAGGCAATTAAAAAAAATACTAACAGTATTAGGAGGAGTTGTTAGTATTCTTTTTTTAGCTCTTTTAGTGAATAATTATTTTAATATTTATTTATTTTTAGGTAGTATTTTTTTAAATTGTTGTAATGTTGGTATTAAAAATAATAAAAGGGAAAATAATAATGTTAGTGAATATTCAAATAGAAGTTGTAATAAGAATGCTGTTGTTACTTATAGTTCGTATGTTAATTGTAATAAATTTAGTAAAACAAAGGTTAGAGTTAGAAGAAAGGATTAGTTTTGTAAAAAGTTATCAATAATTAACAGGCATTCTTTGAAATTAGTAATAAAAGGAAAGTGGTGGGCTTTTTTGATAATTACTAAGCCACTATTTTTAATTTTTTCTTCCATTATTTTAGCTTCTTCAATTTTGGTGTCTTGGTCGTATTCGCCCCAAATTAGGAGAGTTGGTATTTTAATTTGGGATAGGTTATTAGTATAATCTTCATTTACTATTTGGATTAAAATGTCTTTCATTATTCCCTTTGCTTCATTATAATCTTTGGAACCATATTGTTTTTTTAAATCATCTAGTAAATATTCTTGTTTTTCTCCTTTATATAGGAATGTTATCATTTTTTTTAGTATTTTATAACGATAATTTTTCATTTTTGCAAAAAAATTCTTTTTTCTTTTTATACCTGATGAATCAATTAAAATGGCACTTTTTACTTCTATATCGGTAGTGGTAATTAGGTCGATTATAGTTTTTCCTCCAAAGGAATGACCGATTAAAGTGGGATTAGTTATATTAAGTTTTTGAATAAATTTATATATAATTAAGGCATAATCATGGGTGGTAAAAACTGATGTTGGAATACTGCTTTCACCGAAACCTGGTAAGTCTAATGAATAAATATTGTAAGACTTTGATAGTTCATTTATTAAGTTGTTAAAATATTTGTAACTAGCGTTCCAACCGGGAATTAAAATAACGTTTTTCCCTTTTCCTTTGTTAATATAGCTTATATTCAAATTATCAATAGTCATTTGCATATTATCACCTAGAAAAATATATGTTTAAATTTTTTTAAATATGTTGACAATTAATGATTTTTAAGATAAAATTGTTATGTGCTTACGGAGTAGTACTCAAGAGGCTGAAGAGGCGCCCCTGCTAAGGGTGTAGGCTGGGAAACTGGCGCGAAGGTTCAAATCCTTTCTACTCCGCCATATAAAAAAATAAAGTTTCTGTTAAATCAGAACTTTTTTTTGTGATATGATGGTCAAAAGTAAATTGGTAAGGTGTTATGTATAAAAAATATATTTTATAATTTAAATTATGTTATTGATATAAAAACTATGTTATAATTAGCTTAGTATAAAGGAGGAATAATGAATGGAAAATAAAATATGTCAAAGTTGTGGTATGCCTATTACTTCAAATGAACAATTAGGTATAAATAAAGATGGAAGTGTCAATGATGATTATTGTAAGTATTGCAACAAGAAGCGGCATGTTTAACTGGATAGCGAATCAGCTTTTGAAACTAACCAAGGGGCATCCGGTCGGAATATTATTTGCGCTCGGGCTGTTTACTGCAATTGCATCGGCGTTTTTGGATAACGTAACAACTGTTATATTGATTATGCCGGTTACCTTCTTTATTGCAAGTAAGTTGGAAATTAATCCGATTCCTTTCCTTTTGACTGAAATTTTTGCATCAAATATTGGCGGAACCGCAACATTAATTGGCGACCCTCCGAATATTATTATTGGAAGTGCAGCGGGATTATCTTTTATGGATTTCGTAAATGAATTAACCCCGATTATTGCAGTAATTATGGTAGTTGTTCTTGTTGTATTGTGGCTTTTCTTCAAAAAAGACCTTCATACAACTCCAGAAAGAATGGCTGAAGTTGCAAATCTTGATAACTCAAAAACAATTACTGATTTTCCTCTTATGATTAGAAGTGCAATTGTTCTTGGCCTTGTTAT
>OLYJ01000868.1_pt1 | contig 9503 bp, 8 predicted proteins | sample 1674121 | NCBI WGS metagenome assembly OLYJ01 (sample SAMEA103958146, study PRJEB25191) | human gut metagenome | reverse complement strand
TGAATGAGGCAGAGATTCCGTTCATACCTCTCAAAGGCTCTGTCTTGCGCCGATATTACCCCGAGCCTTGGATGAGGACAAGCTGTGATATTGATGTGCTTGTGCATGAAAGCGACCTTGAGCGTGCTGCTTCGGCACTTACTTCTGCTGTGGGATACAAAGCCGATTCAAAAGGCTCGCACGATGTCGGCATGTTTTCTGACAGCGGTGTTCATCTGGAGTTGCATTACAGTCTGATTGAAGACAAAATAGTCGGCTCTGCGGCAGATGTTTTGAGAAGTACATGGAAAAATGCATCTCCCGTTTCCGATACTTCGGAATACGCTTTCGGAGATGATCTGTTTTTCTTCTATCATACCGCACATATGGCAAAGCATTTTGTAAACGGCGGATGCGGAATTCGTCCATTTATTGATATCTGGGTTTTGAATCACCGTGTTCCGTTTGACAAGGAGAAGCGCGATGCGCTTCTTGCAGAAGGTGGATTGCTTACATTTGCCAAGCAAGCGGAAGCTCTGTCTGAAGCGTGGCTCGGAAATGGTGAGCATACTGAAATAACTCGCCGAATGCAAGACTATCTCCTGAAAGGCGGAGTGTATGGCACGACAAAAAATCGCGTTTCCGTACAGCAAATTCGAACAGGCGGAAAGTTCAGATATGCCTTCTCTCGCATTTGGCTACCATATGATGTCTTGAAGTTTCATTACCCGTCACTTGTTGGAAAGCGTGCTTTGCTCCCGTTTTATGAATTGCGCCGATGGTTCAAGCTACTTTTCTGCGGTGGAGTCAAGCGCAGTGTGAATGAACTGAAGCTTAATTCTTCCACTACCGACAAAGAACAGACTGATGCCAAAGAAATGCTCTCAAAGCTTGAAATTGATCTTTGAAGGCGCAGATTACGCATATGCCCGCAACTGCTCGAAATAATAAAAAATGTGAAAAATATGCGAAAACATATTGACAAAACTATTATCGGAATATAAAATATTACCTGTAGAAATTCGACAGGAGGCGACAATTTTGGATAAAGCCATCGCAGAAAAAGCAGCCGAAAAGGAGCAGTATTTTCCGCCGAAACTGGAGATATCGGTATTCGCTTCCGATGATATTATTACCGTAAGCTCTGTTCATGAAAATGACTCTACTGATCCGGTAGCAAATAAATGCTTCAGCGGCAAAATTTATTGGGACAATTGACTTAGAAAAACGGAAAGGATATATAATACCAGCCGTCGAAAACAGCATAAAGTCTCTCGGGCTCAGGCATATTCTGAAGCGTGTGCGAACGGATAAATACCTGCGTTGTATTTTCCAGTTCATCCGTAAGCATATTAAAGGTTACCGTGCCTTTTTCTTCAAGCAACAGTGCGGATATATCGAGCGCGCCGTAACCATAATAGAAATCTGGACCGAGATCGCCGAGGTCATAGCAGGAAGCATAGAGTATCTCTTCCAATACCTCGTTTGAGGAATATTTATATTCCCCGTTTGATTTCATAAGAGCGAGTGCCGCCGCAACTATCGGAGAGGAAAACAATGTTCCGTTCATCGTCCTGTAGCCGCCGCCTGCCGCCGCAGTATATACAGTGCCGGGAGCCACAAGATTTGTATTCTCGCCGAAGTTTGAGTAGGAGGCAAGATTCCAGCCGTCGGCTTCGAGTGCGCCGACACCGATAACACCATCGCAGGATGCGGGCTGTTGCGGTGCTGAAGTAGAATCGTTGCCCGCCGCCGCTACCATGAGTATGTCGCTGTCTACGCCGAGGCGCACAGGCGCACTGAAATCTCCTCCGCCGCCAAACGACATATTTACTACATCGACATCGCGCTCGATAGCATAGTAAAGACCGAATACAAGATCAGAGCCGCGCAGGAATCTGCCGTCTGCATCGCACTCGGCTTTTATCACTATGATGTTTACCTGCGGAGCTATGCCGACTGTTCCCTGCCCATCCATCGCCGCGGCGATAACGCCCGTTACGGCTGTTCCGTGACCGACAACATCCTCGACAAGCGACCAGTCATAGCCGCCGTCTGCCGACGTGTAGTCCTTGACTATCTTGTCATATGTAGCATTATAGGAATATTCGCTTATCCTGCCGGCAAATTCGGGATAATCGGTATCGATACCCGTATCTATCACGGCTACGGTAACGCCGTCTCCGCGATAATTTTGCCATGCATCTCCGATATTGAGATAGCACAGATAATTCTGCAAGTCATAGCCGTCATCGTATATGCTGTAATTCGGAGTGGTTGTCGGTCTGACATACTTCTCCGAAATTTCGTCTATATCCGATATGCTTGCCTTGTAGTCTGGCGTTATCTGCGAGAGATATGCGCGATTTTCCTTGTCGGCGCATATATCTCTGATACTCACGCCCTCAGGCAAAGTAAGCGTGGCATATTTGCCGTCGGAAGTGATTCTCAGTCTCGCTCCGAATCTCTCCGCCAGCTTCTCTGCCTTTGCCTTTGATGTGGCGCGCAGGACTATACTGCTATCATCATATTCACCGGCTCTGCTGTCGAGTTCGCTGAGTAGTTCGCTCTGCTCGCCAGAAAGCCGTGCTTCTCTGATGAAGACAATGCCCACCGCCACGGCAATGCAGAGCAATGCCGCAATCAGTGTTATAATCAATGCTCTTCTTCCGATTGTCTTTCTCATATTCCGCTCCTTAAAATGTTTTATATGTTTTTGTTTACATAATTATTTATATAAACAATATATATTTTTATTATAATACCATATGTTATGAATGTCAACTATACCATTTGGCTACAAATTCTCCAATTTGGCTACCTCGTCTACTATTCAGCTACATAAGTTTGTCTTGTTTTATATTTGCGATTACAAGCGGTTTTCATAAATCGAGCAGGAAGATAACAATTAGTTTAGTAACCGACCTCTCACACCGCCGTACGTACGGCTTTGTGCCCATTTCGTGTGTTTCCGATCCGGTAGTCTGTCATTTCGGTATCCCTCCTGTAAAGATGTCGTCACACTTTTATGTGCAACATCTATTATATAGGTGATTTTCAAGTCGTGGCTCATTGTCATAAATATGAGGCTTAAACCTGTGAAGTTGCTGTTTTTTTCAGGTGTGGCTCTCTCGCCGGTTTCTTTATGTAAAAATCAAAAAAGCGGTCTTTCCGATTGTCCGGAAAGACCACCTTTTTTCATTATTATACCCTCCCCAAAACTCTCCCGCAGCAGAACACGCTGTCATGCTCGGAAATGCGTATGGGCTTATACTTTTCGTTATGCGAGATCAGGCAGCCGTCCCCGCGCTCCTTGATGAAGACCTCGCCGTTGACAACGAAAATGCCGATTTCGCCGACATCGACGGAGTCGCACTTTTCAACAAATACCTTGTCTCCGTCATGTAAGGTCGGTTCCATGCTGTCACCGCCGACAGAAATCACGAAGTCCGCCTTCTCCGCTTCCTTGGATTCGGGAACGAGGATCTCCTCGGCAAGCTCGCTGTCAAGGATATTGCCCGTGCCTGCCGAAGCCGGAAGCGTGTAATAATCCATTCTCAGCATACGGCACTTGACTTTTCTGCCGGTCGCAGATACTCGCCTGTACTCGCTGTCAATCAGATAATCCACGATCTCTTTACCGTGTTCGTCAAGGACACGGTATTTTTTTATCGTCTCCCATTCGGCAGCCGTCGGGCGTTCCGACATCGAGCAGCAACCAATCATCTCGTCTGCGGACACACCAAGAAGGTCACAGAGCTTCGCCAGTTTGTCACAGTCGGGGCGACCGATTCCTTTTTCCCAATTGTATATCACCCTGCCGGAGCTTTCGCCGAGCGCATCGGCAATCTCCTGCTGCGTCATGCCGCGGATACCTCTGTATTTTTTAATCTGTTCGCCTATTACGCTCATACAAAATTCCTCCGAATTTTATTACGCATACAGTATACCACATCTCATTGTAGTTGTCAAGAACAAATACAATATTTTTGTGTACAGCTATTGACAACACAATATTTTTGTAGTATAATATCAAATACACAACGAGAAAGGAGAACGAAATGGCGGGCAAACGAAAAAACTTCTTTATGGTTGACAACAGAATCTTTGAATACGGTCTGAAACCGCGGGACATCGCCGTCTATTGTTTTCTTTGTCGTCGTATGAACCGGGAAAGCAATGTGGCTTTTCCTTCCCGGAGAGATATCGCAAACGGGTGCGGAATCAGGAAAGAGGAAACCGTGGACAAGGCAATTAAATCTCTTCTCGAAAAAGACCTGATTGAAAAATTTCACCGATACACTAATGCGGGCGATTACGGCTCCAATGTGTATCGGCTGAAAATGTGACCGGGTGGTGTCTGAAATGGTGGTGCTAACAAGAAGTCTTAACCATACATCTTATATGCAGAAGAAAACAATAAGTTATATAGGCTAAGTCGCGGTTTTTTCTTCTGCACTTATTCCCGACGCTCTGCGTCCGGGGCTGGGGCAAGCATAGCGCGTGGATGTCCTCCGCCTTTCGGCGGCGCACTTCCCGCACACAATCGGGCAGAAGCCCGAACCCACTTACCTTTTCTTTGCGAAAAGAAAAGGTAATCCAAAAGAACCGAATCAGAGAAGCAACAGCAAAAAACATGTGCGAAAGGAGAAACCGTTGAGCAGAAAACAAACAGAAACCCTGACAATCCGCCTCACGGCGGAAGAAAAAATGGAGTTGCAGAAGAAAATGTACGAAGCCGTCTCACCTTCCATGCGGGATTTCATTCTCAAAATGTGCCGTGACGGCAAGATCATCGTCAAGGAAGAGCTGCGGGTGCTGAACCGTGAACTGAAATATCAGGGCAACAATCTCAATCAGCTCACGCGGCTGGCACATCAGAATCGTTTTTCTTCTGCCGATCTTTCACAGCTTCTTTCGGTTTACAGAAAAATTCTTGCAGCACTCGGAGGACAAAATCATGGCGGTCGTTGAAAGCATTCCGGAAAAAGTACAGACGCCGAGCGCACAGAAAGGTGTGCTGAATTACTGTATGCAGCCGTCAAAAACCTTTGATGAGGGCGAACAGCTTGCGTATATTTCCGGCTACAACTGCATCCCCGAGATGGCAAACGAATCGTTTCTCGCCACACAAAAGTTGTTCGGTCATGCGGCGGGCGGCGTTCGCTTTTATCATTTTGTGCAATCCTTTATGCCCGGAGAAAATATTTCTCCGCAGGAGGTCAACGAAATCGGGATGGAGCTTGTCAAAAGCTTCGGCAACCGTGAAGCAATCATCGCCACGCATATCGACCGCGAGCATCTGCACAATCACATTGTCATATGCGCCTATGACCTTGATAACGGTCGGAAACTGCATTACAATAAATTTTTCCTTGCCGATCTGCGTCGGGCAAGCGATGAAATCTGTCAGGCTCACGGGCTGAAAGTACTTCGGGAATACGATCCGAAAGTTAAATCCCAACGCATGAAACCGAAGGAATACCGCGCGGCGCTGAACGGCAACAGCATGAAGCTGGCACTCTGTGCTACGATAGATTTCTGCATGACAAGGGCCAAAACCCGGGCACAGTTCCGCGAAGAAATGAAAAAGTACGGCTATGAAATGGTATGGACTCCCGAGAGAAAGTACATCACCTACATCCTCCGCGGCAGGGACGGAACGGAAAAGCGCGTGCGTGACAAGAGTTTATTTGATGAAAAATACCGAAAGGAGAACATGGAACATGAATTCAGAATCCGGGAAGAGCTATATGAACAAGCTCAAGGCGAGAAACATTCCGCCGGAAATTCAAGCGGAAATGCAGATGGAAGAAGAAATACCGACGATACAGATCAGCGTCGAGGAGTGGGACGAGCTGATCGCTTCGGTGAACCGTCTGGAGGAGCTGTCAGCCGAGCTGAAGGCACAGAAAGCGGCTTTCGCGGCGGAGGCGGGCAAGTATGCCGAGCAGATTGCGAAGGCGATACAGGCGCAAAACGAGGCGACAGCGGCGGCGATACGAAAGATCTCGGAGGAAGCCTCCGAACAGGTTGGGAAAGCGAGCGAAAAAGCCTCGAAAGTTATCTGCAGAAGAAGCATACGGGACGACGCATTGTGGTGGCTTCGCATGGCGTACGCGGCGGTTCCGATGATACTGACCTTGCTCTTATGGGCATACGTGGGCTTGAAAACCTGACGGATATTCTCGAAGGCGGCGATGAATCCGAGGAAGAAAAGCGGGAGCGTGAAGGGGTAAATACAGGAACCGCTCTCGGCGTTGCCGCCGGAGTTATTGCCGGCATGGCAATCGGAGTGGGGCAAGATGAGGACGGAGATATTGAAGAAGACGAGGAGGAAAACAAAGACTTCGGTATGACAATGTAGTCTGAATTTTCTCTTTTATCTCCGGCAATAATGAAAGGGGTGATGCGACACATAAAAAAATGCGGGTTTGCGTACATAAAGGCACTGCCGGACAGACGGTCGGATATGCTATCGGACATAGCATCCGGCGCGGGCAAATCTGCCTTTTCGGAGGAACGATTGAACTTATTCTTTCCCGCAAACACAAAGCCGCGAAAAAAGACGGGCGCGTTCACGCAAAAAATGAAGAAATGAGGTGAGTCATATGGAGATGAACATTCATCATGACAGCAAAACGGTCGATATATGGCTCACCGGAAGCGAGGCGCGGGACGAAAGCTTCCGTCGCTCGCTTGAGCCGTATTACCGGCAATTTGCGAAGCACAAGTATTTTGTGTCGGTGTTTGAATCGGGCGACCGGGAGCTGTTACCGGATACCGTCCTGCTCCTCCGCCACAATCTTGAGCTTCAGATGAAAGCCGAACCTGCGACAGAGCAGGTTCAGGCGTAAAAAACGGGGCAGGAGGCGTAATGCCTTCTGCCCCTTGCCAATAAATCCCTTTGCTTATTTTAAAAAATCATGTTTTATTGAAACAAGCCGGCGAATCGCGCCTTGTTAATTTCAAAATTCCACGGCATATGATAACAATTCATGTCTTTGCAAATATCTCATTGACAGCGGGCGGGTTTTGTGATACAATGTTATCAGTAATACATCAAAGGAGTGATTATCAATATGGTTGAAAGATTCCGCATTGCCGCGTACACGCGAATCTCCGTTGACCTGGAGCTTGACCGCGATAACACGAGTATCGAAAACCAGAAGGCGATCATAGACGAATACTGCCGTCTGCACTTTCCGACAAGCACGGTCGATTACTTTGAGGATCGCGACAAATCGGGCTACACCTTCGAGCAACGCCCCGATTACATGCGTATGCGCGAAAAGCTCATGCAGCACGAATACGATATACTTATCATCAAGGATCTGAGCCGTTTCTCGCGCAGAACGGGCAAAGGACTTGCCGAATTTGAGGATCTTGCCGAGCGCGATATCCGCATCATTGCCATCGGCGACGGGGTGGATTATTATCAGGACCACATCGATGACTGGATGAAGATCAAGCTCTACTTCTTCGTCAACGAAATGCCCGTCACCGACACCAGCCGCAAGGTGTCCGATGTCATTGCCTCACGGCAGTCAAAGGGCGAGTGGATATGTTCGGTTCCTTTCGGATATGTCATCACCAACTCCAAGAAAATGACCTTTGAGGTTGACGAGCCGTCCGCCGAGGTAGTGCGGCGCATATTCAGCTATTATATCGACGGCTGGGGCTACAAAAAGATTGCAAACCATCTGACAGACGAGCACATTCCCACGCCGCGAATGCGGGAAAAAGCACGCAAGGAAGCGCAGGGCGACGAGTACAAGGGCAAGGTAAAGGAAACATGGAGCATCGTGACCGTTTCCGAAATTCTATGCAACGATTTCTATATCGGCACACTGCGTCAGCACAAATTCAAGCGGAAAAAGATAAACGGAAATGATGTTCCGCTTGACGAAAGCCAGCATATCGTGTTTGAAAACCATCACGAACCGATTGTCGACTACCGCACCTTTGCCGTCGCGCAGGAGCTGTTGAAGCAGCGCGCAACCACTCACTACCGCGGTCAGAAGAAGTATGCCAACAACTACTCCGGCTACCTCTTCTGCGGTGACTGCGGCTCGCCGATGTTCTCGCGCAGCCGTCCCGACCTTGCCGACGCTTACATCTGCGGCACATATCACACGCGCGGAAAAGCCGGATGCACGACGCATCACATCCGCGTGGATGTGCTTGACCGTGAGCTGAAACGGTACATCGCCAAGGTCTGCGAGAATTCCGAAAAAATGATAAAACAGCTGGAAACCGAAATCAGCTTTGAGCCGAACGCGGTGAAGGACAGCGCCAAAGCCGCGGATGAGCTTTCAAAGCTCATCGAGCAGGAAAAGGATTCACTCAAAATCCTGATGCGGCAGAAATCCCGTGACCTCGCCCGCGCAAAAGGAAACGAGGATGTCATCATGGAAACCTACGACGCGCTGATCGAGGAAAGCGCCAACCGGATTCACGGGCTGGAAAATCAGATCGCCATGACGGCAGATACGAGAAATACCATCATCAGAGCCAACCGTCACGCAAAAACGGTGCTGGAGATCTTCCACGATATTCTGAGCAAAGAGAAGCTGGACAAGCGCGACATCGGGCTGATTGTTGACCGCATCATCGTATACGAAAACCGCATCGAAATCAAGCTGCGTGGTGATGTGGACGCGCTCCTGCGGTGCGACGATGAAGCACAGACGGAGAAAATCGCAAATTTTAACCCGGACACGGAGAATATCGAAAGAACCGCAGAAAAATACAGCTCTGTGGTGGTTCAGTCAGCAAAAAACCAAGCTGATAAGGTTTTTCGTGTCAATGTTATCAGTGGCGGCGACCCTCTCGAAATATATACCGACCGCGAAGGCGAAGTTATCTTCAAGAAATATTCACCGATAGGCGAGCTTATGGATTTTGCGGCAAGCTATGCGGAAACGCTTTATAAGACATGCAATTTCCCCGTAGCCGTCTGCGATAAGGATTGCGTTATCGCCTGCGCGGGAATATCGAAAAAGGAATTTCTCGACAAGAAAAATTCAGAAGAAGCAGAAAAAATTATCGAAAACAGAAGTCTTTATACGCATGCACCGACTAAGGAGAAAATTTATCTGACGGAAGAAAGCCGCGGCTGGTATATTTCATGTGCCATGCCTATCTTTGCCGAAGGCGATGTCATAGGCTGTGTTGCGGCGCTTGCAAATGCCGAATCCGGAAAAGACAATGCCGCCACGGAAACCGAAACAAAGCTTATTCAGACGGCGGCAGGCTTTCTCGGCAGACAGCTCGAGGCTTGACAGCACCCGAAAAAACAGCCTGTCCGCTCATTTTCCCATATGCCGTGAAGGCAAAATCTGCCCTTATTTCTGCCTTATGCCGCCTGCGCCGAAGAAAGCGATTTCGTATTTCCAAAAGCGAAGGCGGCTGTTTTTATATCATTATCAAGGCGCAAAAAAGGCGTTTTTTTAATATAATGTGAACTTATCGGCAGAATTATTGACACAAGAGGCAAAATGGGATATTATTTATATAAATAA
>OLYJ01000856.1_pt1 | contig 9604 bp, 19 predicted proteins | sample 1674121 | NCBI WGS metagenome assembly OLYJ01 (sample SAMEA103958146, study PRJEB25191) | human gut metagenome | reverse complement strand
AACAGAACAAGATTTACCCGCACGACCTCGAGGAAAAGGGATTCAAAGAACTTCATTTCCGTGAAATGAGCGAATGTCAACTCTCGAAGAGCGCATTCGTGGAGAGATATGTCTCCCCTACCGTTAAACACGCAAATAGCGGTTGGTATGGTGTCGAATACGTCGCCTACACCAACGGAGAAGAATATGTCTTCTTCCTCGATAACAACTACGACAGATGCCGTGGAGTCTGCGTGACAGCGGATTCGAAGCAGGCAATTGCGACTGACGTGTTCGACAACATTGATTAGAGCAACAAATAACAAATTAAAAAATTATGAGTTTTCGGACAACCTCTAAAACCGAAGAAAGGATTATACTATGGAAAGAAAAATTTTGGCTGAATTATTTGTAGAGGACGACCGCGCAATCGAAATGGACAAAGGCACAATCGATTATGTAAAAGACGTAATTGATTACCAATGCCAAGAGTGCGGTATTTCAACCGGAGATATGCGTATTCTCGACGACGATGATCCAGAAGACGCAAAGGCAAGCGACCTTGCTGACAAGATTTTCAACTCGGAAGAAAACAAACCGACTTTCGTTTATGTCGTAAGAATCGATGTGACAATCGATGGTTCGACAGATACCGAAATGAAAGTTTTTTCTACTCGAGAAAAGGCGAAAGCATATTTCGACGAGTGCGTTGCCGATGAAAAGGCAAATGATCACTTGATGCTGTTGGACGACAAGGTTATTAACGAAGGAGAAAATTACTTCTCCGTTTATCAGGAAGGTTTCTGGTCTGAAGACCGTTACGAAATCGAAATTATTGAAAAGGTGGTATATTGAAATGGAACTGAAATGGAATAAAACTTGTGCGATTTTGAAACCGACAATTCAGGTTAAAATCACAAAAGAAGATGTACTGGACATTATCTGCTCCGCCGTAAATGGCGGAGTCGGATATTGGGGAGCAACATCTGCCAATGACGAAGATTACTCCGAGGCGAAGAAACATCTCGTTGAACAGGGAGCAGATCTGAAAAATATTTGTTACGAAGAAGTTTTCGCACAAATTCTTTTTGATGGAAAATCATTGGAAATAACCGACATCGAGAATGGCGAAAAGTATTTTCTTTCTCTCGAAAAGCTTTTCATCGGACTTCGGAAGGCAATTGAGGAAGGTTACTATTCCCACTACAACTGGTATGTGCCGGAAGGAGACGGGTTCGGAGAATGGCAACTTAATTGCTATCAGGTCGATTCAGCAGTTGCTGACATTATCATCCAATTCTCGCTCTTTGGTGAAGTCCTGTTTGACTAATCATTAAAACAAATTAAAATTTAGAGTTTGCGGAAACCTCTTCAAAACCGCAGAAAGGAAAGACTATGTCTGCTATCAAAACCTACACTCCCAACACTCTCGCAAAAGAAATTAAATCCGCTGTCGAATGGTTGAAAGAAGAAGATTGCGGTTGCGTTACTTTGAAACTCAACGGGACGCTCGCTGTCTGTATCGGTTGGAGCGATGGATTCGACCCCGACGACGAAACCGTGATTCATTCCAAAACGGAACCGACTTGGGCAATTTGTTCCGCAATCAAGGCTTGGGGTAACGACGACCTTCGAACCGACCTTGATTACATTGACGCTCCCTACTACGAAGACGGGAGCGTCTATGACACCGAAGAATCTATCTCTCCAGATGAGAACTACGAATGGATCGCCAAAAACTTCTTGGATGAATTTGATGTTCTGAAAGAAATGGATATCGATGAAAATGGACTGATTCACGAATAATTGTTTCACGTGAAACATTTCAACCACCAAAATCAAAAATTGGGTTTCCGGTTATCCCTAAAACCGGAGAAAGGAAAACAAAATGAAAGACATTAGGAAACTCGTGAAGGACTACTTGGCAGAAAATCACGCTTGGTGCAAAAAAGCAGACGGAAATTATCACTTTGAGATTGACATCGATTATCGTGACGAAATTGAAGATTCTATCGCGCAGGAAATCCTCGAGGGTAATTCTCCCCGCGACACTTTGATTGAAAAACTCTGGGATTGGTATCAAGAGCAGGAATGGGATATTATCGACAACCTCGTTGATGACTTTAAAGAAAAAGTCGACCCGAAACTCCTTGAGGATGCTAACATCATTGAAGATGGGAACATCGATGATTATATGATTCGCGACATAATTATGGATGCCGTTTATGTCGATTACCCTGTCGATTGGGCAGAAGATCTGGAATTCTGCTTCAACATTATCGTTTCCAACGGGGACGACAACTACGACTTCTGGTTGAACGAACATATCGTTGACGAAGACGGAAACGTTAACGAAAACGCGGAAAAGTCTGGTCTTGTCTGGCTGGCAAAACAGCAAGGATATACACTCGATCAAGTTGTTGAAATCCTGAAAGATGGCGACATTGCAAAACCAAAAACATTTCTCGAAACTGTATTACAGGAAGTCGCCAACGGATATGGTTGCGAGGCGCTGACATTCTGCGTTAAAATGACTCTTGGACAGGCAATCGATCTGAAAGAGAAGATGAAATCTAACCCCAACGGTTCGATTGTTATTGACAAGAGAGTTGAGTGCGGTCTTTTCGACCCTTGGGATGGTGGCGGATCGGTGCTTGAAATCGCCTGCGAAAAAGATGTTGAAATTCCGTTTGAGAACATCTGGAAGTTCTATATCGACGAAAAAAGAAGCAATCGGTATGATTCAATTCACAACGTTTACGGAACTGACAGCAGCATCTGGAGAGATTGTCTGAAAGAAATTAAAGCCTGACTGAAAACCAATCAATTTGCCGAGCGGTGGCGGCATAATACCACCGCAAAAGAAAGGAAACATTATGGAAAACATTAAAATCACCCCGTTTGTTAACGATGGAGAAAAAATGAGAGACTTCTTCGACCTTACGAAAGAAGAGTTTCTCGAATCGTATTCTTATCTGACCGAAGAGGAATATGACGTGACGGCAGAATACGTTAAAGAGCACGACCTCGCAAAGCCTCTCTGGGTTTGCAATCACTGCCTTTGCGCAATTGAAGCACATGAAGGAAATCAAATCTATCGCGAATGGGGCGTCGATCCTGACGATGAACGTCAATCAAAATGCGATTGGTGTGGAGAGACCGGATTCTGCACCCTCAACGAAATTATTTAAAAAACAAAATAAAAAGGAGAAACCAACTATGAGACACAATGAATACACCGAAATCGCCGACAACTTCTGCAAGAAGCACAACGTCACCGTGAAATTCACTTACACCGGACTTTACGCTAACCCGAACTGGGGCGAACTCACCCTTCGTCCTCGTTATCGTTACGACATTAAAACCCCGCTCGGTCATATGTGGGGAATTTTCTGGGATTCTATCGCAAATAAGGAAAAGCTTTTGTCGAAAGACCCCGAAAAGATTGCAGAAGCAGAACCGACCGCTTATGACATTTTGACCTGTCTTGGAGGAGACAGCTATGTGAGCGATGACTTTGATGAGTTCTGCTCGGAATACGGATACGACAACACGCCCGGTTCTGAACGCACGAAAGCTTGGAAGATTTGGAAACTTTGCCTCGCGCAGAACAAGAAACTTCATCGGTGTTTCACTGAAGAACAGATTGAAGAGATGCGCGACACGATTCAGTAATTAAAATTACGCTGACCTAACGGCGACACGGGGAGAAAGGAAAAAGAAATGAGAAGAGTTACTATTGATAAAGAGATTAAGACAAGCAGCGTTGAAAAGGCGGCGGAAATCTTCTCCGAAAAATTAAGGAAGAAAGGCTACGGTTGGGCGGCCGAAGAAATGACCGAAAGCATATCAAACGGTTATGTATGTTTCAGCAATGCCTCGGAGCATAATTTAAAAATAAAAGAAGTTAATTCGCCTAAATCCAGCGATTGGACTTATTACTGGGCGATAGAAGAAATTGATGACAAAAAATTTTATGCATGGTTTATAGAAAGACAATAAAACAAGTAAACCATGATTACTCCGTTAGCCGTGCGGGGCGGCAAAACCCCGCAGAAAGGAATTATTATGAAAAATCTTGTTACCTTTGACAATGCGGAGGAAATGCTCGACTTTATCAACGACGACCACGACCTTTACTGCGAGGAAACAAACACCTACGTCGCTAACTACAACAGCTGTGGCGGAATTGTTACTTACTTCCTTAACGAAGATGAGGTCTGCAAGTGTGAAAAATACCGCGAAGAAACAGGTGATTATTGGCTTGGTTGTCTCGGTCCTGGTGGAAACATCTACGACGACCCTTCGTACCCCGATTTTAAAGATGGTCAGATAAATAACCTCGACTTCTGCAAACAGAACTACAAAAAGCTTTGGTTCGTAATTTGCTAAACTAAAATTTGTCTGCGGTATCGGACATATACGGCCAGAAAGGATAAGGTTATGAAGAAAGCTATGAAAACCACAACCACCATTGACACCAAAAAGACCATTGACAGCTATGACATCGAAGGACTCTACTGCGGAGAATGGAGCGTTGAATGCTCCGAAGATACCTACGCAGAAGCCAGAAAGACTATAAAAGAATATCGCGACAACTGTCCCCAGACATCGTTCCGAATCAAACATCGGGTTGAAAAGAATCCGAACTTTGTTCTAACTCTCGGAGCGTTGAAGAAGGGTGATTGGTTTACTCTGAAACCGATTGCTAACCCGAAGGATTCGCAGGTCTATGAAAAGGGTGAATATGATCGCTCTGAAAAGAAATACTCCTGCGGAAGACGCGACGATATCAGCTATGAACGGATGTTGAAGAAAGACACTCCGGTCTTCGTTGATTTCACGTATTAAAATATTAACAAATTATTAAGAAGGAGATTAAAACTATGCTTACCACTTACAAAACCGCTGAACAGAAGTACCTTTTCGAAACCTACGCAAACGAAGAAGGGGTTATCACTCAAAAAACCGTCGACAAGCTCTCCGATATGCTTTCTAATGATGTCTATGTTCGCCCGGGAGGAGAGGGTGACTACAAGACGAAAGCAACCCACGCAGAAAAGAAATTTCTTGCGCAGCTTATTGGAGCTGGACTCTGGGCAATCAGAGATGGAGGAGATTTCTATGCAGTCGCAAACGCGCTCGAATATATGTTCGTGCGTTGGAACTCTGACAACAAGGGAAGACATCTAAACAGTTATCTGACATTCTACTGCCCTCTCGCAAGACTGTGCGGAAGAGGACAAAAGGTCGAACTCTGACAATTAAATTGTTAACAAATTATTAAAATTAAAAATTATGAGTTTCCGGAAAACCTCTAAAACCGGAGAAAGGTTTACACTATGACAAGATTGGAAAATGTTATCGAAGAAGTAAAGGCCGCTCGCACTGGAGTATATCGTCCTTGGATTTTCGACGAAAATGGGAATATTCGTGAAGATGTTCTCGTTGGAGACGTCCTTCCGCTTCTCGAAGAATTGAAGGAATACGAAATTGACATCACCGATGAAGAAATTGAAGAATTCATCAACGATGAAGAAACGAAAGGAGACAACACCTACAACTGGGGCGCAAATATCTCTAATGATTTACAAATTCACTCGCAAGAATATGATGACGAAATAACGATGGTTATCGCTGTCCATCTTCGTGGAGATGTTCGAGCGAACTATTCTGATTACTTTGCTGTGAAGATGAGAGGATTCTATGAGTTTTACGAACTCGAATCAATGCTTCAGCACAAACCCATTACAAACACTCTCGCTGCTTACATCAATTTGATGAGTGAGGGATACGACGTTTATGATTATGAACACGATGAAGACCTTGGAGAATTCTACGAAATCGAAATCAAAGACGCGCTTTCGGAGATAACAGCAAGACAAAAAGAGTTATTCCCGGAAGAAAATTGACAATTGAATTATTAAAACTCAAGGAGGCTGGAGAAATCCAGTCTCCTTTTTATATAGATATTCTAAAAGATTGGAGGTAAAACATATGTCCCCTTTCGGCATCTTGGTATTATTGATGTTAGTTCTGGCTTTTATAGAAATCCACAAATTCTAATCAAAGGAGTTCAATTATGAACAAAGTATTAAAATTAATTAAAAACAAAAAATTATTTACAAGGAGAATTGATTATGGCAAATATGGTATTTTACGAGAGTTGGCTCGAAACAGTTGATGCATTTGAAAAAATGATGGGAATTGATTTCGCTAAAGAAGCGATTTATGCGTTAGTATACTTATCGATTCGAGGAGAAGTTAAAACAGAAAACGATTTGATTCTTGGTTGGATAAAAGGCAGTTGCCTTCCAAACGTTCAATCCGCACAAGAGAAATATCGAAGAGCGGTTGAAGCTGGAAAGAAAGGCGGACGACCAAAAGAATTAGATTATGATGAAATTTATCGCCTAAAAGAAAATGGAGTTTCAGTTAAAGATATCGCCTCCAAAATGGGGTTGACAGAAGATTCTGTTAGAAGCGCTCTAAAACGATATAACAGAATGGGTCAAAAGGGTCAAAACCATGATATAGATAAAGATAATGATATAGATAGAGAGAAGGAGAAGGAGATCGAGATCGAGAAGGGTGGTTCTGACGAACCCTCCCAGACCGCTGACGCGGTTTCTCCCCCTGCTACCGCAGAGTCCAAGATCAAAGTCGTTCGTCTCTTTTCAAAGGGAACTTCCTATTCAGATATTACGAAGAAAACCGGGGTTCCAGATTATCAAATTAGAGAAATCATAGATACGTGGAAAGACGACAAAAAGATCGAAACATATTGGAAACACGAAGCAGAACAAACTAAGGAAGAAGAGAGATCGAGACGTTCAAGAGAAAAGCAGAAGATCGAAGAAGATAATATGTTGAAGATTGTTAGAGAACATTGCGAAGAGCCGATTGACGAAAAAGAAGTCCTTGAACATTATTGTTCCGAGTCGATGTCGGAATGGTATTATAGCGATTTGCTTTCCTTTTTCAAAATAAACCCGGACAAGAAATATACACGATTTAGAGATTTAAGTAACGATATACAACACGATAAAGACGAAGCGTTTAAAAGTTATCCGTACTAAAATAAATACTCGAAAATTACAGGACCGCGTCCTGATTATATATAAACCACAAAAATATTGAGTTTCCGGAGAACCTCGCCAAAACCGGAGAAAGGATTCCGAAATGAAAAAGAAACTTGTTTTTAGACCTGGCAATTACTATCGCGTAGAGGTGGAAATTGAGCTGGAGACGAATCGGCTCGGATATGTCTGGAAAGACGGAGCGCTGAAAGAGGTTCGAGGAAATGTGTTTTCGGCAATGGCAATGATTTACAGACACAATTCCTTTGTGAGTGGAGGTCAGTGCTTGGACGCCCCAAAAGTCTTGAATGTTGTGAAAAACGGGAAGCTTTGCGAGAAAGATAGAGCAATCTATCTTGAAATTTTCCGGTTATGGAAGAATTATCACCTGAACGGAATGAATGCGGGATGTGAACATCAAAAAGAAGGCACTCCCGTTGGAGAAGTCTGCCCTGTCTGCGGATATCGTTACGGGAACGCATGGCTTTATCGCGAGATTCCTGAAAAAGATCTTGAGGCGATCAAGCACCTGTTCACCATCGACTAAAATTAAAATTATGCTGTCCTATCCGGCTTGACGGGTAGAAAGGAATATAAAATGGAAATTTACACCAATCAGATCAAAGAATGGACGGACTACGAGAATCAGCACAAGATCGCCGTTGCCGCAGTGAAATGGCTCGACAAGAGTCTGCGGATTGTTCACGGAAAACGTGAAAGAAGCGTCGAACTAACCTACGGACTGCCTTACACTTCGAGCGGAGAATATGCCGCAATCTGGAACACGAATGTGGACGCAAGAAGTAACGACGACTTGACTTTACAGTTCAAGGGAATGGCGCTTGACAAGGACAACAATCCGGTTATCATTTGGTATATGACCGACTGCGACGGTTGGAAATATACCACAATGAAGAATTTCAACGAGTTGAAAAAGGAGAGAAAAGTATGAAGAAACAAAAGCAAAGTGCGATTGAGACTCGGAAAGAACGCAGAAGAAGACATTTTTGGACTTGGATGATGGACCACTTTCCGAAGACCTACGACTGGCTCGACAGGCATTTGAGCTGCGACACATTACCGTTCTGAATTAACAAAAATTTAACAATTGGTTGTCCTAACGACCATAAACCGGGGAGAAAGGAATTATTATGAGAAAGTTTAGAGACATAAGCACCGGAGAAATCATCACGGAGGAAGAATTGAGAAAGGAGTTTGAGAAGCTGAAGAAGGAAACCCCGGAAGAATATGACTACTCGTTTAATCAGTATCTTCTGAATTGCTCGGAGACATTGAATGAAATTCGTGAATGGGTTGGAAACGCAAAAGTGATCTACTCTTTAAAAGAGCTTCCGCAGATTGGAGAAAGCGACAACTGGCTTGGATTGGTTATTTCCGTGGAACTTTACGACGAAATGGACGACTACGTCATATATCGAGTTGGACACCTCGTGGAAGACAAATTCATCGACGCAAATACCGATGTCATCTATTGGACTTACGCAATCCACAAAAATAATATCAAATAAATGGAGGAAACAGAGATGAGAACATTTCGCAATCTGGCAGGACAGGACATCACGGAAGAACAGGTCTTGGAAGAAGTAAAAGCACTCTTCGGAGAAGACCACGACGCAGATGAACTTGGAACAATCTTTACAAACTATGTCAACAACGCAATCAACAACGGTACTCTGACTGAAACCACCAACGAAAACAAAAATATTGAAAATGAAAAGGAGAACAAAACTATGAAAACTTATGACGAGAAGGTTGAGGCAATCAAGAACATTATCAAGAATATGGACGAGTCGGACGCAATCGCGCTCCACAACGAGTATTGCTACGAAACCAACGATTACGACGATGAAATCATCGAGATGGAAAGATTCGACGAAATCTGCGAAGGTATGGAGCCGAGTGATATTGCCCGCAGCATCTTCTATGGAGATTTCAACCCGAATCACGACTACTTCCATTTCAACGGTTACGGTAACTTTGAATCGACAGACTATCCGACTGACTGGATTTATCCCGGTGACATTGCGAGAGATGTTGTTGATCGCGAGTGTGCTTTTGAGAATGACGAGATTCAGGAAGAAATTGACTCTTGGAGCGAAGATGACGAAGAGGATTCTGAAGAGGAAACTGATGATGAATAATGTTCATCATTTGTTAATAAATGAAAGGAGGACAATTATGTGATACTTTTACTGGTTTTGGGGTTGCTGATCCGACGATGTTGGAAAGACTCGAAAGAGATGTGCGGAAAACTTGAAGCAATTGCGTTTTGGGTTTTATCTGCTATTTATTTCTTTCTGATGTTTTACTTTTCGAAGTAGAAAGGAGGTGATGAAAGCTTGATAACATTGTTGGTTCTATGGCTATTGTCGAGAAGGTCTATGAAAGAAGTAAAAGATGACGGCGGAATATTCGTCGTCATCATAATAATTCTTTTGTTCATCTTCTCGATTTGGCTGGGGATTAAACTGGAAGTTATTGATACGAACTTTCTGCGCTAAAAGGAGGTGATGTAATGAGCGCTT
>OLYJ01000849.1_pt1 | contig 9656 bp, 4 predicted proteins | sample 1674121 | NCBI WGS metagenome assembly OLYJ01 (sample SAMEA103958146, study PRJEB25191) | human gut metagenome | reverse complement strand
GGGGGTTGCGGTGGATGTTCATGCCGGGGGCCAGCCAGACGCGCACGCCGAAGACTTCCATCTCCGCGCCCACCACGTCGCCGCATTTTTCAATCAGCTCCATATCCCAGGAGCTGGCCAGCAGCCAGGCGATGGGAATGGCGGTGCAGTACTGATAGTAGTCCGTTTCACCGGGCTGCTTCTCGCCGTAGGTCTCGGCAGCGCCGCCGATGGCCTGTGCGCCGGGCATCACATTGCCCTCGGCGTCGGTACGGAAGTGGGGGAACAGGCGCAGACCGGCAGGGCCGTCCGCGTTGGTCATGTCCCGCACGCCCCGGTAGGCCAGGTGCATGCTGGTCTCGCCCGCCGCGCCGGGGACGGCCTTGGAGGCCGCGCCGATGACGCTGTCGTTGTCCCGGGCAGCGCCCACGCACATTTCGGCCATTTCCTCCACGGTCAGCTGGGCCACCAGCTGCTCCATGGTGTAGGCTCCGCCGCGCACCTCGTCCATGGTGATCACATGGTCGGTGCCTGCCGGGGCCAGGGGAGCCGGCTCACCGGCGTAGGTCACGGTGACGGTGGGGATCTTGGCGGCGCGCAGGGGGATCACCTTGGCGCTGGCCCGCTCCTCCGGGTCGTGGGCGGGGGCCCAGGGGGTGACGCCCACGCTGGAGATCTCCTCAAATTCCCGATCCAGCGGGCAGATGTTCTTCACCTGCTTGGTGACGGCGGTGCCGTCCAGCCGCAGCAGGGCGGCAATGTGGGTATCCCGGCTGTGACGGCCGACGCGGATGATGTACTCGCCCGCCTCCAGCACGTAGGCGGCCTTGGCCGGATCGTAGCTTTCCAGATTGGTCAGGTCGAAGCTGACGGTGAGCGCCTGGGCCTCGGCGGGCTGGAGCAGCCGGGTCTTGCCGAAGCCGCACAGCACCTGCATGGGCTTCTCCAGGCCCTGCCTGGGGGCGGAGCCGTAGACCTGCACCACCTCCCGGCCAGGGTGGGCGCCGGTGTTCTTCACCTCGACAGTGACGGATACCCGGTGCTCGTCGGCGGAGGCGGAGAGGATCCGCTGGGCGAACTCCGTATAGTTCAGGCCGTAGCCGAAGGGATAGACGGGGGTGACGTTGAAGGTATCAAAGTAGCGGTAGCCCACAAAGATGCCGTCGGTATATTCCTCGTCATGCCAGTCGCCGTTGTTGTGGCTGAAGGTGGGGGAGGAAGGGTAATCCATGTAGTCGGCGGCCCAGGTGTCCGTCAGGCGGCCGCTGGGGATGGACTTGCCCAGCAGCACGTCGGCCACGATGTGTCCGCCCATGTTGCCGCTCTGGGAGATCAGCAGGGAGGCGCTGATGCCGGGAATGGCCTTCAGGGCGGCGGCGTTGATGATGCCGCCCAGATTCAGCAGCAGCACCACATGCTTATAGCTTTTGCCCAGAGCGGTGAGCAGATCGGTCTCCTCCTGTGTCAGCTCATAGTCGCCGGGGGCGGCGTAGCGGTCGCTGCCCTCGCCGGAGTTCCGGGCCAGAACGTAAATGGCCAGGTTGCCCTCGGCCTTCTGGAAGGGGGCCAGAGCCTTGGGAATGAAATGCTCGTTGAACATCACCACAAATTCGGGCACGCCCATGGCTTCTGCCCGCTGACGGATGGTGGCCATGTACGCCCCCATCTCCGCCTGGACGGCCTGATCCTGAGCGGCCAGCCAGTCCTTGGTGGTCACGGTGAAGCCGGCCTCCTCCAGGCCCTGCTCCACGGATACGCTGTAACGGCTGTTGACCTCGCCGCTGCCGGTGCCGCCCTTGATGGTGGCGCGGGCGCCGTTGCCGTACAGGGCGACCTTCTGGGGCCCGGACAGGGGCAGTGTGCCGTCATTTTCCAGCAGGACCATGCATTCGCCGGCGATGGCGCGGACGAAGTCGCTGTGGGCCTGCTCACTGGGGGTCACGTCGGGGGTGGTGCTTGCATAATAGTGCATCATGGGGATGGACTCCTTTCATTAAATGGTTTCAAAGCGATATTGACACATTTTCTGTTCATTATTATACAAAAAACGTTTAAGAAAATCAACAGCTTTTGTGAAAATACTTGAAAGCCTCCTTTTTAGATGCTATACTCGTATTGCCTGAGGAGAATACGGACGGATAGAAAGGACGGATGAGCAATGAAGCGAAAGCCCCTGTTTTGGGTGATCCTGCTGGCGCTGCTGCTGTGCGGGGCGCTGGTGTGCATGGCCTTTGCCGACGGCTTACAGCGCAGCGGCGGCGCGGTAAACGTCACCGACGGCGTGCTGCAAACGGAAAGCGGCAGCCTGACCTACAAACTCTATACGCCGCTGACTGCCACCGAGGCGCAGAAGGCCCCCGGCGTTCTGCTGCTCCACGGCTATCAGAATGACCATGAGACCTGCGCCGCCTATGCCATCGAGCTGGCCCGCCGGGGCGCGGTGGTGCTGGCCCTGGACGAATACGGCCACGGCAGTACCCAAATCGGCCTGCGGGAGCGGGGCTATGTCGATCACAAGCTCAGCGTGAACTACGGCGCGCCCGGCAGCACCTTAAAGGACATCGGCGGGCCCATCCGCTACCGGGTGATGATGAATTTCTCCAACCTCTCCTTCTTTGATCCCCTGTACAGCCGGGACAGCCAGGGCAACGCGATCACGGACAGCTCCTGCGGCGGCGTGGACGCCTACCGGCTGCTGTCGGAGCTTGCCAATGTGGACAGCGGCCGACTGGCGGTCAGCGGGCATTCCATGGGCACCTGGAGCAGCTGGAGCGTGGCAGCGGCCTACGCCGGGTCGGATATCGCCCCCCGGGCGGTGGTGCTGCAATGCGGCGAGCTGTTCTACCCCAGCGCCTACGACAGCGAGAACATTCATTTCAACAATGTGCTGCTGTTGCAGGCAAAATATGATGAATTCAGCTATTTCCGGGATTATCAGAACAATGTGGACGACGTGCTGCTGAAAAGCGATCTGCGCACCCAGTTCCTGGACACCGACGCGGATCACGCTGCCTGGGATACCACCTTCGGCAGCTTTGAGGACGGCACCGCCCGCCGGATGGAGCTGCTGAATACCAACCACCGGCTGACCACCCACAATGCCAAGGGCCTGTCCGCCGCCATGGACTGGCTCCATGACGCCATCGGCCTGAGCCTGGACATTCCGGCGCGGGAGCAGGTGGCGATGGCAAAGGAATGGCTGACCTTTGCCGCCATGCTGCTGACTCTGTGCGCCATGCTCCCGCTGATGGAGCTGCTGCTGCGCCTGAAGCCGCTGCGGGCCGCGGCCCAGCCTCTGCCCAGCGGGGATGAACTGGCCTCCAAGGGAAAATGGTGGCGCGGAGCGATCATCTCCATTCTGATCGCGGGGCTGAGCTTCCCCTTTATGACCCAGCTGGGCCACGGCCTGCTGCCCCTGCCGGAGAGCATTTTCCGCATGACCATCGGCAACGGCTTCGTGGCCTGGTATGCCCTGCTGATCCTGGTGATGCTGCTGACCAACGGCATTGCCCGCCGCGGCGCCAGGAAGCGGGGCCGGTTCCTGACCCTGCATGATATGGGCCTCTCCTCCGCCCGGAAGCCGGAGCGGGTGGATTTCGGCATGTATGCGGCAAGCCTGGTGATCTCCGCCGCCATGGTGGGCCTGGTATACGGAGTGAATGCCCTGTGCCAGTGGAAATTTGACCTGGACCTGCGGTTCATCTGGCCCTTCTTCCGCCCCTTTACCCAGGCGCGGCTGGTGCAGTTCTGGGTGTATTTCCCCATTTTTGCCCTGTTTTATCTGCTCAGCACCGGCAAGGTCTTTGCCATGCAGCGCACCAACGCGGCGTATCTGCCGGGGCTGCGGGGCTTCCTGGGCTGCTGGTGGCGCAGCTTCCTCATTATGGCAGGAGGGCTGCTGCTCATCGTGCTGCTGGAGTACATCCCGTTCTTTGCCGGTATCGGTCCCGGCGCGGATATCCTGTTCGGCTCCACCTTCGGCGGCCCCTTTATGTCGCTGCTGATCGTGTTTGTGCCCCAGGTGCTGGTATTCAGCCTGCTGGGGACCTACTGCTACCGCCGCACCGGCACCGCCGCCGTGGGCGCGTTCACCACCGCCGCCCTGGCCTGCTGGATCGTCACCGGCGGCTCGGCAATGCTGTGACCGGCCAACGAAAATATTGACAAAATTGTGAACATGTGGTATAATAATCGGACATTGATTTTGAAAGGATGGAAACAACAATGAAGAAACTGACCGCGATCCTCCTGGCGATGCTGATGCTCCTGGCGGTTCCCTTTGCCTATGCGGAGGAAGCCGAGGGCGAGACCGAGCCTCCCTTTGAGGGCGAGTGGGTGGACTTTGAGAGCTTCGTCATCTACCTGCCCACCAGCCTGTCCGAGTATGAGGTGTCCGATGAGCTGGCCGAGCAGGGCATCTACTACATCCTGACCGACGAGGATCAGACCCACACCATTCAGTTCGCCTACACCCCGATGGAGAAGGACGCCTCCGAGGAGGAGCTGGCAGAAGGCTTCAAGGCCGCTTACGGTGAAGAGAATGTGTTCACCCTGGAGGCTGCCGACAAGATCATCCTCGGCTACGTGGATGCCGAGCACGACGCCACCTGCTTCGTGGTGAAGGACCCCGTGGATCTGGGCGTGTATGTCTTTGCCTTCGTGCCCGCCTCCGACGGCGACTTCATGGAGACCGCCGGTGTGATCCTGGGCACCCTGACCTTCGCGGACGCCGAGACCGCCGAATAATCCCGTTTTTCCCTCCAAGCCCCGCAGCATAAAAGCTGCGGGGCTTTTCCGCCGTGGATCTTCAAAGTTTTCCTTGAAAAAGGGCGGAAAAAATGGTATCATTTAAAGTCGAGAAGTTATCAGGATCAGGAGAATTGCCATGAATACAAAAACCACCGTCATCTCTCAGGAGCAACTGGACGCGCAGTTCGGTTATTGCGATGCCGTCGCGGCCCTTTGGGCCCGGCAGGGGATCACGCCCGTCGCCTATGTGGAGACCTACGGCTGCCAACAGAATGAGGCGGATTCCGAAAAGCTCCGGGGATATCTGGCCCAGTGCGGCTACGCCATCGGCTCTCAGGCCGAGGGGGCGGATGTGGTGATCATGAACACCTGCGCCATCCGGGAGCATGCCGAGCAGCGGGTGTTCGGCAATCTGGGGGCGCTGACCCATACCAAGCGCCACCATCCGGGGCAGAAGATCTTCCTGTGCGGCTGCATGGCCGGGGAGAAAAAGGTGTCCAAACGCGTCAAGGAGAGCTACCCCCATGTGGACGGCGTTTTTTCCACCCATCATCTGTGGCAGTTCCCGGAAATTCTATACAATGTGCTGACAAAGCCCGGGCGGGTGTTCTATGTCCAGGAGGAGCCGGGCTCCATCGCCGAGGGCATCCCCCAGGTGCGCGATTCCGGGCTGAAGGCCTGGGTGTCCATCATGTACGGGTGCAACAATTTCTGCACCTACTGCATCGTCCCCTATGTCCGGGGGCGGGAGCGCAGCCGCAGGCCGGAATGCATCCTGGAAGAGTGCCGCGGCCTGATCGAAAACGGAGCCAAGGAGATCACTCTGCTGGGGCAGAACGTGAATTCCTACGGCAAGGACCTGGGGCAGGGCGTGGACTTTGCGGACCTGCTGGCCCAGATCGCCCAGCTGCCCGGTGAGTTCCTGGTCCGCTTTATGACCAGCCACCCCAGGGACGCCTCCCCGAAGCTCTTTGATACCATGGCCCGCTATCCCAAGATCGCCAAGCAGCTCCATCTTCCCTTCCAGTCCGGCTCCAGCCGGGTGCTCAAGGCCATGAACCGGCACTACGACCGGGAAACGTATCTGGAAAAGGTGAATTATGCCAAGTCCGTGATGCCGGAGCTGGTGCTGACCAGCGATGTGATCGTGGGCTTCCCCGGAGAGACGGAGGAGGAATTCGAGCAGACCGTGTCCCTGATCCAGCAGGTGCACTACGACAGCCTGTTCACCTTCATTTTCTCCCCCCGCACCGGCACCCCGGCGGCGTCCATGGACGACCCCACGCCCAAGGCGGAAAAGAACCGCCGGTTCGACCGGCTTTGCGCGGTGCAGAACGCCATCTCCGAGCAGACCCACCGGGGCTACATCGGAAAGGTAATGCGCTGCCTGGTGGACGGCCGGGACGGCGACAATCTCACCGCCCGCACCGAGGGCGGCAGGCTGGTGCGCTTCCCCGGAGACGACAGCCTGATCGGCTCCTTCCGGCAAATCGAGATCACAGGCGCAACCACCTGGAGCCTGGTGGGCACGCTGGCGGAATAGACCCAAAGGAGGAACATCAATGGCAGCGAAAGACACGGAGCTGACCCCCATGCAGCAGCAGTACCGGGCGCTGAAAGAGAAAAACAAAGACAGCGTGCTGTTCTTCCGCCTGGGCGACTTCTATGAAATGTTCAACGAGGACGCCATGTTGGCCGCCCGGGAGCTGGATCTGACCCTGACCACCCGGGACCGGGGCAAGCCCAAGGAGGAGCAGACCCCCATGTGCGGCGTGCCCTATCACAGCGTGGATGCCTACATTGCCCGCATGGTGCAGAAGGGCTACAAGGTGGCCGTGTGCGAGCAGATGCAGGACCCGGCCACGGCCAAGGGTCTGGTGGAGCGGGACATCACCCGCATCGTCACCCCCGGCACCGTGACGGAAAGCTGCATGCTGGACGAAAACAAGAATAACTACATGGCCTGCATCTATGGAAAGAATCACCGCTACGGTCTGGCCTTCTGCGACGTATCCACCGGCGCGTTTTATGCCACCACCTGCGCCGACGCGGCCTCCGTGGCCTCGGAGCTGGGGCGGTTTTCCCCCAGCGAGGTGCTGCGCTGGGGCGAGAATGTGGACTGCGACGGGATCCACGACGCCCTTTACCACCGCCTGAGCTGCTGCGTGGACGAGGGGGAGGAAGCGCTGTTCCGCCAGGAGGCCTGCGAGCAGCTGCTGCAAAGCCACTTCAAAGCGCCCATCGAAAAGCTGGGCCTGGCCACCTACCCCCTGGCCGCCGTTGCCAGCGGCGCGCTGCTGCAAACCCTGCTGGACCTTCAAAAGAACGACCTGGCCCACATCCGCCGCCTGCAATACTACACCGGTGGCAAATTTATGGAGTTGGACATGGACGCCCGGCGGAACCTGGAGCTGACGGAAACCCTGCGCTCCAAGGAGAAGCGGGGCACGCTGCTGTGGGTGCTGGACAAGACCCACACCCCCATGGGCGGGCGGCTGCTCCGGGGCTGGCTGGAAAAGCCCCTGCTGGACGCCGGCGAGATCACCCGGCGGCAGGCCGCCGTGGAGGAGCTGGTGCAAAGCCCCATCGTCCGCGGCGAGCTGGAGGAGGCGCTGAAGCAGGTGACCGACCTGGAGCGGGTCATCACCCGGGTGGTCACCGGCACCGTCAACTGCCGGGATCTGCTGGGCCTGGCCCGGGGATTCCGGGCACTGCCCCAGGTAAAGGAGCAGTTGGCCAAGCTGAAAGCCCCCATGCTGACTCAGCTGGACCACGGCATCGACCCCATGGGCGATTATGTGCACCTGATCGAGAAGATCATCGTGGAGGAGCCCCCCCTTACCGTCCGGGAGGGCGGCATCATCCGCCGGGGGGCGGACGCGGAGGCGGATAAGCTGCGCGACATTATGGAGGGTGGCTCCGGCACCATCGCCTCCATCGAGGCGGAGGAACGGGAGAAAACCGGCATCCGCACCCTGAGGGTGGGCTATAACCGGGTGTTCGGCTATTATATTGAGGTATCCAAATCCTTTATCGACCAGGTGCCGGACCGCTATATCCGCAAGCAGACCCTGGCCAACTGTGAGCGCTACATCACCCAGGAGCTGAAGGAACTGGAAAACCAGGTGCTCACCGCCAAGGACCGGCTCACTGCCCTGGAATATGAGATCTTTACCCGCCTGCGCAATCACCTTGCCCAGGGAGCGGAGCGGGTGCAGCTGACGGCCACCGCCGTGGCGGCGGTGGATGCGCTGTGCTCCCTGGCCTCCGTGGCCGCGGAGCGGGGCTACTGCCGCCCGGAGATCAGCCTGGGACAGGAGATCTCCATTACCGACGGCCGCCACCCTGTGGTAGAGGCCATGCTGAAGGACACCCTGTTCGTTCCCAACAGCACGGAGCTGGGGGCGGCGGACAATCAGGTGGCCATTATCACCGGCCCCAACATGGCCGGTAAATCCACCTATATGCGTCAGGTGGCGCTGATCGTGCTGATGGCGCAGATCGGCTCCTTTGTGCCGGCTGCCAGCTGCCATGTGGGCGTGGTGGATGCCATCTTTACCCGCATCGGTGCATCGGACGACCTTTCTGCCGGGCAATCTACCTTTATGGTGGAGATGACCGAGGTGGCCGAGATCCTGAAAAACGCCACCTCCAAGAGCCTTGTGGTGCTGGACGAGATCGGCCGCGGGACCTCCACCTTTGACGGCATGAGCATTGCCCGCGCCGTGGTGGAGTATATCTGCGATAACATCGGCTGCAAAACCTTGTTCGCTACCCATTACCATGAGCTGACCAGCATGGACCAGGATGTGGACGGCATTAAAAACTATAACATCGCCGTCAAAAAGCGCGGGGAGGATATCACCTTCCTGCGGCGCATTGTGCAGGGCCCGGCGGATGACAGTTATGGCATTGAAGTCGCCAAACTGGCCGGTCTGCCGGAGGCCGTGATCAAGCGTGCCCACGCCGTGCTGCGCCAGCTGGAAGCCACAGCTCCCGGCGCCAACAAGGCCATGCAGCTGGATTTTGAAACAGTGGAAGCCTATAACAACCCCGCCGTTCCCAGCGAAGTTGTGGACAAGCTGAACAGCCTGGATATTGAGACCCTGACCCCCATCGAAGCGCTGAACTTCTTGTATGAACTGAAACAGGCGCTGAAGTAAATACATTGTTCAAACGCTAAACTTTAAGCAGAAAAACACCCCCTGACCTAGAAAGAGGTACCCCATGGCAGAAATTCGCGTACTGGATAAGCATACCGCTGAACTGATCGCCGCAGGCGAGGTGGTGGAGCGGCCTGCTTCGGTTGCAAAGGAACTGCTGGAAAACGCCATCGACGCCGGTGCAACGCAGATCACGCTCTCCATCGTGCGCGGCGGCATTCAACAGCTGCAAATTGCGGATAACGGCAGCGGCATTGAGGCAGAGTATATCGATAAAGCCTTTGTGCGCCACGCAACCAGCAAAATTGCCAGTGCCGAGGATCTGGGCCACATCCACACCCTTGGCTTCCGCGGCGAAGCGCTTGCTTCCATCGCCAGCGTGGCCAGGGTAGAGGTGCTGACCCGCACCGAAGCGGACGAATACGCCTGCTGCTATCGCATTGAGGGCGGCGAGCCCCAGGGCATGGAGCCCGGCGCCCGCCCGCGCGGCACCACCGTAACGGTGAACGATCTGTTCTATAATACGCCCGCCCGCATGAAGTTTCTGAAAAAGGACGTCAGTGAGGGAACTTTTGTGGCGGATATCGTTCTGCATGAAGCGTTGTCCCACCCGGAAATTGCATTCCGCTTTCTGCGGGACGGCAAGCAGCAGTTCATGACCCCCGGTGACGGCCAGCTGCGCAGCGCTGCCTATGCGGTGCTGGGGCGGGAGTTTGCCCGCGACCTGCTGCCGCTGGATGGCGATGGCGGCGTTTATAAAGTGAC
>OLYJ01000846.1_pt1 | contig 9672 bp, 6 predicted proteins | sample 1674121 | NCBI WGS metagenome assembly OLYJ01 (sample SAMEA103958146, study PRJEB25191) | human gut metagenome | reverse complement strand
TCGAATTTTTCCCTTTTTATATCATATACTTCGCCACGATTTCCTATCATAATATATAAATCTTCATCAGAAGTTATTATCACGCCTGACGTATTCTCAAGACTTTTTATACACAGATTCGTTCCTATTCCACATATATCTTTAGTTCTTACAAAAGCCCACGGAATCCTTCTCTTCACATAATGTTTCATATCATCTAATGATATTTCATCTTCCATAGAATTAATCACTTCTGTATCTTCGAAATATTTATACGACATTTTCTCAATAATATTTTCAACATCCATCCCCGTAAATGCAGAGTCGGTATCAATTATTAACTTAGAAATTTCACCATTAGCCACAACTGCTCCACCAGCAGTAATCCCATAGCCGCCTAAAATATAGTTAATAAATTCCAATGCACGTATTGATTTATTATTACTGACACAATTGATTATGTAATTATCATTTTTCATACAGATTATAATGCAGATAATGCTTCCACATTCATTGGTAATATCTATTACTTTATCCACATTAAATTCATATTTATCCTCTACATTCAGAATCACAACTGGAATGTTTTCTAATTTAATCATTTTTTTAACTTCGACTGCCTCCATATGCCTGCCTCGCTTCCACTAGTTTCTTACAGAACCATAAATATTTAACACATCACTAATATATTTAATCTATTTAATTTAACCTATTTAATTTAACCTATTTAATCTATTCCATCTATTTAATTCTTTTAATCTATTCTATTCCCATTACTTCGCATACCGTAACTTCCTTAGAGATTCCCTTAACTGTAACCGTAATCTCTTCCCTGACAGCTACTTTCTTCTCTATATCTTTAATACTTTCTTTCGATATCAATATCTGCCCGCCTTTGCTTACGTCTTCTATTCTTGAAGCTAAGTTAACTGTATTTCCCATAACATTATATCTCATCATCCGGTTTGAACCGATATTTCCGATAAACACCTCACCTTTATTAATTCCGATTCCCATTTTCAATTCCGGATATCCATTTTCACTATTATATTCATTTACCTTACTCATAGCCTCCTGCATTTCCAATGCAGCTTTAAGTGCATTGTATTCGGAACATTCTAATTCCATCGGTGCGCCAAATACAGCTAATATTGCATCTCCGATAAATTCGATAATAGAACCCCTCCACTTAAATATTATATCTGTCATTTCTCCTAAGAAGAAATTAATCATATTTGTAAGCGAATCCGCTTCTAATCTTTCGGCAATCGGTGTAAAACTTCTTAAGTCTGCCATAAGTATAGTAACGTTCTTCTTCTCACCACCGATAGATGCACCCTCAGGATTATCAAGAATTACTTCAGTAATATCATTAGAAAAATACCTGCCAAATATCTGATACAGCAGCTCATTGCGTTTCTCTAGCTGCTCATTTAATATCTTAATCTGTCTTGCCATACTTAGTTCACTATTCTGTCTCTGAAGAATTATTTCGTAGTCCCTGCCCTTTTCATACTGGGATGCTATTCTCTTAATTCTCATTAAAGCTACATTGCTTAATGGTTTAGATAATACAATCAATGCACCTCTTTCATAACATTCTTCGTCTATTTCCTTTGTTCTTTTACCTATAATAAAAATTACAGGAACACCCACATACGCAGACTGCCCCTGTATAATCTCCAATGCCTTAAAGCCACATTCTTTCTCTGTGTCATAATCTAATATTATAACCGATGGTCTGATGTCTATGTCTTCTCTCTCTATTGCCTTTTCAACAGATTGATGCGACAACATCGCAATGGTTCTGAATGTGCCACCGCCATTTACCGCACCCTGGGTTTCTACTAATTCTTTTTTGTTGCTGCTAATTATCCATATATTTTTTTCCATAATTACCTGCCATCTATTTTCTTGCAAACATCACATAAATATCCACTTCTGATAGGTGCCCCACACATTTTGCACCTTAACCTTACATCACTGTTTTTAGGAATTTCTAACATTTCCTGTTTAATAAAATAATCAATGCTTGCTCTTGGTACTTTTGTAGCTTTCTCTATCATAATAATCGAACATGGACCTGCTTTCTCAAGATAGTTTCTTACTGTCTGGAAATAATCATAATTCTCCATTCCACAATTTGTACATTTATATACACCTTTAGCAATCTCTTTTAACTTGCCATTACATTTTCTGCAGAATTCAGGTTGAGGATTATAGCTAAATGCTTTAATTTTCGAGCGTCTTATATTTTCCCTGTCTGTTTTCTCCATTTCAGGATGTTCTTCTCTGTTTTCTGCTCCTTCATTATCTTTATCTGAATTTTCTCCGTTACCTATATTTTCTATATTTCTATTCGAGGTAGTTTCATTATTATCGTCTAATTCACGATTATTTGAATTTGCGATTTCTCTGCCATATGCAATATTTCTTGTATTGTCTTTTAAACTTTCCTTTGATAAAAGCGTCTCTATCCTGGTTCTTAATACTCTCAAAGTTTTCTTTAGATTACCATTATAATTAACCATCTGGATATTATTAAGATAGAAGCTAAACATATCCGTAAGTTTTCCCTCTGTGAGTTTTAACGGAACTATAACTTTTCTATTATTTATTGCAAAATCTATCTCCTTTTCTACCCATATTGAGCGTTGGGAATCTTCGGAAATAATAAGCAGAAATATATTACATTCACATATAACTCTTGGTATCTCTTTTGCATAATTTGAACCTGCCGGTATCATCTCAGGTGCTTTCCAATACGAAATACCTGAAGTTTCAAGCATATTAACTACTTCATTAACAATCTCTGTATCTTTAGAGCTATAACTTATAAAAACTGATTTTAATTCTTTCATATTAGTCACCATCTATTACTCTGTTTCTTCCATCACGTTTTGCTTTATACAAGCGTCCGTCTACAACCTTTATATTATCCTCAATGTTATTTTGTGCATTTAACTCGCTTACACCAAATGACATTGTTATATTTAATATCTTATCTTCAACCATGAAATCTGACTTCTCAATCTGACTTCTTAATTCTTCTGCAAATGCTTTAGCAGCAGCTATATCTTTATTCTTAAGGATAAAGATAAACTCTTCACCGCCCCATCTTACTATTTCATCTTCCTTATCGACACTGTTTTTGAAAAGTTTAGAGACACTTCTAAGTATTTCATCACCCGCATTATGTCCATATGTGTCATTTACTTTTTTGAAAAAGTCTATGTCACACATTATAAATGAAAATTTCACATCATATATATTTGGTAAGACTTTCTTATTATAATATTCGTAAAATGAATATCGGTTTTTAAGTCCTGTAAGTCTGTCCCTCAATGCAACATTGTGCAGTAAATGCGACTCTAATGATTTCTCACAAAATGCAACAACAATCGATAATCGATTAATATCCCTTTCATCGAACACTCCTGCATTCCCATTTTCATCTATTTTATTGATTACCTGAAACGCACCAATAACTTCATTATCAACATCGGTTATCGGCATACACAATGTTGAACGTGTAAGATAACCTGTCTCTTTATCCACATTTCCATTAAAATATGGCTGGCTATATGCATCATTGCAAAGAATCGTTCTATTCTCTGTAATTGTTCTTCCAACAATTCCTGTTCCCTCAGGTATAGTAATTCTGCCATTACCCTGTGCTGAAAGTGTCCAATACTGCTTAGAACTGGTATCCCAGAACCAGAATGATGCCCTGTCAGAATTAACTATTGTACTTCCTAAATCTGTCAGCAAATCAACCGTTTCCGAGAATTCTTTAATCTCAACTAACTTCGTCATATAGTAGAAGATTCTCTCTAAAAGTTCTTCCGCAGCCAATGCTTTAACATCGCTAATTTTATTGTATTTATCAATTCCTATTTCATTATTTGTCACATTATGTGCAAATGCGGCTTTGTATCTTTCTGACTCTAATTCCTCCAAAAATTCTAATGACTTAATCTGATTCTCCGGCAATGTTGTCTCTATCAATACCGAACAATCACTAAAATATACATTATAATATTCTAAGAATTTATCCCAGTCTAATTTACCATCTCCTAATGTCAGGTGCAAATCCTGTGTCAAATCATTGTCATTAATATGAATATGTTTAACATATGGACTTAGTGCTTCTATCCACTCTTCCATATTATTACCGTAGATGCTTGCATGTGCATAATCAAAACACACACCATAATTATCATATTTTGATAACTTTTTCGAAATCTCTGCCAATATATGTGGATTGCAGTCAAACATATTTTCTAAATAAATATCTATATCACTGTATTTGTCCAGTAACTTTTCCAAGACTTTGACCGTAATCTCAACCACACGTTTTTCATAAGTTTCCGAAACAAGATATGGATTAACATTTGTATGAAATACAACTCCACGCGCACCAATTTCTTTAGCTATATCCATACTCTGTACCATTTTTCTATATGAAATATCTCTTATTTCCTTATCTTCACTAAAAACAGCTATATCATAAAAAGCGCCATGTAAGGTACAATACTTCGGTACTCCGGCTTCTTTATATCTTTCTATAATTTCATGAACTTTCTCTTCATCATTAATTATATCAGGTGCATAAAAATCATTATATTCGAATCCTGCATTATACTTTGATGCAATTTCTTTATGTTCATAAACTCTGTCTATATTTGACACAACTAAAACTCTATTCATACAATTCTCCATTTATATCACACATTTTTAATAGGTATATTATACATTATTTATGTATATTTTTCTACATTTTTAGTGCAAAAACGACACCCTGATACTATGAATAAAGAATGTCGCTTGCGACATTCTCCTCCTGCGGCGGGTTGCGATAGCAACATTTTCTGCTCCGCCGCAGTGCGATCCTCGCGGAGCGTTTTTACTTACTAGGACAATTTCAACGAAATTTCCTAGTAAGTATAAAAAGGTATCGCCAGACTATTCTGACAATACCTTTTTGATTTCATTATATTTTATTCTTCTATCTCTTTATACCTGACTACTTATTAGTTCCATTTTGCAATTGCATCATTGTAGGTTTTCATAATCTTAGTCATATATGTCTTAACTGATGTATTGAATCCATTGTTCTCGTTGAATGCAAGGTCTGAATTCTTATATGTCTTTGCAGGAGCATCCACTTCCTTAACATACGCTCTAACATTTGAGTCAGGAATAGCAACTGATGCATAATTAGCTTTTGCAATATTATATATCTTCTTATATTTGCTATAATCAATCCAGCCACTTTCTGTTATTGCTTTAAGGGCATTTGTATATTCTGTAGTATACAGATTATTTCTTGTAATAATACTATATCTGAATACAGGATTCTCCTGTGAACCCTTTAAAGCTGCATTATCAGCATATGGGCTGAATGTTGTCATATCTTTACCTGAAGTTGTCATACCAAGACATCTGTCATTATCATATGGAATATAAACTGCCTTACCATTCTTCATAAAGTAAATATAATGGTTATTGTAGTTATTTCTTAAATCATCCGGATTACCTACAAAATAGGATGCTGCTGCAAATTTAACAAATCTGTCTGAATCAACAAGACTTTCAAATGTTGCCTTAGTAGGTGTTCCCTGTGCAAACGTGTTAATAAAGTTCTTTAGTGATGCATGTTTTGACTTCTTCTTATTAGTCTTTAACTCATATATGAAATTCTTACCACTTTTTTCAACGCTCATTGAATTAATAGTATCTTTCTTATATGTAGCACCACTCCATTCACCTACACCATTGCTCGTCTGACCCCATGCACATTTGTAAAGGTCTCCTGAATCATCGCCGAAATATCTCTTTAAGAATACGTCATCTACCATTTCATACATTGTATATACACCATAGTTGTATCCACCAAATCTTACATTTGCAAGCGATGTATTCTGTGCAACAACGCCTGATGCCCTGAATAATTGATTTGCATAATAGTTACCTATATATGTTCCATCAATATTTCTGTTCCATTTAAGTTCGATAACTTTTAACGTAGCAAATGTTCTCTTCTTTCTGGCTTTTCTATCAGCATCATTTGCCCATACCTTAGCATTGCCGGCATATTCTGTCTCATCATCAAATGTTTCTTTGAAACTTATCTTTAAATGTATTAAGTTTCTATCATCTACATTTCCATTATTATAAATATTTACTCTTGATGTATTACCTTTAATTCTTACACCGACTTCATAAATATCATACTTCTTATTGCCAACTGTTACTGTAAGCTTATCAATCTTTCTGTAAATGTCTTTACCTTCTTTGTAATCCTTCTGCATTAGTTTAATCTGGTCATCACTGATATTCATATCAAATGTAACTTTGTTATTAATATCAAATAATGCGTTGTATAATGCTTTCTGATTACCCTGGTCTGTATCTGTTCCGGTTACAGGCTGTACTGAATCCTTAACTGTAATCTTACATGTTGCTGTTTTACCATTAGATGTCTTAGCTGTAATTGTAGCTGTACCTGCCTTAACTGCTGTAACTTTACCTGTGCTGCTTACTGTTGCAACAGATTTATCACTTGTTGTCCATGTAACTGTCTTATTTGTAGCATTAGATGGCGCTACTGTAGCACTTAAAGTATATGTACCGCCTTTTGTTAAAGTATAGCTTGTCTTGTTAAGTGTTATACCTGTTGCTGCAACCGTAGTTGGTTTCTCTATATATGTATTGGCTGTGCTACCAGGTGCTGCACTTCCCTTAGCTACTAATTTAATCTCTATAGCTTCAAGCCTCTTTCCATAACCTGAACTTCCTGCCGATGCACCATTCTTAGCCCAGCCTAACCAGCCATATGTCTGTGCGTGAACTCTGTAATATACATCATATTTATCAGCCATCTTTCCTGTTAATTTAATCTGAATGGCTTCAAGTCTCTTTGCCTGCCCTGATGTTCCACTTAACGCTCCGTTGCTTACATATCCCTGCCATCCATAGTCCTGTACGTGTGTTCTGTATTTAACTAATGTCTCACGAAATGTATTCTTTGTACTTCCAGGTGCTGCACTTCCTTTTTTAACAAGTTTAATCTGGATTGATTCAAGTCTGTAACCATATCCTGCCGTTCCGGCTGACGCACCATTCTTAGCCCAGCCTAACCAGCCAAATTTCTGCGAATGCACTCGATAGTACACATCATACTTATTAGCCATCTCCCCTGTAAGTTTAATCTGGATAGCCTCAAGTCTCTTTGCCTGCCCTGATGTTCCGCTCATTGCGCCATCTCTTGCCCAGTTCATCCAGCCATAACTCTGTACGTGAGTTCTGTACTGTATACCTCCACTGTAATCTGCATTATTTAATTTAATGCGGATTGCCTCTAATCTCTTAGCTTGTCCTGTTGTACCACTTTCTGCACCATTGGATACATAATTCTGCCAGCCATAAGTCTGGACATGTGTCTGGTACTTCACACCTGCGCCTGTTGCTGCCATTGCTTCTATATTATTAGTTGTAGAACTATTTCCATCAAACATAAGACTTAATGTAAAAACAATTCCTAATACAATAGACATTACAACATGCTTTCTGCATTTCTTTGTCATAGTTTCTTTCTACCTCCATTTTTATTATTCTAAGTATAGTAAATGCCTTATCCTATGTTAAACCTGCATTTACTAATCCTCAAAACCATTTTTATGTTTGCTGTGCCACTTCCATGCTGTCTCAATTATCTTAGATAAATCTGCATATTCCGGTTTCCAGCCAAGCACACTCTTAGCCTTATCACTTGAAGCTATGAGTGTTGCAGGATCACCTGCTCTTCTGCCTTCTTCTACTACTTTAATATCAGCTCCGGTTACTTTCCTAGCTTCATCTATTACCTGTCTTACCGTAAATCCAACGCCATTTCCAAGGTTAAATATATCACTCTTATTACCATCCATAAGATATCTTACTGCTAAAATATGTGCCTGTGCCAAATCAGTAACGTGTATGTAGTCTCTCACACATGTTCCATCTACTGTATCATAATCAGTTCCGAAAATGCTTATATGGTCACGTTTGCCACTTGCCGCCTGTAGAATCAGTGGAATAAGATGTGTCTCAGGATTATGGTCCTCGCCAATCTGTCCGCTTATATGTGCACCACATGCATTAAAATATCTCAACGATACAAAACGTAAATTATGTGCCACGCCTGTCCAATAGAACATTCTCTCCATAGATAATTTTGTTTCACCATAACAATTAGTTGGTCTTGTAGGATCAGTCTCTACAATAGGAATGCTCTGAGGTTCGCCATAAGTTGCGGCTGTTGAAGAAAATACAACTTTATCAATTCCATGAGCCACAAGTGATTCTAACATTACCTTTGTTCCACATAAGTTATTATCATAATATTTCAAAGGATTAACCATACTTTCGCCAACCAATGAATTTGCTGCAAAATGAATTACTGCATCTATATTCTTCTCAGTATCTAATACACTGTCAACAAATGCTCTGTCTCTTAAATCTCCTTTATAAAATTTAGCTTGTGGATGTACAGCTTTCATATGCCCTGTCTCAAGGTTATCTATTATTACGACCTCATTTCCGGCATCGATTAACTCATATACAGTATGTGAACCTATATATCCTGCACCACCTAATACTAAAATTTTCATTTTATTCCTCCATTTCTAAGACGTTGTTCTTATCTATTTATCTCTTAATTCGTCTTCTAACATTTTTCTTGCTTCGTCAAAATTCTCCATTACTGCCTGACTTACCTTTGGAAAATCAGGTTTCATATCCTCTAATGTATCTAATATAATCTGGCTTACCAGATATCTCATATACCATTTATGGTCTGCCGGAATCACATACCATGGGCAATAATCCATCGCAGTCTGGTTAACTGCTTCTGCAAATGCCTTCTGATACTCTTCCCAGTATTCTCTTTCCTTAAGGTCAGATGAACTGAACTTCCAATATTTCTTAGGCTCATTTAAGCGTGACAAAAATCTTCTTGCCTGCTCATCCTTCGATACATTGAGATATATTTTAACAATTCTTACGCTATTATTGTATAGATATTTTTCAAAATTTCTGATATCTTCATATCTGTTCTTCATAACCTCGTTTAATTTCACATATGAAGCCCTTGGCTGGTTCTTATATAATTTATGGACTCTTCCAATGAGTACATCCTCGTAATGACTTCTGTTAAATATAGCTATCTGACCTTTCTCAGGTACGCAATGATGAACTCTCCATAGATAATCGTGTGCTAATTCTGTTGCATTGGGTGCTTTAAATGCATACTCCTTAACTCCATGAGGTGACAGACAACTCAAAACCGCCTGAATGGTTCCATCTTTACCTGCTGCATCCATCGCCTGAAATAAGAATATAATTCCTTCTCTCTTCTCAGCATAAAGCTTCTTCTGTAATTCATCAATCTTAGGGAGATTCTCATTCATCAGATTGACCGCTTCTTCTTTAGTAAGTCCGCCTGTTTCTTTTGTGTCAAATTTATCAGGGACAAATTTCTTGCTTCCATCATAAATATACTTTTTTATATTCATATTTACCTCTTTTCTCTGCATTTTCTATTATTTTTCACGTAAACATACCTTAACTTTATTATGGTTAGTATTATAACATTTTATTACTGGCATTACAATTAGCTATGATAGTTTATAATTATTTTATTAATTTTAT
>OLYJ01000844.1_pt1 | contig 9679 bp, 6 predicted proteins | sample 1674121 | NCBI WGS metagenome assembly OLYJ01 (sample SAMEA103958146, study PRJEB25191) | human gut metagenome | reverse complement strand
CGCCGCCGAATTGTGCGGTGGTGCCTTTATACTATTTTCAAATTCGCGGCGCAGGATTTCGCGCCCGCAGGGAATCTCACTGCCCCGCCGCCGGCGTCGGCAGCGGCTCCGGCGTGCGGTCATCCGCCGCGACCTCCGGCGTGGGCGTCGCTGACAGTTCCTCCGCATACAGCAGATTCAGCGTCTTGACATCCGCCGTCCCCGTCGCGGACAGCCCATTCGCCTTCTGGAACGCCTTCACCGCGTTCTGCGTACCTGCCAGAAATGTGCCGGAGCATTTGCCCGAATAGTAGCCAAGATCCGTCAGCTTCCGCTGCATCCAGTACACATCTTCGCCGGAGCTGTTCACTTTCAGCGTCCGGAAGGGCTGCGGCGGCATCGCCCCGGCGCGGTAATCCGGCTCGGCGGTCGGCTGCGGCGTGACGTAGGGCAGCATGTTCTTCGTGTTCAGCGAGGGCAGCTTCAGCGCGGCGCGGAGTTCCGGGTCAGCGGGCATATCGGCGCGAATCGTGACGACCGTCCCTGCCCCGCAGTTGTTGTAAATCCACTTCGCATCCGCAACGGTCAGGCGAATGCACCCGTGCGACGCGCGCTTGCCGAGGTTCTTGTAGGACTTGACCGATAAATCCATGGTATTGACCGTGTTGTAAATGACGGAATGGAACGCAATGGACGAGTTGATGCGCGTCCAGTACTGCGCGTGGCTGCCCCACTCCGGGAAGTAGCACCAGCGCGCCGTGCGCCCGTTGAGTGTGAATGTGCCGATATCCGACGGATTCTTGCGCGTGCCGGTGGAGCAGAGCATCTGCCGCACAACAACGGTGTAATCGCCGTTTTCGTCGCGCCCGTAGACGGTCGTCACCTGATTGTTGACGTCCACCGTGATGGCAAACGGCACAGGCGTCGGTTCGGGCGTAGGCTTCGGATCATCAGCCGCGGCACGCACATCCGGGTCGTTGAACAGCGCGTTCCATGTGTTTTCGCCCACGATGCCATCCACGCTCAGCGCGTTCTGCTGCTGGAATGCCTTCACCGCGTTGCGCGTGTGCCCCAGAAAATTGCCGCTGATGTTGCCGGAATAGTACCCCAGTTCCGTCAGGCGGGTCTGCACGAGCTTGACTTCTTCGCCCTTGGACTTGTTGTATTGCAGTTTCTTGACGAACGCCACCGTCGGCGCGGGCGTCGGGGTGGTGGTTTCATCTGAGAGGTGCATTCCGGGCGTGGGCGACGGGGTGGGCGTCGCCGCGGCGGAAGAATCCCGGCTGATGGCATCGCCGCTGAACAGGCGTTCCAGCGTCTGCACATCCGCTTCGCCCGTAATCGGCAGGGCGTTCGCCGTCTGGAACAGGCGGATGGCTTCCTGTGTCGCGGGCAGATAGCGCCCGGAAATCTTGCCCGTGTAGTAGCCCAGCGCCATCAGGCGAATCTGCGCCTGCCGCACGTCCTCGCCCACGCATCCCAGCCGCAGCGGGCGATACTCCGCCGCATAGATGGCTTCCTGCGTCGCTTTGTCCGCCATGCCCGTCACCGCAAGGGCAAAATCTCGCTGGAAATCCTCCACCGCGGTTTTGGTCGCCTCGCCATAGCGCCCGGTTACGTCGCCGCTGTAATAGCACAAATCTGTCAGCGCGGTTTGCAGGGCGGACACGTCGTCACCCTCATCATTCAGGGTTAAATCGCGCGTGATGTTCGCCGCGCCCTCCGTCCACTCCACGCTGTCATCCGGCACGGCCTCCCCCGCATCCTCCGCCGACGCGAAGGGCAGTATCATCATCACCGCCAGCAGGAGCGCCGCCAGCGTTCGTTTCCACAAAGGCATCAAAAGCACCTCGTTCATGCTGATATTCAGGGATACGATTCTATTGTACTGGTTTTTCGCGCAGTTTGCAAGCGGATTTTTCCCCACGCGAAAGGCTGCCAAGCGTCCTGCGCCTGACAGCCCTGCGGTTATTGCCATTAGGAAGTTATTTTTTCAGCGACACCTTGTGTGTCTCCTGATTTTCGCCGTCCGCTTCCGGCTTGGGTGCCTCTGCCGGAACATTCTGCGCTTGCAGCTTCTCCAGCTTCTCGGCGATGGTCTGCATGTTGACGGCGATGCTGCGGATGTTCTCGTCGCGCGTTTCCTCCACCCACGGCGAACCATCCGCCGGGCGGAGCGAATCAACGCCGATTCGGATGAAGTCAATCAGCGCCCAAATGCCAAGGCCGCCCGCGGTGAGCAGCTTCAACACGCCCAATGCCGTGTAGGCGAGGTAGAAGCGGTCAACACCGAAGAACCCGTGAATCAAGCCCAGCAGCCGAAGCACCACCGCCAGCACGATAAATGCCCGATTCAGCCCTTTTCTTTGAATTTTCACGTCATTTCCTTCCCTTGTAATTCCTTACTTTCATTCTACCCTTCCCTCAAAAAAACTCAAGCGTTCTCTTTTTGAATAATATAATTTTGGCATTCCTAACAAAAGCATCCCAATTTGTTGTGGAACCTCACAAGAGGATTCCGCTGCTTGCGCCATCCGGGCAGCAAAAAAGACTGCCCGCACCCGGCAGGCAGCCTTGCTTCTGGTAAGCCCTTCATCAATATCGGTAGTTATACTGATAGCTGCTGAACCCATCCATGATCGACACGCCCATCACCATTCCAACAATCGACAGGATAACCGCCACGATGACCGCCACCAGCACGCCGCACCAGTAACCGCGCGCAAAGTTGCGGCGATTCAGGTTGTCGTCATTCAACGCAAAGACGATGGCAAGAATCCAGCCAATGACCGGAAGCGTGAACAGGATGCCATAGCCCACATACGCCCAAGGCGACAGCAGTCGATACTGATTGTTTTCGTTCTCACTCATGCAAAAAGCCTCCTTTTTCATCAGGCGGATTTGTCCGCCGTGATACCCCTTTCAGTTTTCCCTTACTCCTGATAGTCCTGCAGCGACACCGACACCATCCGGCTCACGCCCTGTTCCTCCATCGCCACCCCGAACAGGCTGTTGCAGCGCTCCATCGTCCCCTTGCGGTGTGTCACGACGATAAACTGCGTACCCTTCGAGTATTCCTTCAAATAATCCGCGTAATACCCGATATTCGCGTCATCCAGCGCGGCTTCAATCTCGTCCAGAATGCAGAACGGCGTGGGCTTCAATTTCAGCATCGCGAACAGAATCGCAATGGCCGTCAGCGCGCGTTCGCCGCCGGAAAGCAGCGACAAGAGCTGCAATTTCTTTCCCGGCGGCTGGGCGTTGACCTCGATGCCGCAGTTCAGCGGGTCGTCCGGATCCATCAACTTCAGTTCCGCGTGACCGCCGCCGAACAGGCGCGTGAACGTCTCGGCGAAGTACCCCTGCATCTTCGAGAAGTTCTCGACGAATGTAGAACGCATCTGAATCAGCAGCCGCTCGATGAGTTCGCGCAAGTCCATTTCCGCGCGCTTCAAGTCCTGCTGCTGAGCGGTCAGGTCGTCCACGCGCGCCTTGGTTTCGGCGTATTCCTCCACCGCTCCGACGTTGACCGTCCCCAGCGCGCGAATCTGCCCTTGCAGCTCGGCGGCGCGGCGGTCGCTTTCCTTCTCGTCGAAGGGCGTGCGGCGGAATTCCTCTGCCCCGGCGTAGGTCAGCTTGTAGGTGTCCCAGATTCGGTTTTGCAGATTCTTCTGGTCGCCCTCGATGCGCGCCTTTGCCAGCTCGGTCTTGTGCAGCTTCTCGCTGTCGCGGTTGTAGGCTTCGTGCAGGTTCTCCATGTCGCTGAGGATGTCGCGCAGGTCACTTTGCGCCTGTGAACGTCGCTGCTCGATGGCCTGCGCGGCGCTCTCCTGCCGCAACTGTTCCTTCTGGCGGCGGGCGGATTCGGCTTCCTCGCGCTTCATGTCATTCTCGTCAATGGCGTCCAGCTCGTCCATCTCGTGCAGCAGCTGTTCGCGGCGCTCCTGTTCGCGGAGGATTTGCGCCTGATCCTGCTGCGCGTGGGCTTCGTCGCGCTCCAAGTCGCTTAAGCCGTGGCGCAGGTCGGACAATTGCAGCGTGCGCACCATCAGGCGGTCGTTTTCCGCGCTGGCTTCCGCGCGCGCCTTGACCAGCACATTCTGCATTTCAATGGTCTTTTGCTCCATCGCGCTCTGGTCGCCCTGCGCGCCCGTGCGCTGATGTTCAATGGTCTCCAGCTGCTGGCGAATGTCCTCCAGCGACTGATGCAGCTGCACGCGCGCCTGCTCAGTCTCCTGCATCCGCTGCAAATGGGTGTTCAGGTCGGCGGATACGCTTTCGCGGCGCGCCTGTTCGCGGGCGACGGCAATCTCCTGCTGATGCAATGCGTTCACCGCGTCGCTGACCTTCTGCCGCTTCTCCTGCGCCATCTGCTGACGCTGCGTCAGTTCCTGACGGCACTTGTCCAGTTCCGCGCGCCCGGTTTGCAGCTTCGCGGTCAATTCCTTCAGTTCGCGCTCACGGCTGAGCAGGTTGGACACCTTCGACTGTGCCGAACCGCCCGTCATCGAGCCGCCGGAGTGCATCACGTCGCCCTCCAGCGTCACCAAGCGGAACGCGTGATTGCCCGCGCGCATAATCGGAATGCCGTGGTCGAGGTTGTCGGCAATCACCGTGCGCCCCAGCAGATTTTCCACAATGCCGCGGTATTCCGGCGCGCACTGCACCAGTTCGCTCGCCACGCCGAGGCAGCCCGGCAGCTTCAACGCATTGCGTTCATTGCCATAGAGCGTTTTGCCGCGGATGGCGCTCATCGGCAGGAACGTCGCGCGCCCCAGCCGATTCTGGCGCAGGTAGTTAATCAGCTCCTTCGCCGTCTCTTCCGTGTCGGTGACGATGTTCTGCTGCGCCGCGCCAAGCGCCATGTCAATCGCCGTTTCGTACGCCTGCGGAACGGTCATCAGCTGCGCCAGCACGCCCTTGACGCCCTTCAAGCCGCGCTGCTTGGCATAGGTCATCGCGCGGCGAACCGCCATGTTGTAGCCTTCCATGTCGCGCGTCATTTCGGTCAGGACGTTATGACGGCTCGCCGCCGCCTGCATATCGGCGGATTGCTTTTCGACATCCGCGCGCAAATTGGCATACGCGGTATCCGCCTCATCCGACGCTTGCCGCGCCTGCGCCAGCTTCTCCTGACACTGCTGCTGATGCTGATTTTCTGTTTCCAGCTGCTTTTCGACGGCAGTCAAGGCTTCCCGCAGGGCAGCTTCCTGCTCCTGCAGTGCCCCGCTGGATTCTTTAATCTCCGTCAAGCGCGTTTCCATCTGCGCCTGCATCGTGTTCAGGCGCGTCTTGTCGTTGCGCACATCGGACAGGCGATTCATTTGGTCAATGACAGCGGCTTTCTGCGCTTCCAGCGCGGCGTCCGCTTCCTTTTCCTTCGTCTGCGCCTTCTCGGCGGCTTCCTGCGTTGCCCGGAGGATTTGCTCCGCGTCGGCAATCAGGCTGTGCTGCTTCTCCACGTCCGCCTGAATCCGCGCATGATCCTTCTCGATTTCCGCCAACCGCTCCTGCGCTTCCTCCTGCTCGCGGACGATGCGCTGGCGGTTCTCGCTGCGCGTCTCGCGGCGGCTTTGCAGGGCAGAGAGCTTCTTCTGCGATTCGTGCACATGCTCGGCGCATTCCATCAGTTCGGTGCGCGCCTTCGTGATGGCTTCTTCCAGCTGATCGATGCGGTTCTGTGTCTCGTCGCGGCGGGTGGTCTTGTCGGTCAAGGCGCTTTCCGTATCCGCCAGAATCGTCTGGACGGTCAGCAGTTCGCTTTCCAGTTCGGACAAGCGCGCCCGCGCCCGGTCGGAGCGAATCAGGAAGAGGTTCAAGTCCAAATCCTTCAGTTCGGTGGACAGTTCCAGATACACGCGGGCGTTGCGGCTCTGCTCTTCCAGCGGCTTCAGGCGCTTCGTCAGTTCATCCAGAATATCATCGACGCGCTCCAGATTTTCCAGCGTCCGCTGCAATTTCTTGTCCGCTTCTTCCTTGCGTGCCTTGAACTTGACGATGCCCGCCGCTTCCTCGAACACCTGCCGGCGATCCTCGCTCTTGCGGGAGAGGATTTCGTCAATGCGCCCCTGCCCGATGATGGAGTATCCCTCTTTGCCGATGCCCGTATCGCGGAAGAGGTCAACCACGTCCTTCAAGCGGCAGGCGGTGCGGTTTAAGTAGTATTCGGATTCGCCATTGCGGTAGACGCGGCGCGTGACCATAACCTCGGCAGCTTCCATCGCCAGCGCATGGTCATCGTTGTCAAACACCAGCGATACTTCGCAGTAGGACAGCGGCTTGCGCTTCTGCGTACCGTTGAAAATCACGTCGGACATACTCGCGCCGCGCAGGGTTTTCGCGCTCTGCTCGCCCAGCACCCAGCGCACCGCGTCGCCGATGTTGCTCTTGCCCGACCCATTCGGCCCGACGATGCCCGTTATGCCCTCATCAAAGACGATTTCCGTCCGCTGGGCAAAGGATTTGAAGCCATACAGCTCCAATTTTTTCAGCTTCATTTATTAACTCCCATAGCGGGGATGCCCGCTGGTTCATGGGCATTCCAATAAACACCCATAATAAGTATAGCACAAACCCTCTTCTTGGACAACTGCCGCCGCCTGATTTTCCATGCTTTTTCCCCTCCCTTTTTCCCTTCTACCCGTTGCAAAGGCGGGCATTTCCTGCTATACTGCAAGCAGATTCCTGCAAAGCAAAGGAGAAGCATTATGTTCCGTCCCCTCTGCGCGGAAAATCCGCTGCCCGCCGCTCGGCGCGTCTATGAATACCTGCAATCGCTTTCCGGCAAGTGCCTGACCGGGCAGATGGAAAGCCAATGGTGCCGCTCAACTGAGCATGAAATCAGCTATCTGACCGATGTCACCGGTCGTCAGCCTGCCATTCGAGGGCTGGATTTCATGGATAACGACTATCTGGGCGTGACGCAGCGCGCGAAGGACTGGTGGGCGCGCGGCGGCATTCCCACCATCTGCTGGCACACGGGCGCGGATTTCTTCTCCGGTTACCCCGAATGCCGCGAAAGCGAACTGGACTGGGCTTCCGCTTTTGTGGATGGCACAGAAGCGAACCGCCGCCTGCTGGATGGGCTTGACCACGCCGTCCCCTACCTCAAGCGCTTGCAGTCAGATGGCATTCCCGTTCTCTGGCGACCTTTCCACGAGATGGACGGCGGCTGGTTCTGGTGGGGACGCGGCGGCGCGGCGAATTTTGTGCGCCTGTGGCGGCTGATGCACGACCGCTACACGCATGTTCACGCTCTGCGGAATCTGATTTGGGTGCTGGGCTTCTCTGACGCGACGGAGGATTTGCGCCCGTGGTATCCAGGGGACGACGTGGTGGATATTCTCGGCGGCGACAGCTACAAGGTCGGCGCGCAGGGGGATTTATACCGGCGATGTGCCGCGCTTGCCCCGGCGGGGATGCCGATTGTGTTCCACGAGTGCGGACAGATTCCAACCCGCGCGGAAATGGACGCGGCGGCGGCCCCGTGGGCGTACTTCATGGTGTGGCACACCAGCTGGCTGACAGACAGCAGCAAGGGGAACACGCCGGAGTCGCTGCGGGCGATTTATCGGGATAGCAGCTTTGTGACGCTGCATCAGCTGCCGGATTTCATCGAAAGCGACGAATGATTGCTGAAAAACATGCAAGGAGGTTATTCTCATGACCCTTCACGAACAAGTCACCGATATTCTCGCCTCCGCTGTCGAAGCGCAGGAATGCGCAGGCATCAGCGTACTGGTGCGGCGCTGCGGAGAGGAAATGCTCTATACGCAGGCGGGCATGTCCGACATTGCGTCGGGGCGGCTGATCCACCGCGACAGCATCTTCCGCCTGTACAGCCAGTCCAAGCCGATTACGGCCGCCGCCGTGATGCTGCTTGCGGAGCGCGGGCAGATTGACCTGATGGACGGCGTAGACCGTTATCTGCCGGGCTTCCGAAATGCGCGCGTCGTCGATAAGCAGGGCACGATTCGCCCCGCGACCCGCGCGCCGTGGCTGATGGAGCTGCTCGGCATGACGGCGGGCGTCTGCTACCCTGACAGCGACCCGGCGGGGCAGTATGCCGCGAAGGTGTTCGACGAAGCAACGCAGGAAATCCTTGCGGGCGGCGGCGTGCCGACGGTGGAGTTCTGCAACCGCTTGGGGCAGCAGCCGCTGTCCTTCCAGCCGGGCACGCACTGGCGCTACTCCACCTGCGCGGACATCCTCGGCGCGGTGGTGGAGGTCGTCAGCGGAATGCGCTTCGGCGAGTTCCTCCGCAAGGAGTTCTTTGAGCCGCTGGACATGGTGGACACCGGCTTCTACGTTCCCGAAAGCAAGCGGAATCGCCTTGTGACCGTCTACAAGCGCACGGAAAGCGGGCTTGTGCCGTGGACAAGCACCCACCTTGCCGTCGGCGTTTACGACCGCGAACCCGCCTTTGAATCCGGCGGCGCGGGGCTTGTTTCGACGCTGGAGGATTACAGCCACTTTGCCGACATGCTGCTGGCGGGCGGCACTTACGAGGGGCGGCGGATTCTCTCGCCCGCGACAGTCGCCTGCATGACGCAGCCGCAGCTGAAAGACGCGGTTCGCCGCGATATGTGGGATTCGCTGGACGGGTACAGCTACGGGCACCTGATGCGCATTTGCGCTGAACCGGGGCGCATCGCCGGATTAGCTTGCGCGGGCGAATACGGCTGGGATGGCTGGCTGGGAACATACTTCGCGAACTTCCCCGGACAGCAGATGACGATTCTGTCGATGCAGAACACGGTTGATTCCGGTACGACGCGGGTGGTTCGACAGATGCGCAACGCGGTTTTAGCCTCCTTAAGCCGCGAAAATTAACAGCAATGGAAACGCGCTCAAGCCGGGGCGCAAAAAAAGGGTCAAGGGGGGATCCCCCTTGCAGGGCCAAGGGACAGCGTCCCTTGTGGGGCTTGGGGCAACGCCCCAACTGCCGGACGTGTAATCAACTGCGTGAGAAAAGTCAAGTATGCCACCCACGCGCTGAACAGCGAAGCGCTTTCAGCGCAGTACACAAACTTCGCGCGTCCGCAGACGCGCCCCCAGCTCGCTCTACCCACCACTTGCATATTGTCGCGCCCATTGGCGCGACCCGACACCACGACAGGAGATACACACCATGCGTACTGCCAAGGAATACCGCCGAATCGCGTGGAACGCCATCCGCCCACACCGGCGCGTTATGCTGTTGATTTCCCTCGCTGCGGTTCTGCCGCAGCTCATCGAGTTCTTCCTGCAATTGCTCTTCGGGCTGATTCCGCCGATAGACATGCAGTTTTGGTTCAGCGACCCCAGCCGCTTTCTGGCAGCCTACGATGCGTTCGTCGTGCAAACGCTCGCGCCGAATCTGCTCTTGAACGTGCTGTTCAACTGTCTGTCCGTACCGCTGACGCTGGGGCTGATTGGCGCGGCACAGCGGCTTCTGCGCGGGGAAGATGTGCAGGCGCGCCATTCGCTGACGTATGTCCCCTATTCGCTCCGCGCGATTGGGCTGGAAATCCGTATTGTACTCTACGCTTTCTGGCCGCTGCTGGCTCTCGCGGCCGTCACACTCGTCTTGCTGCTTATCTTCCATTCGCACGGCGTTTACCAGCTTTTCCGCCTTGCCTCGCTTGCGGCGATTGCTTTCGGGGTCACGCGGCTGTATTCGATGGCAGCGGCGAAATACCTGATGGCGAAAAAACCTACC
>OLYJ01000826.1_pt1 | contig 9810 bp, 13 predicted proteins | sample 1674121 | NCBI WGS metagenome assembly OLYJ01 (sample SAMEA103958146, study PRJEB25191) | human gut metagenome | reverse complement strand
AAAAGCAAGGTGCTTTTATTTATACTAAAAATCAAGAAAGGAATTTATATTATGAATTTTGGAAAAGCATTAGAAGAATTGAAAAACGGAAATAAAATTGCTCGTGAAGGTTGGAATGGTAAGGGAATGTATATCTTTAAGCACGAGGGATTTGATACAAATGAAGTATCAAATATTACTGGAAACAAACATGATAATGTACCACCATTTATTTGCATGAAAACAGCAGATAAAAATGTGGTTTTCGGCTGGCTTGCAAGCCAAACAGATATGCTTGCGGAAGATTGGAAAATCATAAGATAAAAAATTTCCATATAATCGCCGTAAATCGCATTTAATTATTAGAGGTAAAATTATCAGTCCTATAATTTCTAAACGCTCTTAAACGGCTTATAAACGAATTTAAACGCATATATAACACAGGCAATAAGCGTACCTGCACTTTTATGGTGCAGGACGCTTTTTTATATTGCAAATTTTTTAATGAAAGGAATTTTTACTATGGGAGAACCGAACACAAATGCTTCGGCAACAGCCGCAGCCGCAGCAAAAATGGAACCGCAGACAGCAGAACCACCAAAGCAGACACAGGTTGACCAAAATGCAGAAAAGCTAAGTACTTATGAAACTGCTTTAAGAAAAATTTTCAAGGTAGCTGATGGCGAAGAACTTGGAGACATTGATAGTAAGCTTACAGAACTTGAAGCAGAACATGAAAAGCTTATTTCAGCAACGAAGGATAAGCTTATTACAGCAAGTCTTAATGCCCTTGATGGCTACAACACAAAACTACTTGCAAGGCTTATCGACAGAAGCAAAATTACTGTTGATGAAAACGGCAATATTACAGGACTTGAAGAAGCAGTAAAAGCTGTTTCAGACGAATTTCCTGCCGTAATTGTTAAAAAAGAATCTGCAAAGAAACCTTTTGTGCCGATTAATCCAACACAGCAAACATCAACATCACAAACAATGAATGACCTCATCAGAAGTCACAGATAAAAAAGGAGATTTTTATTATGGCAAACATTATTACAAGAACAGACGCAGAAGCTCTTATTCCGGTTGAATCAAGCAAAGAAATTATTCAGGCAGTTCAGCATGAAAGTGCAGTTCTACAGCTTATGAAAAAGCTGCCTAATATGAGTTCAAAGCAGACTAAAATGCCAATTATGTCGGCTCTGCCCGTTGCAGGATTTGTAAACGGTGACAACGGCTTGAAACCTGTGTCCAGTGCATCATGGGAAAACAAGTACATTACCGCAGAGGAAATTGCTGTAATTATTCCTATTCCTGAAGCAGTACTTGATGATGCTGAATATGACATTTGGGCAGAGCTTAAACCTTCGATTATTTCAGCATTTGGAAAGGTTATTGATGGTGCTGTATTATTCTCGACCGCAAAGCCAACAAGCTGGCCAGACGGTATTGCAACATCAGCAATTACAAAGAAAAAGACTGTTACATATGGTACAGGCATTGACACAGCCGAGGATATTTCCGAGCTTATGGGACTTGTCGAGGCTGACGGCTTTGATGTTACAGGCTTTGCGGCGGAAATTGCTCTGAAATCATCTTTCCGAGGTCTGCGTGATAAAAATGGCGGTCTTATCTTTGCTCCAAGCTTGCAGGCGAATACACCATCAACTCTATACGGTCAGGCAATCAACTATGTAAAAAATGGTTCTTGGGATAGCAGTAAGGTTAAGCTTATTGCTGGTGATTGGTCACAGGCGGTTTATGCAATGCGTCAGGATATGACATATAAGGTACTTGACCAAGCTGTCATCAGTGACGCAAGCGGTAAAATTTTATATAACCTTGCACAACAGGATATGGTTGCTCTTAGATGTGTAATGCGTCTTGGCTGGCAGCTGCCTAACCCAGTTACACAACTCAATAGTACTGATACACGCTATCCGTTTGCAGCTCTTGTACCTGCTGGTACTGAACATTCAGGTGGTTGATTATGTTTAAAAAAGGCATTAACAGCTATTTAAATCTTGATGAAGCAAATGAGCTTATTGACGGTGTTGATACAACAGGAAAATGGCGTGAGCTTACAGACGGTGAGCGAAAGCAATATCTCGTACTTGCAACAATACATATTGACAGCCTTATACTTACATCTCGAAAACATAAAGCCGAACAGCAGTTACAATTTCCAAGAGGAAAAAGTTCGGAAGTACCAAGAGCAGTACTTATGGCACAAGCTCTTGAAGCACTTACATTATCTGATACACAAGCAATGCAAAGAATTTCTTTGCGTGAACAAGGTGTAACTTCAATTAAGCTTGGCAATACAAGTGAAAGCTATTCAGATGATTCAAATTCATCTTCTAAGCAAAATAATGAACTTAAAAGTAAGGTCGCAATGTCGCTTATGCGACCGTATATTCTCGGTTCGGCGGTGATGCTATGAGTTTGTTTACTCCATACTTTAAGGATAGCGTTTCTGTACAGAATTATATTGGTGTCAATGATTTTGGAGATAGTCAATACAGTTCTGAAAAAGATGTGCTTTGTCGATTAGAATATAAAACACAGGAAACGCTTGATTCAAAAGGAAATAAGGTCATAAGCACGGCAACTATTTATGCGAGATTTTCAATCTATCACCCTCTGTCATAGCTGGAACAGCAAACGATGAATCTTATACCACTGCGATTAAAACGGCTGTAATGCCTGTTATAAGGGCTTTTGAAACAGCTTTGAATCAGGGCTTGCTTTTAGAAAGCGAAAGGCACAGACACTATTTTGCTTTTGATACAACAGAACTTCTCAAGGGAGATATACTTAAACGCTATCAGGCATATCAAATAGGTTTAGCAAATAATTTCTTACAGGCTGATGAGGTTCGATATAAAGAAGACCTAAAACCGCTTGGCTTTAATTTCATACGCTTGGGCTTGCAAGATGTTCTTCTCGACCCGAAAACAAACACAATATATACCCCGAACACAAATCAAACAACAATGTTTGGTCAGAATGTAAATCAGCAGATAGCTGACAGTATGAATGAAGAAACAGAGCAACGCTGGGACGGTCAGCCTCGTGATAATGACGGCAGATTCGATAAAGGAAAAAGACGAAGATTAGTTCGTTCAGGAGCAAAGCGAAAAAACTCTGAAAAATCTTCTAAAAGACTTGAAAAGTCGGATAAGAATGATATAATAAAGTCAAGAAATATAAGCGGAGCTTTAAATCCATTTAGTCCAGCAGCAGAAAAACATGCAACACAATATTATGAATCTGTAAGGCACATGAAGACGGACACAATAAAAATTTCTGAGGCTACTGGTATAGCTAAGCATAAAATTGATAAAATAAAAAATCATGTTTTTATATCTGAACATAATTTAATTGATGGAAAAAGGCGTTTTGACCCTGATTATGAAATGGCTCAGTCATGGCAAAGATTGATAAATGGAAAGTTTAAGGAACAAGATGTGATTCTTTTAAAACATGAATACGCCGAATTAAGATATATGGAAAAAGGCTTTTCTCAAAATGAAGCACATATTAAAGCATCTCGCAGATATAATTTTGCAAAATATTGTGATTAAGAAGGTGATTTAATGGTAAAATTGTTTAATATTTTAATATCTAAAGATAATATATCTTGTGATTATACTCCTGAAGATTGTACAGAAGCAGGTCATGTTACAATGAACATTAAATCACAAGAAATTATAGATGTAAAATATTCAGAATATGAATATGGAAAAAAGTTATATGTTGCTCATGTTCGTAAAAAACTTGCAGAATTAACACAATTATCTGAAATACCAAAAGAAGTAATTGCTGTTTGGTACTAAATTAACCGCTCCTTGAGGGCGGTTTTTCTATGCTATAATTTAAGAAAGGATTTAAAAATGAAAATTAAACATAAAAAGATACTGGTATGTGGGCTATCATTAGCTGTGTTTGTTGGTATGATTTGTGGTTGTACAGAGGCAGACAGAGCGAAAAGAAATGTTCAACAAGAAGCAGATAATTTTAATGTTGAGCGTAGACTTAGTGTTATTAATATGCGTTCTGATAAACCAATATTAGAATTGACAGGCTATTTCTCATTATCTAACAATAGTAATAATGAGCTTGAGGTTACTATTGAAGTTGAAAATGGGAAATACAAGGTTGATTATATATACTTGAATGATTGGACAATGTATACCGTTGAAGATATTTCAGGTGCACATGTTGATAAATATCATTATGAAATAAATTTCTTACCTGAACAAATTATTCCGTATACATTTAAATCAAAAGATTAAACAGAAAGCAGGTGAAACAATGGATTTCCGAGAATTTATTGAAGAACGCTTCATAAAAAGAAACTAAGCACTCTGAAAAGGGTGCTTTTTTTATGCCCTGAGTATGGCTTAAAACTGCTCTATTTTTATACCCGAAGGTAGGTGAGAATATTGCAAATCGAAATCAGAAGTAGCAATGAGGCTGTCATAAGCGGTTATGTGAATGCTGTTGAGCGTGATAGTCGCATAATGCCAAAAGGCAAGGGAGCAACTGCGGTACGAAGTTTTGTTGAGCGAGTTAGGGCAGGCACATTCGATAAGGCTATAAAACGAGGAACGCCAATAGAGCTTCGCTTTAATCACGATAAAATAATAGGCGATACCACAAGTAACCTTGAACTCTATGAAGATAATATCGGTCTTTATGCGAGGGCGATAATCAGTGATACAGAGGTTATCGAAAAGGCTCAGCGTGGGGAGTTGCGTGGGTGGTCATTTGGCTTTATCTCTGAGGGTGAATCCTGGGATAAAGAAGGCGAGTTTGACAGACGAACGCTTGAAGACATTGATTTGAAAGAAGTTTCAATTCTCGACAAAACACCAGCTTACTTTGGCACTTCCGTTGAAGTAAGGGGTGAAGAATCAAATGTTTTTGAAACAAGAGGAATTGCAGGAAACATAAAGCTTATCGGAAAAGAATCTCCGAAAGCAAACAGTTTAGAAATCTATGAAAAAGAACTTGAAATTTTGAAAGAGAGGTAATTTATTATGAAAGCACTAATCGAAAAGAAAAATGCTCTACTTGATGAGGCAGACGCTCTTATCAATAAAGCAAAGACAGAGAACAGGGCGTTTGAGGATAGCGAACTTAATCGCTATAATGAAATCAAAGCAGAGCTTGCAAGGCTCAATAAGACTATTTCAGCCGTAAAAGAAACAAGAGAAGCTGAAATTGACGAACCTGATAATAAAAAGAACAGTACAGAAGAAACCGAAACAAGATTTTTTGAAGCTTATATCCGTAATCCGAAGGCTGTTGAAACTCGTGCTGACACTAATCTCACCTTCGGTGCTAATGGTGCGATTATACCAACAAGCATTGAAAATAAGATTATTGATAAGGTGAAAGAAATTTGCCCTATTTTTGAACTTGCAACAAAGTATAATGTCGGCGGTACTCTTACAATTCCGTACATTGATACAGATACAAGCGATAATAAAATGGCTTATTCAACAGAGTTTACAGAGCTTGAAAGTACATCGGCAAGCTTTAAGTCAATTTCTCTTACAGGGTTCCTTGCTGCAACACTTTGCAAGATTTCTAAGTCACTTATCAATAATTCACAATTTGATATTGTGTCATATACAATTCAGCATATGGCTGTTAATATCGCACAGTGGATAGAAGGTCAGCTACTCAATGGTACATCAGGTAAGATTGAGGGTTTGAGCGGAGTTACTCAGTCTGTTACTACTGCATCAGCAACAGCTATTACAGGTGATGAGCTTATTGACTTGCAGGAAAGTATTCCTGATGTATATCAAAACGGTGCAGTATGGATTATGGCTAAGAGTACACGCACAAAAATTCGTAAGCTCAAGGACGGCGAGGGTAATTATCTTCTCCAGCGTGATTTTACAGCTCCCGCAAGATATATTCTCCTTGGCAAGCCTGTATATATTTCTGATAATATGCCGAATATGGCAGCAGGTAAGACAGCTATTTTTTACGGTGATATGAGTGGCCTTGCGGTAAAGATTACAGAGGGTTCACAGTTTAATGTATATACAGAAAAGTATGGTACTCAGCACGCAATCGGTATGATACTTATCCCTGTGCTTTATCTAATTGGTATAGCACTTAAAAAGATTTCACTTCCAAACAAATTTATTCCGTTGATTCTCGGAGCAAGTGGAGTGATTCTTTCGGCAATATATTTGTTGTCTGTTACTCAAATAATATCAACACAAGATGTTTGGACTGCAATCTTTGCAGCAATTACGCAAGGTATTCTCTGTGCTGGAGCAAGCGTTTATGCAAATCAAATCTATAAGCAAATAAAAAAGGGTGATTGATATGGACTTAACAGACATTGCAATGTACTGCAAAATCAAGCAGTCGGAGCGAGAGGCAGATAAGTATAAACAGCAATCTGACTTGTATGAGAGTGTGTTGACAGGCGAGGTTATGGAGTTTGTAATACCTGATAGGTGGACTGAGATTAGACGAGGAGCATTTATGGGATGTAACAAGTTAGTTAATATTATATTTAATAATAATATAACTAATATAAGAGATTCTGCTTTTGATATGTGTGCTGCATTAAAAAAGATTGTAATACCAAATAGTGTTACTATACTTGGTTATGCAGCTCTTGGGAGATGTACTGTTATGACTGATTTGACGATACCAAATACGATTGAATATATAGGTGGTAAGGCTTTTAACAGTTGTACATCTCTTACAAATGTCACTCTTGGCAATAACTTTAATTGCAATAATCTTGACCTATCAGCAAGCACAAAGTACAGCGTAGACACGCTTGTAGCAATGCTTACGGCTCTTGCTGACCGTACAGGGCAGGAAGCATATACACTCACGCTTGGAGCAACTAATCTCGCAAAGCTCATCTTGGCAAAGACACTCTTACAAGCATTGTTATTGCCTTATGCGATAGAATCAAGTCTGCTGGCTATCGTCCAATGCTCTATTGCAACCCGAATTGGCTATGCAATTATTTGCATAAAGACAAGCTGATAAATAAGTACGACATCTGGCTTGCAAACTGGGACGTGTCTGCACCAAGCTACAATTGTGAAATCTGGCATTACTTAGAAAATGGCAGTGTGCCGGGCATTTCGGGTTCAGTTGATAACTGGATTTTTAAAGACTACACATCTACCAAACCATCAACGGTAAAGCCGAGTACATCTACAAAGCCAATTAATAATGTTAAATCTGTTGATTATTCTGTCAAAGTCACTGCTCAGGCTGGGCTTAATGTTCGCAAAGGGGCAGGTACAAACTTGGGAACATTCTTCGGCATTCATATATAGAGAAATCATAAGGCGGTTTTAAACCAACATATTTTCAAACTTCCTTTTTATGAAATCGTAGTATTTAAGCCGTATTGTATGTGTGTCTTTAACCGCCTGCAATCTTTTCTGTCCCAAGGTAAGTCACCTTTATTCTCGCGACTTACTTTGACTTTAGCTGAAGTTCTATAACCGTCTGCTTTTTGTCCAACAATACTGTCAACTCATCGGCAGACAGACCGCTGATATGTCCCAATTTGGTATAGCTCCACGAATTCGAGCCGAAAAACACCACAAGCTGATTTCTAGAATACAGAACGATATCTCCCGACTGTGTGGTCATCTGTGTAGACTTGATTTTTCATGATATAATACACCTCTACTTGAGTACATCATTTTTCATTTGCTTATTCATTAATATTTTGCTTACTTATTCAAAAAACTCAGATTTTACTTCATATTACTTGATTTTATTAAGAATTAGTAATAAAATATTTATAGGTATGCCAAAAAAGGTATAAATAACGCTATCTCAATAAACTGATATAGCGTTCGGAGGTTTAAAAATGGCGGAAAATCTTGTTTCTAAAATTGAAAAGCAGTTACCGAGTTTTTCTAAAGGACAAAAACTCATAGCTACATACATAAGTGACCACTGCGATGAGGCGGCCTTTATGACAGCATCTAAGCTTGGAAATGCTGTTGGAGTAAGTGAATCGACAGTTGTTAGATTTGCCACAGAGCTTGGATATGATGGATATCCAAAATTGCAACACGCTATGCAGGAGATGATTCGTGAGAAGCTTACTTCTGTGCAGAGAATTGATGTTGCAGCAAAGCGTATCGGCAAAAAGGATATTCTTGAATTTATCCTACAAGAAGAAATAGACAGAATAAATTCAACAATAGAAGAAACCTCAAAAGAAGATTTTTATAATGCTGTTGATGCTATATCAAAAGCAAGAAAGATATATATATTTGCAGTAAGAAGTTCCGAGGCATTGGCAAATTTCCTTGGATATTATTATTCAATGATTTTCGGAAATGTTACAGTAATTAATACATATAGCGAAACAGAAATAAGCGAAAAGCTTATGCGTATGTGCAAAGATGATGTTATGATTGGAATAAGCTTTCCGAGATATTCAAAGGCGGCTGTTTTTGCTGTTCAAACAGCAAGAAAGCGTGGTGCTAAAGCAATAGCACTCACAGATAGTCTTATAAGCCCTTTGGCGGATTCGGCTGACTATTTGCTTCTTGCAAGAAGTGGTATGGCAAGTGTAGTCGATTCTCTTGTAGCACCTCTTGGAATGATTAACGCACTTATTGTAGCTACTGTTCTGAATAGGCGTGAGGAGGCGGAAAAAACCTTTAATACGCTTGAGAAAATCTGGTCGCAATATAAAGTCTATAAAAAAAGCGGAGAGGATGACGCTCTTGACAAAAAATAAAAGTGTAATTGTTGTCGGAGGCGGAGCGGCAGGCCTTATGTCTGCAATCCATTCGGCATGGAGTGGGGCAGAGGTTATAATTTTCGAGAAAAATCCCCGACCTGCACGAAAAGTACTCATAACAGGCAAAGGCAGATGTAATGTTACGAATAATTGCAGTATCGAAACTGTTATGAATAATACACCGACAAATCCTAAATTTCTTTATAGTGCATTGAATCGCTTTTCACCAGAAGATACTATGAACTTTTTTGAAATGCTTGGAGTAGAACTTAAAACAGAGCGTGGAAACAGAGTTTTTCCTGTTTCGGATAAGGCTAAGGATATAGCAGATGCTTTGATAAGCTGTGCGGAAAGTGCAGGTTGTTCAATCTATGAGAAAAATATAAAGTCACTTATAATAGAAAATAACACTATAAAAGGCGTTAAGGATTCAAATGGCATTGAGTATTTTGCCGATAGCGTGATTTTAGCATGTGGCGGTGCATCATATCCTAAGACAGGAAGTGACGGCTATGGCTATGTCCTTGCTCGTCAGGCAGGACACACTGTAACAAAGATAAAGCCCTCACTTGTACCGCTTGAATCTATTGAAAGCTACTGTTGTGATATGATGGGACTTTCACTTAGAAATATAAAAATAGACCTTTTAGATACAAAAACAGAAAAGACGATTTATTCAGATTTTGGAGAACTTTTGTTTACCCATTTCGGACTTTCCGGACCGATTGTTCTGAGTGCCTCATCGCACATAAAAGAAATGGAGAGCGGAAGATATAAGATTATTATAGATTTAAAGCCAGCACTCTCCGAGGAACAGCTTGATGCAAGAATACTTCGTGATTTTTCCGAATTTAAGAATAAAGACTTTATAAATTCACTGGGCAAACTCTTGCCACAGAAAATGATACCTGTAATAATTTCACTTTCTGGAATATCAGAACATAAAAAATGCAATGAGATTACAAGAGCAGAGCGACACAGACTTTTGGAATTGATTAAGGCTTTTCCGATTACGATTAAGGCTTTCAGACCGATAGCCGAGGCAATCGTCACATCAGGCGGAG
>OLYJ01000818.1_pt1 | contig 9845 bp, 7 predicted proteins | sample 1674121 | NCBI WGS metagenome assembly OLYJ01 (sample SAMEA103958146, study PRJEB25191) | human gut metagenome | reverse complement strand
ATCTGCCGCACCTCGCTCGCCGTATCGGCACTTAGAATTATGCGGTATTGCCCTACCTCTTAATGTATAACCGGAGGTTTTCTATCCAGCGCTTCATTGTTCAGCAGCAGCCCCAACACGGCAAAGCGATAGGTTACAATTTGCCCATGGTCCATTGATTTGCGAATATCCTGAATCCGGACAATTTTTTTCAACGTTTCAAGCTGATCTTCCATCAGATAAAATGTAACCTGCTTATTGATCGGCTTTGCGCCCCGCTTTCCGGTTTGCTCCGGTAGATATTCTATAATATCTTTGCTTTCTGGCAACACATAATAGCTGCTTCGCTTGCCCTCCGGAATCGCAGCGTAGTCTTCCGATCCAAATACAACGCAGTGTTCTGGTTTCACGCTTGCTGCTTTGTTGAGCTCACTGATCAATAATTGATTGGCAATCGTTCCCACGCGAAGCCCCTGATAAGCGGCTTCCAATTCAAAGCATTCATATATTTCCGGCCGGAAACGAATCAGAACTCTTTCTTTTTTCATTGTGTCCACCGGCATCAATCGATCGATTCTATGATGTTTTTAAGCTTCATCGAAATCTCGATGATTTCATTCAGCGCCGCAACATCTGCATTACGGGATTCTTTGGATACACCTTTCAGCGCTTTTGCAAATGCCTTACTGCTGTATGCCTTATTCAATTTTTTGACCATTTGGGGAACACTTTTCTGGATCATGCTGCTCTTGGTTTCTGTAACCTCGTGTTCCTTTCGCGCACGGTCCCTGGCGGCTTCTTTTTTGCCCTCGTAATCGATGGCGGAAATTTCTTTCGGTTGGCTACTTACCTTAGCTTTGCCGTATTCATCCGCTTTCCCTTTCAGTTCAGCGAGACCATCATCAAAATAAAGAATCGCCTTTTTATAAGCAGCTTCGTATTCTTTGGTCGTTCCCTGCCGCTGTGCATCGTATAGCAGCTCTCTGAATGCGTCATGCAGATTGTCCCGAAGAACCTCTACATAGTTCTTTCCCGCATCTTCTGTATCGCTGCTATGGCAATCTACTTCCTGCAATTTGGCAAACCGCTCCGCGATTTCATCCTGTATGTCCTCTTCAAACCGCAGATAAGTCTCACATTCGCTTCTCGTTAAAAATTTATCATTTAGAAGTTCTTTTAGTTTGCCCTCCAGCTTCTCTTCGATCCGCGCATCCCGCTCAATCGTGCGTGGATTTACGGTACTGACGCTTTTTGTCGCGCCAAGGGCTTCTTCTCTGCTCATATTATAAGGTTCTTTTTGCAGGCAGGTGATAAATTCCGCAATCGCCTGGCGGCGAATTGCTTCATCACTGAATCCGCCGCGGACCTGCAGGTTTGCGCTGTACAGTAGCACTTTTCTTTCATTTTTAGACAAAGGTGTTATCACAACATTGCAATTCACAATATTCCATGTTGCATCGCCTTTTTCTTGCAGGTAATTCAATGCACGAAACCGCCGTTCGCCGGAAAGCAAAACATATACCATTCCTTCTTCGCGCTGTTCAGGGAATACAACAAGGTTATGCATCAACCCATTGCGCTTAATATCTTCCGCCAAAATGCGGATGTCTTCATCGTCATCCATTACACGGAAAATCTGGTTATCCGGGTTGGTTCGGATATTAACCAACGCAATATATTTATTATCGTATTCAACTTTTCTATTTTTAGCGAACAAACTATTATAGATGTTGCCCGCCTCGTTATTGTTTACCTCTGCAAGAATACTTTTGCCGGGGAGAGCAGGGGACGTTATGTTTCCCTTCATCTTCTTTTTCATTGCCATTTCAGTTCACCCCCATCTTTGCAAGCTGAGCCTTTAGTTCTTCGTAAGCCTTGCCATAGGCCACCGCAACCGGCTGTGTTTTTGCCATATAGCATACGGGAAGATGCTTCGTAACCGACATGTTCACACTAAGGCCGCTGGGAATCTCCGTTTTATAAAGAGAAGCCCCTAAAACCTGTTTGCACTGGTCGCGGATAATTTTTGTAGTAGCTGCCTTTTTCACTACCATCGTAAGAATTACGCCAACGCCTTTCAGATGGCTGCCGGGGGTATTCCGCAGCTCATTGCAGAGCGCATAAGTACGGAACGCCGATTCCTGCGAATTTGCCTCACAAAGAGAGGGAATCAGCACATAATCCGCCGCATTGATTGCATTCGTCAGCAAGAGTGAATCACGGGTCGGCTGGGTATCAATAATGATGTAATCATAGTCCTCCCGGACCTGATTTAAAAAGTAATAGAGGAATTCTCCCATATTCGTCAGGCACTTCGGGTTGCCCGGCTTGAAGTAGGTTTGTGCATCCTCAAAAATTCCCGGAATACGCTGGTTGATCCGCGGCGTCTGCGCGCTGCAGGGGATCATATCTACATTTTCGTATTCCGTTTCGGTGATATAGTCCTTCGTCTTGGTATAACGGAAGCCATCAAACATATCAAAAAGAGCTCTTCCATTATAAACGCCGCTGGTAATTCCATTGCCGCCGCTCAAAGCGCTCGTCAGGTTTCCCTGCGGGTCTGTATCGATGCAAAGAACTTTTTTACCCTCATCGCCCATCAGATAGGCGAGGTTAGAAGCAGTGACCGTTTTTCCTGCTCCGCCTTTCTCGATGGCGATCGTAATGATCTGTGCTGCCATTGGCGTTCCCTCATTTCGTTGGTTGATTATAAAGTGGAAGGACTTAGGTACATGTTGTCATAAAGTAAAGTTTCCTCTTTTGTTGTAACTATTATGCGGCGACTTGCGTACCTGTTGCTATTTGATATCGATGGCAATCTTTTCTTCTTTACCTTCTGTTCTTTCCTGTAAAGTGTTCATCTTAATAAGCTAATTATAGCATACCCGCTCGTCATGTCAACACGAATCCTGGGGATAATGCCTTCTTTTTCTCTTGATTTACCTGTCACGACTCAAGTACTTGTTGTCAATTTTTCAATTCGTTTGTTTTCGCGCTTTTTCTGAAACAAAAAAGAGGTCTGCTTTTTGCAAACCTCTTTTTCATTTTTATACTTCCTTACGTTTTATTACTCATCAAACTGCGACCAATCGAACTTGAAAAGATCCGTTCTGTCGCCATCCAGTAATGCTGCGCGTTTTGTGCCGTCAGCGATGATCGCGGCAGAATTTTCTATAATGTCATTATAAACCACCGTGCGGTAATACTGCGCAGATTTTCTTTCCTTTGCGCGTTCAAGCATCGCTTTATATTTAACGCTCATTCCCAATGCCCAAGTTTTTAGCCCATTATTATCTTTGATAATCCGGTTCAACGCTTCCAGCGTTTCCTCTGCCTGATCCCGCTTTTTTGTGTTGGTCAATATTTTTGACGTATATGTGAAAATATCGATGAAGATGTTTCGCTCTTCCGGTGTCAGCTTTTTTTCATAGGTCTGATATTGCGCCTTTACCGCCAGTTCATTGCGTGCCAGGCGATAGGTTGTCGTCAAAATGGCTTCCTTCAGCGGCTGATTGTACTGTTCCAGTGCTTCTTTGCTGACCGAGCTGCGGCGCTTTCTTGGTTTTCTGCTTACTTCTGTATCAGCGCCTTTATGCTCCTGATGGAACGCTCTGACGCTCTTCATTTCTTCCCGGTTTTTGTACTTGATGAAGATATAAAGGAACTCGTATTTCCGAACCCCGCGGCGGCGCACCGGCTCATAGTCAAACCACAGGTCTGTCATCTCATTGATCTCGCTTTTGACCATTGCTAGAACGTTCTTTTCAAAGTCGGAAAATACTTTGTATTTTTCCGTCAGCGGTTTATCGCGGCTGAACTTTTGCGCGGAACTGTCTCTGCTTTTGCCCTTGCTTCTATTGATTTCATCACGGGTAGGCATGGAAAGCATACCCTTGAATTCTTCCATATCAAACCGCTTATATTTGAACCCTTTCAGTTCTTCCCGCTTATTGGGGAACTTTTGCAGAACTTCTTCTGTTACAGGTTCAAAAATCAACCCATTGTTATAGGAATAATCTCTGTTTCCGTTGTCATATGACAAAATGATCTCATACACACGCATAGAATAGGTGCTCTGCATCATCAGCAGGTATTCAATGCTATAGGATGTATAATTGCTTGTCAGCTGTGCAATGTCTTTCCAGATATCTGGGTTAAAGCGCATGCTGATCGTCTTTTTCTTCATATCGACGATAGAACCACGGTTCACCCACGACATCGTTTTGTACTGATCATTCCCAAGGGGAACCCAGAACATCCGGTTTTCCAGGTTTTCAATGGTTTTGCGCAGATAATTTGCATAACCGCTGTCCAACGCATTGACCCCGGTAAGCTTTGCAAAATCGTCAAACGAAATGGTATAGTACTTCGATGCATCCATATCATGGCGCTGATCGATCTTGGACAGCATCATAAAAAGGATTTTCTGTTCGTTGCGGGGCAGGGAATACTTTGTCCTTTGAATTAAATCGTTGCTTTTCGTGATGAAAGAGCCAAACGCCACATTGTCACTTTTCCTGGGCACAAGCTGCTTTTTCTTGCCGTCCGCCTTTTCATCCGGCAGAACTTCACCAATGATAACATCCGGTGATTCTGTCATTGTATTCTTTTCATCTTTATTTTTCATACGCTATGATTGGACATTGGATGCCGTGCTCCGTTTTGTCCACGCCTTTCTTTAGGAACTAATCGCCCGCCTGTAATAAAACCATACATCACAGAACTGCTAGAATATTTAGAAGAAGGTACACTTACTCATGATAGTATCATACTACAGTATCTTCCTGCAAAAGTCAATCCTATGGCTGCGCTGCATGTATTACAGTGATGAATCCTCGCGCGTAAAGCAGGGGAGGGGAGAGGGCTGGCTGCACAAAATATGCCTTGAAGCAAACCTGCGTTAAAGCACTTTCAAACAGTCTAAAACCAAAAACAGCACGCACCACATTTCCATTCGCCACCGCAAGAAATAGCATCACCGGGAAATCTGTTTCACAATTCACTTTTACAAGATTCGTGTTCGCTCTGCTATGCGGGCATCAATTCCGTTGTTTTATGAACAATCACCTTTTTGTTCTTCTTTTCTTTAGAATTATCTATTTATAAATTTATATCTTATACTTTATTATATATAGAAGAAACAGAGGTTCTTTCCCTCCACAACAGAGGTTTCTTCTGGTGATAACGGAGGTTCTTTCATAGAATGGCGGAGATTTTTTCTTTTGGCGGCAGAGGTTGTTTCCTCTATTTTGCATGGAAAGAATCTCTGTTATACAATGAAAAAATCTCTGTTACCGTGTTGCGTGAACGGGCATAAGGAACAGGCTGGCAACCTGTAAGAAGCAATCGAAACGACAAGATCATCCCGATGGCACCTGAAAACGGCGGGAAAATGGCTGTGGGCGAAACATGAAGAGGCAGACAGAAGGACTTTTTTGCGGTAAAAACCTCTGGTTAGCTTTTATAGCAGGTAATTCCTTTAACTTAAGCAGCAGGGGAGAGGCGCAAAGGCCGTTTTTTGCGGTAAGAATCTCCGTTTGCAAAAGAATTTGACTGGAAATTGGTACGGTAGAAATCTCTGGATGGAAGGAAATGCCCTCTGCAAGCAGAAAAATAGATAAAATAGATAAAATTTTCTCGGTAAGAACCTCTGCTTGGCGAAGCGTGAGAAAGCAGAAAAGAAAAAGAGCAGAGGTTACCGTTTTGTATGGGATCGTAGAAAAGTACATTAAAAACCTCTGTATTAGGAGAAGGTGGGTGACGAGGGAGTACGAGAGAAGAAAGATGAAGACACTATTTTTTACGGCGTAAGAACCTCAGGATAAAAGAAGTCTTGGATAAGAACATTTGGTAATGCACAAAGCAGTACGGTACTTCCTTTGGAGGCTGCAAAAAAATCGCCGTAAAAACCTCGGCTTTGGGGGCAACAATCAGGCTTTATAAAATAGGGGCGGGGAAAAATCACTTTTTATGTTCAGAAAAGTCAAAAAGCACAGTTTTTGACCTTGATAGTGAGACAAAGAAGAGAAAATACGCGAAAGAAACATGCCGAATATACATTGAGAAAGACCAAAATATGCAAGAGGAGAAAAAAGAAAAATATATAAACGGAGAAATTTACGGAGAAAAAAATCAGATAATAGTTGCAAACAAATCGACGATGATACGAGACAAAATGCGGAACAAATAGTGAAATCAACGATACTTAAAAGAGATTATTAACGCGAAAAAAATTAAAAATCACGGAAGAAATGGCCGAAAAAGTGTTGGACAGAACGGGATGATGGAGAGAAAGGAAGCGGCAAAGAAAAGGTGGCTAAAAACCAACCTATTATAAAGCAGAATGTGAAGAAAAAGGATGATAGGGTGGAGTAGATGGACTTTACGACACCAAAATTTTCTCGGTAAAAATCTCTGCTTAATTCCAGAGAAGCGGGCAGACAGGCAGCGCGTGAAAGCGATTTCTGAAAAAATGTGCGGTAAAAATCTCCGGTATGGGATGCTGCTTTATGAGGAAGCAAGAAAAAAAGACAAATGAAACGTTTTGAAATAGGCGAAAACAGAACAGCTGCAATAGAACTTTTAGCAACAGCGACAATGCTGAGGTTATAGGTATAGCAACAGGTACCGAAGTCTACAAAACTGTTGCCGTAAAACTGGGAAGCAAATAAAAAGATGTTTGTAGATAAGAAAAGGAAAAGCAGAGGAAAAAAGAATGAACTATACAAAGAAGGCGCCACCGAATTAGTCTTTTTAATAAATGATATGTTGGAAATTTTCTGAACCCTGTTCCAAGAAAAAACTCTGATCCCGATTTGCTTTGCCCCGCATACAAACTCGGCCGCAAAAAGAAAACAGTTCAAAGAAAGGCGAATAGAAACTTTCTGACTTCATAAGACTTTTTACTTTTTTCAAAGACAAATAAAACTTTCTTTCTCGCGTAGGAACTTCTTGCTAAATCCTGAAAATAGTGTATTATAACTAAGTGTGGCGCTGGAATTTACAATCCATCAGTATCGGAGTTTCAGTATGATGAAAAATACAATGTTGGAAATGTCCCGTTATGCAGCGCTGGCTCGCCAGGCTGTGGCAGAGGGTATTGTTCTGCTGAAAAATGAGGCTGTCTTACCACTGGCTTCCGGCGGCAGAGCGGCTTTATTTGGGTACGCGCAATTTCACTACTACCAAAGCGGCACAGGGTCCGGCGGGCTGGTGAACACCGCCCATGTGCCGAACCTGCCCGAAGTGCTGGGCGGTCCGGACGGTTACCAGCTGGATGCCGAGGTGCAGGCCCGCTATGAAGCATGGCTGGCGGAACACCCTTACGAGATGGGAACCGGCTGGGCACAGGAACCGTGGTTTCAGCCGGAAATGCCGCTGGATGAAGACTTTGTCCGCGCTGCGGCCCAGCGTGCCGAAACGGCGTTTATTGTCATCGGTCGCACGGCAGGGGAAGACCAGGACAATAGCAATACTCCCGGCAGCTTTCTGCTGACCGAGGGCGAGGAAAATATGCTGGCGCTGGTTTGCCGTCATTTCAAAAAATCTGTGGTGCTGCTGAATGTTGGCAATATCATTGATATGCAGTGGGTCATGCGATACAATCCCGGCGCGGTGGCGTACATCTGGCAGGGCGGGCAGGAAGGCTGCCGCGGTGTGCTGGATGTGCTGAACGGTACCGTCAACCCCTGCGGCAAACTGCCCGATACCATCGCCTGCACCCCGGCAGATTATCCGGCGGCTGACCATTACGGGGCGGATGACCGCAACATCTATGCCGAAGATATTTACGTCGGCTACCGCTATTTTGAAACGTTTGCACCGGAAAAGGTGCTTTATCCCTTTGGCTTTGGCCTTTCCTATACAAAATTTGAAGTTCGGCTGTTGAGCGCAGATGAAACAGCCGATGGCATTACTGCCTTTGCTGCCGTCCAAAATACCGGCAGCTGCCCCGGCAAGGAAGTTGTGCAGCTCTACTGCACCGCGCCGCAGGGGCGGCTGGGGAAACCGTCCAAAGTGCTGTGCGCCTTTGCAAAAACCAGAACGCTGGCCCATTGGGAGAGCCAGACCCTGACACTGAAAGCCCCGTGGCGTAACTTTGCCAGCTATGATGACAGCGGTGTGACCGGGCACAAGTCTGCCTTTGTGCTGGAAGCAGGCGAGTATCGCTTTAGCCTTGGCACCGATGTGCGAAGTGCGGAAGAAGCTTTTACGGTCACACTACCGTTGATGGTGGTGGAACAGTTGGAATCTGCAGCTGCTCCGGCTGTAGCCTTTGAACGCCTGCGCCCTGGTGCGGATGGAACCCCAGCATGGGAACCCGTGCCCACCGAGGAAGAACGGCCCGAGCCCCGCCGCGCCGCCCGCCTGCCGCGGGAATGGCTCCAGACTGGCGACAAAGGCATCCGCCTGCGGGATGTGGCCGATGGTACCACTGCGATGGCAGACTTTGTGGCACAGTTCAGCGATGAGGAGCTTTGCACCATTGTCCGGGGCGAGGGGATGAACTCTCCGCGCGTTACGCCGGGGACAGCTGGGGCAATCGGAGGCGTCAGCGATGCTTTGCAGCGCTATGGGCTGCCTGCCGCCTGCTGTTCGGACGGGCCGAGCGGTATCCGTATGGACTGCGGCACCGTTGCTTTTGCCATGCCTAATGGCACCTGCCTGGCCGCGACTTTCAACGAGGGATTAAGCGAGGAACTCTACTCGATGGAAGGGCTGGAGCTGCGCAAAAACCATGTGGATACGCTGCTGGGCCCTGGCATCAACATTCACCGCCATCCGCTGAACGGCCGCAACTTCGAGTATTTCTCGGAAGATCCGCTGCTGACCGGCAAAATGGCCTGTGCTCAGCTGCGCGGGATGCACCGCTGGGGTGTAACCGGAACCATCAAACATTTTGCAACGAACAATCAGGAGCACCGGCGTCACTTCGTTGAATCGGTTGTATCGGAACGTGCTTTGCGGGAAATCTATCTGCGCGGCTTTGAAATTGCCGTCAAAGAGGGGCATGCCCGCTCCATTATGACATCCTATAACCCGCTGAACGGTTACTGGACGGCCAGCAATTATGACCTTGTTACAACAATTTTGCGCGGCCAATGGTGTTACACCGGCATTGTGATGAGTGACTGGTGGGCCGATGGCAATGACCGCGACGGCGCAGGCAGCACCAAGCATGTGGCTGCGATGGTTCGCGCCCAGAATGATGTGTTCATGGTTGTGACGGACCCGGAGCATAACTCCGGCAGCGATGATCTGGCCGTTGCTTTGACAGAGGGACGGCTGATCCGGGGCGAGCTGCAGCGCAGCGCGGCGAATATCTGCCGCTTTTTGCTGCAAACACCTGCGTTCCGCCGCAGCATTGGCTGCACCACGGCGTTGGATGCCCAGTTGGAAGCGATGGCCGAGCAGGATATGCAGCAGGCGGCGCAGAACGGCCAACCCCTGACATTACATGGAGGCGTAAGCATTGACCCGGCCGCGATTGATAATGGTTACCGCCGCACCACTGCGTTTTGTGTGATGGTTGAGCAGGGCGGCGCATACACGCTGCATCTGCGCTGCCGCGCAATGCCGGGCAACAGCCCACTGGCCCAGATCCCGGTTTCGATTTTTGCGGGACGGGTGTTTGTGAAAACCATTACCATCACGGGCGCACAGACCGACTGGTGCGAGTTTACGGCGACGCTGCCTGCCGTTGACGCGGGGGAAGTTTTCTGCCTGCGTTTCTACTTCGGTCAAAGCGGTATGGAGTTGGACGCCGTGTCGCTGGATCTGCTGTCATGACATTGACAAACAATCTCGAATATATCAGGGCAACACCGCACAATTCCCGCCTTGCGGCTTAAGCACCGCTCCGGCAG
>OLYJ01000817.1_pt1 | contig 9848 bp, 9 predicted proteins | sample 1674121 | NCBI WGS metagenome assembly OLYJ01 (sample SAMEA103958146, study PRJEB25191) | human gut metagenome | reverse complement strand
GCATCCCACAGGCATAGACTTTATGTACCAAACCGAGAAACGCCACAAACATCGTTCGCCATGTGCCGCTGAGAACACCCATGCACCAGACAGTAAATAAGCAAATCAGCGCATAGGCAATAATCCCGTGCAAGGCATATTGCCATTTTCCGCTGAATGCCGCCAACAGACCGATGAGCGTCACCAGCGCAAGCTGAAAATAAAGATTCGGCGCAAACACGGCGCTCAGGACGCAGAGCAGGATCAGAAACAGTTTTGTGCGTGGGTCAAGATGCAGCTTCATTTGGTAATACCGGCTTTTTCAAATTGCTTTTTCAGCATTTTGCAGCCGATAAAGGCGCTGAGTGCTGCAGCCAAAATCGTCCCCGCCAGCATAATGACCATGATCCACACCGTTCCTGTGGAGCGCATGGTGTCGATATACGACTGTTCCGTGCCGTTGCCGAGCATGGTTTTTGCCCAACCATCAGGGTTGGCGAAGAACACGAGGTAGGAGCCGGTACTGCCGAGGGAAAGCAGAATGTAGGAAAGCGAGTTGATCTTCTTGCTTTGATACTGTCCCGCACCTGCGACGAGGTCGGCAATAATGCCCATAATGAGATATCCGAGTGCCATTGCCCAATGCATACCGGTCACAAACCAAATGATGCACAAAACCGCACCGAGAATGGTGGCCGCCCAGCGCTTCTGAACTTTAGCCATCATGAGCAGATACACTGGGCCGCAGAGCAATGCGCTTCCGACGGGCATATAAAAGGTCAGCACGGGATTCGGTGCAAAGAAAATGCCTCCCACAAGTGCAAACACAAGAAACAGTGCCGAGAATATTCCTACGGTCACAAGGTCCTTCACGGTCAGTCCCTTTTTTACGGATGATTGATTCATAACGATTTCTCCTTTGCGATAGGCAGACAGATTGACTTTCTGCCTGCTTTTTGATATAATTTAGTTAGAGGATGCTAACCACAAATTATCATACAGGAAGCCACAGGTAAATGCAACGGCTCTCGCTTTGGTTTGACTAATCGTTGCATATAAAAGCCCAATCGTTTCAAGGAGTAACCATGAACAGCGAAATTCTCAAAAAATACAATACACTCTTAACGGAAAGCAGTTTCACTCCGATTCCGAACTGTGAGCAGTTCAGTCCGGCAGGAAACAGTTGGCAGCTATCGCCGGAGCTCGGCGGCGGCCACTACTGGCTGTATGCTCAAAAGGATTTGTTCGATATAAAAATCCACGATTTCTATTTCCACAGCGACTTCGTCCTGAATTTTGATATTCCCGAAGGTATTAGCATTACAAGATATGATTCCATTTCCGGCGAGGAGCTGAATCCGTATCGTCGCCTGTCGGCTGGGAGTATTCAGACCATTGTCGGCGGGAATCAGAATTACAAGGCGATCATTCATAAGCGCATACCCATTCATTCCGTCGGAATCGAGGTATTTCCTGCGTATTATGATGATTACTTGAAAAGGCAGCATCCAGATGCATACTTTGATTTGCCTGCTGCATTTCAGTGCGTTGACCAGGCGACAGATTTTCCGGCCATGTCCAAGCTGCTGTTTGAGATCGAGAACTACCGGGGAGAAGGTGTGGCTGCAGCGCTTTTCTACGAGGCAAAGGTCACAGAAGCTGTCGCCCTTGTTGTGGACAATCAGAAAAAGCAAGCAGCAAAAAATGCACACCCACTTTCAAAGGAGGATATTGCAGGACTTCGTGATGTAATGAGCTATATTGCCGATCACTACACCTTTGACATCCCACTGGAACGCCTTGCGAGCATCGCCTGCATGAGCGTGAGCAAGTTCAAGACTTGCTTCAAGCGGCACACTGGATGCACCGTTACGGAATACATTCAAGGGCGGCGCATGAGCCAGGCGGAGCACCTGCTAATCGATACTGACTTTACCATGGGTCAGATCGCCCAAATGATCGGTTACTCAACCTCCAGTCGCTTTGCTGAGCTCTTCAAGAAGAACACGGGGATACTGCCGATCGAATACAGAAAAATTGCCCGGAAAGACCAATGAATATATTGCTCTAACAAAAAAAGCCCATCGAAGAGAACAGCTCTCCTCGATGGGCTTTCCGTTTACTTATTCGGAATTTTCAGCTTCATACCGCTGTAGATGACATTGCTTTTCAGTCCGTTCAGGCTGACGATCTCCTTATAGCGGCTGCCGTTGCCGAGATACTTCTTGGCGATTGCCCAGAGGGTGTCACCATGCACCACGGTGTGGATGCGGTAATCCTCGGAGGGTTTCGTGCCTGCCACGGCGAGCGCAGAGGTCTTGACCGGCGACATGATGGCGTACTTACCGGACTCATCCTTGTTGATGACCGCACGGTCGCCGCTGACCTCGACCACATACCAGCGGAGCTTCTTCACCCAGCCGAGAATGGCTTTGCCGTTATAGTAGGTGCTGCCCGTAATGGTCACGAGGTCGCCAGCTTTGATTGTGCCGGTGGGCTTGACCGGGTTGGCGGGCTTCACATCACCGCCGAGAGTCGCCGTGACCTTGGATGCCAGCTCACCCATGCGGGCATACATCCAGTTACCGGGGCAACTCTTGTTGGCAAACCACCGATGGACGGTCAGAACCATCTCGTCAGACTTCGGAGTGTAGTTCAGCGTCTTGGTCTTATCGCCCAGCCAGAGCAGCTTGGTTTTGCCGTTGCGCCTGCAGATATCGGTGCAAAGCTCGATGAGTCTCTTGTACACCACATCCTTAAAAGCGTAAGGCTCGGTGTTGTCGCTGGCGCACTCGATGGTGATAGCTCTCTGGTCGTTGGCTGCGGAGGAGGAGCACCAGGAGCGGTTTTTCTCTTCCACATACATCCCGACCCGACCGTCCACGCCGATGCCATAGTTGCTGCTTGCCTGCCGTGAGGTCGGCAAAAAGATGTTGCCCAGCGTTTCCACACTGCACTGACCCACCACGCAGTGCGGCGTGATGCGGTCAATGCTGTGGGTACGCTGCCCAGAGTGATTCGGGCTGAGTTTGGTGTAGGACACCAGGTGGCTGTTCGTGTAAGCCATGTTATTCATCCTCCTTTTCACTGCGGTCATGAAGCTGCTCCAGAACGGATTTCAGTTTCTGCGGAATGGGCAGTCCCAGGTATGCGGCGTTCTCCAACAGGGACACACCCTCATTCGACAGGTAGAAGAAAATGACGGCAGTGCGCATCACCGAGCCGCTGCCGATGACGCGGGTGTCGAGAATATGCCCGATGCCAACCAGAGCGAAGATGAGCACCTTTTTGAAAATGCCCTTGAATCCGACTTCGCTGGACAGCTTTTTATCCACCACGGCGCACATGATGCCGGTGATGTAGTCGATGACTACGAAAGCCAGAAGCGCATAAAGCAAGCCGTCACATCCTCCCAAGAACCATCCCAGCCAGCCGCCGATTCCGGCGAACACCACCTGAATGGTCGTCCAGAATTCTTTCATGTTGTTTGTCCTCCTTTGAAAGTTGAATTTGTGTATGAAAAAAGGCACTCCGCAGAGCGCCTTGATTCCGAAAAATATTCTTTATGTTACTGTGGTCAGCGACACCGTGTGCCACGAAGACCATGTGCCGCCATAGTTTCCCCGAATATACATCCTTGAGCCGTTATAGACGGTGTATCGCTGTTGAATGAAGTAGCTCTCCGGCAGAAAGACCTCCAGCATACCGATTGTGGTGGTCGGAAAGTGCTTTTCCGTGGAAGCGGAATACGCAAAATAGTAACCGGGAGTCTTTACATTGTTGAGGTCGGTGGTCGAGCCGTCCACTCTGCCCATTTTGCCGTGGATATTGACGCCATTCATGTGAATATTACCGTCCACATCCAGCGTGGCCTGCGGGTCCGGCGTGTTGATGCCGACTTTCTTTTTACGAAGCGCAATGAGCGGCGTACCCTGCGGGACAGTAAAATACAGATCCAGACTGCTCAAAGAATAGAGCTTGTCTTGGATCTGCAAATGGAAGTCGTAGGAACTGTTGGCATCCAGATTGCACAGTTCCAAATTGGAGTAGCTGAAAGAGGTTCCGCTTTTTGTCGTGCCGGAATAGATGCTGGTGTAGCTGCCGTAACTGCTCTCACTGGTTTTCTTGTACCGATACCGCACATAAACCACGCTGTTTTTCTGCGTCCCGTCTACGGTCACAGCAGAAATAGAGCCACTGAATTTGAGCTGCATTTCCGCTTCGATATCGTTGGTTCGCCGGAGCGTTATCGAGGATATTTTCGGCTTGGTGTACGGAATGACCGTCACCGTCTGTGAAGTTTCGGCGGTGTAGCCGCGGGAGTCCGTGACCGAGAGCGTGACCGTCACACTGCCGGACTTGGCGATCTTTCCGACTGTGATAGCAGACCCAGTTGAATTGGATGCGGATAAACCGTTGCAGGAAGCGGTATAGTTGGAAATGGACGCTCCGTTCTTTGCAGTCGCCGTTCCGGGGGTGACCTTGAGGGTTGAGTAGTCCTGTACGAACAGCTGATCGTTGCCCGTGAGGTTCTTTGTGGTCGTGTAGCTGTCGGCATAAGTGAATCCGCTTATGGTTGGAGCAGAATTGGTTGCCGTGGTCAGTACCGTGGCGGTCTTGCTTGAGGTGCTGCCGATCTGCGTAGACCCGCTGTAAGACGAAACCGCAAAGGTACCTATAAAGGACTTGATGGACGCCATAGCGTTCAGCAGTGTTGTCCTCTGCGCCGATGTCAGCGTGACTGTGCGGTTCGCAGTGCCCTTCGACCAGGAAAGCCCGGAAATAGTCAGGATGGTCGCGCTGCCGTTTTTGAGCACCAGCGTATTGGTGTAGGAGGCTTCGTACACGGTCACATTGATGGTAATGGAAACCGTGGCATTGTCCGCCGTCACCGTGTTGACACTATTCACCACAGCACCGCCAAGCGTCTTGACCGTGGAACTGCCGGAAGTGCCGTAGACGTGGTTGTACTGCCGCCTTGCTCTGACTTTCACCGTATAGCTGGTGTTCGGTGAGAGCGAGGACAGTGTTACGCTGGCACTGGTGGATGCCGTCGTCGAGAACTGCGTCCAGTTTGAACCACCGTTTGTGCTGTACTGCCAGATGTCCGCCGTGGCAGAGGATGTAGCGGAGATTTTGAACCCGTTTGCCGTGACATTCGAGGTGCTGAATGTAACTGTGGGCGCAGAGCGGTCGATGGTGGTCAGCGTCATGCTGCCGCCGTATTCCTGTGGGCCGAAGATATACACACGGGTAGAAAAGCCGACCGTTATGGTTTTGCTGCCGTTACTGTCATGAGCTACAGTAATCGTGCCGCTGACAGAACCTTTCTTTGCCGGGAAAACACGGTCATCCCAATAGGTACGGTCCTTTGAGTATACGGTCGTACCATTGATCGTTACAGTGGTCGTGTCAATGGTGTAGTAAGTGGAAGCGCCACCGGTAGAGATCAGCGTCCAGGAAAGCGTCGAACTGTTGTTGACCACATTCACGCTTTCTGAAATGTCCAGTTGAAGATAGCGCCCATCGTATGCTGCGCTTTTCCAAGTTGCCATAGCTTTCCCTCCTTAATCCAGAATGACGATATTCAGCCCATCGGACGCCGTTGGCATCGGGACAAACTTCGTTTTACCCACGGTCAGCTCGCCGTCCACCGTGGTTTTCTTGGTCTGCGTTTCGTCCTTGTTCAGGGTGAAAATCACTTCATCGTTGTAGTAACCGGCGAACTCCGTGTTAGTGATAACCGTCCGCTGGGACGATGCGCTGTTGGATACCTCGATGCCACGCTTGTCGATTTTGACCTCGCTGGTGTAAATCTCGTTGGGTGCAGGCGTCCACTTTCGGGGAATCGCTCCTTCGGAGATCATGATGTCGGCGAGGTAAATGGACGCATCCCGACAGTAGCAGTAAATACGCAGCGTAGGGTCAGTCACATCCGTGAGTGTCACGGAATAGTCCGTCCAGTCAAACGCCGTGGACTTATTGAACAGGTACTTCGTTTTGTTCCCGTTGTAGGTCACATAGAAATACCCGGACATGGTCGAGGTTTTCTTTGCCCGGACCGAGATCGTATAAGTGCCGGGAACTACCCCTCGGATGTACTGCGACAACGAGGAGTATGCGCCCAGCACAAAGCAGGAGTCGGAAATGGTGTTGTTCTGGGTGTCCGTGGAGGCATCCGTTTTCACCGTGCCGGAGTAGCTCCAATCGTCCGTGACACCGTTCAATCCGGATGAATTCTGCACATAGTTGATGCCGCCGATGTACTGCTCCTGCATGGTCAGGGACAGCCCGTCAACGGTGTGTTCCAGCTCCGAAACACGGCTTTCTGAGTTCAGTACCCGTTCCTCCAGGACGCCCTGGTCGTTGGACACTGTTTCCACCGTTTCGGTAAGGGTCGCCACATAGCTGTTCAGCCCGTCGATGGTCTGCTGAAACTGTGCGTCCTTCTCGGTCAGAATGGAAATGGTGGTGCGGATCGTTTCAATGTCGTTCTGCACCACCCATTCGTTCCCGTCCCATATCTTCGTCTCCGGCGGGGTCACGGAGGTGTCCACCCAGAGCTGCCCCTCATAGGGGTTTTCCGGCGGCGTGTCCGAGGTGACCACATCGCAGAGACTGATAATCGTGAACTGTGCCGATGCGATCATCTCACCACCTCCTCAAAGCGCCACAACGACCATAAAGGTTGCCTTGGTATCCACATCGGCGCTGGACACCGACAGGGTCTTACCGGTCTTGCTGCCGTTGGTACCCCAAGAGGTATCGACAACACCGTCTTTGTTGTACTTCGTCCAGGTGTAACTGCCGTTCCCGGCCGCATCCACCTCGGAGCCCGCCTGGTAGCAGACGGCGGTCAGCACGGTCGTACCCTGGCCGTTCTTGAACACATCGCCGCCCGTGGAGGTGACGATGATCTGCAACGGGTCGGAGTTGTCGATGAAGGTCGCCACATCGAAAAACTTCGTGTTATAAGAAGCCGATGCGGAATCCGTGTCCTGGGCACAGCACTTGAACACGGCGTAGCTGTCCACCGCTGCGGCGTAGACCGTGAGGGTATTGGTGGCCGTGCCGGTGTATTTGTCGGCGGTATCCGAGAGCTTGCGCCAGCCGATGCCGAAGTCTGCATCATAGCCGGTGGAAGAAGTAGCGGTGACGGAAGCGTCCATGACCGCCCACTTGTAGCTGACCTTGGTGGTGTCTACCGTAGAGCCGCGCCACAGCTCGGCCTTGGCGGTCAGACTGGCGACCTTCTCGTTCTTGAACACATTTCCGTTGGGCGTGGTGACCAGCAGGTCAACGATGCCGGAGCCGTTGACCACACGGGAGAAGGAAATGGTCAGCGGATGGGTCAGCGACAGGCCGGTGCTTTCGTCCTTGTAGGTGATGACACAGCGGTAGTCGATGCCGGGCAGCTCCGCCATGACATTGGCCTTGACCGTGAGGATGTGGCTCTTGGCACCACTGAGGGCGTAGTTCGTACCTGCGGTAATGGCGGTGTTGCTGTCGCCCACATACCACTTGACCGAGGTGACATTGGCGGTGGCGATCTGGTCGGCGGTGGTGCCGATGACATACAGGCTGGGCGTCAGAACGAGGTTCTTCGTTTTCCAGTCCGGGGTATAACTGCCGTTGTCGGGGTTATACATCTGAGTCTTGGCGAGGTTTGAGCCGATGTACCCCGTCAGCGTCAGTGCGTCATTGTAGTCGATGATGGTAAACTGGCCTTGTGCTTTGCTCATGTGAGAAGCCTCCTTTGAAGTTGTTGTATCTGAACCGGACACTGTGCCGGCTTCTGTTGTGGGTTCTGCGGTTGCCATAGTAAATTCCTCCGTTATAACAGGCTTTGCCTGATCGTGGTGTCGATGAGGTCACAATAAAAAGTGGCGCGGACTTTGACATCCGCACCGGTGATGACCACGGACTTTGCGCCGCCGAAATGCTGCTCGTTCCAGACCTTGTCCGCTTCCGTATCCTCAGACACCCTTGTCCAGACAAACTGGTTGGCATCCAGCGTGTCGGTGATGTCCTCGTCCCAGGAGTACACCTTGGCGGAAAGCAGCGTTTTTACATTGCCGTTCTTGAAGATGTTCCCGTTGGACGAGATGATAACCAGCCGGAGCATTTTCTGCTCCTCAATGGTGGTAATGCGGTCGCTGACCTCGGTGACCTCCTTGCTGGTGGCGTAGGCACGAAGCACGACCTCGCCGCTCTCCAAATCCCACCAGGACGAGCCGTCCTGAGACTGGATGACACCGGCCTTGATGATGTTCGCCACCAAGGAGCCAGAGGTGATGAAGTCTGCGACGATCTGACCATCTGCCGTGATGGCAGTTTCGTAGGGGCCGTTGTAGCCGTTATGGGAAAAGCCCAGGCCGCCCACATTCCACCGCCAGACATTCACAGCATCGTCAATGGATGGTGCATCCAGAATGAGCAGCTCATAGGGCTGTCCGTTTTCCTCGGTGGTATGGATGACCACATAGCCGCCGCTCTGGCCGGTGATAAGCCCGGTGGCCTTGCCGATGGCGGTTTGGAGCAGCTTCGGAAAGCGTCCCACCGTGGATTCCACCTTATCAACCGAGGACTGCACCTCGGAGATGGTGGTGATCATACTGGACTTGCTCTGACCGAGGGAAATGCTCACATACCGTTCGGCAAGAGTGTCGTATACGGTTTCGATGACCATAGCCGACACGCTGACACCCAGAAGCGAGTGCCGGATGGTGACGGTATCGCAGAGGTTGACCCGCTCCAGGAGTGCCGAATACTCCGGTTGTTTCCAGAGCGGCTCAAAGGACACCTTCACCGTGGGGATGGTCGCTCCCAGCGGATTGGCTTTGATGTAGCTGTTGGCTTTCGCTCGGAGGGCATCCTCGGTCACAACTCCGTCAAATTGGTCGGAGAAATCCATGATGAGCGTTTTTGCCCGGACGATCTCCGAGGTCACAATGGGGAGCGTTACCTCCGGCAGCGTGACTACCGTTTCGGTGTCCGCACCTTCCGAGGTGTACACGGCATACGGGAGCAATGCCGTATATACACCACTGTTGTCCTCGTCCTGCTCCAGGGCGGTGAGGTTCTTGCCGTATTCAATGATTACGCCGGTCTTCTGCCCACGGTGCGAATGGAACTTCACCGTGAAGTTGTCCCACTCAAACTCACCGTACCATTTGGAGAGCATGGAGCCTTCCGTACCGCCGAGGCAGGCGCGGACGCTTTTCGGCTGCGTGACGGAAAATGCCTTTGCATCCGAGTATCTATGCTGGAAAGGCCGTACCTGATGGGGCCAAAAAAGGCGGGCAAGGTGATTATGTTGATCCCGGAACTGCGCTTTTCAAAAGATTGACTGATCACGCAAAGTCCGTTGAAGCAGCTGCCAATCTCAACCTAGCAGACTTTCATTGCCGTTTTCTGTCTGTTGATGACATTTGGATCCCCCTCACGGATTCATTGCTTATTGAGCGGTTCAAGCCTGTTTGGAATCGTGTGCTGGATGGCTTCGGTAACCACGCCCCCGGCAAAGGACGCCATCGTGGAAAGATGCCTATGTGGGATTGCCTGCATCCTGGTCGAGTTTAGGCAGAGCGCCTTCAACCTTGTGCATTCACGGCTGAAGAACTGGATCGACGGGTAAGAGAATACTTAAACGAAGCATTGTTGTAAAAAGCAGGGGCAAGTTGGCAATGCGAGCCAAATTGCCCCTGCTTAATTATTTAGGAGGTGGATTATGCCAAATTCAACACAAGCAAAATATCATCACCTCATTCCACAAACATATATGGCTGCTTTGAGTCGTGGAAACGGAACACTTAGGGCAACACCGCACAATTTGGCAAGAAGCCCCAGCCTGGATTTTTGGCTCAATT
>OLYJ01000815.1_pt1 | contig 9856 bp, 8 predicted proteins | sample 1674121 | NCBI WGS metagenome assembly OLYJ01 (sample SAMEA103958146, study PRJEB25191) | human gut metagenome | reverse complement strand
CCGGATTTTGGGCAGCATCTACCAGCAGATCTGGCGCTACGGCGGGATCCAGTGCTATATCAGGCTCCTGGTGGTGGATGCGGTCGCCTTTCTCGTTGACGTGACCATTGAGCGGACGCTCCCGCTGTTGATGGAGATCGAGAAGGTGTCCGTTGGACGGCTCTTTTCGCTGGCCAGTGTGAACCTGCTGGCAGCGCTTACCATCCGCATGGTGTACCGCTACGCCTTCAAGTGCGGCTCGGAGCAGTCCGCCTGGGGTTCGTTTTTACGGTGGCTGCTTCTGCTGTTTTCCGGCGATGAAATGGTGCAGCCGGTCCCTGAGACTGAGAAGAAGATCAAGATTGCCATCATTGGCGCGGGCCGCGTTGGCGTTAACCTGGCAGAGGAGCTGCTGGGCAACCCCAGAGCGAACTACACCCCCCGCTGCTTTGTAGACACCAATTCCGAAAAGGCGGGGCGTTCAGTCCACGGCATCCCTGTTTTGCTGGAAGGCGAGACGACCATGCGGGAGCTGCACCGCTACGAGGTCCAGGAAGTGGTTTTTGCCATCCCGGGCCTGGCGGATGAAAAGAAGCAGGCCCTGTACGCCATGTACATGGGAGCCGGTTACAGGATCAAGGTGTATGACTACCCGACTGTACAGTCTGCCGGAAAGAAGCGGTACCTGCGGGAGTTTGACATTGAGGAGCTGCTGTTCCGCAAGCCGATCATTATTTCCGACGAAAGGACCAGCAGCTATTACCGCGATAAGGTCATTCTGATAACGGGCGGCGGCGGCTCCATCGGCTCTGAGCTGTGCCGTCAGCTTGCAAAGATGGCCCCCCGGCAGATCATCGTCCTGGATATCTATGAGAATGGCGCTTACGACGTGCAGCAAGATCTCAGGATCGCCTATGGCAAGGCCCTGGACCTGGAGATCGAGATATGCTCCATTACCAATAAGGACGCGCTGAGAAAGGTTTTCCGGCGCTATCAGCCGCAGATTGTCATTAATGCGGCAGCCCACAAGCATGTTCCCTTAATGGAAAAGAACTGCGTTGAGGCTGTATATAACAATGTCTTCGGCACCCGGAACCTGGTGGAGGTGTGCGAGGAATTCGGCACCGAGAGATTTATGATGGTCTCCACGGATAAAGCGGTGAATCCCACCAATGTGATGGGCGCGACCAAGCGCATGTGCGAGATGATCGTCCAAAGCGCCAGTTCCTGGGGGAATGCGGTTTACAGCGCAACCCGGTTCGGAAATGTTTTGGGATCAGCGGGTTCTGTGATTCCCCTGTTCAAGCGCCAGATCGCCAACGGCGGCCCCATTACCCTGACGGACAAGCGGATCATCCGCTATTTCATGACGATCCCGGAGGCCTCACAGCTGGTGCTGGAGTCCGGCGCGATGGCCCAAAACGGCGAGCTATTTGTGTTGGATATGGGAAAGCCTGTCAGGATCCTGGACCTGGCGGAGAATATGATCCGGCTGTCCGGCGTGGAGGGAATCGAGATCGTGGAAACCGGCCTGCGTCCCGGCGAGAAGCTCTATGAGGAGCTTCTGGTCAAGACCGGGGAACTGGATAAGACGGATAACAGCCTGATTTTTGTGGAAAGAGACGCACCGCTGCCCAAAGAGGAGATCAGCCGCCGCCTGGAGATACTGGAAGAAGCCTGCGCATCCGGCGACGATGACACGGTCCGCCGCGCACTGAAAGAAGTCGTCCCCACCTTCCGTTCCCCGGAAGAGGTCAACGACGAGGCGGACAAGGCCGCGGAAATGAAACTCCAGCAGGCTGCTGTGGGTGTGTAATTGCTTGATGTATGGAATGAGGAGGAAGCAAACATGGGATCATCTGATCAGAAGAGAAGCCAGGCCAATGGACGCTCGTTCATTTTGAAAGCCATGCTGGTCATCTTTGATATCATCGCTGTGAATCTGGCTTATTTTGCGGCACTCGCAATCAGATTTTACGTAAACTACGAATTTAACGAGTGGGCGTTGGTCTATATTCCTGCGTTTATAAAGCTGGCGCCGGGGTATACGTTGTTCTGCCTGGTGGTATTTGGCGTATTTAAGCTGTACAACAGCCGCTGGAGGTACGCGGGACTGGGAGATCTGAATCGGATCCTGATGGCCAGCTTGGTGACCTGCGTGGGTCAGGTGCTGGGATCTTTGATTTTTACCATGCGCATGCCCATTACTTACTATGTGATCGGTGCGGTGCTGCAATTTGCGATGGTTGCTGTCAGCCGGTTTTCCTACCGCATTACCCTGCTGGAGATGGAGCGTGCAAGAGCCAGAAAGCGCAGAAGCGGGACTATGGTCAATGTGATGGTGGTGGGCGTCGGCGAGACGGCCCACACGATGCTTCGGCACATGGAGCGCGACCCAGAGAGCGCTGCCCGTCCGGTGTGCCTGGTAGACTTCCGTGCGGATGGCTACGGCAGCATGATGGAAGGCCTGCCTGTGATCGGCGGGACAGAGAAGATTCGGGACACCATCAAGAAATATGGTGTGGAGTGCGTGATTTTGGCGGACACCACCATGCCTGCGCAGATCCGGCAGGACATTCGTGAGCTGTGTAAGGATCTGGAGGTAGATGTCCAGGATTATGCCGGTTATTTCCAGGAGTCGAGAGGAACGGTGACCCTGCGGGGGCTCATGGGGTATGCCAAGGGCCCGCTGGAGATCGTGCTCAACGGCGTACACCAGAAATTTGAGAATGGGGAGCAGGCGGCACTGTTCCTGACGGAGCGGTACGTGGTCACTTCCGTTTCGGCGAAGGATGGTTATCTTGTCGTTGAGCTGAAGAAGGATGCTTTGCTTCCCAATGATGTGAAGGAAGACTGGGTTCAGAGCTATGAAAAGGAAAGCGGAGAGGATATCAGTTTCTTCTGAGCCTTTGCATAAAGCGTTTTGGTGAATTTGAGTTGAGGGAGATTGAGAAATATGGCATTTAAGAGGAAAAATGATTTCACTCCTTTCCCAAACAAGGTTTGGTTGGCAACGCCTACCATGCACGGAGAAGAGCTGCGGTATATCACGGTAGCTTACGAAAGCAACTGGATGAGCACGGTCGGCCAGAATATTAACGAAGTAGAGCGCATTGCCGCGGAAACGGCGGGTGTTAAATATGCTGTGGCGCTGTGCAGCTGCACGGCGGCGCTGCACCTGTGCATGAAGCTGGCCGGTGAACGGCTTTACGGCCGTCCCATGATCGGCCATGGGGCCTTGGAGGGCAAGAGAGTTTTCTGCTCCGATATGACCTTTGACGCAACGCTGAATCCTGTCGTTTACGAAGGAGGGATCCCCATCTTTATCGACACGGAGGAAGCTTCGTGGAATATGGATCCCGTCGCGCTGGAGAAGGCGTTCTCGATGTATCCAGAGGTGAAACTGGTGGTCTGCGCGGAGCTGTACGGCTTCTCCGGCAACCTCCGGCGGATCAAGGAGATCTGTCAGGCCCATGGGGCACTTCTGGTGGAGGATGCGGCCGAAGCGATGGGCGCCAGCTGGGAAGGACATAACTGCGGGACCTTCGGTGACTATGCGGCAATTTCCTTTAACGGAAATAAGATCATCACCGGCTCGTCCGGCGGCTGCCTGCTGACCAATGACCTGGAGGCGGCAAACAAGGCCCGCAAATGGTCCACCCAAGCCCGGGAGAATGCGCCTTGGTATCAGCATGAGGAGGTCGGCTATAACTATCGGATGAGCAACGTCATTGCCGGCGTGATCCGTGGGCAGTATCCCCACCTGGAGGAGCACATTGCCCAGAAAAAGGCTGTGTACGAGCGGTATAAAGACGGCCTGAAGGGACTGCCTGTTCAGATGAATCCCTTTGATGAAGAGAAATGCGTCCCGAATTATTGGCTGTCTGCCATGATCATTGACAGGGACGCCATGTGCAAACAGGTCCGGGGCGAGACGGACGCGCTTTATGTACCCCAGAGCGGCAAGTCCTGCCCGACAGAGATACTGGAAGCCATTGCCGGGATCAACGCCGAAGGCCGCCCAATTTGGAAGCCGATGCATATGCAGCCGATGTATCGGATGCATGAGTTTGTGACGGTGAGCGGCTCCGGCCGGGCCAAGACCAATGCCTATATCGCCGGCGGTGTCCGGGACGTAGGCGCCGACATCTTCCAAAGAGGCCTGTGCCTGCCCAGCGACAACAAGATGACGAAGGAAGAACAAACAGTAATCATCGACGTCATCCGGGCGTGCTTTGAGTAAGGGAGCGGCCATGGAGAGAAAGCAGGGCATCTACGAGCGGTATGTGAAGCGAATCCTTGATATTGTCTGTGCACTGGCAGCGCTCATCGTATTCTGCTGGCTGTACGCCATCCTGGCTATCCTGGTGCGGATCAAGCTGGGGAGCCCGGTGCTGTTTACCCAGCCAAGACCGGGCAAAGACGAAAAGATTTTCAGGCTGTATAAATTCCGCTCCATGACCGACGCACGGGATGAAAACGGCAATCTGCTGCCGGATGAGGTCCGGCTGACCAGTTTTGGAAAGGCCCTGCGCGCAACCAGCCTGGACGAATTGCCCGAGGCCATCAACATTTTGAGGGGTGACATGTCCGTCATTGGCCCCCGGCCTCAGCTGGTGCGGGATATGGTCTTCATGACCCCGGAGCAGCGCCTGCGTCACACCGTCCGCCCGGGCCTGAGCGGCCTGGCCCAGACCAGAGGCCGCAACGCCATCTCCTGGGACGGCAAACTGGCCACGGACCTGGAATACATCCAGAATGTCACCTTCCTGGGGGACTTGAAGATAATCTTCGATACTGTCAAACAGGTCTTCTTCGGTGAAAAAGGCCTGGAAGACAGCGACGTGGATGAGGTAGAGATCACCGACGACTTTGGGGACTACCTGCTGAAAGCCGGGAGAGTGGACAAAGAAGAATACGAAAGGAAACAGGCAGAGGCGAGAGGGCTGCTGGGGGTATAAAAATGGAAAAATACAGTGTACTTATGTCTCTTTACATCAAGGAAAAGCCGGAATATTTGCGTTTGGCAGTAGACAGTATGCTCAACCAGACCGTGAAGCCGGACGAGATCGTCATTGTAGAGGACGGCCCCCTGACGGATGCGCTCTATGCTGTTCTGGATGAATACGGCGACAAAATCACTCGGATTCGGAATGAAAAGAACCTGGGCCTGGGCCTGGCACTGAATGTGGGACTGAAAGCCTGCCGGAACGAGCTGGTGGCCCGGATGGATACGGACGATATTTCAAAGCTGGAGCGGTGTGAAGTTCAACTTCACTATTTTGAGCAACACCCGGAAACGGATATTGTTGGCGGGGACATAGCAGAGTTTATTGGGGATGAATCGAATACCTTTGGGAAACGGATGGTACCACAAACCAATGCAGAAATCCGGGAGTACATGAAGAAAAGATGTGCTTTTAACCACATGTCTGTTATGTATAAAAAAACGGCCGTGGAAGCAGCTGGCGGTTATCAGGATTGGTTTTGGAATGAAGACTATTATCTGTGGATTCGGATGTGGCTGAATGGGGCTGTGTTCGGAAACACAGGAACGGTGCTGGTGAATGTTCGGACTGGGGAAGAGATGTACCAGCGGCGGGGGGGTAAGAAGTATTTTAAGAGCGAGAAAGGGCTTCAGGATTACATGCTGGAGCATAGGATGATTGGCTTTGGGACGTATGTTATGAATGTTTCGAAGCGGTTTGTTGTACAGGAAATCTTGCCTAATTCTGTAAGAGGTTGGGTGTTTAGAAAGTTTGCGAGAAAGTGAGTGAATTCGCTTTTGAAGATTAGAATTATTACACATCATGCTGTACATAACCATGGGGCAGTACTACAGCTATATGCATTAGAAAAGGTATTGTCAAAGTATGATCCTAATGTCTGTGCGTTGGATTATCAAAAAAATTATGACTTTCTTGATGAGAATGCTAATACAAAGTATAATATTTCAATAAAATCTATTCCTTATTATCTCAGATTTCTGAGAAAAAATGGCTTTACAAAGACATTTTTTAACGTGAAAAAAAGAGGTGTTCTAGAATCCTTCAAAAGAGGACACACTATGGTTGGGGAGTATTATTCCAGATGCAAGGATTTAGACGCTGTGTTCATCGGTAGTGATGAAGTTTTTAGTATTGAACCGGGACTGAATCCTTTCTTTTGGGGAATGGGTGTTCCCACGGACAATTGCTTTGCATATGCGGGGTGCTTTGGTCCTACGACACAGGATTTTATTCGAGAGAAGCATGCAGTAGAATACATCAAAGGTGGAATTAGCCGCTTTTCCAAAATTACTGTAAGAGATGAGAATTCTAGAAGAATAATCCATGAGTTATCTGGAGTCCTTACGGAACAGGTATGTGATCCGGTAATCCTGTACCGTTTTTGCGATGAGAGGAATCAGTTCAAACGGCCAATGCACGAAAAATATCTGTTCGTCTATGCATACGATAATAATATGAATGATTCGGAGGAGGTAGCCGAAATTCTTCAGTATGCTAAAGAGAATTCCATCAAGGTGATAACAGCTGGTTTCTATCATAAATGGTGCGATAGGAGCGTAAACGTTAATCCACTGGAATTGCTGTGCTGGATTTCTTTTGCGGAATGCGTTATTACAGATACGTTCCATGGAACTGTTATGTCAATGGTTATGAATACGCCCTTTGCGACGAAAATCCGTGGAAATCGTAACAAATTGGAATTTCTCTTAGAAGAATACAACTGCCAAAACCGGGAAATTAAGGATTTTAAGGAATTGGGTAGTCTATTGAATACAAAAATGAGTTTTGATGAAGTGAATCGGATTATGTCTGAAAAGCAAGTTCAGGGGTGTGCTTATATTCAGGCATGTATCGATTCGATTGGATAAGGCTATTATGGACATTTATGCTTTTAAAGACACATCTAATATTACAAGTTCCTCGGGCGGTGCATTTCCAGCTATTTTAAAAGCGGTAGAAGAAATGGAAGGGCGTAGACCAATTGTCTATGGTGCTGCCTTTGATGATTGCTTTGATGTGCGGCATATCAGGGCTGTTTCCGAAGAAGATTTTCTAAAACTGCGGGGGAGCAAGTATGTAAAGAGTTCAATGGAAAGCTCTATCTGTGATGCTATTTCTGATTTGGTGAGTGGCGAGTTGGTTGTTTTTTCCGGGACTCCCTGTCAGATTGCAGCCATCAGAAAAAGGGTGGAGCACGAGTTGATTGACGCATCTAAGCTTTATCTGATTGATATAGTGTGTCATGGTACACCACAACAGAGAGTTTGGAAGGATTTTAAGCACTGGCTCGAAACAAAATATAGAAGCAAATTGACAGATTTTTCATTCCGCTATACCCCAGCTCGGTGGAAGAGCTATCCAACTATGGCATCCTTTGAGAATGGAAAGTGCATCATTAATGGTTTCAAACTGCGGCGGTATACGGAATTGTTTTACAGCGATTTGGCGTTAGAAAAAGCATGCTACAACTGCCATTTTGCAAATACCAATCGTCCATCCGATGTGACAATTGGTGACTTCTGGGGTATTCGCAAGGTTATTCCCCATTTTCCGTATAAAGAGGAGGTGTCGCAGATACTTCCAAACTCGTCAAAGGGAGAAAGAATTATTAATTTTCTGGGAGGTAACAGTAGCTATATTATTTGTACATCAAGACTGGAAGAAGCCCAGAAATACCAGATGAGTTTTTTCCAAAAAACGAAAAAACCAGACAATGTGGACATGTTCTGGGCAGATTATCAGGAAAAGTCCTTTGAGCATATTTTAAAAAAATATGCTGGATACAATTGCGCCGGCTTTTGTAAGTATTGCTTGAAGCGTTTTCTTGGGGAGACTAAAATTCTACTGTTGATCAAGTCAACTTTGAAGAAGTAAAGACGAAAGTGAAGGAATATGAGCACATAAACTTAATGCAAAACTTAGGTGCAGGAATCAGCGAAAATGATAAACACATATTTGCACAGTTTGTAAGAGCCATTCATCAACACAGAGGGGACCGTTCTTCACACAAAAGAGAATTCCTTAAAGAATTATGTGTGCGCAATGAAAGAATTTTGTGTCAAGCAGAACTTGCACAGGCAAGAAGGATGTAAATTATGCATAAAATAAGTATTATAACACCGGTATTTAATTCCTTTAGCTTAATGACACAGAATTTAAAGGTTTTAGAGAAGTGGCCAGATGGTGTGATTGAGCTAATTGTTGTAGACGATTGTTCAACAGACGGAAGTTATGAACGGGCAGTAGAATATGCCCAAAATAGCCGTGTGAACATGGTCATTCTAAAAAACGAGAAAAACATAGGCCCTGGCGTATCAAGGAATCGGGGAATTGAGGTTGCAACAGGCGACTACATTACATTTGTGGATTCTGACGACTACCTTCGCCCTGATTTTATTGAACATATGAAGCCACTGATGGACCAGAGTGTTGATTGCGTGATTTTTGACTATCAGTCGGTTTCTGATATAGGTGTGACATTGAAATCCGGAACATCCATTGGTATGAAAAAAGTACAGGAAGGTTTTCTGGACAATAAAACCGCCTTTGTGTATACGCATGGGAGTACAGGGGGAAAAATGTACAAAAAGGATGTAATCGACCGCTATCATATTCGCTTCGGAGATTTATTTCGTAATGAGGATATGCCATTTACAAAAAATGCAATCGCTAGATCCCGGTGTGTTTATTACCTAAAGCAGGAACTTTATTATTATGTTCAGGTTGGTACTTCTTTGATGCATAATACTTCGCTGAGTGATGAAAGAAATTGTCAGAAGGCTTTTCGGATGCTGTCAGACAACTTAGCAGACATAGATTTAAAAGAAGAATTGCTTTCAATTGAAATGCGAGAGGTTCTTAACAATAGTGTTTTAATAAAGTTGAGCAATGGAGATTCAGGAAGAAAGATTCGCTCATATATAAAAGATAATTATCGATTAGAACATCTACACAATCGTTATTTTTATGCGTATCCTTTTTATGTAAAGCTTATTTCATGGGCAATTTATACTAGATGCATTTGGATTATTCGTATTTTATTGTTTGCAAGAAAGCAAGTAAAAGTTAAGCACATTCTAGAGCGAATACACTAGAAACGAACTATTGTAAATACTTACAAATAAACACAAGAGGACGCTATGAATATATTGTTAATTTCGAATACATGCTCAAAAAATGAATTTGAAAGAGTCCAGAGACTAAAGAGCTCTGAAAAGATATCTCCACAGCAGAATTTTTTCTCCATGTTTATAGAGGGACTGTTAGAAAACAATGAGGTTGAACGAGTGATATGTGTTGCTGTCAGGACTATTGCGGAAAGCAATACAAATATTTCTGAGTTATCAGACTGGACAGAATATGTGTCGAATCGACTGTCCTTTGTATATACAAGAGTAGTTTCTTGTAATGGCAAGCGAAATATAGTGAACTATCTTGAAACAAAACGTACAATTCGTAGGGTTATTCAAAACAACAACAGCATCAATAAAACGAACACGGTAGCTATCATTGACCCTCTAGCATGTGACCTGGCTTGTGGTGCTATCGATGCACTTGGTGAAATTCCTAAGGTTGCTGTTGTGACAGATATTCCGTTTTTCATAGGTGCCATAAATAAATCTTCAGGTAAGATGAAAGCGCTAAAATATCGATTGAAGCAGCAAATTTTTTTGAGATCTATCCAGAAAATGCAAGGTTATTGTTTTTTAACTGAGGCGATGAACAGCATAAATTTTCAACATAAGCCGTATTGCATTGTCGAGGGGATGGTTCCGATGACAATGCGACCTCCTGTGAAAATGGGCAAAAACAAAAAAAGAATTGTTATGTACGCAGGCGGATTATATGAAAAATTCGGCGTTAAAAAT
>OLYJ01000809.1_pt1 | contig 9900 bp, 7 predicted proteins | sample 1674121 | NCBI WGS metagenome assembly OLYJ01 (sample SAMEA103958146, study PRJEB25191) | human gut metagenome | reverse complement strand
CCGGCAGGTGCGGCAGGAGCAGCGGGCGCCGCGGCAGGAGCGGCTGCAACGGGAGCTGCGGCTACGGGGGCGGGAGCGGCAGGGGCATAGGCCTCGTACTCGTCCACCAGCATGGCCTGACCAGCTTCGACCTCGACCTCGTAGGTTTTGCCGTTGAGTGTGATCTTGTATTTCATATCAGATGACCTCCTTCATCGATTTGAAGCGCAGGGTATTGAGAGGCTTGCCGAGCTTGTTGGCGACGATGGCCATGAGCATCGCGGCCTCACGGTCGCCGACGTTGTAGAACTTGCATTCACCGGCGGTGCCGGCGGCAAGAACGGGAGCGGCCTTGGGTGCGGGAGCGGCCTTGGGTGCGGGAGCGGCAGCGGGGGCAGCGGGAGCGGGAGCTGCGGCAGCGGTCTTCGCCTTCTTGGCGACCATGATCTTGCCCATGACAAGAACGACAGCCATCAGCGCGATCAGACCGACGAACACGACGGCGTAGCCCAGCAGGGCGACAAGACCGGCCGTGCCGATGGAAATATCATTGAGAGCAGCGTTGACAAAAAACATCTCTGGCCACCTCGCTTATGCTTCTTCGATGACGTAGGTGCAGACGTTTTCTTCCTTGGCCTTGCGGTCTTCGAAGAACTTCATGGCCTGATCCGGATAGCAGATGTAGCTCATGACATCCTCTTCGCTCTTCGCCAGATCGCCGAGGGCTTCCTTGGCCTTCTTGAAGTCTTCGCCGGTGCGCTTGGCGTCTTCGATGCGGCAGTCGACGGGCTTGCCGCCCTCGCCGAGGATCTTGGCCTGCAGCTCTTCAGAGACAGGCGCGGGCGCGATGCCGTACTGGCCCTTGAAGTAGTTCTGCACTTCCTTGGAGACGATCTTGTAGCGCTCGCCCATCAGGACGTTGGTAACGGCCTGGTTGCCGACCATCTGGCTCAGCGGGGTGACCAGCGGGGGATAGCCCAGATCCTTGCGGACTTCGGGGATCTCCTTGAGCGCGGCGTCGAACTTGTCCATGGCCTTCATGTCGGTCAGGTTGGCGATCATGTTGGAGAGCATGCCGCCGGGGACCTTGTACACCAGTGCCTGGGCGTCGGTGCCCATGGACTTGGGGTTGATGGTCTTATTGTCGATGTACTTCTGCTTCACGGGCTTGAAGAAGGCGTTGACCTCGTTGATCACGTCCTCGTTCAGGCCGGTCTCGATGCCCATCTGGCTCAGGGCGTAGTAGATGGTCTCGGTGGCGGGCTGGCTGGTGCCGTTGGAGAAGCAGGAGGTGGCGGTGTCGATGATGTCCACGCCGGACTCGATGGCCTTCATGACGGTCATATAGGCCATGCCGGTGGTGCAGTGGGTGTGCAGCACCAGGGGAACGGTGACGCCCGCGTCCTTAATGCCCTTGAACAGGTCCTCGGCCTCCTTGGGGGACATGGTGCCGGCCATATCCTTCAGGCAGATGGTGTCGAAGCCCATGCTCTGCAGCTCCTTGCACATCTCGGCGTACTTGGCGGGGGTGTGCACGGGGCTCTGGGTGTAGGAGATGCAGCCGGAGGCCACGGTCCTGGCGGTGGCGTACTTCTTGGTGGCCTCCAGGGCGGTCTTGATGTTGCGGAAATCGTTCAGCGCGTCGAAGATACGCAGCACGTCGATGCCGTTCTTGATGGACAGCTCCACGAACTTCTCCACCACGTCGTCATGATAGTGCTTATAGCCCAGCAGGTTCTGGCCACGCAGCAGCATTTGCAGGCGGGTGTTGGGCATGGCGGCGCGGATCTTGCGCAGCCGCTCCCAGGGATCCTCGTTCAGGTAGCGCAGGCAGCTGTCAAAGGTAGCGCCGCCCCAGCACTCCACCGAGTAATAGCCCGCCTTGTCCATGGTGGGCAGGATGTCGGCAAAGTCGGAGAAGGCCATACGGGTGGCCATCAGGGACTGGTTGGCATCACGAACGACAGTTTCAGTAAATTGGACTTTCTGAGCCATGTTGGATGAAACCTCCGTTTAAAAATTTGATAAATCCGGGTCACCCCGGAGCTATTTCCATGTAAGGACACAACCCGCAGGGGCACATATCATATGTTTGCTCAAACCTCCCCTTTCAGGGGCGCTTTTGGAACGTGCAAACATATCATATCCGCCCCTTCAAATTGTGCCTATCGGCTCCCCCTTGCGGGGGAGCCAATGGGAAAGGGGGATGGAGAGAAATAAGCTTACTTGCTCTTGGGACCGGCGGCGACCAGGGTCTTGCCGGCCTCGTTGCCGGTGTACTTCACGAAGTTCTTGGTGAAGCGGGCGGCCAGATCGGCGGCCTTGGCTTCCCAGTCGGCAACGTTTTCGTAGGTGTCGCGAGGATCCAGGATGTGGGAATCCACACCGGGCAGCTCGGTGGGCACCTCGAAGTTGAAGGTGGGGATCACCTTGGTGGGAGCGGTGTTGATTGCGCCGGACAGGATGGCGTCGATGATGCCGCGGGTATCCTTGATGGAGATACGCTTGCCGGTGCCGTTCCAGCCGGTGTTGACGAGGTAAGCCTTTGCGCCGCTCTTTTCCATCTTCTTGACGAGCTCTTCGGCGTACTTGGTCGGATGCAGCTCGAGGAAGGCCTGGCCGAAGCAGGCGGAGAAGGTGGGGGTGGGCTCGGTGATGCCGCGCTCGGTGCCGGCCAGCTTTGCGGTGAAGCCGGACAGGAAGTAGTACTGGGTCTGCTCCGGGGTCAGGATGGACACGGGAGGCAGCACGCCGAAGGCGTCGGCGGACAGGAAGATCACGTTCTTGGCGGCGGGGCCGGCAGAGACGGGCTTGACGTTCTTGACGATCTTCTCGATGTGGTCGATGGGGTAGGACACACGGGTGTTCTCGGTGACGGACTTGTCGTTGAAGTCGATCTTGCCGTTCTCGTCCACGGTGACGTTCTCCAGCAGAGCGTCCCGGCGGATGGCGTTGTAGATGTCGGGCTCGGACTCCTTGTCCAGGCCGATGACCTTGGCGTAGCAGCCGCCCTCGAAGTTGAACACGCCGTTGTCGTCCCAGCCGTGCTCGTCGTCGCCGATCAGCAGACGCTTGGGGTCGGTGGACAGGGTGGTCTTGCCGGTGCCGGACAGGCCGAAGAAGATGGCGGTGTTCTCGCCGTTCATGTCGGTGTTGGCGGAGCAGTGCATGGAAGCGATGCCCTTCAGGGGCAGGTAGTAGTTCATCATGGAGAACATACCCTTCTTCATCTCGCCGCCGTACCAGGTGTTGATGATGACCTGCTCACGGGAGGTGATGTTGAAGGCCACGCAGGTCTCGGAGTTGAGGCCCAGCTCCTTATAGTTCTCCACCTTTGCCTTGGAGGCGTTGTAGACGATGAAGTCGGGCTTGAAGTTCTTCAGCTCCTCCTCGGTGGGACGGATGAACATATTGGTCACAAAGTGAGCCTGCCATGCCACTTCCACGATGAAGCGGACAGCCATACGGGTGTCGGGGTTTGCGCCGCAGAAAGCGTCAACAACGTACAGCTTCTTGTTGCACAGCTCCTTGACAGCCAGCTCCTTGACCTTTGCCCAGGTCTCCTCGCTCATGGGGTGGTTGTCGTTCTTGTACTCATCGGAAGTCCACCACACGGTGTTCTTGGAGTTCTCGTCCACGACGATGTACTTGTCTTTGGGGGAGCGGCCGGTGTAGATACCGGTCATGACGTTGACGGCATTCAGCTCGGTGAGCTTGCCCACCTCGTAGCCGGTCAGGCCGGGCTTGGTTTCCTCCTCGAACAGCAGTTCGTAGGAAGGATTGTGGATGATTTCGGTTGTACCGGTAATACCGTACTTTTCGATGCCATAGGTTTCCATAATACTATTTCCTCCTGTACAAAATGTAGACGATGCAGCTTGCGCCGCATATCAAAACAATCGGTGGCAAAGGCGGGAAACCCAACCTCCACCGTCTATCATACTATCATAGTTTCCCCTGAAAGTAAACCTCAATTTTCGGTTTTTTCGATAAAATTGTAATGAAAACACCGCTTTTTATGCCTCCTCGCTCCCGTCTTGAGCATTCCGCCCAACCCTAAAGCACCACCGGGAAAATTTTTTGTAAATCTTTTCCCCCGCCCTTGGCTTTTTATGAGGCATGTGATAGAATGAAGGTTGATTTTGACGCCGCTCTTCCGCGACAATCATGAATGCAGGGGACGATTGAGGCACATCGTCCCGAGACTTTACGGAACAACCCCGGTGCGTTGAATGATGTGGGGTCCGTCACGATTGCAGACCAACTATGGAAAGTCAAGCAGGAAGTTGGTCAGAAAAAGCGGTAGAATGAGTCAGCAGGGAATGGATGATACGAACAAGTTTTTTTGCGACGTGGGATCTAACAACGGCGGCAGGTTTGCCCTCGGCAGCTTTCTTTGAGCGGTATAGGGCGAAGGTAGAGGAATAGTTTGGGGCGTAGCCGGCTGCCTGCAGGAGCGCCCAGCGGAGGAATGGAGAGCCTCTCTTGACCATTTTCCCAGAAGTGGGGACAAACTTACCTGACTGGTAAATACTCGGCTCCAGGCCGGCAAAAGCCAGGAGTTTGGCGGGAGAAGAGAAGCGGCGGATATCACCGATCTCGGCGGCAATGGTCGCGCCCAGCGTGTAGCTGATACCAGGGATGGAGAGGATCGGCGAATCGATCTTATCCATAATGATCTTGATTTCCCTGTCATATTCCGCGATCTGCTCGGAGAGCAGGTCGATCCTCTTCAGCAGCATCCTCAGCTCCATTGCCTTCGCGGAGGAATGGTTGCCGACAGAGTTTTGGGCCAGCTGCCTCAGATGCTCCGCCTTTGCTCTTCCGAAACGCCCTCTGGATGTTTTCCTCAAAAGTGCGGCCAGGGTGTCACAGTGGCAGGTCGCGAGCCTGGCGGCAGAAGGATACTGCTTCAGAAGCGCGGCGGCGGAATTACCAAAGATATCAGAGAATTCCCCCAGCAATTCCGGGAAAAGGAGGACCACAAGCCGTTTGACCTTATTTTTAAGGGCAGAACGGTCCTGCACGACAGAAAATCTTGCTCTGGATAGTGACTTTAGCTCCTGGATGTGGTAAGATACAGGCAGGTCGGGCTGGAAGCCTTCCTCAGCAATGAATTGCGCGATGCCTTTTGCGTCAGCTTTGTCTGTCTTTGTCTTTCTGAGAGTGGTAGCACATTGATGCTTTTTGATCAGCAGCGGATTGATGGTTGAGACATCGAATCCCTTACGTCTCAGGAAAACAGAAAGGTTTTCGCTGTAAATGCCGGTAGCTTCCAGTCCGATCTTTATTTCGTCGGAAGAAAGCTCCGCCAAGGCGGCAAGCAGACTGTCAAAACCGTCAGCCGAATTGGAGATGGAGAAAGATCGGAAAATCTTTTTCTTCTCATTCAGAATGCAGCAGTCATGCTTTTCAGACGCGACGTCAAGGCCAACATAGAACATAGCGGAAGCTCCTTTGTGATGTTCTGATACCGTGTTCCCACAGCGTCCCGGCTGAGTATCCTTGCTCGAAATAAAACATCTATGTGTTATCCAACTTATTAACTCTTCTGCCCGGAGTTGTGGTCGTAGCCTACAATGAACCAGTCACATTTCAGTGCCGGACGGGACGAGAACCGATCCACAGTATCTGAACTATTTTATCACATTTCCGCTGCTGACTCCATTATACAAGGGGACGAACATGTTACGAGTTTGCCCAAAGGAGACCCCTATGAAAGATCGAGATCGGTTTGGGTGGGAGGATTTCAAGGCCCTGCCCGCGAAAAAGAAGCTGGAGCACATCCACGACTATTACAGATGGTATATCTTGGGCGGGATCGTGGCGGCGGTGCTGCTGGTGTCGCTGATCGTCACCATCGCGGGCAACCGCAAGGAGGTGCTGATCTCCGGCATCTTCATCAACAATTCCACCACTGCCGAGGGCTACGCCCATTTGCAGCAGGGCTATTTCGACTACTGCGGCGGGGACGGCGATACCCGGGTGGATCTAGTGGAGGCCCGGTACCTGGATTTTGAATCCGGGGCCCTGAGCCAGAGCGACGCGGCGTCGTTCATGATGGTTGCCAGCATGAACCCCTGCCCTTGCGGATTTTATGGCAGCAAGACGAAGAAATGCCGCTGCTCCGCGAAGGATATCCGCCGCTACCTCGACCGCATCTCCGGCCCGCTGCTTGACCGCATCGACATTCAGGTGGAGGTAGACGCTGTGCCCGTGAAGGAAATCAGCGAGGGCGGCGCGGCGGAATCCTCGGCGGAAGTTGGCGCGCGCGTGCGGAAGGTGCGTGAATTGCAGCAAGCCCGCTATGCGCAGGACGGCATCCACTGCAATGCGCAGCTTGACGCGGGCTTAAGCAAGAAATACTGCCCAATGACCCCGGAAGCAACGTCGCTTCTGCACATGGCAGTGGAGCGCATGGGCATGAGTATGCGCGCATACGGCCGCGTGGTGAAGGTCGCTCGGACGATTGCCGACATGGACGGCGCGGACACCATCGGCACGACCCACGTTGCGGAGGCAATCCAGTACCGCGAACTCGACGGGAAGTACTGGAAGGGCTGAAGCATTCCGTTTCCTTTGCGCAACAGGGAAATGACCGCAGGAAACGCGTTGAAGGTGCTTACGGGGCAATTTCAGACTTTTAGTGCCCCCTTGTAGGATGGAAGGACGGAAGGAATAACCGGGAGAAGGAGAACCATGACAGCACAAATCAAAATGACGCGCAAAGAAGCGGAAGTCCAAATGGCGTGCTTCCGGCAGACGTTCTCCAGTGTGCGGTTGCTGAACGAAAAGGCCGTTCTGCACGCACCGCAGACGCATTCCAAGCGCACCGAACTTGAATGCCGCGTGCTGCACGAAAAGCGACAGCTCACTACACTCGACGTTACCCCGCAGCGGGCAGAGCAAATATTCGCCCGCTATATCGAGGTGGACGGCGAACCCTGCGTGCTGGAACTCGTACAGGACTTGCAGCAGGATACCCCCGAAGCCGTGGTGCAGCGCCGACAAATGCTCACCCAGACCGGCAGCATGGGCGAAAAGCTCTACCGCGACGCGCTGACCGGGCTGTATAATCGCCGCTATTATGAGGATGCCCTAAAAAATCGCAGCATGGAAGCTGGTGTTGCCGTCCTTGACATGGACGGCTTCAAGGCGTGCAACGAAACGTATGGGCATCAGGCGGGCGATAAGATGCTGGAAGCCGCCGTTGGCGTGATGCGCCACTGTGTTCGCCGCTCGGACACCATCATCCGTTATGGCGGGGATGAGTTTCTGCTGCTCCTGCCGCACATCGAGGAGGCCACCTTTCAGCAGAAATTGCAGGATATCTGCTGCCAAATCAGCGAAACCCGGCTGCCGGGGCTGGAGGACATCCGCCTGTCCGTCAGCATCGGCGGGTTGATTAACCGCGGCGAGCCGATTGACTGCGCGGTTGAACGCGCCAATCAGCTGATGATGCAGGCAAAAAAGAGCCGCAATGCCGTTGTTACGGATTCCGAAATCGCCGCGGAAGATATTGCGCCGCGCAAGGATACCCGCCCGCGCATGAAAATTCTCATTGTCGATGACTCCCGGACGAACCGCGCCATCCTCAATGGGCTGATTCCCGACCGCTACGACGTATTGGAAGCCGCCGATGGGCTGGAGGGCTTGGATATGCTCCGGCGCTACGGCACGGAAATCGCTCTTGTGCTGCTGGATTTGCTTATGCCGACGCTTAACGGATTTGATATGCTTTCGCTGATGGCGGCGAATCAGTGGCTGGAGGAAATTCCCGTCGTCATGATTTCCAGCGAGAACGACGCGGACACCATCCACCGCGCCTACGATTTAGGCGTGAGCGACTACATCACCCGCCCGTTCGACGCCGATGTCGTCAGCCAGCGGATCAGCAACACCATCAAGCTCTATGCCCGCCAGCGGGGCTTAAGCAATCAGGTGCGCGACCAGATTCACGAGAAGGAGCGCAGCAACCGCCTGATGCTGGAGATTATCAGCGAAGTCGTCAGCGCCCGCAACGGCGAAAGCGGCGCGCACATGCGCCACCTCTGCCTGCTGACGGAAGTGCTGCTGGATACCCTCGTCAGCAAAACGAAGCGCTATACCCTCACACCGCATGAACGCAAGATCATCGTGACCGCATCGGCGTTCCACGATATCGGCAAAATGGGTATCGACGAGAAAATCCTCAACAAAAGCGGCCAGCTGACCGAAGAAGAGTACATTGTCATGAAGTCGCATACGCTGATTGGCGCATCCATGCTCGCGCGCCTGGACCACTACCGAGACGAGGAATTGGCGCGCACGGCGTACCAGATTTGCCGCTGGCATCACGAGCGCTACGACGGCGGCGGCTACCCCGACGGCTTAAAGGGCGAGGAAATCCCGATTGCCGCGCAGGTCGTTTCCATTGCCGATGCGTATGATGCGCTGATTTCGCCGCGCGTCTATAAAGAGGGTTTTTCGCATGAACAGGCAATGCAGATGATTCGCAATGGCGAATGCGGCGCGTTCAATCCGCTGCTGATTGAATGCTTGGAGGATTCGCAGAGCAGAATTCGGTATCTTGCGTCGATGACGGCGGAACGCTTCAGTTAAAAAGTATTCTATGCAACACCGCACAAATGAGGTGTTACCCTAATGAACCGGCGGTGCAATGCCGCTGGCTTTTTGCATCTTCCACAAGGAGCAAAACCACATGGTGAAACGAATTTTGCAGTATTTCCGCCGGGAAACGGTGCTGAGCGCGGCACTCGTCTGCGCGCTGCTGTCTTTCCTGCTGACCCCGCCGTCGGTCATACACTTGCAGGGCATTGACACGACGACGCTGCTGATGCTCTTCTCGCTGATGACGATTGTTGCGGGATTCCGGCGCATGGGCGCACTGGATGCCGTCAGCCGGAAACTCACCCGGCGTGTGACGACGCTCCGCGGACTTTCGGCGGTGATGGTGGCGCTGTGCTTTGCACTCTCAATGCTGGTGACCAATGACGTTGCTTTGCTGACGCTTGTGCCGCTGACGCTGCTGCTCTTCCGCGCTGGCGGGCAGAAAAGCACCATCTGGACAGTCGTGCTGGAGACGGTCGCGGCGAATCTGGGCAGCATGGTCACGCCAATTGGCAATCCGCAGAATCTGTACCTGTACACGTCCGGGCGGCTGACGGCGCTGGATTTCCTGACCCTGCTCGCGCCGTATGCCGCCGTCGCGCTTGCGCTGCTGCTGGCACTGTGCCTGCTGCTGCCGAAGGAGCGCGTTGCGGTGGATGCGTCCGCGCGCGCACCGCTGGCGGGGAAGATGCTCACGCTGTATGGGGCATTGAGCGCACTGGCGCTGCTGGCGATTGCGAAGGTGCTGCCTGCGTGGGTGCTGGCGGCGGCGGTGTTCCTTGGTACGCTGGCGCTGGACAGGGGGACAATCCGGCAGGTGGATTACACGCTGCTGGCGACGTTCGTGTGCTTCTTTGTCTTTGTGGCATCGGTGAAGGCGTGCGAGCCGGTGCGCGCGTGGCTGGAAGCGATGATGGCGCGCAGCCCGATGGCGGTGGCGCTGCTGACGAGTCAGGTCATCAGCAACGTGCCGGCGTGCCTGCTGCTGTCGCCGTTCACGCAGGACGCGAAAGCGCTGGCGCTGGGCGTTGATCTGGGCGGACTGGGGACGCTGATTGCGTCGCTGGCGAGCCTGATTTCGTTCCGGCTGTACGGGGCGGGCGAGGGCGCGCAGAAGGGCAGGTACTTCGCGGTGTTCACAGGGGTGAACGCGCTGTTTCTGGCGGTGATGCTGTTTCTGGCGGCAATCTTGTAATCAATGCGCAATTAGGAATGAGCAATGCGGAATGAGATAAAAGGTTCTGCACGGAAAGTTGGGGGGAGCAAACAAGGGCTTAGGCGAAGCACCAAAAAGCTGCACGCGGAAGGAGC
>OLYJ01000781.1_pt1 | contig 10060 bp, 5 predicted proteins | sample 1674121 | NCBI WGS metagenome assembly OLYJ01 (sample SAMEA103958146, study PRJEB25191) | human gut metagenome | reverse complement strand
GAAAGCAAGTTATACTTCCACGGTGCATATTAAAAATCATTTTTATTTATTATTCTTTCTTAGAGAATAGCTCTTAATTGTTGCAAAAACAAGCAAACCCGCAATACAGAACATAAATATATATGGTGTATTATTTGAGTCGTCAGAAGTTTTTACAGGTGGTGTTGGTGTAGACGGAACTGAACTATCTATAATCTCTTTAGTATTAACAACTGTTAATTCTGCAATAGTACCCGCTCTACGAACATAACGGTCATTTTCGAGCTTGACTGAACCGTGATTTGATAATGTAAATTCACGAGGAGTTGAATCCAGTACATATCCGATTGGAGCTTGAGTTTCTATAAAACGATATGTTCCAAATGGAAGTTTCTTAATAACTATCTGTCCTTGTGCATTTGTAGTTAAATCCGAAGCGTAAGATTTCCAATAATAATTGCCCTGAGCATCTGAACCCTTTTCGGTATTATCTGGAATACTTTCGGTATTATTATAATAAATTTTGCTCTGGAAGCTGAAAGTTGCTCCAGCAAGAGGCTCTGTATTATCGCCACGCTTATTCAAAATTACTGCGGACTGGCTGAAAATTGAATTATCTGCAAACTTTGCCTTTATATTGACATCATATATTTCTTGATTATCGCTCATATAAGGCATAACTGTTATTGACGGCTGAATTATATATTCATCATCTTCATCAGGCTGAATTATAAGATATACCTTATCTGCTGAAAGATTTGTGAAATATGCCTTTCCGTCAGATTGAACTTCGTTTACTATGCCAGAAATATTATTGCTTTTTGCATATTCTTCAAGTGTATAGCTGATTTTCTTAGCTGTACTTGTATCTGACCAACCTTCAAAAGAAACTTTGCAATCTTTGAAATTATCATTCATTACATAGCTTCCATTGACATAATCGGCAACATCAATCAACTTTAGCTGTGTACCTTGAAGTATTTCGTTTACCTCAACGGTTATTGAGCCAAGCTTTGTATCGGCTGCATTAACACCTATAACTGAAAAGCTTATTGCAAAGGCACATAACAGAAACATTGCTACGATTTTTTTCAGATATTTATATCTCATAAAATTTCCTCCTGCTAAGATTTTTGTTTTTCTTTGCTTGCTCTTTTTTTATTTTTGCGTTCTTTGCCTACTGGCAAGAAAAGTATCAACAAAATTATTGCTATAATTATTATAGCAAGAACAATCACTGCAATAGTTACTATAACTTCTACTGAAAGCTGTTCTTCTCCGTCATCTTGTATTGGCGGTGTGGTAGCAATTTCTTTTACTTCTTCTTCGTATGGAATACGAGTTCCACGAACAAGAAGTCTGTGGTCATTGATACCATATGGTGTACAGGTTAAAAGTGTGACATAGTCTTCGCCTTCGACAATCTGTATATCACTATCGTCTTCGGGCAAAACCACCTTAATCTGGTCAACCTTATATGCAAGAACCTTTCCAAGAACATGAATATAAAATACATCGCCAAGTTCCATTTTATCAAGGTCTGTGAAAAGCTCCGCAGATGGCAAGCCTGTGTGTGCCGGCAAAACTGCATGTGTGCTTTTTCCACCAACTGGAAGTGATGTTCCCTCCATATGACCTACGCCCTTTTGGAGAACCTCATCGGACATATCGTGAAAAATCGGCAGATAAATATTTATTTTAGGAATATCTACATAGCCGATTGCGTCTGTGACGGTTAGAAGTGCTTCGTAGTTTATTACTGAAAGTGTTTGCGTATCTTTTTTTGCAAGGGCTTCGTTATAATCATTTGCTTTTTTTTCGAGGACTTCAATTTGTGAGTTGTCCATTTCCTTGACGGCATTATTATATGAGCCAATTTCTACACGAGATGTATATACCGAAAGCCAATTACTAACTCTCGGGTACATAAAAATTGCAATACCAACAAGTAAAAATAGAAAGATGAACACAAGAGGAAGCCTGCGTTTTACACGCTTTTTTATTGTTCCCATTGCTATTCCTCCTGTTTTTCATCTGATTGCTTATCTTTAATGCGTTTTTCCGCTTTTTTACGGTCATTATGAAGTATTATACAAGCAATAATGAAAACGATAATAGCAACAAGTACAATCGCACCGATTACGAGAATCTGATTGATAACATTTTGAGAGAGTGTGTTATCAGATGTAGGCGGGTCGGGAATTTCTGAAGTACTTCCGCTATTTTCATCAGGAGTATATGGAACACGAGTTCCACGAACAAGAAGTCGGCGGTCATTTATGCCATAAGGTGTACAAGTTAATAGTGTGACATAGTCTTCGCCAGAAACAATCCTAAGAGTATCTGTTTCATCTGGCTTAACATCTTGAATTTTATCAATCTTATAAGCAAGAACTTCATTCAAGATATGTATATAGAACATATCGCCTACTTTGACTTGGTCAAGCTGTGTGAACATCTCTGCACTCGGCAAACCCGTATGTCCTGAAATTACACTATGCGTGTTTTTGCCACCAACTGGCAAAGAGGTATTTTCGAGATAACCACAGCCCTTTTCAAGAACTTCATTAGAAGTTCCGTAATATACTGGCAAATAGATATTAACCTTTGGTACATCTACATAGCACATTATGCCATCTGTGCGGTTAAGACACTTTGCGTCTATATCGGTTTTCGAGCCACTATAAAGGCTTTTGTTATACTCATTAGCCTTAGCGAAAAGCTCATCAATCTCTGATGTATCGAGGTTTTTAACCTCATCATCATAGCTGCCGATAACAACATTGGCGGTCATAACCGAAACCAAATTACCCACGAATGGATAAAGAATGGACGCAACACCAACGATAAAGAGTATTGCCATAATAAAGAGCGGCCATTTCTTAAGCTTTTTGTGTTTCAAGTTTTTACGCCCTTTCGCAAAGTTTTCCGAGAGGCTTGCCCCATTTTTAAGCCAAGCCCCTTGGAAAACCTGCTCCGTCCAAAGCGGAAGCGGAGCAGATTTAACGATTAGCTAAGTAAAATTAAAGAATAAGTATAAATTATTCCTCAATCTTTCTCTTCTTCATATAAACGATGAGCATGATACCAGCTACGAGTACTACGCCTGCACCAGCAACTGTGAAGATGATTGTACCCATTCCACCTGTGCCTGGAAGTTCCTGACCCTTAATATTTACAATTGTCTTCATATTATCATTTTCAGTATCTGAAATTTTATCAGTACCTGTAAATTTATATGCACCTGTGTACTTATTAGAAGCAGTATCTTTAGTAGCCTCTATTGTAATAGTGACATCATCAGCCTTTTTATAGTTAGCAGGTACAGTGGTTTCTGAAATTATGTATGTGCCAGCTGGAAGGTCTGTAATTGTGATTTTACCTTCAGCATCTGTAAATCTTTCCAAACCAATAGCATCACCCTTTGTTACGCCAGCATCAGTAGCAGGATTCGTCTTGTAAACTGTAAAGCCAACACCTTCAATTGGGTTACTTGCTTCATCAGTCTTATAGATTATAAGGTCTGTTCTATAAATGTCTGTTTCATCTTTAAGTTCACCATCGCCGCCACCTGTTGCATAATCATTATCAAAATTAAGTATAGCGTCATTAGGAATAGCAGTCTGAGAAGCTGCATTTGAATTAACATCAGCGTTGAATGAAACTACAACTGACTTATTCTGATTATTTACAACATAGGCATCAGCAAATGTAATTTTAAAACCTGTTCCTCCATTTGTGCCTGTAGTAACATTTTTATCAATGACATAAGCACCAGCTGATTCCTCTACTGCTGTGCCATCAACTTTAACTACAATATCTTTAAGGGTAATACCACTGCTTGGATCATCGGTAATAACAAAGTCTGTAATATTTAAAGGATTGACATCTTTTTTAACAGCTGCTACAACTTCGTCACTATATGAAGGGAAGTTTGTTTTAATTTCGTATTCAACTTCTGAACCTATAGCAACTTCAGCAGACTTATGTTTATCTGCAGTACCATCGACAGTACCATTGCTAACACTTACAATATTTTTCTCAAATGTGAGGTCAGATGATTTTGCTGTAAGTTCTTTAGCTGCATTTGTAACAGAAACAAGCATAGGAGCAGACTTCATTTGTGTTCCTGTTGTTGTAACAAGGTAATAACCAGGAGCAAGAGTTAAAGAAGCACCACTTCCAAGGTTACTGCCACCTGTAACAGCAGTAGCACTTGAACTTGCTGTCTCCAAATCATCAGCAAGATTCTTAAGATCAGAAGCAGATGTAGAAGTGCTAAGGACTGAACCATTATAAGTTAATCTCTTATTATCAGGATTTACAGCAAGACCTGGAACACTAGTAAAACCAGTTTCAAGGGTATACTCATATACACCACTTGCATCACCAGTCTTATGAGCCGCAGAGGCTACAAGATATACATTGTATTTTGCATTTGATAAAGTAGATGGCATTGTAACTGCTTGATCTATTAAATCATCATAACCTGGAGCAGCAGCAAAAGCAGTCATTGGTACCATAGAAGCTGCGAGAACAGCAGCAACGGCAGCAGCGGTCATTCCTTTGAAAATTTTCTTAGCTTTCATAATTTTTTACCTCCATATCGGATAATATTATTTTGTGCGAATTCTTTTATTTTTTAGTTATAAATTATAGCCACGCACTTAACCGATAATCTATAACTTTTTTTCAAGGAGGATTATCGTACCTCCTTTGATGACTTGCCTATATGCACAAAGGCATATTTTTTATTTAATAGCAACAAACCACCTGCTAATACTATGGCTATTGCTCCAAATAAAACGAAGTTAAATTCGTTAGGGCTTCCACCCTCACCACCAGTTTCTGGCATACTGATATCTTGAACTATACGAGTATTATTTACTATCAAACCAGTAGTAATATTGGAAGAAGTACTAGTAGTATATTCAACTTTATAAGTTACATTACCACTTGCAGCGGTGATAGTAGTCGTATTGTCATTATCAATAGGGTTACCCGCCTTGTCTAATTCTCTTATAGCATATTGCCATTGGAAGCCATTATCATCATATGTTTCAAGCTTAGTAATTGTCTTTTCCCAGCTGGAATCTAATGTAAAACTTTCATAGTTAGGAACTTTACTCCAAGAACTATCAGTTGAACGACGAAGCAAGCAGAATCTTACTGCATTAGCAGTAGGAATATATTTATCTCTATCAGCTTCATCTACATTAAACCAATTTTTACTAATTTTAAGGTCCATTGTAGCTATTTGAGTATTATAGAAAGTATATGAATACTCAGTTTCTTTAGCAACAACTGTTCCTGTTACTGAATGAGTAGCTGTTCCATTAACTGTATTCTGGCTGATAGGCACATCGTTACCGCCAGTTGTAACTTTCTTAAGCACTGCGTAATCAGAGTTTTCATCAACCTCGTGGATAATATATTCTGTGCCTACTGGAATACCTGTGATTGTCTTGCTCTCACCAACTCCAAGCTCAATAACATTAGATACTATAGAATTAGCACCCTCCAAGCCAGAACCACCGACATTCTTAAACTCAACATAGAATTTATATTTACCTACTAAGTTTACATTACCAACCTTATCTTTGGTAATCTTGATGCTTCCGACATTGACTTTATTATTGAATTGAACCTTTAACTTTGTGCTTTGATTTGTTCCGTCCGGGTTAGTATACGAACGGAAAACCATAGTATCTGCATCAGGCTTAGTACCTGTATAGTTAGCTAATGAGGAACTACTGTCTGGCTTTTCTGTTCTTCCGTCATTTACGGCTGTGCCAGTAACATTTTTCAGATTCGAGATACTGCCGTTGGTTACTGTACTTCCACTTGCCATACTTGTTACAGCAGAGCCATCTTCGTAAACAGTATATGTAGTCGTATAGAGTTTCTTCTGAGATGCACTAAGATTTTCTTTTAATGAAATATAACTTCCTCTACGGAACTGGTCATAGAAAGTAACTAATTGCTTATTCTTTAAGTAGAAATTACCACTTTCATCAACTAAATCAAGTGTACCCTTTGAAGATGAAGAGCTACTATCCTTTTTATAATACTGTGCATTTTTTGTATTTTCTAGATTTCCGCTTGTAGCTGAACCATAGTCAGGAATGTTTTCTTGAGCAGTAGTAAAACCTGTACCTATGGAAGTAGCATCATTTTTAAAGATGAAATCATCAAGGTAAACATCGCACTCGATATTATACTGAAAACTTATAGTGCTAATTTTAGTCTTATCAAAACCACTTTCCGCAGTAAGCTTATCTAAGATTACAGTTACTTTTGACCAAGCATTACCACTAAGAACAGTATCCTTAACCTTATTAGCATCTAAGAAACCATAAAGCTTTTTGCCGTTTACATCAGTTAATTGAATATACATATTATTTAACGATGCAATATCATTGGCAATATAGGCTTTAAAGTTAAGATAAGTCATTTCGCTTATATCTTTCGATTGACTATCATCAGCACTTAAATTACCTAATCTTACTTGTGTATATTCATTATTTTCATTTGAGTAATTAGCAAACCAATGTACAACATTATCTTGTCCATTATAGCTAGCTACTTTTTCAAATATATTACCTTCAGATGTTACAAATAAATTACCCGTGAAATTCTCAGCGAAGTTAAGCGTTGTCAATCCTGTGCTACCATTAGCAGCTTTTGTGCCAAAGTGTGTTACACGATTCTGAATGAGGAACTCAAAGTTTTCGTTTTCATCAAAGAGATTAGAGAACATTGTGTTAACATCACTCTTATCAACAGTTTTCTCAACTTCAAGTTCACTGCTGTCAGGGAAGTTAAATGCAACCTTCATATTTGATTCCCACATACCACGCTCCATATAGTACATGGTAAGTGTATGTTCGGCAGAATTATCACCCTCAAGAGTGAACTCTTTCTCCTGATGGAAATCATATGGTTTATTTATCGTGCCGGATTCACCATCAGCATGATATGTTATTGACCTTACTGAAGAGCCTCCCGATACATCAGAGTTATTAGCTGATTTTTTAACCCTGCTTACATAAGCTTTTTTATTAGCAAAGTCTAACATTCCTGTAACCTGACCATGGTCACCACCAACATCAAGTGCAAGCTTTCCGTCGATATAAACCCAAACATCATCGTCGCCAGAGAACAGGAATTTAATATCTACTAGGTCTCCATTACTATTGATTACTTTTCCATCATCTGTAAGACGGAATTTAAACTCAAGCTTTGCTCCATAACCATAATTATATGTAGAACCAGTATTATCAACTGAACTTTTATCACCATAGTTAAATGGGAACAAACCATATGTGTTGGAAACAGTGTCTACCGTCCCATTATATTTACCTGAACTGGTTAAATTTTTGCTCCAACTCCTATCGCTATCTGAAGAATGATCTGCCAAGTAGTAATTGTCGCTTTCGGTATCCTTTTGCATTGCAAGAGTTTTGCTTGCACTATCATACCACCAGTAATCGACTCCCTCACCAAAGACATCTTTCTTTGTAAAAGGAAAAGCAACATTGTTATATACCTTACCTAATTTTGTGTTTTTGCTATTGTTTCCGTTGAGGAAATCCTCGTCAAAATAAGGTGAAGCCGCTTTGCCATCATGCGTTTTCAGAACACCGTTATTCAAACTACTATTAACGATACCCTGTGTTGCATACATATAATATCCATCTGACCCTATCTTTACCGTACCATCTGAATTTACATTAGAGTTATTATTTGAAATAAAAGTATTATACTTGCTCCAACCATATAAATCCATAGTATCAGCTATCGCTCCAAAAGGAAAACCCCAGTCACTATGTGTTGGCTGAAAATGACCTGTATAAATTGCGTCGTTGACACTTACACCTTTATTTTTATAATAATCACTGAGAGCTTGGTCGAACTGTCTGAAATTCACCCAGTTTCTATGAGACGCTCCAGTTGACACTCCATAATCATCACGGTTGCTGCCGTTCAACTCAAAATCTGTATAGTAATCATAGAAAGTAGAGTTTACATAATTTACTTCAGTACTTCCGTAATTGCTCTTTTCGCTACTAAAGCTTGATGCTTTAATATCTACTACTGGGTTATTTTTGCCTGATTCTGCATCACGAATGGTATAGACCTTATCCCAGTAGCCTGAACGCATACTATTATCATAAATACATTTATCACTTGAATCGGCATAGAAGCAAGTCTTATTTGTATTTTTAGGTAAATCTAAATCTTCTGTTTTACTTGCATTAGCATTAGCATTAGGCCATGTGCCTTTATTAGTACTACTATAAAAAATCACCTTACTATATTTTTCAACATCTTGCTTACTGATATTTACAAAATAGACATCAGACCATGTATTAGAATCAACTGTCTTTGAAGATAATTTTGTCATTTCATAACCAACTGTTGAACCATCTGTTGCTCCAAACAAATGAACAAACATCTTTGCATTACTATCTTGTATAGGCATTGTAGCATTATTACCCGTTGAACCTAAATATGATAGCTTTGAAAGGGTTGCATCAAAATATAAATCCAAGCCATCACTATTGCTATAAACACCAGAAATACTTGCTATACTTCCATTAATACTCAACTTGTTTTTAGATAAATCGCTCCAAAGGAAATTATATCTCATATTATTATATGTAACGCTTATAATATCCTGCTGTGTTGCGGAAGTATTTATTATATAGCTGTAAGTACTATCATCATCTGAATCTTTTGTAAAAGCTCCATTAGAATCTTTTATTGTAATAGTTGGTACGACACCAGAAGTTGTATCAAAAAAGAATTTATCAAGATAAAGTTTATTGTTATTTATAGAATCACTTGCTGTTGATGGCTCAGCTCCCCAATAAGAAATCACCGAGTTATTAGAAAGATTTTCTGTTGCACCATAGTAGAATGTATTACAAGTATTTTCATCATAACTTATCGGTGTAACACCACTGCTGTTTTCATTAAATAGATTATATTTTCCAAGAGAAGTATCACCATTTTTAAATTCTACTGTTGTATAAGGTTTGTCATTTATATCATTAGGAATTGTTATTTGATTATTTGTAAGACTTGAACTTGTTTCTGTAACTTCGGCTCCGGTAAATATAGCAGTTATATTTCCTGCAAGTTTACCTGTCATATCCTTGAAGTTTATTGTTTTGCCTTCTAAGCTTTTTGAAATCGGCGTATCTGAAACACTAATTGAATATACTGTTTTACTGTCTATTATAGCTGTAGAACTTCCGTCCCAGTAAAAATATTTGGCACCCGCATCACTTAAATTGATTGATGTCATAGTAGTTCTTCTATAATCTTGAGCTTTAATATCGTTCCAATTATCAAAGCAACTGAACCCAAAGATATGTCCAATATTTCCCCAACCGCTCTTATCCCAACGAATTATATCTGTACCAAAAATTTTTTCACCTTTCTGTAAAGTACCCCAAGTATCAACAAACATATAGACATTATTATTCCATTCATCAGAAAAGTTTGATATATCCAAATAGACATATTTCGATTCTAAAGTTATGCTTGCCGCATCAGCTTTTTTTCCGCTGAAAAGATTCATAGGAAAAATGCCTATGAGTATCATTAAGGCACATAAGATTGCCACACTTGATGTTAGTTTTCGTTTAGATGTTATTATCATAAAGCATAAACCTCCATAAATCTTTTTGCATCTCATAATGGAATGTAGCCTACTGTTTACATGAATTTTCTTAATCTTTTTTCGATTATAGCATTTTTATGCAAAATCGTCAAGATTTAGGTAAAAAAAGTCATTATTTTACAATTATTTCTTATAATAATATGTATATTAGGGCAAATGTAAGCATTTTAGTTTTTACACTATTGTGCAAGTTTGGTTATTATGATACGAGTATCAATTTTTAAAACAACAAATAATGAAAAATTATACAATAAATGCAAAAATTGTACTCTCCTTTTAAAACAAAAATTCTCTCGAAAGCTCTCGAGAGAATTTATTTATGCTTAACCAAGGTATGGTGGAGATAAGCGGGATCGAACCGCTGACCTCTTGAATGCCATTCAAGCGCTC
>OLYJ01000775.1_pt1 | contig 10090 bp, 6 predicted proteins | sample 1674121 | NCBI WGS metagenome assembly OLYJ01 (sample SAMEA103958146, study PRJEB25191) | human gut metagenome | reverse complement strand
CCATCTGCTTCTTTCCAATGATGGTCAGGGGTTTAGTGATCTTTTCCACCTCGCCGGTGCGGGCGTTGGTCAGGGGCTCACCAGCCGTCACTTTGCCGCTGATGACACGCAGGTAGCTCAGTTTGCCCACGAACGGGTCGGCCACGGTCTTGAACACGTAGGCGGCGGTAGGCTCGTCCACGGTGCAGTGCAGTTCCACCGGCTCGCCGGCGGCATCCTCGGCCAGCGTGCTGGCTTCGTGCTCCGGGCTGGGCAGCAGCTTGTGCATGTTGAACAGCAGCATATCCAGCGCCTGCTGGTTCACGGCGCTGCCGCAGAACACGGGGGTGATCTGGCCGGTGCGCACGCCTGCGGCCATGCCGGTAACGATCTCTTCGGTGGTGAACGGCTCGCCCTCAAAGAACTTTTCCATCAGGGTCTCGTCCGTTTCGGCAATGGCTTCGTACATAGCCTGGATCAGGCCCTCAAAGCGGTGGCCGATATCAGGCAGGTCGATCTGCACCTGTTTGCCGCTTTCGTACTTGAATGCCTTCTGGCTGAACAGGTTGATGTAAGCCACGGTGCCATCGTCCAGGCGGGCAGGCACAACACAGGGGCAGATAGAAGGGCCGAACTTGATTTTCAGCTGTTCCAGAATCTTGAAGTAGTCAGAATTTTCAAGGTCAGATTTGGTCACGAACACCATGCGGGCCTTGTTGTTTTTCAGTGCCAGTTTATAGGCCTTTTCTGCGCCGACGGTAACACCGGAACGGCCAGAAACACAGATCAGGACACTTTCCGCAGCGGTGATGCCCTCGGCAGCGCCGGTTTCAAAATCAAACAGGCCGGGAACATCAATCAGGTTGAACTTGGTGCCGTTACTTTCCACGGGAATCACGCTGGAATTCAGCGATGCTTTGCGGCGTGCTTCTTCGGGGTCAAAATCGCTGGCGGTGGTGCCGTCCTCAACACGGCCCATGCGCTCAGTTGCACCGCTCAAATACAGCAGGGATTCGGTCAAAGTCGTTTTGCCGCAGCCTGCGTGGCCGGCCACAAGAATGTTGCGAATGTCCTTACTGGCGTATTCCATTGTCTTACAAACCTCTTTTCGCGCCGGGATAAGCTCTCCCCACCCGGCATATGTATTTATTGTGATGTGGTATGCTCCACATTTGGCATGTTTTTACTTTACCACACTTTTTGCCTAAAATAAACAGTTTTTTTGAATATTTTTGAAAATATTTGTGAACGAATAATGAGCGAGCAGGCACGGCGCAAAATTGGTGCGTTGGTGCGTGCAATGGCAGGGCGCTGCCGCCGCCGTGATTTTGCCATAGCAGGAATAGAAATCCGTTCCAAGGGGTACCGCACAATTTCTGCGCTGTTTGGAATAATGCAGGTTTGCTGTCAGCTTTTCTGCCGTTCCAGCCGCACAATGGCCACGGTGATATCATCCTGGCGCGCCCCACTGCGGCGCACAGCGCTGGCGGCAACGGCTTCGGCGGTCTGCTGCGGGCTTTGGCCCAGCCGGGTGCTCAGGGTCAGCTGGTCACACAGCCAGGCGGAGCCATCGCACAAAGCACCGTCGCTGACCATCATCACGGTGTCGCCCACATCCAGCGTTAAGGCGGTGGATCGGCCCGTTACGGTGGGCAGCACCCCCATGGGCAGGCTGGCACCATCCAGCGTGCGCACAACGCCTGCCCGGCATAAAAAGCTGGGGGCCGCCCCCGCTTTGAACAGTCCGGCCCGCCCGGTGTACAGGTCCAGCGTCAGCAGGTCCAGCGTTGCACCGCTTTCCTGCCCTGCGTTTTTCAGGCCCAGTGCCACGTTGACCAGCCGGGCAGCGCTTTCGGCGGCAAACCCGGCCTGTAGCAGCTGGGCCGTCAGTTTGGCGGCCATCTGGCCGTCCACGGCGGCGGGCTTGCCGGTGCCCATACCGTCACACAGCAGCATCTGGGCGCGGCCTGCACTGTCGCAGAATTGACGGCAGGCATCCCCGCTCACGGTTTCCGGCGGGGCAGGGCGGCTGGCCAGGCCGAACACGGCACGGTAGAGCGGGCGTTCGCCAAAATGCAACATGGTCACGGTGCGGCAGTTGGTTACTTCCGGTGGATCAAAGTCCCGGCGGCAGATGCGGCCCATTTCCTCGGCCAGGGCGCGGCACTCGCCGGGGGTAAAGCTGGTCCGGGGCAGGGTAACGGCGGCGGTAACCCGCCCGGCCAAATCAGTCAGGACGGTACATTCCAGTGGTTCCAGCCCAAGAGAAGCAAACAACTGGGTGGTGCGGGCTTCGCGCCGGGGGTCCGGCAGGCCAGCCCGGCCCAGGCGGGCGGCCATTTGGGCTAAAGCTGTGGCCATGGCGCTGTACTGCTCGGTCAGGGCGGTGCGCAGCAATTCGGCGCGGGCGCGGGTCTGGCGGCGGCTGCACCATAGCCGGTAACCGTGGCTGATGGTGGCACACAGGTCCGCCGGGTGGACGCAGGTAGAAAGCTGCCCCGGCAGGTCCTCCAGCTCCACGCGGCCGTTGTGTTCCAGCGCGCCGCGCAGGGCGTACAGCCCATCCATGGCGGTGGAATACCCCTGAACCCAACAGGTATTGCGGCGGGCGCAGTTCTGACACAGGTGCTGGGCGCAGAACTCTACCACATAGTCATAGCTTTCGCCGCGGGGCGGCATCTGGCAGCTGCATACAGCGTTCACTGTTTCGGCAATGTCGGATAAGGTATCTGCCACGCCGGAAAGTTTGCGTGCCGCGCTGGTCAGGCTTTGGGTGCCGACCGGTGGGGCAGGCGGCGGAAACACCGCCCGTAGAGCCTGCTCCGGGCAGAGCAGAAAGCCCAGTAGCCCGGCCCCGGCGGCAAGACCGAGGGTGAGTACGCCGGTCAGGTTGGGGGCGGCCAGCGCCCCCAGCGCACACCCGGCAGCAAATACGGCGGCCCCGCTGCGGCGCTCGCCGGGGCAAAAGACCGCTGTCCCCAGCCCGCCCGCAGCCACGGCCAGCGCGGCAAAACAGAGCGCCGGGGCGGCAGCGGTCAGGGCCATGGCAAGCACAAGAGCCAGTACGGCGGTGTGCTCCAGGCTGCCCGCGCAGGCACAGCACAAAATGCAGAACGCCGCCCCCGCCAGCCCCGGTGCAAACCCCGGCAGGGCAGCGCGCTGCAAACAGGCGGCGGCCATGGCGGCCCACAGGCAGGCCCCGCGCGGGGTGCCGATGTGGAGCTTGTGGATGCCCAGCCCCACCAGCACGGCCAGCGCGGCGGAGCACAGCAGGCTGGCCGTATCCGCCGGGCTTGCGCCGCCCACCAGGGTGACAAGCCCCTGTTCCAACAGCAGAACGCCCACCCCGCAGGCCGCGCCGGGCAAAAAGCCGGTCTGGCCCAGCTGGCGGCCCACAATGCGGGCGGTCAGCGCCCCGATGCAGGCCCCCGCCAGCTTCAAGGCGGTATCCAGCGGCTGGAACAATAGCAGCCCGGCCAGGCAGCCCAGCGCGGCGGCGGGGGCATATGTATTGCCGCAGCCCAGCAGCAGGCCAAGGCCAAAGGGCGCGGCCCCGCCGTAAACCTGCCCGGCACTGAGAAGCAGCCCGGTACCGCAGGCGGCAAGCTGCCATAACACGGCGCGGTTCAGCCCGTGCAAAAGCGGGGCGCGGGGCAAGGCAGGCGGTGCCGTTTTGGCGTTGGCGGTGCGCACAGCCTGCCGGATGCGCGGCGCGGTGGATGATGTGGCTGGTGTGTTTTGCATGGTGATCCCTCCCTCAACCATGCTGTGTGCATGGTGTTATTATTGTATCGGAGGGCACCCGCACTTTTTGCCGCTGTGCGCAGAAGCCCCAAAACGCCCGGTAAAGGCGGAAAAACAAGCGGACTTCGACGGCAAAAAAGCATTGTGGACAAGCCCCTGCGCAAAGCAACAGCCCCACCCGTAAAATGCGGGTGGGGCTGTTGGAAATGAGTGCTTTGAATTGCCGGAATGATTATTCGGCGGCTTTTTTGGCGTCGGCTTTCTTCTGGAACTTTTCGTTCTGGATGATAAAGCGCTCGTGGGTGGCGCGGCCAACTTCGCCGGCGTCGTCATACATCACGGCGCTGAAGGTCAGCTTGCGGCCGTCCACGGCGGTCAGTTCACTTTCGCAGCGCACCATCATGCCAACGGGTGTGGGGGCGTTGTGGGCCAGTTCCAGCTTGGTGCCAACGGTGCCGCAGCCGGGGTCCAGCTCCGGGGCAACGCTCTGCCAGCAGGCTTTTTCAACCAATGCGGCAAGGGCGGGGGTGGCGAACACATTCAGCTCACCGCTGCCCATGGCGGCAGCGGTATTGGCGGCGGTTACGGCAACGCTGGCGCTGCCTTTGATTCCGGGATTCAGCATAGTACAATACTCCTTTTATCAGCAACAATTTTTCGGTGGGGAATATGCCTTTTATTATACACGCTTTGCTGCCGTTTGAACAGCATATCTGTTTGACGCGGCAAAAAAACAGGGGTATAATATCTTTTAATACAAAAGAAGTAAACGCAGCCCGTCAATGCGCTGCGCTGCCCGGCTTTGTGTTTTGATCGAGGAGAATAGAATGGAAGCAGCCAATAAAATCGCTATTATTACCGATACCTGCTGCGATCTGCCGCAGGAATATCTGAAAGAATACCCCATTTTCTGTGTGCCGCTGGTGGTGACAAGCGGGACCGAGAGCTACCGCGATAACATTGATATTACGGTAGAAACGATCTATGCCCGCCAGAAAAACGAGAATTTCAAAACCAGCCTGCCCCGCCCGCAGGATATTGAGGATGTGTACAGCGCGATCGCCCGCCAGGGCTACACCCATGTGATCGTGCTGATGATCGCAGAGTGCCTTTCCAGCGCCAACAACCTGATGCGTCTTGCCGCCGAGGAACACCCGGAGCTGACCGTGAAAGTGTTCGACAGCAAAAGCGCCAGCATCGGTCTGGGTGCACTGGCGGTTCAGGTGGCGCGCTATGCGGTGCGCGGTGTGGCGTTTGATCCGCTGTGCGAACTGACCAAGCGGCTGATCGATGACACGGTGGTGTATTTTTCGCTGGATACGCTGGAGTACCTGCAGCGCGGCGGCCGCATTGGCCGCGCCACAGCGCTGGCGGGGGGACTTTTGCAGATCAAACCGATTTTGACCTTTGACCGCAAGGACGGCATGATCTCCACCGCCGCCAAGGTGCGCGGCCGCCGCGGTGTGCAGCAGCGGCTGATTGAGCTGGCAACGGAGCTGGCAGCCAAACACCCCGGCGAGGAGTATAACCTGGTCGTGTGCGATGGCAATGTGCCGGAAGAGGGCGCAGCGCTGGAAGCAGCTCTGACCCGCGCGCTGCCCAACGCCCACCGTGTGCTGCACGGCAAAATTGACGCCACCCTGGCCGTACACCTGGGGCCGAACCTGCTTGGCGTTGGGGTGCAGTTCCTGAATAGCAAGCTGCCGGCGTAACGTGGCCAGCAAAACAATTTAAAAAATAAAAACTGCCTGTACCGGGCGAGCGGATGCTCAATAGTACAGGCGGTTTTCGTTTTTATAGCGGGAAGAACGGGGAAGATAATAAAAAAATAAGTAAGGTAGGGAAAGGAACCCGGACGCAGGCTGTGAGATAAAGTGCCCGGAACACCGAGTGCTGCGGCCAGCCCCAACTTTGTCGGGCCCCACTACGCATCATTCCGGGGGCCTTATCCACAGCCTGCTGGCGAGTGGCGGGGATAGGAGGATGGGAAGGAGACGAAATATATACAGGACAAAAAGAAAAAGGCAATCTTGCGAAATGGATGGCTGGATTTATCAGTCAATGGAAATCGTCTGGGCGGTGGGCTGCGGCTTTACATACTTGGGCAGGGTGATGGCTAGCACACCGTTGTTGTAAGCGGCACGCACTTTGGTGGTATCCACGCCGGTCACATCAAAGCTGCGAGTATAGCTGCCAAAGCTGCGCTCACAGCGCAGGTAGCTGCCCTTTTTCTCGGCGTTCTCAAAATCGCTGTGGCGCTCAGCCTTGATGGTCAGCACTTTATCGTGCAGATTCAGGGCGATATCTTCTTTGCGGAAACCGGGCAGGTCGCACTCCATCACATAGGCATCGCCGATGTCACGAATGTCCGTCTTGAACTCTGCAAGGCTGTTATCGCCAAAGAAAGAACGATCAATATCCTCAAAATCGCGGAACGGATTGTAGCGGCGGTCTATCAGCATAGCCATAAGTCATATCTCCTTAAACATATCCATAAAGTTCTTTATCAGTATTGGCTCAGCAGCTCCGACACCCTTGGGAGCGGTGTCGTTTTCTGTTGACGAGTATTACAGTACACTATAATTATGAATAAAGCGTGAACTGTGCGTGAATTTTTAGCAGTCTTTGAATGTGAGTGCTAAATTCGGATAAAATTTACAATTTGACGATGAAATTGAAATGCAAACAAAACATAAAGAAAATAGCACATCTTTTTCATTCTGCCCAAAACGGGCAGGAAAAGGCTTGAAATCAAGAATGGGGCGTGGTATCGTTAAAGTGTTATCTCGTATGATATAGAAGATAAACCAAAAGATAAAAGGGAGGTGGGGCCATGCAGGAGCTTGGCCGAATGATAAAAAAGCTGTGCAGCAAGCTGTTCAGCCGCATTGTAATTACCGGGGTGCTGATTTTGATCCAGGCGGCATGGTTCTGGTCTTTGTTCACAAGCCTTTCCAGCTATGCGCACTGGCTGAACCCGCTGATGATAGTCTTGAGCGTTATCATGTGCGCGGTGCTTATCCGGCAGGATTCCACCGCGCCGGAGTTCAAGATCAGCTGGATGGTTCTTTTCATGATCATGCCGGTGCAGGGCGGTTTGCTCTACCTGCTGTGGGGCGATAAGCGCCCGGCATTCCGCCTGCGCAAAAAGCTGGATTGGGCCTATGACCGCATCCGCCCACTGCGCCGCACGGACCCTGCGGCACAGGCCATGCTGGAACGGGCCAACCCCCGTGCGGGGCGCACCGCAGCTTACCTGCGGGATTTTGCCGCTTACCCGGTGTATTCCGGCACCAACGTCAAGTTTTACGCTTCGGGAGAAGCGGTCTTTCCCGATCTGTTGGAAGCGCTTGAATCAGCACAGGAATCGATCCTTTTGGAGTTCTTTATTATCTCCAAGGGCAAAATGTGGGATGCCGTACATGATGTGCTGCGTCGTAAAGCGGCTCAGGGCGTGGATGTGCGGATGATTTATGACGATGTGGGCTGTGCCACTGGCCTGCCCGCCCAATACTGGAAGACCCTGCAGGTGGAAGGAATCCAGGCAGTGCCGTTTAACCCGTTTGTGCCGTTGCTGAACTTGGTGATGAACAGCCGCGACCACCGCAAGATTGTGGTGGTGGATGGAAAAACCGCCTTTACCGGCGGTTTTAACCTGGCGGATGAGTACATTAACCAAAAAGAGCGCTTTGGCTATTGGTGCGATACCGGCGTGCGGCTGCAGGGCCCCGCGGCGTGGAGCTTTGCCACGATCTTTCTGGAGCTGTGGGCCAGCCAGCGCCCCGACGATCCCGGTCTGGATGCTTACCGCGAGGAGCAGCCGTTCCCGGCGGAAGAGCCGACGATTGGCCTTGTGCAGCCCTACAGCGACAGCCCGGTGGACGATGAGAATGTTTCTAAAAATGTCTACCTGGACCTGATCACCCAGGCGCAGGAAACGCTGTGGATCACCACGCCGTACCTAATCTTGGATAACGCCACCATGACGGCACTGCGCCTGGCCGCAAAGCGCGGCGTGGATGTGCGCATTTATACCCCCGGCATCCCGGATAAAAAGATGGTTTACCAGCTGACCTGCAGCTACTTTGAGCCGCTGATCCGCTCCGGGGTCAAGATCTACACCTTCACGCCGGGCTTTCTGCACGCAAAAACCTGGCTGGTGGATGGCAGGATCGCCGTGGTGGGGTCCATCAATCTGGACTACCGCAGCCTGTACCTGCATTTTGAATGTGCCGCCCTGCTGTATGGCTGTGCCGCGCTGGCCGATGTGGGCGAATTTATGATGCAGCTGGAAAAACAGTCCCATCTGGTAGAGCTGAAAGAATGCCGCACCAGCGCGCCGGGCCTGATGGTATCCGCCTTGCTGCGGCTGCTGGCACCATTGTGCTGATAGAGCTGACTCTTGTGTTTACCCAGTAGGTAGGGGCGCTCACGGATTTGCTTATGGCATCCACCACAAGGTTTCGGAACGGTCAAGACCGTTCCCTACAGAGTTTGTTGTAACAGGTGGCAGATATTTGTGGCGCATCCCCCACCGTAGGGGCGCACATTGTGCGCATGCTTCGTGTTTCGAGCCACTCTGCTATGCGGGCAGATGATGAGCAGCGGCCCCTACAGATTGCTTGCAGTGCTTGCGGCAAACAATGGGTTTTCTCCGGCAGAATGTGGACGTTTGCACCCCAGCATGCACCAAACGGCAAAGAACAACAGATAAACAACAGTAGTACAACAAGGCATGCGCTTTGCAGTGTTCCTGAAATGACAGAAATGATTTCAGAAACCTGTGAAGCGCATGCTGTTTATTTTTACCCCAAAACGGGCAAAAAATGCTGACAGGATGCACAAGCGCAATACATAAAAACTAATAATCCTGTACAAAAGCAAAAGCACAAACTAAAATTCTGAAATCATGTTACAGAATTCTGTTGACAACTTGAAGTTGTTGTGCTATGATGCAGATGTTCCCAAAAGGACCTGCTGCACTGGCGGGAACAAAACCCGGCGGGGGCTGCCACCCCCTGCCAGAAAGAAGGGATGCTTTGGAAAAGATCACGGCAGAGCGCGTGCTGGCGGAACTGGCAGAGATCGCGTTTGCCGACCTGGGGGCCGAACCTGCCCCGCCCGTAAAAGTGGGCGATAAGCTGCGTGCGCTGGAGCTGATTTATAAGTATCTGGGCCTTGGCGATGGCGCTGCAGCGGAGGAGCCCGTTGTGATTGTGGATGAAGCACCCACCGAGCAGGAGGTGACGCCATGAGGGTGCGCATCCGGGATGTGGTAGCGCCGGTGTTCTGGCCGGTGCACCGCGCCATTGCCCGCGGCACAGTTCAGGAACTGGTGGCCAAGGGCGGGCGCGGCAGCGGCAAATCCAGCTATATTTCCATTGAGCTTGTTTTGCAGCTGCTGCGCCACCCCGCCTGCCATGCGGTGGTGCTGCGCAAGATCGGCGGCACGCTGCGCACCAGTGTGTATGCGCAGATCCAGTGGGCCATTGGGGCGCTGGGGCTGGCAAAGCAGTTCCGCTGCACCGTCAGCCCCATGGAGTGTACTTATCTGCCCACAGGGCAGAAGATCCTCTTTTTTGGCACCGACGACCCCGGCAAGCTGAAAAGCATCAAGGTGCCATTTGGAGCCATCGGCCTGGCCTGGTTCGAGGAGCTGGACCAGTTCGACGGCCCCGAGGAGGTGCGCAGTGTGGAGCAGAGCGTGTTCCGCGGCGGCAGCTTTACCCTGGCATTCAAAAGCTTCAACCCGCCGGCATCGGGGCGCAGCTGGGCCAACCGTTATGCGCTGGAACAGCGCCCCGGCAAGCTGGTGCACCATTCCACCTACCGCGACCTGCCGCCCGCCTGGCTGGGCGAACGCTTTTTGGCGGATGCCGCCCACCTGGAACAGACCAACCCCATGGCGTTCCGCCATGAATATTTGGGCGAAGCGGTCGGCTGCGGCACGGCAGTGTTTGGCAACATCCAGCTGCAAACCCTGACGACCGAACAATGCCAGAGCTTTGACCGGGTGTACCACGGGGTGGACTGGGGCTGGTATCCGGACCCCTGGGCCTACAACGCTGTGCATTACGATGCCGCCCGCCGCACCCTGGTGATCTTTGACGAGCTGACCCGCCGCCGCACCCCCAACCGGGAAACCGCCCGCCTGCTGCTGGACCGCGGACTGGACCGCACGGCGCTGCTGACCGCCGATGCCGCCCGTCTGCGCCAGGGCATGGCCCCCAACGGCCCGGACCGGTGCCTGGCGGCGGTGTACCCGGAAAAGACCACGGCCCTGGACTATCTGCCGGAGAACGCCGCCTTCCCGGTGAAGGGCTACTCCATTACCAGCCAGCTCCATTCTGCCCCCGCCTGCCAATCC
>OLYJ01000752.1_pt1 | contig 10310 bp, 8 predicted proteins | sample 1674121 | NCBI WGS metagenome assembly OLYJ01 (sample SAMEA103958146, study PRJEB25191) | human gut metagenome | reverse complement strand
TATATATTGGAGGAAGTATGTTAAAAGAGAATAAAGAAACAAAGGACAGGATAATATATTATAGTGATGAACTGAATGACGAATTCGCAGGGGATGATATTGTTGCAAAGAAGATTGATGGTAATTACAGATATATTAGAAAAGGAATACTAAGCAGAATAGGACATATTTTCTGGTATAGAATATTAGCAACACCATTAGCATTTTGTTATCTTAAGATATATTTTCATCATAAAATTGTTAATAAGAAAGTATTAAAGGAAGCTAAGGGCAAGCCATATTTTGTATATGGTAATCATACACATTTTCTTGCAGATGCACTTATACCTACGATTGCGAATTTCCCAAGAGAAGTTTCAGTTATTGTACATGCTAACAATGTATCAATGCCTTTGTTAGGAAGAATTACTCCAAGCTTAGGGGCTTTACCACTTCCAGATGATATAGATGCTACAAAGAATTTTATGAGGGCCATAGAACAAAAAGTTAAAGAGGATAAATGTATAATGATATATCCGGAGGCACATATCTGGCCATATTATACTGATATAAGACCATTTAGAAATATGTCATTCAGATATCCGGTTAAGAGTAAGGCGATGGCATTTTGTCTTACAAATACATATCAGAAGAGACGGTTCTCAAAGAGACCGAAACTTGTAACATATATTGATGGACCATTCTATGCTGATGCTGATAAGAACGACAGAGAGAAGAAACAGCAGCTAAGGGATATGATATATGCAAAGATGAAAGAACGGTCTAAGAACAGTAATGTGAAAATGATAAAATATGTAAAGGTTGAAAAGAATAATGATTAATGTATTATTTTCAGGAAATGAAAAGGTATTTGATGGTGTTCTTACGTGTGTTTTATCAATACTAAAGAGAACAGATACCAAAGAACCATTTAGATTTTATGTATATACGATGGATGCGACAAGAGTAATGCCTGAGTATACACCTATAAGTGATCCAATGATTGAATTTTTAGATGGAATTGTTAAAGAATATAATGTTGAAAATTCTATGGTTAAGGTAGATGTGACTGAGTTATATGAAAAGGAATTTGCATATTGCCCTAATGAGCAGGCATATTGCTCACCCTATACACTCTTAAGGCTATTTGCAGATATTGTTCCTGATATGCCTGATAAATTGTTATATCTTGATGTCGATATATTATTTAACAGAGACATAAGACTGTTATATGATATCGATATAACTGAATATGAATATGCTGCTGCCAGAGACCATTATGGTAAATATTTACTTAATCCTAACTATATCAATGCTGGTGTACTATTATTTAATATGAAAAAAATACGGAAAACAGGATTATTAGAGAAGTCCAGAAAGCTTATTAAAGAGAAGAAATTAGTTTTCGCAGACCAGAGTGCCGTATATAGAAGTACAACGAAGAAGAAAATGCTTCCACAGAGATTCAATGACCAGAAGTTTCTGCATAAACATACAGTGGTAAGACATTTTTCAAAAAGGTTATTTTATTTACCTTATCCCCATACTGATAATATAAAGCAATGGAGAGTCAGTGACATACATAGAGTATTTGGTTACTATGTATTCGATGATATTCTCTATGAGTATATATATTTAAAAAATAAATATGAGAGAGAAAATAAAGGAGATTAACTACTAATGAGCAAAAATATTATTCCCATTTTCTTTTCATGTGATGACAATTTTGTAAAATATACAATTGTATCATTGAAATCAATTATGGAAAACGCCTCAAAAGAATATAAATATGTAATTCATATTTTAAATACAGATATTTCAGAAAAAATGAAGAAAATCGTATTAGATATGGAAAATGATAATTTTGAGATTCTATTTGAAGATGTAACAGATTATCTTAAGTCCATAAGCGGAAAATTGCCAATACGTGATTATTATTCTAAAACAACATATTACAGAATGTTTATTGCAGAAATGTATCCTGAATATGATAAGGCAATATATATTGATAGTGATACCATTGTATTAGGTGATATTTCCGAGTTGTATAATCACGATATCGGCGATAAATATGTTGGCGCGGCAAGAGACCAGGTAATGGTACAGACAGATGTGTATGGTGAATACGTTGAAAAGGTATTAGGAATAGATAGAAATAATTATTTTAATGCCGGAATACTTCTGATGAATTGCGAGCAATTTAGAAATAATAAGGCATTAGACAGATTTGTGGAATTATTATATGATTATAATTTCGTTGTAACACAGGACGAAGATTATCTTAACCTTATTTGCAAGGATAATGTGTTCTGGTTAGAACAACAATGGAACACAGAAGTGTATGGAAATATTACATATGATGAAAGTGAATTTAAGATAATTCATTATATTATGGTATCAAAACCATGGCATTACAAAGATTGTAAATATGCAAATCATTTCTGGAAATATGCTAAGGAAACAGCAGTATATGATGAGATTAGTAAAGAATTAGAAAGTTATACAGATGAGCAGAGAAAAGAAGATAATGATTCGTGTGACAGACTGTATCAGACGGCTTTAAACGAAATTGCTAAAGAGAACAACTATCTTAATCTTCTTAATAGTGGTATGTTAAAATCAAGAGACAGAATAGAAGTCTTAGGAAAGATTGCCAAACTTGAGAGTGAGGGAAGATTCGATGTAGATGTGGAAGAAGACCCACCTACGAAAGAATTACTTCCTGAAGATATAGATTATCTTAAGAAGAAATTCAAGAGTAAACTTAAAACAAAACTCACATATAGAATAGCAAGAAGTTATATGAATAATATGCTTGAGAATAAAAAGCTCATTATCCATGACATAAAGGGAATTGAGAACTTTAAGAATCTTAATTCAGGTGCAATAATTACCTGCAATCATTTTAATGCATTAGACAGTTTTGCAATGCAGATAGCATATGAAGAATCAGGACAGAAGAACAGAAAATTCTATAGAGTAATAAGAGAGGGAAATTATACGAATTTCTCAGGGTTCTATGGATTACTTATGAGAAACTGTTATACATTTCCGCTTAGTTCGAATAAGGATACAATGAAGAAGTTCTTTGAATCACTTGATACAGTTTTACAAAATGGAGATTTTATGCTGATATATCCTGAACAGAGTATGTGGTGGAATTATAAGAAACCAAAGCCGCTTAAGAAAGGTGCGTATACATTTGCAATGAGAGCCAATGTACCGGTACTTCCTTGCTTTATAACAATGCAGGACAGCGATGTACTAGATGATGACGGTTTCTATGTTCAGGAATATACAATTCATATAGGAGAACCTATTTATCCGGACAGCAGTAAGACAAAAGCTGAAAATATTGAATATATGAGAAATAAGAATTATGAAGTCTGGAAAAAGATTTACGAAGAGACTTATGGTGAAAAATTAGTATATTTATGCGAAAATGAAGATAAGATGGCATAAAAAATACACCCGATGAGAATCGAACTCACGCACATGGCTCCGGAGGCCATTGCTCTATCCACTGAGCTACGGGTGCATACAGGTTATTTTATATTATTGTATGAAAAATTTCAAGAAGTTTAAGGCGTTAATTAACAGATAATGCCAAAGAATGTATATAAAGTACAGGATAACAGGTGTGTGAGGATTGAATAGAATGACAGAAAAATAAAAAATGCAAAAACGTCAAGTCATTTAGAAAGTTGGCTCATTATGTTCAAAAAGCCTGTCATTTATCTCTTCAATGCTATAGATGCCATTATTAATGCATATTGCAATAATTGCATCGCGTGAATCCTTGGGATAGAGTTCTCTGTGACCAAAGATTTCTAAAGTTCTTCTGGTAGATTTTAAATCCATCTGAAATGCAATACAAAGCAGAATTACATTATCGCGTGAAGGATTTGCCTTTGTACCATTTAATAAGTCATAAATGTATGATTTTGATAGATATCCTTGACATTTTTTAACAATATCGGAAGATTTTATGTTGTGTTTATACATATAATTAGAAAAAAATTCCCCTGTGTTAAATTCAACTCCGTATTCCGCAACAAATTCATCAATGTCATTTATAGGAGTTTCATTTAAGATATTTAAAAGTGAAGTTGTTGGATGCTGCATTATATTTGTACTCATAATTTATTCGGCCTCCATTCGTATTTTTACAGTATTAAAGATAAAGTATAAGGATTTATAATTATAAAACTATAACGATTTTAATTAAAAAATATACATTTAATTAAAAAATATACAATTAATTTAAAAATATATGTTTAATTATATAACATAAAATAAATATATGCTATACTAAATTATAGTTGTTAAAAAGTAGAATGAAAAGTAGTGTAGGAAAGAAAGGACAGTGTATATTTGTAAATATTTTTGAACAGATGAATATACAATATACCAGGAAGAAAGATAATGACATTAGAGGAAGAGTATGAGCTTTCATGTTATAAAGAACTTACTGAATTATGTGACGGTAAGGAAAGCTATATTGTAAAGAACATTAACGATGGCAAAATATATGTAAAGAAAAAGGTAAAATTATTTAATAGAGAACTTCTGTTAAGGTTAATGGAATTAGATATAAAAGATATTCCTAAAATATATTTGTGCATTGAAGATGGAGAAGAATTAACTGTAATAGAGGAGTATATTCATGGTGAAACCTTATATGAATATCAGAAGAAAAATGGATTATTTAATGAGAGGGAAGCGGTGGAAATTATTTGCAGATTATGTGATATTTTATCACAATTACATTCATTTGACCCTCCGATAATACATAGAGATATTAAGCCTATGAATGTAATGATTAGTAATGACGAGGTTGTGAAACTTATAGACTTTGATGCGGCAAGGGAAAATATTGCAGGAGAGGTTGAAGATACATATCTTATGGGAACAAAGGAATTTGCTGCACCGGAGCAGTATGGTTTTGGACAGTCAGATGCCAGAACAGATATATATGCACTTGGTATAATGTTAAATGTGATGCTGACGGGTGAGGTACCTAAGAATAGAATCTATGGAAATGATTCAAAGATGCTTACTAAGATTATTAAGAAATGCATAATGCTAGAACCTGATAAAAGGTATAAAAATGTAAATGAATTAAAAAGAAACCTGCAATTTCTATATTTACAAAACTATATCCCTAATATAAATAAGCCATACATACATTTGTCTAAAAATAATTATTTAAGAAATAATAAGAATCTAATTGACGAGTTACGAACATATCTGCCTGTAGGATACAGAACTGGTAAGCTTTGGAAGATGATAATTGCAACTATAAGTTATATAGTAATTGGTATAGTATCATTTGGGCTGGTAATAGAAGATAGTAATACAGGTGAAACTTTTACGAATGGTAAATTATATTTATTAAGAACATTTATTTTTGTAATAATTATAGGAAGTATTACATATCTTGGGAATTACCGGGGAGTAAGATACAAATTACCGGGAACAAAGAAAAAAGGATTGCTAAATATAATTATGAGTCTTGTTTATGTAGTTGCATATAGTCTTGGCTTGTTTGTTATAATGGCATTATTGATAATATAATTGTCCGCTGTACAGAGGACTAAAATCTAAATCTTCTTTGATATAATCGTGTAATCAAATATTAATTATTGTGATGGTTATAGCTATTACAATCAAAGGAGGAAATTATGGAAAACAAGAAAAAAGGTGGGAAGCTGAAATGGATACTAATCGTTGTAGTGGCGATTGTTGTGCTTGCAGCTGTATTTGGAGACGATGATGATGATTCGCCAAAGAAAGTAGGAGAAGTAAATAATTCGGCAGATGCAGGAAAATCAAATGAGGATAATGGAGATAAAAGTAATGCTGGAGGAGAATCCGAAACAGAGTCAAAGGAAGATAAAAAAGATAGTAAAACGGATTTCTTTCCGGGAGATGTTGTAGAAACTAAGACATTAAGAATTACCTTTGTATCAGCAGAAGATTATATTTCAGATAATCAATTTATTCAACCTAAAGATGGTAACAAATTCATTAAAGCAAGTTTTGAATTTGAAAATATCGGTAAAGATGATGAGTATGTTTCTGAGTTTGAATTCAAATGTTATGCAGATGGTTATGATTCAGAACAGAAATATATAGGTGATGACACCCTGAGTGCTACTTTATCAGCAGGGATGAAAGTAAAAGGTTCAGTTATATTTGAAGTTCCAATTAATGCAGCAGAAGTTTTAATTCAATATGAAACGAATTTTATATCTGGTAAAAAAGTTAACTTTTATGTCGTTAAGCAGTAGTTTTGATGTGAGAGTATGACAGTGATTATATATTATTGTTTAATTAGTACTTAATCATTATCTCAAATAATTAATTACACATTTAGTAAATATTTATATTTTTAGCAGATAAATATTAAATTCAAAAAAAGGTATTCAGTAAATCAATTTAATTTAATGGAAGTCATTAACGTTAATTGATTTTGAATACCTTTTTGTTGCATTTTCTCTTATGATTTGATAGAATTAATTATGATTGACAAAAAATACAGTTAATATAAATAGAATATTTGAATATAGATTTTGAAAAATCGAGGAGGACCAAGAAATGGCTTCGAAAAAAAATAAAAAGAAGAACTTAAGTAACAATACAGTTAATAATATAGAAAAAAAGGTAATAATTGATAATGATACTGAAGAATGTGAAAAAATATTAGAGAGACTTGATGAGATAGAGAAAAAACAGAATATGTCATCAAAGGTTAAAAGTCTCATTAAAGAAGATAAAGAAGCAATACAAAAGATGAATGAAAATATTAAGAAAATTGAGGAAGACGAGTTAGATTATCTTGATGATGAAGTTGACGTGGATATAGAAAATGATGAAGATAATAAGAATTTCATTGCTGAAGATAAAGTAGAGGAAAAAGAAGATTTATCTAAGAAGCCAGAAAGTAAAGATGATGATTCGGAGAAGTCAGATGCAGAGGCCTCAGATGATAGTAGAGAGGAAGAGGCAAACCTTGATTTCTTTGCTAATCTTAATAAAGAAGATAATATTTCTAATGAAAGAATAAGGAAGAAAGCTCCTAAGAGACTTGCAAATGATGCGAACAAGCTTAGTTTTATGGATAAGTTAAAGTTAGCAGCCAGAAATAATACCAGGAATTTTGCAATTGGGACAGCGATAGCATTTTTATTTATTGTTTTAATAATTGCATTGGCAGTAGATGCAGGCAACAAAGATAAGAATGACGATGTGAATGCAGCAACTAAGTTAAGCGGGGAGTTTATTGAGGTAGATACAACACCATTTATTGATGTGATTAATAATTATTATGCAGCTTTAGAATCAGGAGATATAAATGTGGTAAGAAGTCTTATAGCTGATTCAGATGATATTACAGATGATGAGATTAAGAAAAAATGTGATGAGGTAAAGGCATATGCTGAATTAGTAGTCGGTTCGTCATTTATGGTAACAGACTGTTATATCCAGAAAGGAATGAAAGCTAAGGAATATATAGTACATTATAAATTCCAGGTAACTATTAAATCGATAAAGACACCTACAGTTGGTTTATTTACAAGTTATATTGTAGACGATGCTACTGAAGCATCTAAAGTAGATTACAAGGTATGCGTAGTCGTAAATGATAAGTCCAGTGATATTTATAAATATATTTTAAAGATGAGAAGTTGTAAGAATGTTACCGACTTATTTAATAAAGTTGATAAAGAGTTAGAAGAAGCTTGTGAAAAAGATTCAGACCTTAAAGCAATCGTTGATGTATTAAAAGGAACTGATTCAGATGAAGATACTGTAAATGAAGAGACAACAGAGCCTATGAAAGACTCAGAAACTAAGAGTTCTGATAAAAAAGACGAATCTAAAGAGACAACAAAGAGTGCGTCATAGGAAGTATAGAAACTGAATACATGTAAATAGAATAGATACAAACAGTATATAATACAAGTTAGTATATCTGTTTGTATAAGATAAGGACTGGTCCTAATTATGTTTTAATTGTTCAAAATATAATTGAGACTAGTCCTTATATATTATAGATATATTGCAATTATAAATTAGAATTGTTAATATTAGTATGTGATATATTCAGATAAGGAGTCCATTTCAATATGTATATATTTGGAATAAAAAATATAGCAACAAAAAAACATAAGAATAAAATAGAGGAAAAATAAATGTTAGATATATTAATTGTAGAAGACAATCCGGAAATAAGTGGACTATTAATAGACTTTCTGGTTAAAGAAAATTATGTGGTAAGTGTGGCAGATACAGGTGAAAAAGCATTGGATATTTATAGCAGATATGGTGCAAAATTAGTAATCTTAGATATAATGTTACCGGGAATAAATGGTTTTGCAATATGCCAGAGAATAAGGGAAAAATCCAATTCACATATTATTATAGTGAGCGCTAAAACGGATAAAGACGATAAATTAAAAGGATTAAATCTGGGAGCAGATGATTATATAGAAAAGCCATATGACATTGACATTTTGCTTGCTAAAATCAGGGGGATATTTAAAAGAAAATATGCCAAGGAAGAGATTATAGAGGGTAATCTGATACTTAATACTGTTAATAAAAGTCTTATTGTTGATGGAGAAATGGTAGATGTTACAGAGAAAGAATTTGAGTTATTAAAGCTGTTAATAGAGAATAAGAATACAACTCTTAAGAAAGAATATATTTTCAATACTATATGGGGAAGCGACAGCGATTCTGAATTACAGACATTGACAGTGCACATAAAATGGCTTCGTGAAAAAATAGAGAAAGATTCAAAGAAGCCGGAACATATTATTACAGCCTGGGGGGTAGGGTACAGATTTGAATAAGTTTAGAAGAATTACTCTGGTGGTTCTGTTAATAAAGATACTTATAATTGTAATTGGAAATGTTATGTATTACAGAAATAAGAGAGAAAATGATGGAATATACAGAGTAGAATCCAAAAGAATTGCAAATGAATTAGAAAATAAAGATGTTAATCATATTGATTTATCAGGATATAAAACCATAATAAGAGTAAGTGAATTTAATGCAGAGGAAATATGCAATAATGCTTACGTGGTAGAAAAGGCAGGAGATAAATTATATAGAATTGAATATAAGAGGGTTAGCAGCAACTATTTAGTATTGTATATGAATATTATAGTCGGAAGTATGCTTATATTTACCTTAGTGATAATGCTTTATATAAATATGAGAATTATAAAACCATTTAATAAAATGGAAGAATTAGCAGTGTCATTGGCAAAGGGAAATCTTTCTATGCCAGTCAAAGCAGAGAAGAGTAAATATTTTGGTAAATTCCTGTGGGGAATGGATATGTTAAGAGAGAATTTAGAAACAGCAAGGGAAAGAGAATTAGAATACCAAAAGGAAAGAAAGACACTTGTATTATCATTGTCACACGATATAAAGACACCTTTATCGGCAATAGAATTATATACAAATGCTTTAACAAAAGAACTATACACTTCAGAGAGTAAGAAGAGGGAAGCCTTATACGGAATAGATAAAAATGCAAAAGAAATTAAGAGATATATTGATGAAATAATCAATGCATCAAGAGAAGATTTTCTCAATTTGAAGGTAGAAACAGGAGAATTCTATCTGTCGCAGATAATGAAGTCCGTTAAGAAATTCTATATAGATAAATTAGGTATAAAGCATACAGAATTAAAAATTGAGAAATATATGGATTGCATCTGTAAGGGTGACAGTGAGCGTGTAATAGAAGTAATACAAAATATTATGGAAAATGCTATCAAATACGGCGATGGTAAACAGATAGAAATTACATTTGCAGATGAAGAAGATTGCAGGCTTATATATATTTCTAATACCGGCTGTTCAATAAACGAAGAGGAATTACCATACTTATTCGATTCATTTTATCGTGGAAGTAACAGCCATAATATAAAGGGAAGCGGACTTGGTTTATATATCTGCAGACAACTTATGTTAAAGATGGACGGAGAAGTCTTTGCAGATATTAACGATAATATTTTCAAGGTTGGCGTAGTAGTAAGAAAAGCAAAGTAAATATATGAAGATAATTCAAACTTCACACGTACATATTTACTTTGCTTTTCCAAGTTTTCTAAAGGCAGGAAAATTAATCATAAATATTTGTATTTAAGGATTATTTAATAATTTCTATGCTACAATGTAATCACAATGATAAAAGGAGCAAGGAAATGTATTTAAGCATACTGAAGAAAGACCTTAAAAGCAAAAAAATCATGAATATGATACTGCTGGTGTTTATTATACTTGCGACGATGTTTGTGGCAAGTGGT
>OLYJ01000749.1_pt1 | contig 10340 bp, 6 predicted proteins | sample 1674121 | NCBI WGS metagenome assembly OLYJ01 (sample SAMEA103958146, study PRJEB25191) | human gut metagenome | reverse complement strand
TAATGCTATATATAATAAAGCCATGCCAACACTCCTTTTTATTACAAAGTATTAACATGACTTCATTTTTATAAACATATTTCTTACGCAATTGATTCAAATTGTGTATATAATTTAGTTTTCTGCTACAAGTTTTAATTGAGTAGCAGGGCTATTATTAGATGCTACATGATTTGGGAGTACAGTAATTCTTAAATATGCTGGAGTTTGGCTATATTGAGTTAAATCTAAATATGAAGGAGTTACTTTTCCACCATCTCCACTCATATTACCATCTCCACTATGAGAATAATCTATAAAAGTTCCATCACTCGTATAAGCATATATTTCTTTATATATGAATGTTGCTCCATTTATATTAGATAAGACATATTTTTTCTTTTCACATGGTATCTGCTCGCTTAAATAAGCATCTCCATTTCCTGCACCTTTTTCTTGACCTATAACACCATCACTACTATGAATAATAATACCATTATTAGCTTCTGCACTCCATGTAACACCTTCTAATAAATTTTGTTTTATGCCTCCCATCAAAGTTGTAATTTCTGTAGCACTTAATGTTCTAAACCATACATTAAATTTATTTATAGTACCATTCCAATATCTATCTTTAGTTCCATCTGTAGTTTGGTAACAACCTAATAATAGGTTTTTATCATGTTTACTATATGGGCTATTAGTTCTAGCTTCATTATTAATAGTAAGTTCACCTGTAGAACTAAATGCCCTTGAAATAACTCCATTTTTAAATTCTATTAAATATTTTCCAGTGTTTATATTATCTAAATATGGTTTATTAGCTTTAGTAATATCATAACCTCCTAAAAAATAAGCATTTTTTACTGCACCATAATTTAAACAAAGTCCTCTATATGGTGGTTGTTCATAAATACAATGGAACACACTATTATTATTCTTATTTCCTGTTCCATCTGCAAAATCAATGTATATAGTAAAATCTTTAGCAGTATCAAACAATTTAATTCCAGTGTCTATATAATCACTTGTACCATTAAATGTAGTTGGTGTTGCTAATGAATATACTACATCTGGTTGTTCAGTAATATCGCTAACAGTAACATTACAAGTAGCTGATTTAGTACCACAAGTAGCAGTTATAACACAAGTACCATTTTTAATAGGAGTTACAACTCCATTATCAACAGTAGCAAATCCTGTTGGTGATACACTCCATACTACTGTATCTGTTGTATCAGTAGGAGTTACAGTTGCAGTTAATGTTTGTGCAGCATCTGTTGTAAATGATAATGTTGTATTATTTAAAGTAATATTAGTACATGGAATAGCTTCTTGTAGTGCATTAATATAACCATCAACATATGTAAGTCTTGCATTTATATAACTTCTTAATTGTTGTATATTATTAGTAGTTTTAGAAGGAATACCAGTAAATTTTCCTTCACCTGTTGTACTTGCATAATCTTCCTGTACTATATCTTTAGGACATACATCATTAAATTCTTCAAACTTTTGTATTATGTGACTTACTGATAATACATCTTTTCTTAATTCTGCATATCTTGTTTTTAATTGTGGTATAAATAATTGCTGTAATCTTAAATATAATAAATTTCCTTGTTTTGTTACGCCATTACCTTCATCTTTTAAATCTTGGAAATCTTCACGTGCATAGTCAGTGGCAACAAATTTTGAACCATTCCACCAAAGTCCCCAGGTACTATCCATATCATACATACTTGCAATCCATTTAATTCCATCATAAGTAAAATATATTTGGTTTTTACCAAAGGCATCAAGTCCTGTACTAACTATACCATATAGTAAATAATCAATTAAACTATTAACATCAAAATAATTACCTAAATTAGCTTTAAACTCAGCATCAGTGGAATTCATAACAAATTTAATTGCATTAGTCCAACTAGTTTTTATAGTTGCAGGGACTACATCGTGTAGTTCATCTGTCCAGTCAGTCCCATTTATTTGTGGCAATGCTCTAAAACATCCACTGGCATAATTTTCACCACATAAAATACAATGAGTATCTAGTGCGTCGTCCATATTAGACATCCATTTATCTTTTGGTATATTTAATGTGTATCTACCTTGATAAACTCCATTAGAATAAACCAGTACAGGGAAACCGTCTATTGCACCCTGATTAGGGGAAGTTTTAAGTAACTCAGGAAGAGCAGTTGCATAATCGACTCTAGTTTTTATTATATCGCCCCAAAGTCGTGCAGATACAACGTTTCTAGCATGAGAAATATCTATCCAGTTTGCCTTAAGTACAAATTTACTCTGTTTACCCCAACCTTTAAAGTCTATTTTTAATTTGTTAACTTTTCCCTGTTCCTTAAATGTTTTTATAGTAAAATTCTTTTTAGGGTAAGCCATAGAACTATTACCTTGGCATTTTATATCTACATATCCATGATATTCAGTAGTTTTACTGTAATAGTCAAATTTCATTACTGTGGCAGTTTTAGAGGTTGGTAATGTACCCTCACTAAAATATATTCTTGGCATATCCATTAACTGTGGTTCTATAACATTACCTATATTCCCATTTTCAATTTTGTTCGCAATATCTTTATATTGTGTATTAAGTGCTTTACCTTGTGCGGCACTCAAAGCAGCAGTAGTTGAGTCACTTTCTAGATTATTTACAACTTCTATTGTACTTCCACCTACAGGTAATTCAGTTCCACTATCTAATTTTGTTCCATCCTCTTTTGCTAGGTATATTTTTCCACCTTCTACTATAGATTTAGCAGGCATTTTATTTACTTTGTCTACATTGTCTTTTGCTACTTTTTCAAGTTTATTTAATTTTGCACTAGAGATTACATCTCCATTTCCCCAATTAGTTTGATTGTAAGTTCCGTCACTATTATAAGTATCAATTGCATCTCCATCTAAACTAAGCATAGATACATCTGCTACAGCACTGTTAACTGTTGCTATGTCACCTTCTTCAAACAATGGTTTTAGAATATGTACTGCACCTTTTATTATTGGAAGTGATCTTATACTTTCTTGACTTTCATTAAGAAGTCTTAGTTGTAAATCATAATCTCCTAATTCAGTATCTTCATCTATTAATTGTCCCTCTATTACAAATACAACTTTACCATTGTCAGTAGCTTGTATTGGGAATTCCTTTTTCACCTCTGCATTTTTATACCACTTAACTTGTGCATAGGATGCTTTATATTTCACTAGTAAGTTACTTAAATCATCTGACTTATATCTGTATTTATTATCTACAATTTCTATTAACAATTTAATATTTCTATCATTCTTATATAGAAATATTTCTTCATCTAATTTGGCTGTATTCTTTGAAACTGTCAACTTACAATCGGTTGTGATGTAATCATTATTAGCCATTTCAAACACCTTCCTTTCAAAATAAAAAAGAGAACTAAAAATTTAATTTTAATTCTCTGCTTACTTATCTATTTTATCTGTGGATTTTAATTCTTCATTTTCCTTTTTAAGTTTTTCTATTTGTTGCTTATATATTTCACATTGTGCCTGAAATAGTACTTTTTGATGATTAGCTTGTGCCAATTCTTGTTTATATATTTCAGTTATTATATTTATTGCATCCATTCAATCACCTCCTATTCAGTATAAGTTACTTTCATTGTTACACTACCACTACATACTGCATAACTACTAGCATTATAAGCTGATTGAATACCGAATCCTTTTATAGTACCGCCTGAAAGTGCATTAAGTATAGTACTATTAGTTATAGTTAACTTTCCACTATTACCAACTGCGATACTAACACTACCACAACTTGAACCATATGAAGGTTTTCCACTCGGTCTACTTGCATAGTTATGAGTTTTAACTACTATAGGAACTGCCGCATAAGAACCACCAGATATTCTCTTAATAGTAAGTTCTATCTTAGTTATGTTTTTACCCTTAAATTGATTGAATTGACTGCCAAAGAACCAGCATCCATTACAGTCACCATATCCATAATCGCCCTGTCTTGCGGTATTATCTTTCTTCCAGTTGTTGTATACTGAACTTCTATATGTGTCACCGCTATTAGATTTGATTGTAACTGTCTTAGTAGTAGTAGTTGTAGGAGCTTTGCCTGGATCTGTTGTTTGATTACCTCCTTCATGGTTAACATTTGTAGGAGCTATTATTTGACCCGGTAAACTCACATAAGTATTTGATTTACTACCACCGCATTGTGCACTGTTTGCTATTGTAATGCAGCCTCCACTTACCGCTTCGAATCCATACTGACTACATACACCACTTGAACTTGCAGCGTGTATTCTTCCTCCTGCATTTGCTCTAAAACCTATATCACAATTGATAAATTGTAAATCTTTATAATATCCAGATGCATAGGAATCACAAGCCATACCAACAATCGTAGTAGCACTGCCGGAAGGATTATCACTACCATATATTTTTAAGCTATAAGCATTAATTGGTGAACTTTCCTGTCCAACCAAACTAGCCGTTCTACTAGCAACTGCACAACCTGTACTTGGATGAATTACACCTGTCCTTTCAGTTTCAAATTTCATATAGCCTCCATATACATACACTTTAATGGTACTCATATAACTTCTAATCCATCCATATACAGTATTGCCGTCTAAATATAAGTTAATTCTACCACTACTAAAATATCTAATATCTATATTTTCATAAATATCTTCTTGTATCCATATATTTACTATTTTCCCATTTAGGAATTTAGGTAAGGCTTCTAATGCCCCTGTTACTGTTCTAAATGATACACCGTCATATAATTCATTGTCATCACTACCACCACTATTAATTGATATTTGTATATCATCTTCCAAGGTACTTGGATATTGTGCACTATTTATTTTATTAGCAGTTATAGTATCGGCAGTAAGTTCTCCTTCAACTGAGAAACTATCCCCTATAACTTCGGAACCTTGTATTTGGGCACCAACTATATTACCTTCACTATCTACGCTAAATGTATTACTTTGATTCCTAAAAGTACTACCTATTATAGTAGCTCCTGTAATAGTTTTACCATCAATAGCGCCATCGACTATCATATCTCCACTTATTTTTACCTGCTTAGCTATAACAGTTAATGCCTCATCTGTTAATGTCATTGAACTTGAACTGTTGCCTCTAACCCACCAAGAAAATCTATCTGCTAATTGTTGATATTGTGTTTCATTGGCCTTAATTACAGAACTTTTGGTAATTGCTGCTACTGGTATAGTTTTATTTACAGTGGATTTTCCTTCGATATTAATAGTTGCGTGTATTTCTCCAGCATTACCTGTCACGGTAAGAAGGGTGATTGTTTTATGGTCATTTTCTAGGTTTGCAGTACAGTTAGTGGTATCGGTTATAGTTACTTTGTACTGACCCTTAGTAGGCGTTGTGTTAACCGCCACTAAAGGAGTAGTCCCATTGTATATATTAATTTTAGTACTATTCCCAGTTTCTTCCACCACTACCTTATTGACTGTTGTGATGAACGTATTACTATATATAGCAGTACTTGTAGTCGGTCTACTAATTTTCGATGTAAAAGAATTACTATATATCTCACTCATAGACAATCACCTCTTTATTATATTTTTTCTATGCCTTGATTTGGATTTATTAATGAGCAAGGTACATTATCATATTGTTTTAGGTATAATCTATAATTTTCATTGTTTTGTATATTTATATTTATTGAACAATGTATTTTGAGTTCGTTATTCAATAAATTACCTTTAAAGGTTTTAATAGGTTCTATTTTATATATTTTATAGACTAATTCCATTTCATGTCCTATGTTTATTTTTCTATCTTCTATATAAGTTAATGTTGCATTTAAAACTATATCTGATACATTAAAACATTCTAATTCATTAGAAAATGTAGGAAATAAAAAATGAATGTTAGTTTCACCGTTTTCACTGTTCAAAGATTGTGTATCGCTATTTGATAGGTTATCCCTTTGCTGATATATTTCTTCTTGGCTCTTTGTAATATCTATATGGTATCTCCATAAATATTGAGATTTTAGCCAATATAAATCATTGGGTTGTATTATATCGTAATTCGTAGGATAGATAGTTGGTGGATGTGCTGCTTTATCATTAAATCCCAATACATGACCTAATTCATGGACTAATACATTCGTTTCAAGTGACTTATTATCCCCTAAAGTTCTATTGTTCAATTGAACTTGTGCCTTGACATTAGATGAATCTAAACTATTTATTAATGTTGCCCCCCAAAATGGTTCATCAAAATTATCTTTTGTTATAGTATTATTTTCAGTGTCATTTATCGTATAATTTAACGCCTTTAAGGCACAATTAAATTTATATAAACCTTTTTCAATTACACTTCTATCTATATTATTACCTATCAATTTAAACCCTTCTGAAAAACTCCAATTATGGTATGGGGGTAATGCAGTTGTGCTACCCAAAATATTCTGATTACCATCAGTTGTGGTTTCAGTACACCATCCCCCATTACATGGATATAGACCATTAATTAAATGAGATGATTCCGTGTTTTCATGTTGTAATGTTAAAAAATATGGGACATGATAATTATCATATACTATACAATTTGACTTGTAATTCTGATAATGTCTATTATAAGCACTCGCTATGTCAAATTCTTTTCCATCAACAACTGCTTTATAATCTTTAAAAGTTACACCTTCGGGAGTTTCTCCACATAGGATAACAGGTATTGATAGACGACCGTTTGAGTGTCTACCTTCTATGAGAAGCTCTTTTTCTATTGAGCTTTTAATTCCATCTTTAGTGGATATATTAAAATATTGATAAGTATTATAATTATCTTTATTAAAAACTACATATCTGTTATTAAAAGATAAATAATGTGTATCGTATCGTTCATATATATATACTGCTTGATTATAAGTGGGAGGACTTTTTAAACGAACTCCCACAGTAAATACATCGCCAGATTTAACAAATATATTTCCTAACTGATATATGGCTTTATTTTTTTCATATGTTATATTTTTATCTATTTCTATATCACCAAAATTTATACTTTTATCACCATAAGATATTTTAACTGTACAATTACAATCTTTATCTTTAGACCAATCTTCATTACAAAAAGTTGCATAATTGTTATTAAAATCTAAAGCGTAAATATATGTATTGTTATCTATTGATAATTTTACATTTTTCACATTATTTCCATTTGTATTATAAGCTAATTTTACGATTCCATGTTCATCATAATATTTTATAAAGTCAAAACTCATTATATCACCTTCCTATTGTATATTTACTATTATTTCATAAGTGTCATTGTAATTTTGACCGTCTGTGATACGAATTGTGCAATTACCATTAGTTCTTGGACTAACTATTCCGCCCTCTTCTACAATAGCTATATATGTATCACTTGAAGTCCATGTAAGGTTTCCGTTAAATCCATCTGGTACAATTAAAGGAATTGTATAAGATGTATCATACTTAGTAAATGTATGAGTTTTATTGTCTTCTGCTATTCTAAAACTATTATTAGTTGGATGATTATATGTGAATTCAGCTGAATAATAAGTGTCACCTGCATCATTTACATTTAAAGTAACAGTAAATACATTACTTGTCTTGGTAGTTCCACCAGCAGTTGTAACTCTTATAGCCATATTATATGTTCCTGCATTACCACTGTTATCATGTTTAAATTTATATGATGTTCCGTTTGCTATAACGTCACTAGTTTTATCATAGAATGTATTTCCTCCATCCCATGATACTTCATGTTTTGTCACTGTTATATTTGTACTATATTCAATGTAGAATTCTGTTTTTTCAGGTTGTGTTATGTTTGCTATATTACTTATAGTTAGTGTTTCAGGAGTAGGACTAAGCTCTGCGGTTATAATGGTAATATAAATTTCACCTGTAACATTAGGTATACTAATATTGTTACCGCTAACAGCTGAACTACTTATATCAGTACCACCCATTACACAATAAATTTCAGTTATTTTATAGCCTTCTTTAGGGGTAACAGTAGTAGAATAACTAGAACCTGCTTTAACAGAAGTAATTGAGTTAGTACTTGTTGATTCTCCTAAAGTATAAGTTATATTGTAATAAGTGTCTGTAGTTCCTCCACCAGATTCAGTGTACACACATTTTAGTTTACAATTATTGTATGTTCCATTACTCCAGCTACTAACATTGAAAACGGCTTTGGAGCTGGTAAATGAAGTAGCGCTAGTATATGTACTACCCCCATCCTTGCTGATTAATATATCTGAAATATTAGTAGCATCGGTTGTAAAATTTACGGTCAATGTATCCCCTGTCGTACTGGGGTTACTTGACACAGTTATTGTTGCCATATAAACACCTCCATTAATCACAAGTAGTTACTATACACTCTTTACTAAGTATTATAGTATACCCATCTAAATTTTGAATTGACTCTTTTATTTGATTTAATCCCTCTTTTGTTGCATATGTATCACTAACTGTCATCTTGAACCCATCTAAAGACTGCTCTAATTTTGACTGTTTACTAGTTACATCATTTACATTGGTTTCTAATTTTCCTATTGTAGTTGTATGTTTATCCACAGTGTCTTTTGTACTATTATATTCATCCTTTAATTGTGTTACAGTTCCGTCCGTCTTAGTTATAGTTGTATTACTAATAAGACTGGATATTTGACCTTGAGCAACACTGATATTAGTTGTATTAGTAGTTACTTGTTCAATAACACTGCTTAAGTCTCCATCTACAGTAATATTCTTAATTGTATCAACTGTCTTTTTAAGCTGATTGAATGATACATCTAATGTCTGTTCAGTATCATCAAATTTTATATGACTCGCTTTTATGGTATTAGTATTATTATTTATACTACTAATAACACTACTTATATCCAATTTACTACCAGCGATATTAGCATTATCATTAACCATGGCATCTACTATTAATCCATTAGCTACTGCACCGGATTTAATACCTTTTTCATCTATTAATACACCTGTGCCAGTAGCATCAAATAAGCTGAATGTAAAATTACCTGTGGCATCTTTTCCTATTTGAATACGTACATTGCCTTTGTCATCTTTAAATTGTTGAAGATTGCCTTGCAATAACATACTTCCATCTTTTGATTGTATTTGCACATTATTTGTATTAAGAATACCTGTATTAATCTTATTGGCACTAACAGTATCAATCATTGCGTCCTTTATTAATGCATTAGCTATAGTTACTTTATCACTTGTTAATACTAAAGAGTGGATATTATCCATAGTTAAGTTTCCGCCTATTAACGTTTGTATCTGTGCTACTGTAGCTTTTAAGTTAGTGATAGTCGCATTAATAGCATCTAAATCTCCAACATTTAAATTATCAATTTTAGCATTAACTGCAGTAAAATTTTTAGTAGTAAGGTCTTTAAATTCACCATAATCAGCTTTTATCTTTTGAGCCTCTAATTCTATTACTTTTAGTTTTGGTACTTGTTCCCCATCTAATAATAAATTACCTTCATCGTCTACGTATAACCACGGTGCCTTTCCATCTTTTGTTAGTGTTTCCAATAATTCCTGTAAGTCTTGTGGAATTTTAGTATCGGGGTCAGTTTGTAATGCTTTTGTTTCGGGGTCACCACATAGGTCAGTTATAGTTTGTTTAGCAGTTTCCATGTTGTTAGTTGCGTCTTGTAGTTCTGCACTCATCTCCTCTGTCATTTCTTCTGTACTTAATGCTTGCATTAATACACCAACAATTCTATCCATAGCCTCATTATAATCTTCTCCGGCTTGTTGAATATCACCTATTTTGGGATCCTCACATTCTTCGTCTTCTATACCTTCAACTTGCACATCAATTCTATCTTGGTCATCTTCTACAGTGTCAGGTACTTCATAATACGTATCATCTTCTGTAGTATCGTCAGAAGCAGCTACAGTAGCTACTTCTGGTTCCTCTGCAAATTCTTCCATATCCTCATCTAGTGTTGGCCATATAATTATCTCACCGTCATCATCATATACGGGTCTGTCTACACGCTCTTGTCCATCACCTATCATATATTCACCTCCTATCCTATCATAAATCTGCCTACAAATAATATATTTTTACTCGCAAGGTTTTTTACTTTCACTTTCCTAAATACGCCACTTGATAATCCATTAGTACATTCAAGTGCCACATAATCTCCAGCTTTATCTTTTTCTATTACTATGGCAGTATGTGATATCGCCATGAATTCACCATTATTTTTACTGTCAGCGTCCATGAATATTATATCTCCAATTGCTAGATTCTTAAATGTTTCTAAATCTGCTACATCTACTACC
>OLYJ01000747.1_pt1 | contig 10385 bp, 8 predicted proteins | sample 1674121 | NCBI WGS metagenome assembly OLYJ01 (sample SAMEA103958146, study PRJEB25191) | human gut metagenome | reverse complement strand
CTGACGGACAGGAGGCTTTGGAGTACATAAAAAAGTTACCCGTTGACCTTGTCATCACCGACGTTATGATGCCAAAAATGACCGGACTTGAATTACTGGAAACTGTTCGCCGGGAGAATCTTTCCAACGCCGGTTTCGTGATTCTGAGCGGATACAGTGAGTTTTCCTATGCTCAAAAAGCGCTGCGCTACGGGTGTATCGACTATCTTCTCAAACCGGTGGAAAAGCAAGATCTGTTATCCATTCTCAGCAAATACAATAACATCTCGCAAAACAGCAAAATGGAGGAGCAGTACGAACTGGCCTATCAGGCCCGGTGTTTGATCTCGTTGCTGTTCGGCAAATATGATCCCAACGGCGTGGATTATCTGCATAAGCATCTGGATTTTTCGGACGGCGTTCGTTACATTGAAATTTCCGCTTGCCATTCTTCGGACGGCGAAGATGACGATGATGAGAACCACTTCCGTATGGTGCAGCGTGACCTGTACCAAAGCTGTGTGCAAATTTTAGGCGAGGACCGGAGCCGGTGTTTCTGTGACGCTTCGTTGGATCGCGTTGGGTATGGGATTGCTTTTGTTTACAGCGGTGTGCTTGCCCGAAATGCCGGCTGTTCCGAAACACAGTATATCCAGGATTTTTATAAGAAATTGGGTGTTTCGACACAACACGAATTGCGATTTCTGGTTGGCAAAAAAGTGGACGATATCACCACTGTTTCTGAATCGTATGATACCGTCTGCGGGCTGAAAAACCTTTGCGCCTTCCGCCAGCCAAAATCGATCTATTATTACGAGGAAGAGTTATCGGTTCCGCAAGAAAGAGCCGTTTTGTGCAAAGATACCCTGGATCAGTTGATTACCGCCATTGAACTGAATGAGCAGGAACGCATCGGCTCCGAAATAGACCATTTGTTTGCCGAAATGCAGCAGCGTGGCGTACATGACAAAGATATCAACCTGAACTTAAATTATCTTTTGTTCCGGCTTATGCATCTTGCATCCAATTTGGACAACGAAGCCAACCAGAAGGAAATGCTGCAATTTATCAGCGCGCAGTCTTTCCAGGAAGGAATTTCCCGCGGGAGCCGACAGCATCTGTTCCGCTTTGCACGCGAGTATGCAGACTACCTTTCCCTTCTGCGAAAAAATATCTCCATCGATATTTTGGATTCTATCGACAAGGAAATCCAGGAACACTACTCGGAAAACCTGACGTTGCAGGGCTTGGGCAAAAAATACTATATCAACAGTGCATACTTAGGGCAAATCTTCCGCAAAAAATACGGGCAGTCCTTTAAAAACTATTTGTGTTCTTACCGTATTAACGAAGCGTGCCGCCAGTTATTGTACACAAACAAGCAGATCGGCCGCATTGCCGAAGATGTGGGCTATAAAGATGTGGATTATTTCCTTTGCAAATTTATCGAGCTGAAAGGCTGTACGCCTTCCCATTTTCGGAAGAGCAAAACCGAGAAACCACATTCTGAATTTCCCGGGAAATAATTCACACCAGAATAATCATACACTTGCTTTTCGTTTTTTGCATTCTTAAAAAACAACGATAAGCCAAACAAAAGTGCAGGCATGTTGCCTTCCAAAATACTTCAAGGATGGGGGACTGCCTGTCTTTTTTGTATCATTGTTTCGCTGTTTAGCGCGATTTCCTCTTCCGTTGAATTTGCAAAGCTATAATTTTCAGGGGTTTTTACTGGAATTTGTCGGTTGTGTAAAACATTTTTGGTATATATACTTAAATCAGGGAAACCCGCAAGGGCGGAAAATCTATCTACAGGAGGCCAATTATGAAAGTAAAATTGTGGCGGCGCGCATTTGCGGCAAGTATGTCCGCGGTCATGCTGCTGGGCTTAACGGCATGTGGCGGTTCTAATTCCACCGAATCGTCCGATGGGATCAAAACATTTACGATGTTTACCGCAATGCCCGGTTCCGAAATCAATGATGACAACGATGTTATGAACATCATTGCCGAAAAGACCGGTGCCAAACTGAAAGAGACCTGGCTGACCGGCCAGACCGACGCAGAAGCCATCGGCACAATCATCGCGGGCGGTGAGTATCCGGACTTCATCAATGGCGGCGATGCCATGATGTCTCTTTACGATGCAGGCGTCCTGGTGCCTTGGGATGATTACCTGGAAAAGTATCCCAACCTGAAAGAGATGTACACCGACAAAGAGTGGGACAACTTCCGCCAGGAGGACGGCAAAATCTATTGGGCCAACGTATTCCAGAACACCTATGGCGAAGATCGTGCCACCACCCATAACGATGAAGCCTTCTGGATTCAGGCGCGTGTTCTGGAATGGGCCGGTTACCCCGAAATCAAAACCCTGGACCAGTATTTCGATCTGCTGGAAAGCTATGCCGATGCCAACCCCACCATGGCAAACGGTACCAAGAACATTCCCTACACGGCACTTTGCGAAGACTGGCGCTATTTCTGCATCGAGAATGCACCCCAGTTCCTTGATGGGTATCCCAACGACGGCTCTGTCATTGTAGACAAGGATACGATGCAGGTGGTTGACTACAATACCACGCCTACTGCCAAGAGGTATTTCCAGAAATTGAACGAAGAATACCAGAAAGGCTACGTGGACGTAGAATTCGCCACCCAGACCTACGATGAATACATCGCCAAGCTTTCCACCGGCGCTGTGCTGGGCATGTGCGACCAGTGGTGGGACTTCGCGAACAATGTCAATGATGTTTTCAAACAGCAGGGTTTGGACGAGCAGGGCTGCAACTACGTTCCGCTGGGCCTGACCATTGACGAAGGAATGGAAAACCGCTGGCACACCTACGCCGATACCCTGAACAATTCCAGCGGCGTGGCCGTTACCACCAGCTGCTCCGATATTGACGCTGCATTTAAGTTTATGAACGATCTGCTGGATCAGGAAATCCACGATCTTCGCTTCTGGGGCGTTGAAGGTGAGGATTACCTGGTTGATGAAAACGGCCTGTATTACCGCACCGATGAAATGCGGACGAAATGCGCGGATCCCACCTACAAGGCCTCACACCTGTGCAGCTATTCCTACATGCCGCAGTGGCTGGGCACCAGCCGGGACGGCAAGAACGCCATGAAGCCCGAGCAGCAGACAAGCGAATTCATGGACGGCCTGTCCACCCCCCTGCAGAAAGTGTTTGCTGCCTACGGCGTAGACAGCTACGTCGATATGATCGGTTCTGTGAAAGAAGAAGAGGGCCCCTGGTTCCCGATGTATTCTTACTCCGGTTCAATGACTACCGCAACCCCCGGTGGTGTTGCCTGGGTCAAGATGGGCGAAGTCAAACACGAATGGCTGCCCAAAGTTGTTATGGCGCCTGATTTTGAAAGCACCTGGAATCAATACATGACTGCGTACAACGCAGCCAATCCGCAGGATTTCTTGGCAGAAATGCAAACTGAGCTTGAGCGCCGTGCCGGTCTTTGATGCCCGTTATTGCAGGCGACATAGACGTTGACACATACAAGTGGCCACGGTTGCACGGTGTAGCTGTGGCCACTTTTTTATGAAATGCATTCAACCCGCAAGCTCCTTAAACGTTAGTTTGCAACACATGATTCGCCATACACGTTCCTTAGGAGGACTCTCCAATGAAAAATCCATCAAAGCGTATTACATGGAAAGAGATTTCACGCCAGAAATTTCTGATGGTCTGTGCGGCTATCTTTTTTGTATACGGCATCGTATTTTATTATGTTCCACTGGCAGGCTGGGTAATGGCCTTTCAGGACTACAAACCCAAAGACGGCCTCTTCGGATCTAAATTCGTAGGACTGGCAAAGTTTAAATTCCTGTTCTCTGACGACGTCTTTTTGCGTGATATCCGTAACACTCTGGTCATGGGCGTTCTCAATCTGGTGACCACCTTTTTAATGGCCATTATCTTCGCCATCCTGCTGAACGAAGTACGCAACATGTTCGGCAAAAAGCTTGTTCAAACGATTTCCTATCTGCCCCACTTCCTTTCCTGGATCGTTGTCACCGGTATTCTGCACGATGCGCTGTCTTCCACCGGTATCATCAATGAGATGCTGGTGAACCTGGGCATTCTGAATTCGCCCATCAACTTCTTCGCCAATCCGGGTTATTTTTGGCCAATCGTTGCATTTGCCAATGTTTGGAAGGAAACCGGCTGGAATGCCATTGTCTACCTGGCCGCCATTACCTCCATCGATCCCAGCCTGTATGAGGCAGCCACTTTGGATGGTGCCGGCCGGTGGGGCAAAATCTGGCACGTCACGCTTCCTGGCATCAAGTCCACCATTATGATTCTTCTGATCATGAATATTGGCAACGTATTGAATGCAGGCTTTGAAGTCCAGTATCTGCTTGGCAACGGCCTGGTCAAGAGTGTTTCGGAAACCATTGATATCTACACCTTGACTTGGGGCATCAGCCAGAACGATTATTCTTTGGGTACTGCAGCCGGTATCTTCAAGAGCGTCGTTGCAATTATTCTGATTCTCGGCGCAAACTGGATTGCCAAACGTGCCGGTGAAGACAGATTGTTCTAAGGGGAGGGTACACATGAAAATCAAATCATCCACCATGGACAAAGTCTTTGTTACCTGCAATACCATTTTCCTGGTTTTGTTCGTCACCATTACGCTGTATCCTGTTCTGAACACGGTGGCGCTTTCTTTCAACGACGGTGTCGACGCCGTACGCGGTGGCATCCATCTGTGGCCGCGCATCTTTACGCTCTCGAACTATAAAACGGTTCTGCATCAGCAGAACATCCTCACCGGTGCAGTGGTTTCGGTGGCCAGAACTGTGTTGGGAACCATCTTCGCCCTGGTAACGAACGCACTTTTGGCCTACATCATCAGCCGCAAACGCTTTTTGTTCCGTTCCCAGTTGTCTTTGTTCTGGGTCATCACCATGTACGTGAACGGCGGTATGATCCCCACCTTGATTTTGTACCGCAACATGAACCTGACCAACTCTTTCTGGGTATACGTCATTCCGGGCATGGTCAGCGCATTTAACGTTCTGGTTATGCGCACTTTCATGGAAGGTCTGCCCAGCGCGCTGGAAGAATCCGCCATGATTGACGGTGCCAACGATTTCACCATCTTTACCCGTATCATCTCGCCCCTGTGCAAGCCGGTGTATGCCACCGTCGCCCTGTTCGTAGCTGTCGGACAGTGGAACTCCTGGTTCGATGCTATGTTGTACAACCGGATGAACACCCAGTATACGACCCTGCAATATGAGTTGATGAAGCTTCTTTCCTCTGTCATGCAGCAAAGCGGCAGTGCCACCACCGGCGGCAACACCGCTACCGCAGCCGTCACGCCGGTTACCGTGCGTTCCGCCGCTACTGTGGTGACGATGCTTCCCATCATTCTGCTTTACCCCTTCCTGCAAAGATACTTTGTATCCGGCATGACCATTGGCAGTGTAAAAGAGTAAAATCCTTTTCCTGCCATTCGCCCCTGTTTTCCAGTGCCTGTAATCCGAAAAGTCAGTTCGGCGGCACCCTCTAATAGTTATGGCCGTTGCATCTGTTTTTCCTCTTGGATGCAGCGGCCATAGCTCTATATTTTTGCATGCAGAATATCACACCTTTATACCTGGAGGTTTTCTATGCTTTCCGTTAAAAATCCTATCATGACAGGCTTCTTTCCCGACCCTTCGATTTGCCGGGTAGGGAACAAATTCTATACGGTTCATTCGACATTTGCGTATTTTCCCGGCGTGCCGGTTTTTGAGAGCGAAGATCTTGTCCACTGGAATTTGATCAGCAATGTGCTCGATCGTGATTCTCAGGTTCCTTTGTCCGGCTGTCAGCATTCCCAGGGGATTTTTGCCCCTACCATTCGTTACCATAAGGGCACCTGGTATATGATTACCACCAACGTGTCCGACCAAGGAAATTTTATCGTCACTGCAAAAGATCCGCGCGGCCCCTGGTCCGAGCCTTACTATTTGGGTGAGTCTACCGGCGGCATTGATCCCAGTCTCTTTTTTGACGATGACGGTACCTGCTATTATATCGGCCAACGGCCGCGTTCTGCCGGGTACCGCTACAATGGCGACTGCGAAATTTGGATTCAAACTCTGGATCTGGACACGATGAAGTTAAAGCCCGATGCCACCATTGTACTTACCGGATTCCAGCGCAAAGCCATTTGGCCGGAGGGACCTCACCTGTACAAAAAGGACGGTTACTATTACATTTTGCATGCGGAAAGCGGTACTTCCATCCACCACAGCGTCATGATCGCGCGCAGCAAAAATGTGTTTGGTCCCTACGAGTACTGCCCCTGCAACCCCATTCTGACGCATCGCCATTTGGGAGCCCAATATCCTGTTACCTGCGTCGGTCATGCCGACTTAGTGGATGACGGAAACGGCAACTGGTATATGGTTGTATTGGCTTGCCGGCCGAACCAGGGGTACACGTTGTTGGGGCGTGAAACCTTTTTGGCAAAGGTCACCTGGGAAGATGGTTGGCCAGTTGTAAATGCGGGGGTCGGTCATCTTGAAGAAGTAGTCACGCTGCCTTACGAGGGGCAGCCTTCTGACGACGTACCCCAATGTAAAACCTATACGTTTGATACACCTTCTCTGCCGCTGGAATTGCTGACTTTGCGCAATCACCGCGATCACGAACTGGAACTGCACGCAGAAGAGCATATTGTTCGTCTTTTCCATCGTTGCGACAGCTTGAAGGATTGCGGTGAGCCTGCATACCTCGCGCTGCGTCAGCAACACTGGAATTGCGAATTTGAAACCAGCTTTATCCCGCATTTCTGCAAAGAGAGTGATTGCGCCGGTATTGCCATGGTTCAAAGCAACGAAAACCATCTGCGGGCAGAGTGCTATCCCCAGGATTCGGGGGTCAAACTTGTTGTTTCTCTTTGCAAAGATGGTGAAGACAGCTGTTTGGCGCGAATGGATCTGCCGGCTGCACTCCCCATCAAACTGAAGTTGCGCGTAGAAGGGCTTGTGGCCAGTGTTCTTTACCAAAGCAATAGTGAATGGAAACCGGTTATCTCCGACATTGATCTGCGCTCTTTAAGCACGGAACATGCCGGCGGTTTTGTCGGCTGTACACTGGGGTTATACGCTTCCGGCAATGGAGAGGACGCTGGTGGTTATTCTGATTTTGAAAGAATGACCTATCGCGAACTTCCCACCAATTAATCCTTCACGAATCATTCGGTAGCGGCTGCCAAATGGGGAGAGAATGTCCAGCCGGCGAGGAGCCCGCCCACAAATAAAAAGCCATACGAATCCGCAAAAAGCCCAGCGGATGTGGGTGTTTGGAAACCGAATCTCCCGGATCAATACCTGCGTAACCCGTCCATACTCTTCCCTATCGCAAATACAAAAAAGCAGACCCGTGGACTCACGGGTCTGCTTTTTGTATGCACGATTCATTTACAAAACGAAACGCTTGATTGCTCCGCAACACAATAGGCTTATAGTTTTCAACTCATCTTTTTCAAAGTTGTACAGAGACGTCGGTATTTTCTCCGGTCAATCCAATATACCTTGCATGGGAATACGATGCATTGCGTGATGCCTGGAGGGCTGTGTAACGTCGTTTTTGCTTCTTGTAAAATTATGTCTCATCTGGCACTGAAACGCGCTGTATGGTGCCTTAAAATCGATCCTGTGGCATGGCCGGAATTGATTCAAGAAGAAGTGTTTATGGTTACACAGTTCAGACATAAACGTCTGATGGGCAAACTGTTCATCCTGCATGGCGATCATGGCGATTCGCATTTCGTCGGAATTCTGGTCGATGACATTGCGGAGATTGCCAAGACGTTCCTTCAGACAGAATCCACTGGCAGAGACCCCGATAATCTTCTGAGATGGATCATCTCGCACTTTTTGAGCAATGTTTTTGCTGGTGTTCCCAACGAAAATAAAATCCGCAGAAAAGGCTGCACGCAACGATCCAGGTAATAGGATTGGTTAGACAAATACACCAGAAACCAAAAGGTTGAAGCAGAAAATGAATGCACAAAAAACGGCAAAGAAGCTCGGCCACGCCACCAATTATGGTGATAAGGCCGTTCCCGAGCCCAACCAAAGCATTGCGGAACAGAAAAATCCATGCCAAAAATAAAAGGAACCACACGCTTGTGTAGAGATATTGCAGTGCATAATGTACCATTTCGGGCGATGGATCACTCAAAAATATCCGCAGAATGGCTTTGGAGGCAATTCCATACAAAGCCATACCCAGAATTGCAGCACCAAGGGAAAGGAGCATCGTGCTGCGTACACCAACAAAAATGCGTTTTGTTTTCCTGGCTCCTATGTTTTGTGCGCAATACGTAGAAATGCCCGAGCCCAGTGCGATCATAGGTTGCATCACCAAGGATTCAAGCTTAGAAGCGGCAGTATAGGCCGCCATTACGGAAGAACCGAATTGATTGATGCCGCTCTGCAGAATCATAATTCCAAACGCAGTAACGGTTTGGTTTAAAGCCATGGGAATGCCGCTTTGTATCATACACAGAATCCGATAAGGATCGGGGTACAGATCGCGGATACTGAGACGTAGATTGTTGTAGTTGTGAAACATGTACCAAAAGCATAGCAGTGCAGAAATTCCCTGTGACAACACCGTTGCCCAAGCGGCGCCTGCAGTTCCCATATGTAGTGTCGCGATAAAAAATATATCCAAAACAATATTCAAGAATGACGACAAAATGAGGAAATATAAAGGTGTGCGGCTGTCACCCAAAGAGCGAAGGATACTGGCTGCAATATTGTAGGCCATCGTACACAGGATACCGCCAAAGATGACGCGAAGATATTCGTGTGCGTAGAGGAGTACGTTCGAAGGGGTGTGCAACGCTAACAGAATCTGACGGCTAAAAGAAACGGTAGGAATAGTGAGGATAACTGAAAACACCACTGTGAGCAAGAGTGCTGTGCCAACTACCTTCTTTAGTTCGTTCAGACGGTGCCCGCCAAATGCCTGTGAGACTAAAACACCGCAGCCCTGGGTAAGGCCGGAAGCAAAGCCAATTACAAGATATACAGTGCTTCCGGTCGCCCCCACGGCAGCAAGGGCGTCTTCACCCAAAAATTGCCCGACAATGATCGTATCGGCCATGTTATATATTTGCTGAAAAAAGCTCCCTAGAATCATTGGCATTGCAAAAACCGTCAACGCTTTGAGGGGCGTATCGGTTATCAAATACTCATCTTTCGACATTATCATATTCCTCCATGGTATCTTGTATCGTGGTATCCCATTCACTTACCTTCTCAAATTTCGATTTCTCAGTTTCAAAAACTTGAATTTGTACTCTTATCTAATATACGATATCACTCCAAATACTAGCAATGCAACAATACAAAAGAAACCTAAAAATAATACTATTGTTTTCCTTCCTTCTTTTTTTACATTGTCAAGTGTAATACTTATTGCTTTTGTATTTAAAAAGGCAATAAGTAAAAAAGTCACCCATATATAAGGGCTTCCATATTGCAAAACGATCATAGCAATTGCAAAGATAAATAAACAAATGGAGCTTATCCCTCCAATCAATGCACTTTCTTCACCATATTTTATTTTTTTGTTCAAATCTTCTGTCACAGCATTATTCTCCTTTAACATAACATCAAGTGAACAATCAAATTCGTCACTGATTCTTACCAAGGTTAACAAATCTGGATAACTTTTTTCATTTTCCCAGTTTGAAACTGTTTGCCTTGTTACATTGAATTTTTGTGCAAAATCATCTTGTGTCAATCCATAATCTTTTCTTATTTTTACAATCATTTGACCTAATTGCATATTGTCTACCTCCTTATAGGCTCACTTTATCATAATCGTAATTTTTATCAAGCAATGTTTCTTTTACATCGTCATTTTGGGTGCGCAAATATTCTTTGCATTGCTTATTTTACGCTATTTTGTGATTATTAACTAATGTGAAAATTCAAAGTTATCTATTTCTTTTCACCTAATTTTGTAAAATGCTTATGTAGAAAAAATTCTGTTGGAATAATTGTAAGCATCATAATTCCTAATTGTAAAAACACTAAATAGACAGAAATCATTTCAAAGTTTGTATCATCTTTCATTAAAATCAAAACAAAAATTGATAGTATCGCTATGATAATTCCTAAAACAAAATTTATGCTCCCCCAACATTTGTGTGCATATTTCCACGTTTCATCATTTATTCTTGACATAGTAGTTCGATACCCCGAAATGCCTTGCCTATCTTTAGGTGGATTATCTTTCCATGTATATCCCAAGAAAGTCATAGATAATGGTACTAACAGTGAACAAAGAAATAAAAATATAAACATTGTAGCGACCTCCTCTCAACTTCCGATTTGTAAAACACATTCTTTTTTACATAGG
>OLYJ01000745.1_pt1 | contig 10429 bp, 10 predicted proteins | sample 1674121 | NCBI WGS metagenome assembly OLYJ01 (sample SAMEA103958146, study PRJEB25191) | human gut metagenome | reverse complement strand
GCCGCGGGCATACAGGCCGTCGGCGGCGGGAGATTGCAGCAGCGTGGTGACCTTGGCACCGCCGCCGGACTGGCCGAACACCGTAACACATTCCGGGTCGCCGCCAAAGGCCGCAATGTTGTCATGGACCCAGGAAAGCGCCGCGATGATATCGTCGCCGCCGGCGTTGCCGGAGTTTGCGTATTCCTCGCCATACTCGGAAAGGTCAAAGTAACCCAGGATATTCAGCCGGTGATTTACGGAAACCACGACCACATTGCCCAGCCTTGCCATATTCGCGCCGTCGTAGGCCACCTGCTCAATGGACGAACCGGCGGAAAAGCCGCCGCCGTGAAGCCACACCAGCACCGGCCGCTTGCCGTCATCCACGCCGGGCGTCCAGATGTTCAGGTTCTGGCAGTTCTCATCCGTGGGCCAGTAGCGGTGTGGGATCAGCACCTCGCCATTGGGCTTTTCCTTTTCCAGCAGCGGGCAAACCATTCCATAGCTGCCGGCGTCAAATATCCCTTCCCAGGGAGCCACTGGCTGGGGCGCATGAAACCGCTTGGCCTGCGCATAGGGGATCCCTTTAAAAATCACCAGGTCATCATAGCAGTACCCCCGCACCTTTCCCTGGCGCGTGGACACCACCGGCGCTGTTTTCTCTCTGGAAAAGACGTGTTTCATGGCTTTTCTTCCTTTCACATAATGATCTCGGCCCGGCCGTCCTCCGGCAAAATCTCCATCTGAATATCGTTGGCAAAGGTCCTGCCGGGAAGAATGCAGGCAATATGGGCAGTCTGCGCATTTACAGGGAACTGCGCTCCATGAAGAATATAGGGATTGAGCTTGACAAAGGTGCATTTGGGGACATAGAAAGCCTCCACATTGTCCACGGTAAAGGGTCTGCCCGGGAAGGCAATTCCAACGAAGATCACCACATCGTCATCCAACGGCAGCAGGCCTTCACAGGTCGCCTTGTGGGCCTCCAGGGAAGCAATAATGTTTTTCTCCTGTTTTTTACCTGGCAGACGGAGACGGTGGGCAGGTTTCCGCCGCCCAGGTCCAGCTTGACCACATCGGCAAAGAAGCCATAGGGGAAGACGGATTTGGATGCCAGCGACGCATCGTCCAGCAGGTTTTGGAACTCGCCGTACCGCGCAAAATTCTCTGCCGTCAGCGCTTGAACTTGAATCGTTTTCATCTTAATGCCTCCCTCTTTACAGGCAGTGCGGGCCGCATTCGCCAACGCCGTCAAATTTCAGGTCCAGATACCGGGCAACCTCCCGGAGCACGGGGAACATATTCCCATAGATCCCGCCCAGGTGGTGGATATAGGGGCCAAACATCAGCTTTTCTTCCCATGCCTTCCAGTTTTCGGTCTGCATCCATACATAGGTCCCGGTGGTCTCCGGGCCGGTGGTAGTCGTCGCCTCTCCAGCAAAGAGATAATAGCCGTCCTCATCATCGTCAAAGCGGCAAAGGGTCAGGTTCCCCTGCTTCAGCTGGAACTGCTCCTGTCCGCCCACCAGCTTCGCCAGGGACGCGGGATCTTTCAGGCTGTAAGCGAAGGGGCCGCAGTGCCACAGCAGCTCTGCATTGTCATTTTCAGGATGACGGATGGTCAGGTCGGCCAGGAATTCCGCTTCCTTTCCAAGCATGCAGGCACGCAGAATCACCATGGTAATGGCCCCGTTGATGTCCGTCTCGCAGGATACCGGGAGCCCCATGTCCGTCAGTTCACCGACGACTGCGCAGACCAGTATACCCATTATAGCACAAGATGGCCAACATTCAATAGCCGCAGCGGTGCATCGGGCATCTTCCAGCATTTTGACCACAGCCTTTTTCATGGCAACGATCTTCTTAAGCGTCTCTTCCTGAACAGCGGAGCAGTCAAAGCGGGCACTCAGGTCCTGAAACTCCTGCGGATCAATACCGGCCTCCAGGATCTTGTTCATGGTCATCTGAAGCACCGTCGGCGAGATTGCCACCGTTTGAATGCCGAACCGTTTCATCAGCCGGGCTTCATTGGTCATCACGCTGCGGAACGGGCCGGGATGCTTGCCGATCTTGCCAATGCGCAGATTTTTCAGGTCCTTCAGAATGCACACCACTCGGACAAAGCGGTCAAAGCCCTGCCTGAACTCATCGGATTCCGGCTCCACATTGAAAATATAGCTGTACTTGACGCCATACCGCCGCAAAACCTTTGTTGCCGCAAACATGCCACACTGGGTATCGCGGCCCCGATGTGTTGCGGAGTTCGGCTCCTGGTCTCTTGCTCCCCATACCAGCACAGGCACCCCCAGCTGAGAGGCGACGTCCGCAACGGAGCCTTCGTCTCCGAAATCACAGAACGGGACGAACAGGCCATCCACATGGCTGGTGCGGAATTTCTGAACGACGGCGGGAGAGAAGGTGTCGCTTTCGATCATACCATGCATGCAAATATCCTCCACGTCCACCAGGGTAACGATATCCGGGTGGATCTGGCGGATGATCTTCATCACCCGCTCTTTCTCGGCAGCAGCGGTCTGTATGTCCAAAAAGCTTCTTCGGGTAGACAATACGCCGATGGTCAATTTAGGCTCGTACATATTCAATTCCTCTTTCGTAAAATCTTTCACGCTGGCAAAGGGTTTCATCCAGTATTTCGCCGGTTTCCAGGAAGTGGTTTAAAATCTCCTCCGTAGGGATCCCGTCCCTGCCGCCGGGGAACGTACACTTGATCGCCGAGGTCCCACTGGCCCGGCGGGCGCATTCCCGGGGGAACATGCCCTTGAGCAGCATTTCCAGGAATGCCCCGTGGAACACATCTCTGGCGCCCACCGTATCCCGGACAGGTACCCGGAATGCGGGCATCCAGAAGAAGCCATCCTCCCGGCTGCATCCCACGCAGCCGCGACCTCCGAAGGTGAACTCCACCGCCTGATCCACATTGGTAAACAGATCGGAGTTCATGTCCTCCAGATTCTGCCCGATCCCCACGTGGCCCAGCTCCGCTTCGATGTCCACGCCAAAAACGCTTGCCGCCTTTACCACCTGCGCCGTCAGGGAAACATTTTCCTCAAAGGGCAGGGAGGAACCGTCCACCATCACCGACGGGAAGCCATCCCGGATGCCGGACATGGCAATTTCGTATCCGGCGGAATGGTCCAGGTGCACCGCCACGGGAACGCTGGCCTTCCGGACCAAGTCCTTGGCAATGTAGGAAATGATGTTCAGCGGGATATACTTGTCCAGTCCGGGATAGAACTGGATGATGATGGGAACGCGCTCATTTTCCGCGGCGGCAATGGCGCACTGGATGGTCTCATAGTTGATGGTATTCATAGCTGCAACGCCGTAATGATGCTCTGTGGCGTGCTGCAGCAATTCATTGACTTTCACAAGGGACATCGGATCTTTTCTCCTTATTCACGGACTTTGGAATCAAAAAATAACACATATTCCGGCAGCGTACGGCAGAATTCCCGGCTGACGCGGTCAATTGCCTGGTAATCCTCCTCCGTCAGGGTAAAATGCAGGGCGTCGATATTCCGCCGGGCGTGACGGTCGTCAACACCGCCGATGATCGGCGCGGTGAAGGACGGGTTTTGCAGCATCCATCGCACGCACACCTGGGCCGGGTTTTTATCGTACTTCCGACCGATCTCCGCCAGGAAATCCGTGGCCTCCAGGCAGCGCTCATAGTTTTCCGGCTGGAACAGCGCCGCCCTCTGCCGTCCGGCGGTGATGGGCGTATCCTTTTTGAAATGCCCGGTAAGCAAGCCCTGGGCCAGCGTGCTGTAAGGGATCACGCCAATGCCCTGCTGCACACAGTAGGGCAGCAGATCCGCGTCGATGTATCGCCGATTATAGCAGGGCTGAACCACATCCACGTCAGCGTAGTTCCTGGCCTTCTTGAGCATATCCAACTTGAAGTTGGAAACGCCAATGGAGCGGATCTTGCCCTTTTCCTTCAGCGTAAGAACATTCTCCATTGCCTGACCAATGGTCATATCTTTGGGCGGATAGTGGAGAAAATAGGTATCCAGGTAGTCGGTTTTCAGCCGCTTCAGAGTGTCGTCGCAGGCCTTTTCCATGTCCGCCATGGCATAGTGATGGGGGAACACCTTGGAGATCAGCGTATAGCTGCTGCGGTCCACGCCCTCCAGCGCCCTGCCCAGCATCGTCTCGGCGCGGCCGTTCCCATAAATCTCCACGGTATCAAGGGTATCGATCCCGTTTTCCAGATAGGTTCGAATCACGGTCTCCCCTGCCCTGTCCTCTGTCTCGCCAAAATAGTCGCCGCCCATAGACCAGGTCCCAAGGATTATGGGCGATACATAGACCTGGCTTGCGCCAAGCTGCTTTTTCGTCATTTGTTTGGTCCTTTCTGTATGGCGGAGCGGGCCTTTCGCCGGTATTCATTGGGAGAACAGCCCACCAGATTCTGAAAGCGCTTCGAAAAATGGGAGAAATTTGGATAGCCGATCTCCATCGCCACTTCGCTGATGCTCAGATCCGTTGTGGCCAATAGGCTTTTCGCCCGCTCCATGCGTTGATATTGAATATAGTTGATCAGAGACACGCCCTCCACGTTGCGGAAGAGCTTGGAAAGATAATTCGGTGAGAAGTAAAAATGCTCGGCAATGGCGCTGCGGGTCACATCAGCGATGTTCTGCTGAATGTAATTGCGGATTCGTGCCACATTCAGCCGGCTGAAATTGTCCGTATCCAGCAGCTCCGTTATGCGGGAAGCATCCTCCATGGCCAGGAGCGTTGTCTGCTCCAGGTCATTGGTCAGCCAGCGGGAAAAGCCGCCCCGGCGCAGATCCGTCAGGCTGAGGCTTGTGTTTTCCTTCAAGATCGCGCTCACCAGCAGATTCCAGCCCACCTGAAACACGCCAAGGAAATCCGCAGGGTTCTCCTGGCCGCGGATGCCCCGCTCCAAAAAGGAGCGAATGGACGCGGATAGGCTGTCCAAGTCCCCCAGAAGGATCAGCTTTTTCCAGCCGTCGGTATCCGGGTGCTCGTAGTCCAGCTGCGGAACATTCATCTGCGCAGTGTTTCCCTGGCAGCCATCCTGCATGGAAACGCCCAGGGCGTCAGCCATGGCATCGATCGTACATCTGCGATAGAGCCGGAAACGCACGCCGATATCCAGGTTCTTCCCGAAGAAGTCCCGGAAAATCTCCATCAGCTCCCGGATATCCTCGTCCTGTGTAGAGCGTGAAGTCTGCAGCACCAGGTAATAGCGATCCCCGCCGGCATAATAGGGCGCCTCGTAATCCGCCGCCGCGTTCTGCGTCAGCTCTAGCAGCACATTTTCACAGGCATAGATAATCAGCTCCGGCGTCCAGGGGGTGTTGCCGCCGGTTATCTCCATACCGACGCATTGATATTCCGCGCTGTCATCCACGCAGGCAGGGCGAGCCGCCCGCCGGTGCTTTACAGCGGTCTGGGAGCCGCTTTGGATGGCGCGAAGCAGCTTCTGCCAGAAATCGGTGCGGATCATGCGCTGCTGCTTCAGCCACTTGTCTCCGCAGTTGATCCGATGCCGGTCTTCATTCTGCCGGCGGAAGCGCTCGATCATCTGACGGATGGCATGGTCCAGCGTTTCATCGTCCAGTGGCTTGAGCAAATAGCTGGTAACTTCATTTCAATCCCCCCGCCGGCAATAAAATCCGCAGGGAAACCAGCTCCGTTATCCAGGATCTGAATGCAGAGCGTATCCGGGTCTCCCCTGTGTACATTGCTGGTCACTTCGATCGCCAGGTCGCCCGAGGGACTTTGGGCATGCTTGATGGAATTCTCCACAAAGGTGTTGATCAAAAGCGCCGGAATCCTGGCGGAGCAAGTCTGCGGGGCAATTTGAAAATCGGAACGGATGGTATTTCCATTCCACTGCTCGGTCACATCCAGCAAATTTTTCAGGTGCTTCAATTCCAGTTCCATGGGGACGAAGTCCGTAATGTCCCGCAGAACGTACCGATAGTAGTCTGACAGCCGCACCGTGATCGCCTTGATCTGGTCCAGCTCCCCGCACCTGGCCATTCCATTGATCATGGCCAAACTGTTTACCGGGAAATGCGGCCGGACCTGGAGGCTTCGGAAGCTCAGGTTCAGCTTTTGCTTTTCCAGCTCCGCCTCCCCCAGCTTCAGGTTCAGGCTGTCCACCTGCATTCCCAGCCGCTCCAGCACGGCGGTGGCATCGTCAATGACCGTTGCCCACTGGGCGCGGCTGTCCTGCCGCAGATCAGAATTGTACTTTTCCAGGATTTCCGTCAATTCATGGGCCGGAGCCAGAAGCTTTCGATTGACGGAGTTTGTCACATATGCAGTGGTGGGCTTGGGGTCTTCGGTCTTCTGTCCGCAACCGGCCAGGCAGCCAACGATCAGCACGATGCTGAGGATCAGGGCTAGGGTCTTCTTCATTTTTCATTCCTCCGTTCTTTTATTTACACTCCCTGGTAAGCCAGGAATGAGTGCTCATGGGATTCCACGTACCAGTCCTTGCCGTTGACCAGGACCTGGCGGACAGGCTCGGCGCAGTAGATCACAAGATCCTTCAGCGGCACGTCCCGGACGTCCACCTTAACAACGCCGTCGTGCACTTCCGCGTGAATGTGACCGGCAACGCTGTCATCGAAGTAATCCTGATCCAGCCGGCCGGTCAGGTTCATCACGAAGGTGATTTCCCGGAAGTTTTCGTCGGCGATGTGCATGGGCGCCTCGGCCAGCCGGAACAGGCCCCGATTTTCCCGCAGGAAGAGGGGGATCTCATCGATCCGTTTTTCCTTGACTATCCAGCCGCCATCCAGTCTTGCTTCGCGCTCCAGGTCGATTCAGCTGCCCTTTGGCAGGTACACGGCGTGCTCCTGCTGGTCAAAGACAAGGGCAACCAGCACCGCTTCACCCAGCATATACTCTGTGCCGATGGTGCGCACGTTCCGATCCTGCGGGAATTCCAGCAGCAGCGCCCGCTTCATGGGAATGCCCCGATTGTGGGTCTCATAGGCCGTGGAGTACAGGTAGGGCAGCAGACGATAGCGCAGCTTGTTGATTTTCAGAAACGCCGCCTGGGCAGTCTCCGAGAAGATCCAGGGCTCGCGGGGCGTCGCCTAGCCGTGGCTCCGGCTGAGGGGGCTCATCAGGCCCATCTGCACGGAGCGGATATATTCCTCGTCTTCCGGCACGGTCCTCTTGCCTTCGTAATCACAGTTGTAGAAGCCGCCGATGTCAAAGCCCCAGAAGGAAACGCCGGAAATACCGATGCTCAGGCCGCCTGCCAGGATGGATGCCAGGTTATTCAGGCTGGCAGAGGAATCTCCCGCCCAGTTGGCCGGGTAATTCTGGCTGCCCAGGTAGCCGCTGCGGCCCCACAGAAGCGCCTTCTGCCCCATCGTCTCCTTGACCGCTCTCGATGCCTCATATATCGTCTTAGCGTACAGCAGCGGGTAGCGATTGTGGGACTGCGCGCCTGTCGTGCCGTCGTAGAACACGGCATCCTCCGGGATCTCTTCGGAGAAATCGGTTTTGATAACGCCCACACCCATACGCATCAGGTTTCCAACCCGCTGGGTCATGTAATCCACCAATGCCGGATTTGTGAAATCCAGCGCCGCGACCATGTGACTTACGTCTCCCTCGCCGGGGGTGAAGGTATACACCTCGCCCTTCCGATTTTTTACCAGGAAATCCCGCTCCCGCATGACCGTAAATACCTTGGATTCGGTCCCGTCACGGTTCAGCTCATGCACATAGGGGAACATCCACAGCGACAGGTGGATCCCCTTGTCTGCCAGAGAACGGATCATGTCCTGGGGATCCGGGAACCGTTTCTCGTCAAAGCTCAGCAGCTCGCCGGTTTCCGATGTGAACATCTCTCCCCAGGCATCCTCGTGGATCACGTCGGCGGACATGCCGAAGCTTGCCATTCGGTCAACGGTCTGCTCCACCTCGTCCCGGGTCAGGTAGCTCATTTTGGACATCCAGAAGCCGAACGCCCACCGGGGGATCATCGGCGAACGGCCGGTGAGGGCAGTGTACTGCTCCAGGATGTTCTGATAATCCCGGGAGCAGATCATGTAGTAATCCATGCAGCTGTCCTCAGACTCCATGGTATAGGAAACGCCCGAATCCGCACCCATGTTAAAGTGCGTCCGGCTGAAGGTATTCAGCATCACGCTGTATCCCTGGGTGCTCATGAAATAGGGCATTCCCTTATAGGACACGTCGGAATTTGTGGAAGCGGCATCCCGCTGCCATACCGTTATTTTCTGTCCCCGCTTGTTGAAATCCGTGAACTTCTCGCCAAAGCCATAGAACGATTCGTCGCAGTGCATATACATGGTCTCATAGGTATGCAGCACCCTGCCGTCGTCATCCAGCGCAAAGCCGCAGGGCAGAGATTTATACCGCTGATCCACGTTGAAATCCTTGATCTGCTCCCCTGTCAGTTCCTTTCCGTCCAGAATGACGGTCATTTCCCAGGGCAGCTTCCGAAAGCGCAGCTCCAGGCGTGCGGTCTTTGCGTAGATAAAGGATTCATCCTCCAGAACCTGCGCCTTTCCCGGGAAGGAAAATACTGCATTACCGCACGCGGCAACTCCCTCCGGGAGCATGGTAAAGCGGAATACGGTTTCCTCAGGGAACGCGATTCGGACGCTTGCCCGGTTGCCGCGGAACGTACTGACCTTGAACGCAACGCCGTGCGCTTCCGGCTCATAGGCGGTGATGGCATTCAAAAAAACCTTGTGACCTTGGGTTGAAAAATGGCAGCAGCCCTTTTCCAGCGTAAGCGTATCGGCCTGGCCCAATTCGGAACGATAGCCCCGCCTGTCTCGGTTGTCAACCTGAATCATGGAATTTCCTCCTTTTCTGTTTGTGCAGTTACAGTATACCCGATATCCCCGGCCCCTGCTTTGTTATCATGACGCCAAATTGTTGTTTTTGTACTCTCGGCTTCCATTCCGGCAGTGTCCGCTTGTGCAAATTTCCCCGTATTGATGGTCGGCAAGCATCCCTCTGCCTCTGAAACGGATGGCACTCCATTTTATTTTATAAACGATTCAGGGCGGCGCCTTTCACGCAAGGCGCCGCCCGAAATCATATTCTGGCTCTGCTATGATATAAAAGCTCTGATTAGTTTCTCCTGCTCAAAGCTGTACCCCCGCAAGGGCGAGGAACTTTTTGTCGGATTGGATGCCCTGGGTCAGGAATGTGCCGTTGCGGAACAGGGCGTAGGTGGTGACGGGAGTAGGCACGTTTTGGGCCTGCTCTTTGCTGGTGATGTGGATGACCTTCATGGGAATGCCGTGCTCCCTTGCCGTCTCCTCCACCTTGGGGACCCAGTAGTAGGTGAATGGGCACTGGTCGGTGTAATAGAGGACGAAGCCAGCCTCCTCTGCCCTGGGATGCTTCGCCTGTTTCCTGAACCGGGGCGGCTTTGCATCCTGGGTCAGCGGCAGGTACATCAGCGTGATCCCGCAGTCCGATGTATCCGCCACGGCAAAGCCCTTGTGTGCCAGAAATTTAGGATCAGCCAGGAATTCCCTTTTCCGTCCCTCCGCAGACAGGATGCATAGGCCCTTCCGCCCCTGGGCGGCGACGTCCCGGAGGCACTCTGCCAGCAGGTCGTTGGCATAGCCGTGTCCCTTGAATATGCCGGAGATCCACAGGCAATTGATCACCAGATAGCCGGGGGCGTCAATGGGCAGCCAGGCGTTCTCCGCCGGGATGTACTCGATAAAGCACTTGCCCCGTTCCTCGCTTCGGTAAAATACCAGGCCCTCCTCCAGCCGCTGCTTCATCCATTCCTTTTTCTGGGCGCTCTGCTTGCCGGACATGGCACAGCAGATATGCTCCCGGTCGATATTGTCCTTTGTGATCCGAATATAATTCATTGCAAAACTTCTCCAATTCTTTCTATTTTTTCAATGCCTGATGTCGGAAGCGGCAGCGGCCACGGAAACGAAATAACCTCTTCCCCATTCGCCGCAGGTGGTGTATAATGGTCCCGATATCAAAAAACTTTTCAGAACGAGGCGTCTTTTTATGGCACAGGACACCGGCCTCTATGTCAATTGGAACCCCTGGCATGGATGCACCAAAATCAGCGCTGGCTGCAAATACTGCTATGTCTATCGGCAGGATGAAATGTATGGGGCCGCCGCGGCGACCTCCCTGTGCCGGAAAACCGCTGCCTTTGATCTGCCGGTGCGAAAGGCCAGGGACGGCGGCCGGAAAATCCCGGGCGGGAAGATCATTTTTACCTGCTTTACCTCTGATTTTCTTCTGAAGGACGCGGATGATTGGCGGCCGGACTGCTGGCAGATGATCCGCAGGCGGCCGGATTGTATGTTCTACTTTTTCACCAAGCGGATCGACCGGCTGGCGGAATGTCTGCCGGTGGACTGGGGCGGCGGGTATGAAAATGTCATTATCGGCTGTACGGTGGAAA
>OLYJ01000743.1_pt1 | contig 10437 bp, 8 predicted proteins | sample 1674121 | NCBI WGS metagenome assembly OLYJ01 (sample SAMEA103958146, study PRJEB25191) | human gut metagenome | reverse complement strand
TCTTCCCGTGCTTAATTGGGTAAAAATATTAGTACCAATTTTGATTATTTTACTTAGTTCTTTTGGTAATATTTATAATTTGGGTTTCTATTTATTTGGTGTTAACTTTATAGATAATATTTGGTTATTGTTAATTTGTTTGTTGCTATTATTTTTGTTATTAAAATCAATTTTTGTAAGAAAAAGTGTTGTTGTATTTGAAAGGAGTGATTAGATGAAAATTGAGATTTGTGAATTATCAAAAGTAATTGATAATAACATTATTTTAAATAATGTTACTATGAGTTTAGAGTCTGGGAATATTTATGGTTTTATTGGGAGAAATGGTAGCGGGAAAACAATGCTTCTCAAAATGATTTGTGGCTTTGTTATTCCTACGCAAGGAAATATATTAATTGATGGTAAAAGTATTTTAGATAAAAATTATTTTAATAACAAGATAAGAGCTCTCATTGAAAAACCAAAGTTTCTTGATGGATTGTCTGGATTTGATAATTTAAAATTGCTTGCTAGTATTAATAATGAGATTGATGATAATGAGATTAATTATTGGTTAGATAAATTAGGTTTACTTAAGGATAAAAATAAACTATATGGTAAATATTCTTTAGGAATGAAACAAAAATTAGGTATTATTCAAGTTTTAATGGAAAATCCACAAATTATAATTCTAGATGAACCATTAAGCGGAATAGATGAAAATGGTGTGAATATAATAAGGGATATTTTGTTGCACGAAAAAGAAAAAGGTAAACTTATTATCATATCGACGCATATAAAAGATGATATAGAAAAAATGTGTAACATTATATATAAGTTTGATAATGGAACAGTAAATTTACTCACCAATAATAAGAAAAATTAAGAATCATATAAAGAATATAGGTTATAACTAAACTTTACTATGATTCTTTTTAATTTTATTATTATTTAAACATAGCAATATTGCACTATACAAAAAATTTCTTCCGTGTTATACTAAGTATGAAGTTAGGGTGTGCAATATGGAAAGTAAATTACAAAGATTATTAAAAGAAATAAATTTAGAAGAAGAATACTATGAAGAGTTTCAAAATGGTACCTTGGATAAAGTATCCGTATATGAAAATAATAAATTATGGGTCTTCAAAATAATTTTAGATAATATCCTAAATATTAAAACATACATATCATTTTTAACTAAATTAAAAGATAAGTTTAATCACATAGAAGAAGTGGAGCTAGTAATTACCTCTAGATCTAAAAATTATGATAATCTAAAAGATTACTATAATTATTATATCCAAAAAATATGCGAAAAAAATACTTCTTTTTGTATTTTTAAAGATCGGGTATTAAATTTAGAAGAAAACACTATTACCATAGACGTTTATAACAAAATAGAGTATACATCATTCAAAAAAATTGTAACTGATTTAAAGAATACCCTTTTAAAATCAGGATTTGATATAAAAGAAATAAATATAAACATTGTAGAAGATGAAGAATTAAAAAATAAAATCAAAGAAGAAATAACAACTGTACCTGTTAAAGAAAAAGAAGTTAAAATAATAAAAGAAGAAGAAATAAAGGATGCAAAACCTAAATTTAGACCTAAAAAAGATAAGAGTATCACTAAACTAAATGATATTCTCTATGAGATAGATAATATTACCATAGAAGGATCTATTTTTGGAATAGATTTATTTGAAGCTAAAAGTGGATATAAAATATTTACTCTAAAAGTAACCGATTTAGAAAATAGCATTTATGTTAAACTATTTACTAAAGATGATGCCGAAGCCACTGAAATAAAAAATTTTCTTAAAAAAGGTGCGTGGTACCAGTTTTATGGTAAAGTAACCAAAGACTCCTTTGCTGGTAATGAACTAGTATTTATGAGTCGTTTCAAAGATATAGAAAAAATAGAAAAAACCATACCGCAAAGAGAAGACAATGCTCCTAAAAAAAGAGTAGAATTACACGTTCACACAATGATGAGTGGAATGGATGGACTATGTCCCGTTGATACAGATAAACACACCATCGAGCATATTAATAAAGCAATTAAATGGGGGCATAAAGCAATTGCCGTAACCGATCACAATGGTTGCCAAGCATTCCCAGTAGCATATACCACCGTCAGAGATTACAATAAAAAAATAACCAACGAAGAAGACAAATTTAAAGTAATCTATGGCACTGAATTAACAATGATAGAAGATGACGTTGATATTGTCATAAGACCAACAGATGCACAATTACTAGAAACAACCTATGTCGTTTTCGACTTTGAAACAACAGGTTTTAACGCCGGTGGAACAGATTCAATTATTGAAATAGGAGCAGTTAAAATATGTAACGGTGAAATAATAGATCGTTTCAACGAACTAATTAATCCAGGTAGACCTCTACCAGAAAAAATAACCGCTATCACCAATATTACAGATGATATGTTAAAAGATAAAGATACAGAAGAAAATGCTATTAAAAGATTTATTGACTGGTATGGTGATCTTCCTATGGTCGCCCATAATGCCAAATTCGATGTATCGTTCTTAAGTATGTGTTACAAAAAATACAATTTAGGAGAGTTTAAAAATACCGTAATAGATACTTTAGAATTATCTAGGACTTTAGATAATAATTTTGCAAGACATAGCCTTTCCGCCCTTGTAAAAAGATATGAAGTTCCTTGGGATGAAGATGCACATCACCGTGCCGATTATGATGCCGAAGGAACAGCACTAGTATTTCACAAAATGTTAAAAAAATTAGATAGTAGAAACTATGAAACCATAAATGATATGAATAGACTAGTCGCTCAAGATGAAATATATAAATATGGTGCTAGTTATCACATAAATATACTTGCCAAAAATAAAGTAGGATTAAAAAATCTCTTCAAACTAGTAAGTTTAGCTAATACTAAATACCTATATAAAACCCCAAGAATCCTACGAAGTGAAATTACCAAACATAAAGAAGGATTACTAATTGGAAGTGGTTGCTATGAAGGAGAAGTGTTTAAAAAGTCTCGTAGTAAAACCGATGAAGAGTTAACTAACGTTATTAATTTCTATGATTATGTAGAAGTTCAACCTCCTAGTGCCTACGACCACTTACTTCAAATGAATGACTTTAGTAGCAAACTAGAACTGGTAGAAAACATAAAAAAAATAATTAGGGTCACTATGGAATGTGGCAAATTAATCGTAGCTACCGGCGATGTTCACTACATAGAAAAAGAAGATAAAATATATAGAGAAATAATAGTCAATCAAAAAGTACCAGGTGGTGGAAGACATCCACTTTGTAAAAGTGATATTAAAACTCTACCGGATAATCACCTTAGAACAACTGAAGAAATGTTAGAGGAATTTTCATTCTTAGATGAAGATATTAGAAATTTAATAGTCATAGAAAATCCTAATAAAATAGCAGATCAAGTAGAAATAATAGAAGTAATTATTGAAACGGGTGGAATACCATTTTCGCCTAAAATAGAAAACTCAGTAGAAACAGTTAATCAATTGGTCTACGATAAAGCACACAGCCTATATGGTGAAGATTTGCCACAAATAATCAAAGAAAGAATTGATCAAGAACTAACCGGTATTATCAAAGGTGGATTCGACGTAATATACCTAATCGCACAAAAACTAGTAAAAAAATCCAATGATGACGGCTATCTAGTTGGAAGTAGGGGATCTGTAGGTTCATCATTCGTAGCAACCATGATGGGAATAACTGAAGTAAATCCACTTCCTGCCCATTATCGTTGTCCAAACTGCAAACACAGTATCTTTGATAATGAAGAAGGTATTCCTTTAGGGAAAGATTATTCAAGTGGCTTTGACCTACCGGATAAAATTTGTCCAAAATGTAATACAAAAATGGCTAAAGACGGTCAGGATATGCCTTTTGCCACTTTCCTAGGTTTTGAAGCTGACAAAGTACCAGATATCGATCTAAATTTCTCTGGTGATTATCAATGGAAAGCCCACGAATATACCAAAGAATTATTCGGAATAGATAATGTTTATCGTGCTGGTACAATTGGTACAGTCGCAGAAAAAACAGCGTTTGGTTTTGTAAAAGGCTACCTAGAAGAAAGAGGTTTAGAAAAAAGGAGTGTCGAAATAGAAAGATTAGCCTTAGGTTGTACAGGCGTAAAAAGAACGACAGGACAACACCCAGGAGGAATTGTTGTTATCCCAGCCTATATGGATGTCTATGACTTTACACCATATCAATATCCTGCCGATGATGCAAATTCTCTTTGGCGAACTACCCACTTTGATTACCACGCTATTGACCAAGACGTCTTAAAACTTGATATACTTGGTCACGATGATCCGACTGTCCTTAGAATGCTTCAAGATTTATCTGGCTTAGACGTAACCAAAATACCTTTAGATGATAAAGATACAATGAGTATCTTTACTTCCCCAGAAATACTTGGTGTAACCAAAGAGCAAATAATGTGCGAAACCGGTACATTGGGTATCCCAGAGATGGGTACTAAATTTGTAATAGCCATGTTAGTAGATACCAAACCGACCACTTTCTCTGAATTAATCAAAATATCTGGCCTATCACACGGCACCGATGTTTGGGTAGGAAACGCTCAAGAATTAATCATAAACAACGTCGTTCCTTTCAAAGAGGTAATAGGTTGTCGTGATGATATCATGGTCTATCTAATGTATAAAGGAATGAAACCAAAATCAGCCTTCAAAATAATGGAATTTGTAAGAAAAGGTAAAGCTAGCAAAGAACCGGATAAATGGGCAGCTTTCGAAGCTGAAATGAAAGAAGCTGGTATTGAAGATTGGTTTATTGACTCTTGTCGTAAAATAAAATATATGTTTCCCAAAGCCCATGCTGCTGCTTATGTCATAAGTGCCTTTAGAATTGCTTGGTTTAAAGTTCATAAACCAATATATTATTATTGTGCCTACCTTTCAGTAAGATGTTCAGATTTTGATATAGAAACAATGATAAAAGGATACGATAAAGTAAAAGAGAAAATTATTGAAATACAAAACAAAGGTTACGAAGCAACCAATAAAGAAAGTAGCATTTTAGATGTTCTATATGTTGCCTTAGAAATGTTAGCTAGAGGATTCAAATTTGGTAACATAGATCTATATCGTTCACATAGCAAAAATTTTGTAATTGATGCAGATGAAAAAACATTAATCCCACCATTTAGAACAATCGACGGACTAGGAGATACCGTTGCCAACAATATTTTTGAAGAAGCAAAGAAAAATCCATTTATCAGCATCGAAGATTTTTCTAAAAGATGCAAAGTATCAGCTACCCTAGTAGATAAAATGCGTACCATGGGTATTTTAAAAGATTTACCAGAAACTAGCCAACTTAGTTTATTTTAAAAAGATTTAAAATAAAAATTTAAATCTTTTTAATTTATTGATTAATATATAAATGTTTGATATAATTTTATTAATAATAGCAGATAAACAAGTAGAAAAGGAGTTTCCACTATGAAGAAAGTATTAAATAATATGAATAGACCACTATTAATAGTAACCTCTATCTTACTTTGCTTTGGTTTAATTATGATCCAAAGTGCTTCTTCAATGGAAAGCTATATGCGTTATGCAAAAAGCCCTTATTACTACTTTATTAAACAAGCTGTCTTTGTAGTAGCAGGACTAATAGCTTCTTGTTTTATATTAATATTTCCTACCAAAAATTATAAAAAAATGAGCAATTTATTCATTCTAGGTTCCATAGGTATTTTAATATTAGTATATATGTATGGTACCAGTGCTAATAATGCTAAAAGTTGGTTTGACTTAGGGGTTGTATCTATTCAACCATCAGAATTTGTCAAAATTGCCATAATATTATATTTAGCTGTCTATTATGAAAAACATAGTGATGAATTATCGGAATTATCGGTTTTATTAAAACCAATTTCCCTAATTATCATTGCCTTTATTTTAATCGCTGCTCAACCCGATTTAGGTACTGCATCAATCCTTTTACTAATGACCGGATTAATCTTCTACGCCGTTCCCATTCCAGAAGATAAAAGAAAATTTCTAAACAAAATTATTTTAAGCGGTGTTTTACTAGTAGTCGTTTTACTCTTAGTAATGGGAAAAAGTATTCTAAAAGACTATCAATTACAAAGATTTAATTTTCTAGATCCTTGTGAAAGATATCAAGAAAAATCAGGTTACCAACTATGCAATAGTTTTATAGCTTTCTCAAATGGAGGCCTCAATGGTCAAGGAATAGGAGAAAGCACCCAAAAATATCTATATCTACCAGAATCATACACCGATTTCATATTTCCAATAATAGTAGAAGAGTGGGGATTAGTAGTGGGTATTATCATTATCATTATTTATGCTATATTATTATATATAATCTACCAAATTGCCAAAAAGGCTACTAACTTAAGAAACTCACTTATTGCTTATGGTGTTTTAATATATTTATTATTACATATTTCCGTAAATCTAATCGGTGTAATGGGAATAGGCCCATTAACAGGGGTTCCATTGCCATTCTTATCCTATGGTGGCTCATATACACTATCTTTAATCATAGCCATTTCCTTAGTACAAAGAGTGCATATTGAAACCACTATTAAAAATAACAAAAAGGCTCAATCACTAGTATAATGATTATGCCTTTTTATTTAAACCTACTTTAATCAACTTTAAAATTTGCATCTGTTCATCAGAATTAGCATTCTTCCAAGCTAGTTCAAAAAGAACACCAAGCCCAATAAGTGGTTCTTCTTCCATAGATGCAATAGAACTATCGATAGAATCCTTAATATCACTAACATCATCATCCTTAAAATTATTAATAATATACTTACGCATATCCATAGTTTATCTCCTCCTAAATATAGTATTTTAAAAAAAAATAAAATTATGTAAATAAAGACAAAAGAATTATTAATAATTGACAAAAACCGCTAAAAATGGCATAATTATAATAGAGGTGATACCTAGATGATAGACTATAAAAATGTATATATAGAACAAATAACAAAATTATATGATGACTACCTAAGTTATTTTAAATATAAAAAGGAAAAAAAATCATTCCTTCAAAGAATGCAAAAATTACTAGAAGAAATATTTGTATTTGATAATCAAAAGTATGAACTTGAACTAAATCGTTTATCTGAAATAAAAGTTTCTGACAAAGAAGATAAATTGAATGTTTTAACAGATATTGCTTCCTTAATAAAAAAACATATGGATACCATTAACAATTATGTAACAGCATACGAAAAAGAAACAGGTAGCCCAATTAATGTAGATTTTAATATTAGCAAGTTAACTACCAAACTAGATGAAGTAGAAAGCGAAATTGAAATATTAAATACCTATATAGCCAATGAAAATAAAATAAGCAATTTAAATAAAATAAATGAAGATACCGACATTGAACTAGCTAAAATAGATGATAAAAAATCACATAGTATCAGTATCAATGAAGAAATGGAATTTGCATTAAACGAAACCATAAAAAAAATTCTTGAAGAAAATAACGTAGAAAGTATTGATATAGAAGATACCCAAACCCATTTTCCACTATATCAAGAATTATATATAAAAGCAGAAGAACAATCATCAACTGACCCTAGTATAGCAAATGTTCTTGATATGGCTAAAAAAAATTATCTAGAATACAGTAAAAAGAAATCCTTAATAGAACTAAAACCTTTAGCAGAAGAACAACTAAAAGAATATCAAGAATTATCAACCAAAAGAAATACCATAAACGAAATAATAACTAAAGGATTACAAGAAAACACCTTTACTGAGCTAGAAGATTTATTAAAGGAACAAAATCAAAAATTAGAATTTCAACTAAAAGACCTAAAAAAAGAAGAATTATTGCTAACTGTTAAAAAGAATAACGAAGAAGAACTAAAAAACCTAAAAGAACAAAACGATAAAATAGAAAAACAACTATCCCTAAATATTAAAAAGGAAGAAGAAACTAAAGAGGAAAGTTCAGATATAAAAGAAGAAACAAGTGAAATAAAAGAACCAGAAACCAAAAATAACGATTTTAAATTAGTAGAAATAGAGGAAGTTGAAGTAATCAAAAATCCTTATCATAACAGTAATGAAAAACCGAAAGAAGATAACATTAAAACAAATATCATTACTAAAACAGAACCAGCACCTAGTTGGTTAGAATATGCAATCGTTGAAAACGAACACAAATTTATTAACTGGTTTGACAAATTAAACGCCCTTATAAAAAGAAAAAAGTATTTGAAAGATGAGTGATAAAATGTATAACGTTAATGATATTATCGAAATAAATAATAATGAGAAATATGTTGTTGTTAATAAATTAACATATCAAGAAGAAGATTACTATTATATTGTTTTAATTGATGATATAAATAAAGTTTTAAAGGACGTTTGTAAAATTGTTAAATTAAAAAAAGATAATGATATTGTAACTATAGAATTAGTAGAAGATCGTCAAGAATTAGAAGCAATAATCCCATTGTTCAAAAAACAATACGCATAAGGAGGTGGAAAAATGCTTAATAAAGATATAGAATTATTAGAAGGACTAGTATTAGTTTGGGGAAACGATTACCTTAAAACAAAAAAAGAAGAATCAAAAACAAAATACATAGATAACTTCACTAAATTGATAAATATATATGAACAAATATATTTAGAAGAAATAAACAAATTAAAAGATACCAATAATGATATAGTAGAAGAAGAAAAAAGGCTAATCAAACTAAAAGAATTAAAAGAAAAACGTATTGCTCAAAAAGAAAAAATGTCCATTAGTTACAAAAATATTACCTCTGAAGACTATATTTTTGAATCCAAAACAGATGAACCTGATCTAGATAGTATAAGAAATAGGCTAGAAGTAATCCAAAAATATTTAAATAATACTAAAAAATTAGAAGAATTAAGAAAAGAAAACGTTGATTACAATCAAAAATTGTTAGATATAAACGAAGGACTAATAAGTAACGAAACAAAAAATATATCCCTAGAAGATGAATTGTCAGAATTCTTTGAGCAAAATTTTGCTATTCCTTTTGACAATGAAGAAGGATACAAAGAAAGAGATAATTTAATCGAAATATATGATGAAAGAATCGATCTAATAGAACAACTTCTAAAATGTTCTCTAGAAGATGAATTAAAACAAAACAAAGATAATGAATTATCAAAAATTAAGTTTGAAAACTTTAACCTAAAAAATCAATTAATGCTTTTTGATATCAAGAAATTACTTAGCAATAAATTTAGAACATACCTTGATTTAAAAAACAAAAGAGATGATATTCTAAAATTATTATCAAAAAGAGATGAACTAATAAAAGCATACGAATTTCAAGTATATAGTGATGATTATAAAGAATTTACAAATCTTATCGATAATCAAATAAATGCTCTAGAACCACAAAAAGAAGCTATAACCCAAAAAGAAAAAATTGAACAAAAACTAAAGAGCAATATTACCCAAATAGAAAAGTTAGAAAAAAACAACGAAGAAGAAGACATAATGCAAATAAGAAAAGAATTTAATCTTGTAAGCGACGATAAAATAACTATTTTACCAATAGATGAAGAAAAAGAAGAAGATGTAAAAGAAGAATTTGATTTAGATAAATTTATTGAAAGTAACAAGAAACAAAAAGAACAAGCAAAAGAAGAAACAACAGAATCATTAGAAGAAGATTTACTAAAAGAAGAACAAAATCTTGAACAAATTCTTAAAGAGTTAGATATTAAACTAGATCAAGTATCATCTACTCCTAAAGTAGAAAAAAAAGAGTCAATACCTAAAAAAACAAAAGAAGAAATACCCAATATTGAAGATGTTATCAACGAATTAAAAAAACAATATCCAACTAATTTACCTAAAGAAACAGAAGAAGAACCAAAAACTAATTATAACAAACCTATCGTTGAAACCAAAGAAACAAAAAATGAAATAGAACAACCTAAAACAAATATTGGTGACAAATTTCATAGTGCCTTAGATAGCATAACCAATGAAGTGGATGAAAACGAAAAAGAAGAAGATAGTTTTGTCTTTACTCCTGAAGATGACAACAGTCTTTTATCAATACTATCAAATAATGATTCAAGTAACCTAGATTTCTTAAATGGAGAAATCCTAGATAATATTCTTAATAACAATATATATAAAAATGACGAGGAAGAGTAAATCTCTTCTTTTTTTAAAATAATATTGCATTCATATAATATCTTTGTTATAATTAACATATAAGGTATGGAAGTGATACTTATATGATGAAGATAAAATTAACTAAAAAGTTACCGGGGGGGCATTATAAAACCCTTAATTTAAAGGCTTTATATAACTTTTCATATCAAAATACTATAAATAAAATAATAACTAAACTTTAGTTTATACTAAAGGTTTTTAGTTATTATTTTT
>OLYJ01000740.1_pt1 | contig 10453 bp, 9 predicted proteins | sample 1674121 | NCBI WGS metagenome assembly OLYJ01 (sample SAMEA103958146, study PRJEB25191) | human gut metagenome | reverse complement strand
AACGGGCTGCCAGCTTCCCCCCGGGGGAAGCCAAGGGGTAGTGACTTTGAGCTGATACCATCGAACGAAGTGCAAACAGCATTTAGGCTGTCGCCGTCCCTCTTCAGTCACTTTCATCGGTTCCGAAGAGCCGCTGAAAGTGCCAGCTTCCCCCCGGGGGAAGCCAAGGGGATCAGGTTTTCAGTTCGAAGTGCATGGACAGGGATTTGAAGAGGGTGTCCATCACCTGTTTGGCGGTGGCGCGGATGTCCACCTGGGCCACGTAGGCGATGATCTTCTCCCGCTCCTCCGGCGGGACCTGGAAGATGCTCAGGCTCATGCCCAGGAAGCGCTGGACCTTGCGCTCCAATGTGAAATAGGGGTCGCATTTCTTGGCCATGAAGCCGCGCATCATTCCGGCGGTGCCCAGCTCCATCTCGAAAAAGTCGCTGAGGGCCGCGCCGGGCAGGTATGCGGAAAAGGCCGCCTGAAGCTCTGCCGCCGTGCGCTGGTGGATGATGGCCACCGTGGTGGGGTAGGTATAGGCCTCCACGTAGATATCCCGCAGGTTTTCGTCCAGCTCCGTCAGCGCCAGCTGCACGGCGGTCTCCACCGCATAAATATATGCCGGGGAAAGCGCGTTGGGTGCGATCTGCCGCACCGCGCCAAACTGCCCGCTGAACATCATGCCCACCAGCTCGGTGAGCACCCCATCCTTTGTGTGAAAAACATTCTGAAACGATCCGACGGACACATCCGCCTCCTTGGCGATCTCGGTCACCGTGGTGCTGGTATATCCCTTCTCCAGGAACAGCCGCACACAGGCCGCCAAAACCCGCCGCTTCGCGTCCGCGCTGTCATACCGACGTGGCATAGCATCTCTCCTCTTCTCTATTAATACGTAGCTTAATTATATAATGGTTGCGGTGAAATTGCAAGTGTTTTTTTATTGATTTTGGAAGGGCATCGGCGGGCGGGAGTTTTGGCTTTGCGTGAAAGTTTTGGACTTGCAATCCCGAAACTTTGGATGTACGGGACCCAATGAAGAGGACATAAAACAGCTGCTGCGCACGTTTTCCCTTTTGCTTAACTTGGGCTTTGCCCCTGCCCACATCCCTACGGGATGCGTTCAGCGGCAAAGAGGACTCTCCCACGGGCTAAAAACAGTCCACCGGACTATTTTCGGGGCGCCCTTTCGAGTCCCCTCTCCCATACCAAAAAAGCGCCGCCCCGGTGGGGCAGCGCTTTTTTGGTGCGAGAGAGGGGACTCGAACCCCCACGGCGTAACCACACGCACCTCAAACGTGCTTGTCTACCATTCCAACACTCTCGCAGTTGCCAGAGTATTATAACCGCTGGCCGGTTTTTTGTCAATAGGTTTTCTGGAAAAGAGCGGCATTTGCCGTTACAGCAGGCTTCTGCGTCTCAAAATGCGCAGAAGCTCCCAGAGGCCGACAGCGGCGGCCAGGGGCCAGCGGATGAACCAGGCGTTGGGAGTGAGATAGAACAGCGCCACGGAAGCCGCCAGGGCGGCAATGCCCGCCAGGCCCGCCTCCAGGCGGAAGGGATAGTCTCCTCCCCTGCCCAAGATGCGGCGGGAATACAGCTCATGGAGGGCCAGCTGGATACAGCGGGCGATCAGCGTCGCCGCCGCCGCGCCGATCATGCCCCAGGCGCGGATCATCAGGTAATTCAGGCCCACATTGGTCAGCGCCGCGCTGACCGTGCCGACGGTCACTGCCCCGGTCTTCTTATGATGGATCTCGTAATTCACCGGGAACGTGCAAAGGGTGTTCCCATAGTAGCTGGCCACGAAAAACGGAATCACCTCAGCTCCGGCCCAGAAGCTCTCGTCCGCATAGACATGGTATACCTCCCGCACCAGCAGGACAAAGCCCACGGACAGCACCGTATACAGCTCGAGATAGTTCTTTCCCCGCTGCACCACATTGTCCCGCTGGCCCTGCTTCATGTCGTCGTAGAAGAAGGGGACCCAGGTGTTGTTCAGGGCGCTGTACAGCACGAACATGACCCCGGCCAGGGACAGCGCGTTGCTGTAAATACCGGCGGAGGAGGCGTCCGCCAGTTGGCGGAGCATCATGATATCGCTGTTGCTCAGCAGCGAATAGGCAAGCCCCTGGCAAGCCAGCGGCCAGCCCAGGGTGAAGCAGAATTTCCAGTAATTCGCGTTGTAAAGGGTCCTGCCCCGAAGCAGGATCCAGACGCAGCCCGCAAGGCCGACCACGCCGTTGGTCACGACGGTGCCCAGCACCCGCCCGAAATAGCGCTGCTCCCGGGGCATGTTCAGCACCAGCAGCAGCGACACGCCCAGGTTGGCGACAGCCATGAACACGCTGAGCAGCATGTTCCTGTCCGCCTTGAATTCGTAGGTGAATTTGCTGCCCAGGAAATTCACGCAGAAGGTGCCGAAGGCCTGCACCAGCATCAGAGCGATCAGCAGCCGGTCCATCTTCAGCGCGGCGGACAGAGGGCCGGAGAAGAGCATCATCAGCACCCCGGCCACGGCAAAGCAGGCCATGGACAGGGCCATCACCGAGGACTGGTAGGCAGGCTGCTCCTGCTCAGAATACTCCTGGCGGGCGTTGACGATGGTCATATTGGATTGCAGGGAAAACACCGTGGTCATCATATTCGCCCACACGGTAAACGAGGCAAGATTGCCGTACCCATCCGTGCCCAGCAGGCGGCTGAACAAGGGGGCTGAAATCAGGGAAATACCCTGAAGCAGCAGGACGCTGAGGGTGTTGAAGAAGGCGATGCGGTTAATACTCTTTTTCATAGTCAGGCTTTCGGCTTTTTGAAAATGTGGTACACGTCCATCATGGGATTGAACAGCCCCCGGGCCGTCATGGCGATCTCGAACTGATCCCGTTTGGTGAAATGGCCGCTGCGGCGGACGAAGCCAAAATGCTGCCGCAGCTGCTTACAGGAATCCCGGTACTCCGCCCGGAAGCGCCGCTTCGCCTCTTTCCCGGCCAGGTCCAGCATCTGCACGTTATAGCGCAGGGCGCAGACCAGCAGATAGTGGGCATCCGGCTCCAGCTCCGGGACGTTGGTCTTGATGTCCTCATAAATCCTCACGGCGTTCTGGAAATAATGGAAGTTCTTCTCCGACACGGGGGACATGGTGATGCTGCTGGCGCGGTGGCGGTAGTGGTACACCGGCTTTGGCAGCAGCGCAGCGTGCCCGGATCGCAGCATCAGCCGGTAGGTGACCATAATATCCTCGCAGACCCGGCCCACCGGGTAGCGGATCCCATCAAAGAGCTGCCGCGCATACAGCTTGTCGCACGCGGAGGAATCCAGCCGATCCCAGTGAAAAACGCGGCGGACCGCCTCCGTGCCGGAGACGATCTCCTCCTTCTGCGGGCACAGGCCCTGGGTGCTTTCCCCGGTTTCCTCGTATTCATCGTATCGCCCGGCACACACGAGCTGGGTATGGTGACGCTCCGCCGCGCTGAGCATGACCTCGTAGGTATCCGGCTCCAGCCAGTCGTCGCTGTCAACGAAGGCGAGATAATCCCCCGCTGCCGCCTCGATGCCCGCGTTGCGGGCGTCGCTGAGGCCGCCGTTTTTCTTGTGGATGACTCGCACCCGGCTGTCCTGCCGGGCGTAGGCGTCGCAAAGCGCGCCGCTGCCATCCGGGGAGCCGTCGTCCACCAGAAGGATCTCCAGATTCTTATAGGTCTGATTCAAAATGGAGTCCACGCATTTTGGCAGGAACGCTTCGACCTTATAAACGGGAACGATCACGCTGATCAACGCCTGCTCCATTTACTTCTCTCCTTTTGCCACGGATCCGTATGCCTTCAGCAGATCCTTCAGATTCCTTTCGGGGTCATGGGTCTGAAGTGCGTGCGCCCGGGCCCGCGCGCCCATTTCCTGTGCCTGCTCCTGCCGGTCGAACACCTCCATGATGTATTCGGCCAGCATATAAGGAGCGGTGGACTGGTACGCAAAGCCCTCGCCGGTGTGCATCAGGTCACGGACGCCGCCCACATCCGCTGCCACGCAGGGGACCCCCAGCAGCATAGCCTCTCCCAGGGAATTGGGGGAATTTTCAATGGTGGAGGGCAAGACAAACACGTTCGCGTCCAAATAAGCCGCTTTCATCTGCCCGGCATCCAGCCGGCCCAGGAAGCGGATCTTATCTTGTAAGCCGCGCTCACAGGCAAGCAGCTCCAGATAGCGGCGGTAATAGGTCTGGCGGAGCCGCTGGGACATGCTGCCGCTGAAGAAGCTGGAGCCGGTGACGGTAATGGCTGCGTCCGGGAAACGCCGCAGTACCAACGGCATAGCCTCCAGCAGGTAATGGAAGCCCTTGATGGGATAAATGCAGCTGGAGGCAAAGATCTGGTGCTTCGTGCATCGGTCATACCGCCAGGTATCCCGGTAAAACGGCTCCCGCAGGGTCTCATTGCAGAAATGGTAAACCCGATCCGGCCGGAGCTGCCCGGTGATGGCCCGGTCCCAGTCCGTCCGCCCCAGGATATGGCGCACCTGCTTCAGGGCGGCGCTTTCCAGCTCCCCCCGCTGAGCAAAGCGGCGCTTTTGGCCCCTGATGTTATCCCGCTTCAACAGGTCCCGCAGGGAATAGCGGCGGCAGACCCATTCCGGCAAGCCCTCGGCGTAGTGCCGGGCATAAATGCCGCACAGGCCCTGGATGCTGACGACCACCCGGTCGAGAAGCCCCGTTCGCTTTGCCGCGTTGACCATGGCCAGGGTATGACCGAATTCGGTGCCCCAGATATGGATCACATCCGGGCGGAAGGCCTCCAGCTCCCGGGCAAACTGGGCCTCCAGCTGGGGAAGGTACACCTGGGGCGCGCCCTCTGAAAAGAGGACATAGTCCGTCCGCTCGTCCAGGCGGCCGGGGTCACCCGTCCCGGGGCAGAAAAGGCGGAGGGTGATATCCTCTGCGCGGATATCCTCCAGCACGTGGTCGATCCACAAGCCTCCGCCGCTGCCAAGCCCCAGGTGTTGGGCAAGCGCGCCGGGAATCATATTGCACAGCCAAACCAGCTTCATTTTTTTCTGTTCCTTTCCAGCATTTCCAGCACCTTGGCCGCCTGCATCACATTGCTGCGCTGCTCCAGCACAAACCGCCGCGCCGCGCATCCCTGCTGAAACAGCGCCTCGTCTGACAGGCGCAGGGTCTCCCGCAGCGCCTGGGCGATGCCCTGGGGGGTCTCGTCCCGGATAAAAAAGAGATAGGGCAGGTATTCCTCCGGCAGGCAGGGCAGCTTCGTCATCAGCACCGGAGTGCCGGTGGACATATATTCCATGGTTTTGGAGGGGAAGGAGTAGCGCACATATTTCTCATTCGACGGCCGGGGATTCACCAGCAGCGTCGCCTCCATCTCCTTCTCCACCACCTGGCTGGGCAGCAGCAGGCCGCCATAAAAGACATTTGGCGTCTCGGCGGAAATTTTTTCCAGTTCCTCCTGGAAATCGCCGGAGCCGTAGATATGCAGCTCGGTATCGGGCAGATCCGCCAGGAGGAAGCCCTCCACCAGGCGCTGGATGCCGTAGATCAGGTCAATTCTGCCCGCATACAGGCATACCCGTTTTTTTGCTTTTCTGTCCAGAGAAGGCAGGCAGCGCTCCATGGCGGCATCGGCGTGCCCCTCCAGCACCACGTGGGGTCTGCCCTTTTGATTCAGCAGCTCGTTCATCGCCTCAGTGAGGAACACATAATCCGTGCAGTGGCGCATGAGGAATTTCGCCAGGCCCAGCGGCTGCCCGTTGGAAAAGAACTGCGGGATATCCGTGACGATGCCCACGCAGTGCTTTCCCCGCAGCCGGGCCGCCAGCAGGCCGGCCAGGCCGGACATCTGATTCAGGCAGTCGATGATCACGGCGGAGTCGCCGCCCAGCAGGCGCAGGCAATGGAAGAAGGTGGAGAAAAACACATGGACCCGGCGAAACGGCCCTCGGAAGCCCCAGATGTAGCGATAGGTGGCGTTGCCCACTGTCTCCTGGGGCAGCTTCACCACGTGCGAAGAGAGCACGGAGCTTTCCGCGTCCGGGCAGCCGATCACATCCACATGGGTGTGGGCCGCCAGGCCCTCGATGAAGAGGCGGTGGTACTTCTGCGCCTGGAAGGCGGGCATGGCTTTCGCGCCGCCGTACAGCCTTTCATAGGCAGCCTGAGAAACGCAGAACGCCGCATAGACGATCTTCATAGTTTCGCCTCCACTGATGTTGATTCGTTTATTTTACCATACCCGGCGGCATACGGCAAGAAAAATTTCCCCGCTTCGCACACGGAAGCGGGGAAATGGGAATCACTGAACGCAGCGGTGGACGATCTCGTTCATCTCGTCCATATGGGCCATCATGCTCTTGCACAGGGTAATCTGGTTGCGGGCGCGCACCAGATTGTGCTCCGGGTAGCGGGGCTTGAAATAAAGGTCTCCCCGCAGATAGTCCTCCAGCCAGCGCACCGCCAGCTCCGCCGTCAGGCAGAAACTGCTCAGGGCCAGCGTTTCCAGCTCGTTCATCGTCATGCAGCTTGCGGTTTTCTCCAGGAAGCCCTGGGCGAAAGCCGTAAACGCGGCCAGGTCAACGCTGACCTTGTCGTACTCCGGGGAGTCCTCCATCTGGGTGTTGGCGGCAAAGCGGATGGCGTCGCCAAAATCGTGGCCCATCAGGCCGGGCATCACCGTGTCCAGGTCGATGACCACCAGCGCGTCGTTGGTTTTCTCATCAAAGAGGACGTTGTTGATCTTCGTATCGTTGTGGGTCACCCGCAGGGGCAGTTCCCCCCGGTTCGCCATATCCGTCAGGGTGCAGGCGGTGTCCCGAACGGCCATCACGTAGTCGATCTCCGGCTGCACAGAGCCTGCGCGGCCCATGCTGTCGGCTTCAATGGCCTTTACCAGGTCGTCATAGCGGCTGCGGGTATTGTGGAAATTGGGGATGGTATCGATCAGCAGATGGATGTCAAAATCCGCCAGCTGAGTCTGGAACTCGCCGAAGGCCCTGCCCGCGTTGCGCAGGATAGCGGGATCAGTGGTGGCGCTGTATGTGGCGGAGTTGATATAATTCATCACCCGCCAGAAGTTCTCGCCGTCCAGCAGATAGGTCTTGCGGTCCGCCGTGTGGTGGAAATGGAGATTGCACCGATCCGGGCACTTCTTGCGAATATGCTCCGTCACCAGGTCAATGTTGTTCATCAGGCCGATGGGATTGCGGAATGCGTAAGTATTGACATTCTGGATCAGAAAGGATTTTTCTTTTCCGTCGTCCAGCCGGACGGTGACCTTGTAGGTACGGTTGACATTTCCCACCTGAATGGATTCGTAGCGCAGATAGGTTCCGGGCAGGCGGAACGCGGCGCATACCTCCTTCATTTTCTCATCCATATTCTTTTCCCCCTATCATATTTGGTCGGGAAACAGCGCGGCAATGGCGTTGCGGGCGGCGTCCTGCTCTGCCCGCTTCTTGCTGCTGCCCCGGCCGCTGCCGACCACGGTGCCGTTCAGTGCCACCTGCACATCAAACTGCTTGTCGTGATCAGGGCCGGACTCTCCGGCCAGGAGATAAGTGAGCACCTGATTGCGCTTCTGCTGCACCAGCTCCTGGAGCTGGGTCTTGTAATCCGCATTGTGGAGCTTGGTCACCGGGACCTGCACCAGGATGAAGCGCCGGATAAAACGCTCTGCCGCCTCCATACCGCCGTCCAGGAAGGACGCGGCAATCACCGACTCCACAGCGTCAGCCAGGATGGAATCCCGGGTCCGGCCTCCCCCCTGCTCTTCGCCATGGCCCAGCAGGAGATGGTCGCCCAGGTGGATGGTGTTGGCCACCGCGGCCAACGTCGTCTCGCAGACCATATCTGCCCGCATGCGGGTCAGCTCGCCCTCCGGGCGGTCCGGGAAATTGCGGTAGAGGTACTCCGCCACCAGCATTCCCAGGATGCTGTCCCCCAGGAACTCCAGCCGTTCGTTGCTGAGCAGGCTGTTGTGCCAGCGCTCGTTGGCATAGGAGGAATGGGTCAGGGCGTTTTGCAGCAGGGAAATGTTATGAAACTGATAGCCGATGGCGGCCTCCAAATCCTTAATCATGCTGCTGCTCCTTTGTCTCTGCCAGAAGCCGGAGCGCCTGCTCCAGCTCCGGCGTCATATCGTTTTGGGCCGCCTGGGCCGCCTGGTTCACCGCGTTGCAGAAGGCGACGGCATCCGACGCGCCGTGGGCCTTTATGACCGGCTTCCTGATGCCAAGGAACTGGGTGCCGCCGATCTGGCGGTAATCCATCAGCTTCATCATGTCCTTGACGCCGGAGGAACACAGCAGGTAGCCCAGCTTGCTGAATAGATTCTTTTTGAACATCCGCTTCATCAGGCTGCCCATGAACATGGCGGTGCCCTCAATGGATTTCAGCAGCACATTGCCGGAAAAACCGTCGCACACCACCACGTCCACCTCGCCCAGGGGCACATCCCGGCCCTCCACATTGCCGACGAAATGGAGCAGTCCCTTCTCGTCCGCATCCTTCAGCAAGGCGTAGGCCTCCTTTTGCAGCGGCGTGCCCTTGGTGTCCTCCGTGCCGATGTTCAGCAGGCCCACCCGGGGCGACGGGATGCCCAGCTGCTTTTTGGCATAGGCGGAGCCGACTAAGCCGAACTGAAGCAGGAATTCCGGGGTGCATTCGGCATTTGCGCCGCAGTCACAGATGACGGTCTTGCCGCCCTTCTTATTGGGCATGGCAGGAGCCATGGCGGCCCGGCGGATGCCCTTGACCCGCTTGACCAGCAGAGTCGCGCCGGTGAGCAGCGCCCCGGTGGAACCGGCGGAAACAAAGGCGTCGCCCTTTCCGTCAGCCAGGAGCTTTAAGCCCACCACCATGGAGGAATTCTTCCGCTTGTGAATGATGCTGGCCGGATCGTCGTGCATATCCACCACGTCGTCGGCCCCCATGATCTCCACGCCCTCCGGCAGATCGGCAATGCCATGGCGTCCCATGACCTCTAAAATGGCCTCCGCCCGGCCAACCAGGATGATCTCAACGGCATACTGCTTTGCCGCTTCAATTGCGCCCAGGACGGCTGCCTCCGGGGCATTGTCCCCGCCCATGGCATCGAGAATGATTTTCATCGCTTCACCCCTTCTGTCTATTTATATTCCGCTGGCAACAAGGGCATCGATTGTCTGAAGCGCCCGGTTGGAAATTGCCAGATTCTTCTCTGCTTTCTTACGGATCCGCTGCTCCAGCGGGGAAATGATGCTGAAATTGATATTCATGGGTTGGAAATTTTCGATCCCGGCGTCACTGATGTAGCTGCCCAACGCGCCGATGGCGGTGGTTTTGGGGAAATCCGGCAGCGCCCGGCCCTGGAGGCGGGCGGCCATGGCCACGGCAGCCAGGTAGCCGGAGGCGGTGGACTCCACGTACCCCTCCACGCCGGTCATCTGCCCGGCAAAGGCGACCAGGGGATCGCACCGGTCGGCATAGTACCGATCCAGCAGCTTGGGACTTTGCAGGAATGTATTCTGGTGCATCACGCCGTAGCGGACGAACTCCGCGTCGTGCAGCGCCGGGATCATGGAGAATACCCGCTTCTGCTCGCCGAATTTCAGATGGGTCTGGAAGCCCACCAGATTGAACACGCTTTTAGCCGCGTTGTCCTGCCGCAGCTGGAGCACGGCGTACGGCTCCCGGCCGGTTTTGGGATCGGTCAGCCCCACAGGCTTCATGGGGCCGAAGCGCAGGGTATCCTGCCCACGGCGGGCCATGACCTCTACGGGCATGCAGCCCTCAAAGACGTTGCGGTCCTCAAAGCCGTGGACCTCCGCCTCCTCCGCACGGGTCAGCTCCCGGACAAACGTCTCGTACTGCTCCCGGTCCAGGGCGCAGTTGATGTAATCCGGGGTGCCCCGGTCATAGCGGGACTGCCACCAGGCCAGGTCCATATCCACCGACTCCGCCGTGACCAGCGGGGCGGCGGCATCAAAGAAATGCAGATAATCCGCGCCGAAATATTCGCCGATGGCACCGGACAGCGCGTCGGAGGTCAGCGGCCCCGTGGCGATGATGACGGGCGCTTCCGGCACCCGGGTCACCTCGCCGGGGATCACATGGATGCGGGGATTTTCTCTGATCCTCCGGGTGACCATGGCAGAAAAGCCTGCCCGATCCACCGCCAGGCAGCCGCCGGCCTCCACCCGGGTGGCCTCGGCGCACTCCAGGATGAGGCTGCCGCAGCGGCGCAGCTCCTCCTTGAGCAGGCCCACGGCGTTTTCCAGCCCCGCCGCCCGCAGGGAATTGGAGCAGCACAGCTCCGCAAAATCGGCGGTCTGGTGGGCGGGAGTCATTTTTTCCGGCTTCATCTGAAAACAGCTTCGCACAGTTCTTGCACTTCCAGTATGCTTCATGTCCAGTTTCTGTACAGCCGGCCTCTTTCTTTTCTACCTTTTTAAGGTCATGACCGTTTGCATTTATTTTTACTGG
>OLYJ01000734.1_pt1 | contig 10523 bp, 9 predicted proteins | sample 1674121 | NCBI WGS metagenome assembly OLYJ01 (sample SAMEA103958146, study PRJEB25191) | human gut metagenome | reverse complement strand
TCCTCGTGCAGCTCCCGGTCGCAGATCGGCTGCATTATGCTCTCTTTGTGCATCGGAACTTATTTGATTACTTTTTCCAGACGGGCCAGGATCTCCTCGTAAGCCTCGCGCACCTTACCCAAGTCACGACGGAAGCGATCCTTGTCGAGCTTCTCGTTGGTAGCCATATCCCACAGCCGGCAGGTATCGGGCGACACCTCGTCCGCCAGAACGATCTCGCCGTCCGACGTGCGGCCGAACTCGATCTTGAAGTCGATCAGGTTGATATTCATCTTGGCGAAAAGCTCCTTGAGCACCTCGTTGATCCGGGCGGTCATGGCATAAATCTGTTTCAACTCGTCATAGGTTACGACACCCAGCGCCACCGCATGATGATCGTTGATCAGCGGATCGCCCAGCTCGTCGTTCTTGTAACAGATGTCGAAAATCACGTTCGAAGGCTTCGTTCCCTCCTCGATACCCAGACGCTGGGCCATCGAGCCGGCGATGACGTTGCGGACGATCACCTCCAGCGGAATGATCCGCACACGGCGGCACAACTGGTCGCGGTCGTTCAGGGTCTTCACGTAGTGAGTCTTGATCCCCTGCTTGTTGAGATATTCGAAGATCAGGGTCGAGATCCGGTTGTTCAGCACGCCCTTGTTCTCGATCGTGGCCTTTTTGATGTTGTTGAACGCCGTCGCCGCATCCTTGTAGTGAATCAGGATCATATCCGGATCGTCCGTCAGGAAAACCTGTTTGGCCTTACCCTCGTAAAGCATTTCGCCTTGTTGCATAGTGGTTGGTATTTTATAATTGTTATTTTGTTTTCCGGAAATAGTTCACCGCATTCGTGAAGATGTCCTGCACCTTCTCTCCGGCGATGTTCTTAAAGAGGTTCTCCCCGTAACGCTCCGTATGGCCCATCTTACCGAGTATCTGCCCGTCGCGGCTCACGATACCCTCGATCGCATAATACGATCCGTTGGGATTGTACGGGGCTTCGGCCGTCACGCGGCCTTCGGCATCGACATACTGGAACGCCACCTGTCCGTTGGCGAAAAGCTCCTTGGCCTGCTCCTCGCTGACGACGAACTTGCCCTCGCCGTGGCTCACGGCGATCGAATGGATATCGCCCACCGAGAAACTCGACAGCCACGGGGAGTTGGTCGTCGCCACGCGGGTCGAAACAATCTGCGACACATGACGGTTGATGTCGTTGCGGAAGAGCGTCGGCGACTCTTTGGTCACCAGGCCCAGCCGTCCGTAGGGCAGCAGGCCCGACTTGACCAGCGCCTGGAAGCCGTTGCAGATGCCCAGAATCAGGCCGCCCCGGTCGAGCAGACGATGTATTTCCTCCGAAATATCCTTGTTGTTCAGCACATTGGCAATGAATTTACCGCTGCCGTCCGGCTCGTCGCCCGCCGAGAAGCCGCCGCAGAGCACGAAGATATGGCACGCAGCGATCGCCTCCTTCATCCGGCGGATCGAGTCGAAAATAGCCTCCGCCGTCAGGTTGCAGAACACCTCGCTGCGCACTTCGGCACCCGCCCGGCGGAAGGCCTTCGCGGTGTCGTAGTCGCAGTTGCTGCCCGGGAATACGGGGATGAAAACCACCGGACGCTCGACCGCCTCGCCCGGATAGGTGAAGCTGCGGAGAGCCGGCATCGCCTCCATGACCGGCGCATGGTTGATTCCCTTATCGGGATAAACCGTCGCAAAGCGTTCGGTATTGGCCCGGTAAAGCTCTTCGAGCGGCATTTTTTCGCCGTTGATCGTGAGCGATTCCTCCGCCTCGGTATGTCCCAGCAACTCGGCGGCCGGGAAATCGAGCGGCTCGGTGCTCTCCACCACGATCGAACCGTAAGAGTTGTCGAACAACGTCGCTTCATCCACCTCGACATCGGCACCGATGCCGTTGCCGAAAGACATCTTGGCCAGCGCTTCCGCCACACCGCCGAAGCCGACGGCATAGCCCGAAACGATCTTGCCGGACTCGATAGCCGAACTTACGAAATCGAAATTCCGCTTCAACGCCCCGGTATCGGGCATATGGTTTTCGAGCGGGGTATGACGCACTAGGTAAATCGAATGGCCCGCCTTCTTGAAATCGGTCGAGATGACGCGTCCGGCATCGACAGTCGTAATACCGAAGGCCATCAGCATAGGCGGGACGTTGATCTGCTCGAAGGTACCGCTCATCGAGTCCTTGCCGCCGATCGAGGGCAGTCCCAGCTCGACCTGCATCTTCAGGGCACCGAGCAGCGCCCCGAGCGGCTTGCCCCACGTACGGGGCGACTTGGTCATGCGCTCGAAATACTCCTGATAGGAATAGCGCATCTTATCGTAGCGGGCACCCGCCGCCACGACTTTGGCCGCAGCGTCCACGACGGCATAGGCCGCACCGTGGTAGGGACTCCACGACGCCAGGAAAGGGTTGTAGCCGAAGGCCATAATGCTGGCCGTATCGGTATATCCGTCCGTCGGCAACTTCTGCACCGACACTTGTGTTTCCGAACGTTGCGTACGACCGCCGAAAGGCAGCAGCACGGTCGAAGCGCCGATCGTAGAATCGAACATCTCGATCAGCCCCTTCTGCGAGAGGACATTGTCGTCCGCCAGGTTCGCAAGCATCTTTTCGCGCAGCGTACCGCCCTTCACCTCGCGGCGGAAAGGATCGCGTTCCTCGACCGCACCGATCGCGGCCTGGGCATAGTGCTTGGCCCCTGCGCTGTCGATGAACTCGCGCGAAAGATCGACCACTAATTTGCCCTTGTTGTACATCCGCATACGGCGCGAGTCCGTCACGTCCGCCACATGGGTCACTTCGATATTCTCCTCGGCGCAGTAGCGCTTGAACTCCTCTTCGGCACTCGCTTCGATCACAACGGCCATACGCTCCTGCGACTCGCTGATCGCCAGCTCCGTCGCATTCAGACCGCTGTACTTGGTCGGCACGCGATCGAGGTAAATATCCAGGCCGTCGGTCAGCTCGCCGATGGCTACGCTCACACCGCCCGCACCGAAGTCGTTCGACTTCTTGATCAGGCGCGTCACTTCCGGACGGCGGAACAACCGCTCCAGCTTGCGCTCTTCGGGGGCGTTGCCCTTCTGCACCTCACTGCCGCACATTTCGAGCGACTTGTCGGTATGCTCTTTCGACGAACCCGTCGCACCGCCGACACCGTCGCGGCCCGTGCGGCCGCCGAGCAGCAGGACCACATCGCCCGGCACGGGGGACTCCCGGCGCACGTTTTCGGCTTTCACGGCACCGACCACGGCACCGACCTCCAGGCGTTTGGCCACATAGTCGGGATGATACACCTCGCGGACGTGGGTCGTGGCCAGTCCGATCTGATTGCCGTAGCTCGAATAACCGGCAGCGGCCTTGAGGCTGATGACGCGCTGGGGCAATTTGCCGGGCAGCGTTTCGCTTACGGGTTGATAGATATTTCCCGCACCCGTCACACGCATCGCCTGATAGACGTAGCTGCGACCCGACAACGGATCGCGGATGGCACCGCCCAGGCAGGTCGAAGCTCCGCCGAAAGGTTCGATCTCGGTCGGGTGGTTATGGGTTTCGTTCTTGAATTGCAGGAGCCATTTCTCGGTCCGGTCATCGACGTCCACATCGACGAAAACGCTGCATGCGTTGTTCTCCTCGCTCACCTCCAGGTCGTCGAGCAGTCCCTTGCTGCGCAGGTAACGGGCACCGATCGTCGCCAGGTCCATCAGGCAGATGCTCTTGCCCTCGCGCCCCAGTTCGCGGCGGATTTTCAGGTAAAGCGCCAGCGTGCCTTCGATCTCGTCTTTCACGAACGACTCCTCGACCGTAATGTTCTCCAGCTCGGTCGTGAAGGTCGTATGACGGCAATGGTCGCTCCAGTACGTATCGAGAATCCGCAGCTCGGTTTCGAACGGATCGCGACCCTCTCTCCGGAAATATTCGACCACTTCGCGCAGGTCGTCGGCATTCATCGCCAGACCGTTCTTCTTGCAGTAGGCATCGAGTTCCGCATCTTCCATCTCCCGGAACCCGTCCAATACCGGCACCGGTTTCACGGGGGCGCTTTCCAAATCGTCCAGGACCCGCAAATCCTTCTCGCGCGACTCCACGGCATTGATATAATAGCGACGAATACGCTCCATCGTCTCCTTGGGAAGTTTCGAAGGGAAGATCAGCAGCTTCGAACTCTTGATCTTCACCTCGGCCGAAGGATCGATCAACCGCACGCAGTCCACGGCCGAAGCCGCTCGCTGGTCGAACTGTCCGGGCAGGCACTCCACAGCCAGAAAGCTGTTGCCGCCCAGATCGCACGAATCCGTCACGGCATCGGTAACCACCTCGCCGAAGACCCTGTAACGGCTCTTCTCCAGCAATTCGTCCGAAAAACCGAACAGGTCGTACACGTTCAGCAGCCGCAGGCCGTCGAGCGAAAGATTCAGGTTGGCATTCAGGTCGCGGAGCAGGCTCTCGGCCTCGACCCGGAATTCGGGGTATTTCTCAACGAAAATACGGTAACTCTTCATTATCTTATTTTTGACTTTATTTCACAAATCTGTCGGCCCACTTGGCGGCATACTCCTCGCCGGTCACACCGACGAAAGTCACGTGTCCCATCTTGCGCTTGGGCTTGGAAACGGTCTTGCCGTAAATATGGACATACACACCGGGGCGATTCTCCCGGGCAAGCGCCTCGGCCCGCTCCAGATCCTGTCCCAGGATGTTTTTCATCACGGTAGGGGCCTTCAGCTGCGGCTCTTCGAGGGGCATATCGAGCAGGTAACGGCACAGCTCCCGGAACTGATTGGTCGTCGAACCCTCGATGGTCCAGTGTCCGCTGTTGTGCGGGCGCGGCGCCATTTCGTTGAAATAGACCTCGTCTCCCTTCACGAAATATTCGATAGCCAGAATCCCCCGGTAACCGCAGTCGCGCATGAAACGCTTGCTCTGGGACACCATCCGCTCCCGCACCTGGTCCGGCATCTCCGCCGGCACGATGCACAGATCCAGAATACCGTCCTTGTGGATATTCCGCCCTACCGGGAAGCAGATCACGCGCTCTCCGTCCGACACCAGCACCACGCTGGCCTCGAAATCGAACGGGACGAACTCCTCCAGAATGCAGGGCACCGCGAGCAGTTCGCGGGCTTTCGCAAGGTCGGCCTCGCCGCGAAGCACCGCCTGACCGTGTCCGTCGTAGCCCAGCGTACGGGTCTTGAGCACGCACGGATAACCGATTCGCGCAATGGCCCGATGCAGCGACTCCTCGTCATCGACAGCCATGAAAGCGGGCGTCTTCAATCCATGATCGCAGGCATTGCTCTTCTCCCGCAGGCGATCCTGCGAGTCGAACAGAGGCCTGAACCCTTGTTTGATATTGTATTTTTGCTCGAGAGCCACCAGCAGATCGCCCGGCACGTTCTCGAACTCGTAGGTCACCACGTCGCTGCGGCGGCAAAGCTCTTCGAGCGCCGCCGGATCGTCGAACCGGCCCACGATCCGCTCGTCGCTGATCTTAAACGCCGGAGCATCCTCCGCCGGATCGAGGCAGATCGTCCGCGCACCCAGCAGATGCGCCTGCTCGATGATCATCAGCCCCAACTGGCCGCCACCGATAATTCCGATCGTCTTCACCGCACTCATCGGTCTAAAGTTCCGCTTTAAGTACATCCTCAGTCTGTTTCGCACGGAACATCTCCAGACGGGCTGCCAGCGCCTCGTCCTTCAACGCCAGGATCGACACGGCGATCAGGGCCGCATTCTTCGCCCCGTTGATCGCTACGGTCGCAACCGGCACGCCGCCGGGCATCTGCACGATCGAAAGCAAGGAATCCAGCCCGTTCAGGGCTCGAGATTTGACCGGCACACCGATCACCGGAAGTGCGGTCATACTGGCCACCATGCCGGGCAGGTGCGCAGCGCCTCCGGCTCCGGCGATGATTACCTCCAGTCCGCGCGACTTGGCCGTTTTGGCATACTCCACCAGCAGGTCGGGGGTGCGGTGGGCGCTCACCACCCGCTTCTCGAACTCCACACCGAATTGCGCGAGCGTCGCCGCAGCGTCGGACATAACGTCCCAGTCGCTGGTCGAACCCATGATTACTCCAACTTTCATAGTAAGAAACGTACTAAATCAACCAAAAAAGAGCCGCTACGACAGAATTCGTCATAGCGGCAAGATTATATTGCTGCGGGAAGCCGATTCGTGCCCTCCTGCATAGTTCCGTCGATAAAATCCGATGCAGGAACGACACTGCACGCTCCGACCGCACATCGAGCCGACAGCATCTGCTGTCGCTTTCGCCGGGTATGGTGCATCTGAATCCTTTCCATCGTTTCGGAAGCCGTAGCCGCCGACGGACCTGCGGCCCATCGTCTTTTACTTGCACAAAAGTACGAATAATTTCAACGACAACCTAACAATCCCGACAGTTTTATTTCGACATTGTATCGACAAAATCCGCTACCGGATTTTCGCCTCGCAATAAGCGCAACGGCAGGTGTCTCCCGCTTTGACGAAAAGCGGATCGACATCCTCCGTAGCCGAAATACACCGGGAGTTGGGACATTTCATACTCCGGTCTATGAACATCCCCTCGGCCAGGTCGGGGACTGCGGCGAGCTTCTCGCCTTCGGCCCACTTCAACAATGTATAGATCAAGGCCATACGCACGAATTTGCCGTTCTCGACCTGCCGGAAATAGGCTACCCGGGGATCGTTGTCCACCGCACGCGTGATTTCGTTCACGCGGGGCAGCGGATGCAGCACGATCATATCCGGCTTGGCCGTGCGGAGTTTCGACGGATCCAGCACGAAGCTGTCCTTCACGCGGTTGAACTCCTCCTCGTCGAGGAAACGCTCCTTCTGCACGCGGGTCATATAGAGAATGTCCAACTCGGGCATCACCTCCTCCATCGTCGATACCTCGCGGAATTCCACCCCTTCGGTCTGGGTTTCGATCTCATGAAGCATATACTCGGGCAGCCGCAGCTCGTCGGGGGCGATCAGCACCACCCGAATCCCTTCGTAGCGCGACATCGCCTTGATAAGCGAATGCACCGTGCGGCCGAATTTCAGGTCGCCGCAGAAGCCGATCGTCAGGTGATCCAGCCGCCCCTTCTCGCGCTTGATCGTCAGCAGGTCGGTAAGTGTCTGCGTCGGATGGCTGTGGCTGCCGTCCCCGGCATTGATGACCGGGATACCGGCATACTGCGAACCGACCAGCGGCGCCCCCTCCTTGAAATGGCGCATGGCGATGATGTCGGCGAAGCAACGAATCACCCGTACCGTATCGGCGACCGTTTCGCCCTTCGACACCGACGACGAAGCGGCGTCCGAAAAGCCGATGACGCTGCCGCCGAGCTCCAGCATGGCCGAAGTGAAACTCAGCCGCGTGCGGGTCGAAGGCTCGTAGAAGAGCGTCGCAAGTTTTTTGCCCTTGCAGACTTCGCTGTATTTGGCCCGGTTGGCGATGATGTCCTCCGCCAAGGCGATGATCTGCCCGATCTCGGCGACCGACAGATCCGTAGGGTCGATTAAATGGCGCATAGCGGTTTATTTATTGATCCAGCTTTCGTCCGAAGGATTGTCGCGGAAGGCGATCAGGCGCTGCCGATCCTCCGGCTTGATATACCCCTCCTCGGCCGCCACTTCGACCAGCGCGTCGAGATTCGAAAGGCTATGGTTGATTACGTCGGCTGCGGCAAGCCGATCCAGTCCTTTCTTCATGCCGTACGTAAAGATGCTCACTACGCCCAGCACCTCGGCACCGGCCGCACGCAACACCTCGACCACTTCGATGCACGATCCCGCCGTCGAAATCAAGTCTTCGATTACCACGACTTTCTGGCCCTTTTCGAGTTTGCCCTCGATCTGGTTTCCCCGACCGTGATCCTTCGAGCCGCTGCGGACATATCCCATCGGCAGGTCGAGGATCGTCGCGGCGATGGCCGCATGAGCGATGCCTGCCGTCGATGTTCCCATCAGCACCTCGCACGCGGGGAATTTCGCCTTCACCGTTTCCGCAATCGCGGCCTCGACCTTCTTCCGCACCTCGGGGGCGGTCAGAATCAACCGGTTGTCGCAATAAATCGGGCTTTTGATACCGCTCGCCCAGGTAAACGGCTGCTCGGGGCGCAGGAATACCGCACCGATCGAGAGCAGGCCTTTGGCAATTTCTCTTTCCATAACTATTTCTACATTCTTTAGATTGTCATTCCTTTTTCCGCAAAAACGGCTTTCCGCCTATCGCTCGTCGAGGGCCATACGGAGTACGGCCTCCACCTCGTCGGGCATAATACCGCCCTCGTGCACTTTCTTGTCCCCGACGTAAAATGTCGGTACGTAATAGTAGTCGTAACGGTCGGCCACTTCGGGTTCGGCCAGTTCGTCGATCATCCTGATTTCGATGCGGCTGTACGGTTCCTGCCGCTGCAGTTCCTCCAGATAACCCAGCGCCTTCTTGCAGAAGGGGCACCGGGGCTGATAGAAAAGTGTAACCGGTTTCATAACTTTCTTGATTTAGAGTAAAACTTATTTCTTGCCTGTCGCGGCAATCGGCCTCTTCGGTCGCCGCAATTCGGCGCGCATTCCGTTCGCACGATCCGGCAACACCCGTGCCGACCGAAGTTCCGCGAACTCCACGCTCCCAAACCCATTTTAGACAACTGCCGCACGACACGAATCCCGTCCGTATCGCTCGATCCGGGCCGCAAAGCAGCCCTTCCTTCCGTACCGCCCGAAATACTCCCTACCGTCGCACACTCTATTTCACGAACTCCTCCACGCACCGGCGATAGGCCGCCACGGGATCGGCTGCCGCCGTGATGGGACGCCCAACCACGATATAGTCCGAGCCGATTTCCCGCGCACGCGCCGGAGTCGTGACCCGCACCTGATCGGCCACCTCTCCGTCCGCAAAACGCACGCCGGGCGTAACGGTCAGGAACTCCTTTCCGCAGGCCGCCTTCACCATACCGGCCTCCAGCGGCGAGCAGACCACGCCGTCCAGTCCCGCTTCGCGGGTATTCTGCGCATACTTGACGATCGTATCGTTGATCGAAGCCGAAATGAGCAGCTCGCGCTGCATACGCTCCTCCGAAGTCGAAGTAAGCTGCGTCACGGCGATCAGTAACGGGCGCGTGCCGTCGGGACGGGTCAGCCCTTCGACCGCCGCACGCATCATCTCGATCGTGCCGGCCGCATGCACGTTGCACATGTCCACGTCGAGGCGCGAAAGCACGGCCATCGCCTTCTTGACCGTATTGGGAATGTCGTGCAGTTTCAGATCAAGGAAAATCCGGTGCCCCCGGCGCTTGATCTCACGCACGATTTCGGGCCCTTCGGCATAGAAAAGCTCCATGCCGATCTTCAGGAAAGGTTTGCGGGCCTCGTTCTTAAACAGATCGAGGAACCGGAAAGTCTCTTCGGCGCTGCTGAAATCGCAGGCGATGATTACGTCTCTGTTGGTCATATCTCTTATTTATAATTTTCACAAAATTACTTCACGATGCCGATAATATCGGACAGCCGTTCGATCCCCAGCCGCTCCATTTCACAGGGCAGTGCCTCGACGATCTCCTTGCAGGCATAAGGGTTCCGCAGGTTGGCGGCCCCCACCTGCACGGCCGTCGCCCCGGCCATCATCATTTCGATAACGTCGTGGGCCGTCTCCACGCCGCCGCACCCCATCACCGGAATCCGGCAGGCCCGGGCTACCTGATAAACCATCCGCACGGCCACAGGGAAGATCGCCGCACCGGAAAATCCGCCCATTACGTTGGCGATGATCGGCTTGCGGCATTTCACGTCGATCCGCATGCCCAGCATCGTATTGATCAGGCAGATGCCGTCGGCACCGGCCTCCTCGCACGCCCGGGCGATCGCCACGATGTCCGTCACGTTAGGACTGAGTTTGATATAGACCGGTTTGGTGGTCACGGCTTTCACGGCACGCGTCACCTCGGCCGCCGCTTCGGGCGACGTGCCGAAGCTCATGCCGCCGTGCCGCACGTTGGGACAGCTTACATTGACCTCGATCAAACCGACCTGTTCCTCCTTGTCGATCCGCTCGCAGCAATAGGCATACTCCTCGACCGAAAAGCCGCTGATATTGGCGATCACCGGCTTGCGGAAGAATGTCTTCAGCCGGGGCAGCTCTTCGCCGATCACCGCATCGATGCCAGGATTCTGCAACCCGACGGCATTTATCATCCCCGCCGTACACTCGGCGATGCGGGGCGTGGGGTTGCCGAAGCGGGGCTCCCGGGTCGTGCCCTTGAAGGAGAAGGTGCCCAGGCAGTTGATGTCGTACAGTTCGGCAAACTCATAGCCGTAGCCAAACGTGCCGCTGGCCGGGATGATGGGGTTTTCCAGCTCGATCCCGCAGAGCGTTACGGCTGTTGCGGCCATAGGATCTCCTCCTTTGTGAACACGGGCCCGTCCTTGCAGACGCGCTTGCTGCCGTGCGTCGTTTCGCAGGTGCAGCCCATGCACGCGCCGAAGCCGCAGCCCATGCGCGCCTCAAGGCTCAGCTGACCG
>OLYJ01000727.1_pt1 | contig 10590 bp, 12 predicted proteins | sample 1674121 | NCBI WGS metagenome assembly OLYJ01 (sample SAMEA103958146, study PRJEB25191) | human gut metagenome | reverse complement strand
CTTGTCGTCGTCGAAGCCGATGACGATCCGTCCGCCGCCGTTTTTCGAGCGTTTGATGCTGATTTCCTGCGAGAAGAACTTTTCGAGCTGTTCCACCAGCCGCGAATAGCTTTCGGGATACTCTTCGTCCTCCATGTTTTGTGCCGCTTCGGCGGGCTGCTCGGTGAGCGTGCGCACCAGCTCCTCGGCCTGACGGACCGAAAGGCTCTTCTTGAGGATCTTCTTCAGCGTGCGGAGCTGCAGCTCCTGCGGGGCGCCGGCGATGGCCTTGGCGTGTCCCATCGAAATCAGCCCCTCCTTGAGGGCCAGCTGCACCTCGTCGGGCAGTTTCAAGAGACGCATGTAGTTCGAGACGGTCGAACGTTTCTTGCCGACCTTTTCGGAGAGCGCGTCCTGCGTGAGGTTGCACTCCTCGATCAGACGCTGCATGCCCAGCGCGATTTCGATCGCGTTGAGGTCCTGCCGCTGGATATTCTCCACGAGGGCCATGGCGTGCAGGTTTTCGTCGTCCACCTCGCGGACATAGGCCGGAAGGCTCTTCAGGTCGGCGCGCTGCGCCGCCCGCCAGCGGCGTTCGCCGCTGATGATGATATATTTGCTGTCGCCCGATTTCTTGACCGTAATGGGCTGGATGATGCCCAGCTGGCGGATCGAGTCGGCCAGCTCGTCGAGGGCCTCTTCGTCGAACTGCGTACGCGGCTGCGTGGGGTTGGGAATGATTTCCGCAATGTCGATTTCGGTCATCTGGCTCATCGGCTTGAGCTTGGCGTCTACGGCGTCGGTGCCGAATATGGCGTCGAGTCCGCGCCCTAATCCCTTCGGTTGTTTCATAGCTGCGTTCTGTTATTTGCTTCGTTTACGGTTGCGTTTGAGGAACTCCCGCGCCAAGGTGAGGTAGTTCTCCGAACCCACGGCCCCGGCATCGTACAGCATGACGGGCTTTCCGTGCGAGGGGGCTTCTCCCAAACGGATATTGCGCTGAATTATTGTGTCGTAGGCCAGCTGACCGAAATGTTCGCGCACCTCGTTCACGACTTGGTTGTTGAGCCTGTTGCGCATATACATCGTCAGCAGGAAGCCCTCGATGTCCAGTGCGGGGTTCAGGCCGCTTTTGACCTTGCGGATGGTGTTGAGCAGTTTCGAAAGCCCTTCGAGGGCGAGGTACTCGCACTGCACGGGAATAAGCACCGTGTCGGCGGCCGTGAGGATATTGACGGTCGTATAGCCCAGCGAGGGGGAGCAGTCGATGAAGATGTAGTCGAAGCGGTCGCGGACGGAGTCTACGATGCGTTTCATCACGTGGTGCGCATCCTCCATTTTCGGCAGCTCGGTGTCGGCGGCCACCAGATCGATCGACGAGGGCAGCACCCATAGATTCTTCACGTCGGGGCTTTGGAGAAGCACCTCTTCGGGCTTTTTGAGTCCTGCGATACATTCGTAGACGCCCTCCAGATTGATGTCGAAGCCCAAGCCGGAGGTGGCGTTGGCCTGCGGATCGGCGTCGAGCAGCAGCACCTTCTTGCCCAGCAGGGCCAGCGAGGCCGCCAAGTTGATGGCCGTCGTGGTCTTGCCCACGCCGCCTTTTTGGTTTGCAATTGCAATTACTTTTGTATTTTGCATTTTCCCTCCTTTTTCTGAAGGTATAAAAAATAAGCTGAACAAACTTTATTCAACTTAACTGTTAGATATTATTTAAATAACTATATTATTGTTTCAATTTTAATTAAGAAAATTAAAGATCATTGTCGAATATTATTAACGAATATAAATTTTATATGAAGAAAATCTCTTCAAGGGGGTTACTATTATGTATATTTTTTAATAATATTTATTAGTTCGTTTATATTTTTACTTGAATTACTACCAATCCAATCTCCGAATGCACTTAATGTAATTTTTTCATTTAAATCGTAATTCCATATATGAATACTATGTTGTCCTATATCTGCTCCGCCCGAATAATTATATTGAAAATTTTCGGATTTAATATCCTTTGAGAATTCTTTTATTTCTTTTAAGTCTTCTTCACTAATTTTTCCAACATATTTTGTTTTATTATTTAAAATAGCTATATTTAATTTTTTTAAGTCTTCATAAGATTTTTCATATTTATCTTTTTTGTCATTCATCGAGAATTTATATATACTCCCATCGTCGCAAATGACAGTTCCCTCATATGAGAATCCCCCAGCCCAATTTATATATGAATCTTCAACGATTATTTTTTTATTGTTTAAATGTGTTAATAAAACAAATAATATAATAATTGATATTGTAAATAAAGCAATTATTAATATCTTAATATATTTCTTCTTCATTGTATATACCTCTTTATTTAAAATAATATCATACATATAATTAAATGTCAATTTTTTAATAAGGGCTACATAAAATTCTATATTGTATCTTATAATTTTTTTCAAACTCTCGAAATCCGCTCAAATTCTTATTTTAGCCGTTTTTCAAGACATGTAACTATATTGCTTTTTTCGAAAAATGCCTTAAAATCGATTCTCGTGCGTCGTCTTTTTAGACTTTTTCGAGCATTTTTAATAAATGCCTAAAAATCAGCATTTCAAAAATATTATTCTTTTATATTAGATTGCGATATTTTTCTAAGCCAAGATAATTTTATAATTTTCAGATTTTCCTATCATTATTTTGTGCTTTTAAACTATAAAAAGCGAGTAACTAGCAATACTAATTATTCGCTCAATTATATTAATTTTTATGTTCTTCTAAATACTTAGTAATTTTTTCAATATAAGGTTGATCTTTTGGTGCATTTCTTTTTTTCTTAAATTCAAGTATTCTTTTTAATTCTTCAACCTGATATCCCTCAATTTCTTCACAAGTAAATTCGTCTTTAGGGTTAGGTATAATCTCAATAATATCTGAAATATGATAAAATCCGCATTCATTTTTATCTTTTTCATCTAAATTATATTCTTCTTTTAATCTGGCAAATAATTCTTCTGATACACATAAATCTAAATCTGCAGTTTTATCTTTTATTCCAAACATAACTAAGCTACCACCACCTAAAATATAATATTCATCTCTAGGCATATTTAAACTTTCCACAAGGTTTAATAATTCTTCTTTGTTCATATTCTTTTCAACTCCTTTTACATATTTTTCCAAAATCTTAACATATTTATGTCGATTCGTCAATCATTTAAAAATACTTTTTATTTTATTATAAATTGCAATAATAAGTGTTGCACTTTTTTCAATAAAATTATAACATTATTTATGATACATTTTTTGCCATTTCTAAACTCGATTTATATCCAAACATAGGTCTTAACAAGTTATTTATCCAATTCTCTATTTGTTGAATAAACTCTTCTGGAATATTTGTTATAACTGTTCCTTTGGGTAATTCTATATTTATATTTTTAAATTCAAAACCATCATATTTTTTAGATAATTTTTTAACTTCCAAAATGTTTTCCATTTTAACTATTCCTCCTCATAAATATAGTTAAATAAGCCCATTACTTCTTCTTTGCTAATGTTAGATATTTTTGCTATGTCAACTATTTGTTCAATCTGCTTTTCTATTATACTAATTTGTTTTTCCCTTATTAATGCTTTGTTTCTTGGTGTCATAAATGTTCCCTTTCCATGAACTGTTTTAATATATGCTTCTTGCTCTAGTTCATCATAGGCTTTTTTACTGTTAAAATACTAATTCTTAAATCTTTTGCTAAATTTCTAATAGATGGCAACATATCATTTTCTTTTAAGTCATTATTGCTTATTGAATTAATTATTTCATTTTTAATTTGTTGATAAATAGGTACATCACTATTATTACTTATAATAAAGTTCAAATTATCACCTCTTGCTCAATGTTATATATAACACCATATAACTATCTTTGCTTTTTTTCAATACATTTATACATTTTTCTATAAAAAATACCCATTCATGAACTCAACTTTTTTGGTGTAGCTCAATAAATGGGTAATTTTTTAATTATAACTTGTAATTTATCTTTCTACTTGTTTTTCTATTTGTTGTATAATTACATCACCATCACGCAATGTTTTATATTTAATATTATGCTTATCACAATATTCAACACAACCATTTATTAATTCGGTTTCTTTATGATTTGATTTATAATGTGGAAGAAATATGTAATCAAAATATCCTAACCCGTTCCACATAGTATCAATACCATATGGATTGATATTAGGGTCATCGCACATTTCTAATCCATGCATATCTTTTGCAAGTACACATATACCTGCACTATATCCTGCATACAAATAATTCGGATTATTTTCTATTGTCTTTAAATATTCATCAAAACCACTTAAATACATGGCTTGTCTTAAAGCAAATGTATTTCCTCCAATAACATAGAAAGCATTAAATTCTTTTAATCTATTCAACAATTTTTCTTTATCGTTAAAGTAATCTTTTAATGAAATTATTGTAACATCAAATCCCAAATCTGTTAGTTCTTTTTCATCTGCTTGTATTCCATTTGATTTTCTTTGACTATCTGGATATATATCCCTTGAATTAGGTATTAGACATATTCTATTTCCATGCTCATTTATCCACTTTTTCAATTCATCTATTCTATTTCCAATTTTATACGATGACAAATACAATTTCATATTATTCCTCCCTATAACTTACTATTTTTTAACTAATTACTAAATTGTAATTTCTCGCTATCATTAACATGACTCTTTCTCAACTTTATTCAAATAGAAATTATATATTTTATTGTTTGCTATATTCATAAGTTTAGCTAATATTATGCTTAATCCAATTACTAGAATAGCATATAAATAATCAACTCTACAATAAAAGCGAGGATTTCTCAATAAATACATAACTAATCCATGATATAAATAAATTTCAAAAGATATATTTCCCAAAAAAGTAAATACCTTATCATTCAATCTCATTTTTTCTAATATAGTAAACAATACAAAAAGTAATGCTATACAAATAATATTCATATTTATAACAGGAATAGGCTCTCTCATTATATCGTCTGCTAGATCTGTATCGTTTATTATATCCATAATGGCATATCCACTTGTGAAGAATTGAATCCCTATTATTGCAAATAATATAATTGAAAGCATAATTGCATATCTAATTATCTTATTTTTGTCTTTTAATGTTATTGCATATTTTTCTTTATAACTTGCCCAATATATACCTATAAAAAATGCAAAACAAGAATTAACCCACCAATTATTAAAGCCTAAAATATTATTAACAACTATGCAATATAAAATAGTTCCACCAAATACTGCAATATTTATCATTTTTTTCTTTTTTAGAAACTTGGCTGATAAATAAAAAACTACATATAAACTAATAATTGCTAACATATACCACGAAAATCTTACAACTGGCTCTCCTTCAACTAAAGAATTAAAAATTTTTCTAGGTGTTAATTGTCCAGTTAATAGATATACTAAAATAGTAAATATAATTGCTATTATATATGGTATAACTATTTTCATTATTCTTTTATTCAAAAAGTCTTTTAGATAATTTTCTTTTTTTAGATAGCTTGTCATTAGTCCATGTCCCGAATAAAAGAAAAATGCTGAAACTGCAATAACTCCTACTATTGTAAATACTTTAAGTAGAATTGTGTCTTTTATATAAATAGACAAGTGGTGTATTATTATCAATAATGCCAATAGTCCCTTTATTTTATTACTATTGTATTTATCCAATACATCATTATTTGCATTAAAAATAGATTTTCTTTTTATTATTAGGCATATAATTCCTATTAAAAATATTATATCTACTATGTTAATATTAAATATTGCTACATCATTGGGTAATGGATAAATACTGTCTGATTTTATTGTTGGTAACATATACTTTGTTCTCCTATTACTACTAATAAATACATATTAAAGTAAGCGATAACTTACTAATTCTTGTTACGATTATATAATAAAAGGTAGATAATTTCAACTGGTTATCTACCCAACTTATTGTAATTTGTATTTATACTAATTTTGATAATTCTTCCTTTACTTTTTCTAAATCACTCGAAGTTAGTATCGGAATTAAATTGTTTATTTCTTCTATACTTTTATCCCACCATTTTAATTTTTCCATTACCTCAATTAGTTCATCATCAAATCTCTTTTTAATTACATTACAAGGATTTCCAACTGCAATATGATATGGTGGAATATCTTTTGCTACAACAGAATTAGCACCAATTATTGCACCATTTCCAATATGAACTCCTGGCATTATTGTTGCATTCTGTCCTATCCATACATCATTTCCAATAACCGTATCTCCTTTAATAGGTAAGTCATTTTGTGTAGGTGGAACTTGCTCCCAACCTTCCAATGTATAAAAAGGAAATGTTGTTACTGCATTCATTTGATGATTAGCACCATTCATTACAAATTCAACTCCTGAAGCTATTTGACAAAACTTTCCTATAATCAATTTATCATTATTAAATTCGTAGTGATGTGTTACATGACTTTCAAACTCTGTATCTGCAATATAAGTAAAATCTCCAACTATAATATTTTTATTTTTTATAGTAGGTTTTACATATATTTCTTTATTATATCCAACTATTGGGTGTATTTTATTTGGATTTGGTATTTTTCCATCTTTCATTTTTTTAATCTCCCCTACAACTTACTAAATTGTAATTTATAGTTATCAACTATACTTTTTTTTTCAATTTTCTTATATACTCTATCTTCAACATATATCATCATTTGATTATATCTTACTACATAGAAAAAAACTGCTAATATTCCAGATATAGTTCCTATTAAATAACGTTCTGCGTTTTGTAATTTTAATGCAACGATAACTACTAGCCAAGCAATTATACATAGAACAATATCGAATATATGCTCTTTTAACCATTTCTTTTTATGAAACTCTATTTTTCCCTTTAGAGTAAATGTACTATTCTCTAATGTAACAATTAAATTTTCTTCTGCTTTTTCTTTATAATCTAAATCATTTATCTTTTCTCCTGAAATTAGTTCATTTATACTAATACTAAATTCTTTACTTAACAATTGCATCATTTCAATATCTGGTAGATAATGCCCATTTTCCCCTCTTGAAATTGTTTTATTAGTTACACCTAATTTTTCTCCTAGTTCTTCTTGTGTTATATTTTTTTCATTTCTACATTGTGCAATAAATTTTCCTATTTTTACTTGATCCATAATAATTACCTCCTACAATAAGGATAGTATATTTTATAAATTTTGTCTTTACCATAGATGTAGAATACAATATAGGATGTTTGTTAATCATCTTAATTTTATAACTGCAATCTCTGGTCTATTAAATAGCCTTATACTGATTGGATAATTTCCAAGTCCACTTGATACATATAAATAAGAATTATTTATACTATATAATCCTTTAATATAATTTGTTTCTACATTTAATCCTTTTTGTACTATTTCTGGAAACCATATTCCTCTATTTATTATTGCACCTAAAAATGGAAGTCTAACTTGTCCTCCATGTGTATCTCCACATAATGATAAATCAATTCCAAATTGTTCAAATTCTTCAAAGTTTGAAATGTGTGCTAATAAAATGTTGTACTCTTCTTTATTAATTTCAAAAGCATTTTTCAAATCAAAAGTTGCTGAATAGTACTGATTTGTTATACCATATAAATTTATTTTTGTATTTTTTATGGCTATTGTTTCTTTTTTATAATCTAGAACATTTACTTCGTTATCTTTTAAATTTTGTATGAATTTTTCATCACAATCATGTTCTCCATTTACAAAATATACTTTATATGATTTTGCTAGTTCTTTGAGTAGCTTTAAAGCTATTTGTTTGCCTTTTTCATCTTTTGCTGTATACATATCTCCTGTTACACAAATAATATCAGGTTTTTCTTTTTCTATTTTTTTAATAAGTTCTTTGTTATTTCTTCCAAATGAACTTCCATGCAAATCTGATATTTGAATTATGGTTATTTCATCTACTATTTTTTCACTTTCTATTATTTCATAATTAGTTTTAATTGTAAATGTATTAAAATACCATATTATCAAACCTGCACATATTATTATTATTAAAATAATAAATTTTTTCTTTTTCATTTTTACCTCATTTACTTAATTCTATATAAAACTCAATAAATTCATTGTCATTTTTAGCATAAATTTTTCCATTATGTAGTTCAATAATTTGCTTTGTAATTGCAAGTCCTAATCCTGCTCCCCCTGTGCTAGATGTTCTTGATTCATCTGCTCTATAGAATTTATCAAATATTTTTTCCAATTTGTATTCTGGAATTTTATCTCCTTTATTTTTAAATACAATTTCTATTTTATCTTTATATTCTTTTGCCTCTTTATCATCTTCTAAATCATCACTTATCTCAACGTCATCCATACCTACTGTAGCTACTACATCAATATCGTTTAAATCATATGTTTTACCTTCTTTAGTATGGAAATATCCTTCTTCATCTAATGAAGAACCTTCAACCAATTGAGTGACATCGCAATCCCAAGTTGCTCCCGCAAAAACTACTTTGTTCTTATTATTTATATAAGCATCTTGATAAATGTTTGCATCATATTCACGTTTCATTATTTGAATTAAATCTGGTTCAATAGTTAACGAAACATCTTGATCAATGTTGTGATCTAACGTAGATTGTATTAATACTTCATTATTACCTACCATTGCGGTAAACTGATAGTGAATTCCCTTAAATATTTTGTTAACAATATGGGCTTTTACCATTCCTTCACCATTAGGATGAATAATAATGTCTTCCGGTCTTACAACAACATCAACCTTTTCATTTTTAGGAAAATCATCGATACAATCCCAAGTAGCACCTAAGAAACGCACTTTTTTTGTATCAATCATTGTTCCTACATAAATGTTTGATTCACCAATGAAGTCCGCAACAAACGCATTTTTAGGCTCATTATAAATATCCATAGGTGTGCCAATTTGTTGAATTTGACCATCTTTCATAACAACGATAGTATCAGACATTGTTAAAGCTTCTTCTTGGTCATGAGTAACATAGATAAAAGTAATACCTAATTTACGGTGCATCTCTTTTAATTCTAGTTGCATTTCTTTACGCATTTTTAAATCTAATGCACCAAGAGGTTCATCTAATAATAGAATTTTTGGTTCATTTACAATTGCTCTAGCAATTGCAACTCTTTGTTGTTGACCACCTGATAGAGTTGAAACATTTCTTGTTTCAAAAGATTCTAGATCAACGATTTTTAAAGCTTTTTTTACTTTTTCATTTATTTCATCTCTACGGTATTTTCGATATTTTGTTACTTTATTACCAGCTTTATCAGTAACCTCATAAGGAACCTTTTTTAATTTTAAACCAAATGCAATGTTATCATATACATCTAAATGAGAGAATAATGCATAACGTTGGAAAACGGTATTAAGTGGTCTCTTATGAGGAGGAAGTTGAGCAATGTCTTCCCCATTTAATAATATTTGGCCACTTGTTGGCATTTCAAATCCTGCTATCATTCTAAGGGTTGTTGTTTTACCACATCCTGAAGGTCCCAGGAAAGTGATAAATTCACCTTTTTTAACATATAGATTGAAATTTTCTACTGCGTAACTGTCATCATACTTTTTGTTAACATTAATTAACTCCAAAATAATATCTTGTTTGTTCATACTTTTAACTCCTCTTTAAAAATTTGGTGGGCTACTTACCCAAATGATGCGACATTGTTTATCTTTATTATTCTTCAAATAATGGTTTTTATTAGAATCATAATAAAAAGTTTCTCCCTTTTTTACCTTAAATACTTTATTGTCAATACATAGAAGAATTTCTCCTTCTAAAACATATCCAAACTCTTGACCTTCATGAGGTATATCTAAATCGGTTTGTGAATTAGGATAAATGGTTATTAAGATTGGTTCCATTTCATTTTTTTGAGCATTAGGAACTAACCACTTAATTTGATATCCAGCTGATTCTTTTTCAAAATAATCAGAGGTAGTAAAAACAACCTGTTCTAATTTTTCATCTTTAAAGAAATCACCTAAATTGGTTCCTAAAGCATTGACGATATCTTCAAGTGTAGAAATTGATGGTTCAACTAAATCATTTTCAAGCTGAGAAATATAACCTTTTGTTAATTCAGTTCTATTCGCTAGCTCTTCTTGAGTTAAATTGCAAAGGTTTCTTAATTTCTTAATTTTTTTGCCAATTTGCACCTACATTCCCCCTTTTATTTGGTTTATAGATTTTAAACAAATTGTTTAGTAATTCTAAACACTATTATATTATAGTGATTATTCAAAAAAATGCAAATTATATGTTTTATTATTTTTGCAAGAAAAAAGAACCAATCAACTTGGTTCTCTTAAAAGCATTATTTAGTAAATGTCTCTATCTCTTTTGCTAATGTAACAAATATATTTGACATTAAATAGCCGTCCGCAATAGCATGGTTTAACCCACATGTAACAGGCATCATAATTCTATTATTTTCTAAGTAATATTTTCCCCAGTTAACAATAGGTGGAAAGTATAAATAGCCATCAGGACACTCTACGCTAAAA
>OLYJ01000726.1_pt1 | contig 10614 bp, 10 predicted proteins | sample 1674121 | NCBI WGS metagenome assembly OLYJ01 (sample SAMEA103958146, study PRJEB25191) | human gut metagenome | reverse complement strand
GAATTGAGCCAAAAATCCAGGCTGGGGCTTCTTGCCAAATTGTGCGGTGTTGCCCAAGAGCAGAGGCCGTTTTTATTCTCTCATCGGACCTATGGCCTTGACGCGCGGTGCCTTTTGCAGTATAATTATTATATATCATTTAATATGAATCAAAAGGGGAAATATAATTGAATCTGAAAAGCGAAAATGACATCCTGGAGGAAACCCTGGCAATTGCGGCGGAGGGGTATGAAAAGGCGTATCGGTTTTTGATGGAGGCTTATGAAAAGACGCCCGAGGCGTATGGGCCGCAGACGCTGTATTTTCTGGCCTGCCTGGCAGGCGGGGCGGAGCGGACGGAGGAGGCGCTGGGGTGGCTGAGAAAGGCCATCGCGGACAATGGCTGGTGGTATCGCCCGGAGGTGCTGGAGGATGAGGATCTGGAGGGGCTGAAAGGCAACGCCGTGTTTGCCTCGCTGAAAGCCGCTTCGGATGCGCGCTACGCGGACGCCCTGTCCGGGGCAAAGCCGCTGCTTTCCTGGGAGGGGAAAACGGCGGAGAATCTGCTCCTGGCCGTCCATGGCAACACGCAGAATGGCCGGACGGCGCGAAACGATTGGGAGCCGATGCTTGCGGGAAACAGCCGGTGGCAGATAGAGACCATTCAAAGCGCCGAGCCGGATGGCTTTGGGACCTATCGGTGGAGCTATGATATGGCGTCCTTCCCGCCGGTGGCAGAGGCAATGGAGAAAATGCAGCGCGAGGGCTATCGGAAAATCGTATGCGGCGGCTTTTCAGCTGGATGTGATATGCTCTTGCGCGCGGTGGCCTTTGCACCGGCCCGGTGCGATATGCTGCTTCTGCAAAGCCCGTGGCTCCCGATCCTGCGGGACCATGGGGAGGCCCTGATTCATGCGCTCCGGCAAAAGAAGATTGCCCTTCGGATTTTCTGCGGTGGGGAGGATGAGGACTGCCTGCCCATGGCGCAGCAGCTGTATGCGGCGGCCCAGGGGGAGGGCCTGGATGTGCAGCTTTCGATTCAGGAGGGCTGCCGTCACCAGTTTCCCCCGGAGCCGGATGCATATAGGGAGCTGTTCTCAACAGAGGGATGACAATGGGGAAGCCGGGGCGGCCTATCCAAATGGGTATTCTGAAAACGGCTTCGTCACCAGCATGATGGGCTTGTAAGCCCCGATATATTCCCTGGCGGTTTCCTCGGAAAAAGCATTTTCCTTGTGCTGGGGGTCGCTTGCCACGAATCGAGTCCAGTACAGATCCAGCGGCTCCTGCCAGATACGCTCAATGGACGTGATCTCGGCGCCGGTCATTCTGAAAAATTCGTACTCGGTTCCCATTTTGTTCCGGTACATCAGAAGCGGGCCTGGCTGGAGGCGGCGCTGGAGGAGGGCATTCCCATCCGGGAGCCGGACGACCTGGAGAGCTACTCCGGCCAGTTCAAGCTGAGGCTTCCCAGAAGTCTGCACAAGTCCCTGACCGAACATGCCAGACGGGAGGGCATCAGCATGAACCAATACTGCGTGTATCTGCTGTCAAAAAACGATGCGGCCGCAGCGCGGTGAGCCCTGCCGGCGGCAGTAAAACGGCGGAAAATCTCATAAACAAAAGCCTCTGCTGTATTCTTGTGGATGCAGCAGAGGCTTTGTGCTGTGAAATTGGGGCGTGGCCGCGGGGGATCAGATATCTCCGCCCTGGCAGGAAATTTTGTCGATGGACGAGAATTCCGTGTAGGTCTGGCCGCACCAGGGGCAGGTGAAGGGGTTTTCACCGTGGTAGCAGCTTATTTTGCCGCAGTTCGGATCGTAAAGGAAGCCCTTGTCCCCGCAGTAGGGGCAGCCGGGATAGTCGGCCGTGGCGGGGAGGCCGGAGTCGATGCGGTTGCTTTGATAGCCCTCTCCCGCGGCGCGCCGCTCGTCAATCGGGAAGGCCCAGGTCCGATACCATTCCCCATTGTCCATCATCTGAAGACGAATACCAAAAGGCTTGTTCACCTTGGGGCATTTCTGTAAAATCACTGTTGCTTTCATATTCCATCTCCTGTTCCTCCGAAACCGGCTCCGCAGACAGCTCCGGCTCCTGGGTGGCTTCGGCGGGTTCTTGGGTGCATTCTTTGGGTTCTTCCTCCTGGGGCGCTTCCTCGCTGAGCGGCTCCCCGCCGGGGGATACCTCCGGGGGACGATCCGTGAAATAGGCGATCAGAGCGGTGGTGTCGTCTCCGCAGCCTAAGCGGCTGGTCTCGTCGAGCCAGCTTTCCAGATTGGCCCGCACCACCTCCGGGCCGTACTGCTTCAGCATTTCAAAGTATTCCGCGCAGGTTTTGTGAAATTCCTCGTCGGAAACGAAGCTGTTGGCAAAGCCGTCGGTGGACAGCTGGAAAAGGTAGGGCATTCCCTGATCCCTCTCCCGGCGGTACAGGGCGCTGACGGCCTTCTTCCAGGCATTCTGGCTGCACAGGGAATCGGATTCCACCCCCAGCAGCTTGTCCGCCTCCACCAGGTTCTGGACGCCCCGGTCGTCCACATAGACGATGTCTCCGTCTCCCAGCTGGAAGACAAAGAAGAAGTCCGGCGCGATGACCATTCCAAGCAGCGTGGTGCCGTACATCCGATACAGGGCGGACAGGTTTTCCCTCCCGTCGTCGTAGGTGGGGACCTCGCGGTGCAGCATGTCGACGTGGGTCCTATAAACGCGGTCCTTCCATTTCCGCTCCAGCGCCTGGGCCAGCCGCAGGTTGCCCTCCTGGTTCAGGAAGCGGATCAGCTCGTCCCGCTTTCCGCAGTTCTGGAGGTACAGATCCGAAAGCGTCTGGCAGAACACGTTCACCGCGATATCCGACCCGTCCTTGCTGTGCGGGCTGGACTTGCTGCCGTGGCCGTCCGCTACGGAGAGCAGCAGTGTCCCGTCCTGCAATTTCTCGGATTTACAGCTGTCCTGGCACTCCTTGCCGGATTGGATATGACTGTAACCCTTGACGCATGCTTCGAGTACAGATGGATTCATAGGGGACCTCCCTTGGATTTGTTACCACACATCCTCGGCGCTCTCCGGCTCGGCGGCGGTGTCCAGCTGCGTTTCCTCAATAGCGGGGGGCGGCACCAGCTGGTAGTTCTGGCCGTCGGGGAGCTCGTCGGCGGCGACGCTGGCGGGCTGGGAAACAGCGGCAGCGGCGGTGGAGGCCCACTTGATCAGATGAACCAGGGTCTCCCGGTTCTCGGCGGTGAGCACGGTCTCCGGGTTGCCGGTGAAGGCCTCCAGCACGCTCTTGTCGGCGTTGCGGCCGATGGCGATGGCGATCTTGACCGCCTTCTTGCCCCAGGGCAGCTTTTGCAGCCGCTCCAGCGGACGCTTCCAGTCGTCCGTGGGCATGCCGTCGGACATCAGCACCACCACGGGGGGCAGCGCACGGGCGGGCATGGGGGGCATCTCCAGCTGATCGGCCACCATCTCCAGGGCCTTGCCCAGGTCGGTAATGCCGTCGACACCCAGATCCTCCCACTCGAAATTCTCAATGGGCACGGGCTCCGGGGTCACCCAGGACGCGCCGCTGGAGAATTTCAGGGTGCGGATGAACAGCTGGGCGTTGGGGTTGCCCGCGGCCTCGTCCCGCATGGGCTGGATGCATTCCTGAATGGCGTGGTTGACCGTGTCGATCTTGTCGCCGGACATAGAGCCGGAGCAGTCCACCACCCAGAAAAAGTGCAGAGGCCGGTTGGCCAGCGCTCCGCCGGGTCGTTTCAATTCCATGTTACATTCCTCCATTATTCAAATTCTCCGGTTTTGACGCCGAAGTCGATTTTCGCGCCTTTGGCGATGCCCGCGGTCTTGCCCGGGGCCACCACCAGATGGGAGCCGTCTGTTTTGATATAGGTCCAGTTGTCCTTGCTCTCGTTGCGCAGGCCCAGCAGGGCGGGATTCTTGGGGTTGCGCACGACCCGGCCCGCGGCGTCCTCCGTGTCATATCTGCCGTCGATCTGATAGGTGGGCAGGATGGCGTCCGGCTGGAGCAGCACCCGCCGCTTTCCGATGACCAGCGTCGTGGGCATGGCGACGGTACCGTTGCAGTGCCAGCACCGGGAGGCGCTGGGGTGGGCGTTGTCGAAGAATATCTCCGCGCCGCACTTGGGGCAGCGGACGATGCCGCTGAGCATATTGCCCAGCACCGCCAGCCAGCGGTTTTCCGTCACCCGCTTGTTGGGATTCATCAGGCCCACGGTGAAGGACTCGGTGAACAGGTCCTTCAGCTCCTGGGGATACATGGGCCAGTAGATCAGGGCGTTGTCCTGGATTCCGGGCACGGGGCGGTTGCTGTCGTCATTGGGGTCAAAGATAAACAAGGGGTCCGTGCCGTAGAGCTTGTTTTGGGCGGGGATATCGTAGCACTTGATTTGGGCCTCCCGCTTCCCGTCCAGGGGATGGGCCACCATGAAGATGTAAAACAGCAGCACGGCCAGGGAAAACTGATCTGTGTACCGGGAGGGCTTGGCCTCTCCCCGGACGATCTCCGGGGCCATGAAGCGGGGCGTGCCCATCACCAGTCCGGGCATATCCCTGGGGGCCACGTTGTCGTTGTCGCAGATCAGCACGTCGCCGGTCTCGGGGTCGAAGAACAGGTTGCCGAAGCTGATGTCCCGGTAGCAGTTGCCCTGGGAGTGGAGCTTTTCATAGGCCCGCACCAGATTGAAGGCCGTCCGGCACAGGACCTCAAAGGTGGGGTCGATGCGGCATTTCAGCAGGTCCTGCAGGCCCTTGTAGTTCTTTGGCCGCAGGCCCATGATGTAGCCGAAGCGCTCCCCCTGGGGATCCAGGGCCAGGTCCTCCGGCCACAGAAAAGCCTTGTCCGGCGTTCCCAGCTCCACCAGCCGGGTCAGAATCTCCAGCTGCTGGGGCAGGGCGCTGCCCGAAAAGTACCATTTCAGCGCCTTGTGCTGCCCGCCGGCCTCCACGTCGTATACCTCGCCCTGCCCACCGGCGCCCAGCAGGGAAACCACCCGGTAGGAGATCTGCGCCTGGGTGGTAATGACCGTCCCGGGGCGTAATTGTCCGTCCATTCTTATCTCTCCTTTGCGATATTTATTTTGCGGTGTTTACTCCGCCTCGTGATACTGAGTGCTGTCCAAATTCCCGTCGGGATCATAGATGTATTCCTGCCAGCCGGTTAAGGTTCCGTCGGCATCGTAGTCAATCACTTTTGCTGTTTGACCGTCGGAATTGTAGACACAATCCCTCCAGCCGGTGAGATTTCCCGCAGCATCGTACTGACTTATCTTTGCCGTTTGACCATCAGAATTGTAGGCAAATTCACTCCGCCTGGCGAGCTTCCCCTCGGCGTCATAGACGGTCAATGTCTCTTGCTGACCGTCGGAATTGTAGGTCCATTCCATCCGATTCCCTCTGTCGTCATAGGTCATACTGGTGAGATTTCCCTCGGCGTCATAGGTCTTACTGGAGGTCTCCACACCGTCCCGGTCGAAATGTGTCAGGGTCTTCTCCTGTGGTACGCCGTTCTGGATCTTTTCGTAAGATGTTCGATTATAGCCAAGATAGCTGCCGTCCTCGTCGTATTCCCACACATAGTAAAGAGTCATGTCGCCATCGGTGTTATAGACTGTTTGCTCCAGGATGTTCCCCAGCACGTCGTGGATCGAGACATCGTAAGAGAACAAAGAATCATCCTTGTACACGCCATATTGCTTGATAGGCTCGCCGCAAAGGCCCCATACATATACCAGGTCGCCGTAATCAATTGCCTTGCCAATGGGGATATTCCTGACTGCGTACAGCGGCGTGACCTCGTCGATGGAGGATTCGTCCGTGACCGCCCCGGAAATGTCGTAGGTTGTCTGAGTGATCTGGAGGCCGTTGGGATCGTACCGCGTTACGGTTTTGGAGCCGTCGCCGAGGAAGCATTCGAAGGTCTCCCCGCCGCCCGCGTCAAAGGTGGAAATGCCCTGGAAGAAGCGGCCGTCGGACAGCTCGATCCTGTGCTGGGCGGTGCTCTCATTGCTGTGAAAATCATAGGTATCCACCCGCAGGGCGGTTCCCTGGCTGTCGTAGAGCTCCTGCATCATCAGCCTTCCGCTGGAATCGTAGAGCATGGTAAAGAGGTTCTCGATCCTGTCCTCCGTGTTGATATAGACGCGGCAGATTTCCTTCCCGCTGCCGTCAAAATAGAATTCCATCCGGCTGCCGTCCGGGTAGATATAGACGTCCTCCGTTCCCTCCTGGATCTGCTTCGCCACGGCCTCATTCAGCTGGAAGGGCGTCAGGTCGAAGCGGGTCGAGGCAGGGGAGACCGCCGGGGTGGACGGAGTGGTGGAGACCGTCGAGACAGACGGGGTAGTCGGAACGGCCGGGACAGTGGATTTTCTTCCCATACCTTTGCCAAAGACGAAGGCCGCGCCCGCCAGGACCGCGACGGCCACGAGCAGCCAGGGGGAGCGGCCGCCCCGCTTTTCCGTTGACTTTTCCGGCGGCCGGGACTCCGGCTGGGGCTTCGGCGGCACGGGCTTCGGCTCCGGCTGGGGCTTTGGGGGTGTGGGTTCCGGCGGTGCGGGGTTGGGCCGGGGCGATGACGTCTCCGGCGGCTCTGTTCCCAGAGCGACCCGCCAGTACGCGCCGCTGATGTCCAGCGCTACCTCCCGGCGCAGCCCATAGCCATCCACCATTTCCCGGATCAGCCGGTGGTAGCCCAGCTGCTGATCGGTCCCGGAAGCGCCCCGCAGCTTCTGGATCGTGATATGCCCGTCGCACTGGCAGAAGATCGCCAGCTGCCGCTGCTGGGCGGCCATCTTCCCCCTGGAATAATCCGCGAACAGGGACAGCAGACGCTGCTCGTCCCGCAAAGCGCGTTCATCCTGCCGGGCGATCATGCGCAGTATTTCTTCAACAGTAGGGTCATTCCTCCCCATGTTTTCCTCTCCTCAATGATAAACGTTTTTCCGACACGGGCTGGAACTTTACAATTCCGCTGCCTTGGATACATGCCAGAGGGCCCCGAAGCCGCAGAGCGCATAGAACAAAATGAAAAGGATAATCGTCTCAAGGCTCTCACCTTGGAATATCTCGAGAACAAAGATGGGAAGCGCAATAAACATGCCCCAAACAAAGAATGCAAAGAGAAAGCCCACAGTCAAAGAATAATTCCTGGAAATCTTGGAAATATTTGAAAACGCAAAGCCGTTCTTTTGGATCCAGACCATCCGCCGCACCGTCAAAACCAGCAACAGCAGCATGGCGGCCACCTGGCCGGGGCGGATGCCTCCTTCAAAGGTTAGGTTGATATAGCCGCCCCACAGCGCGAGCAGAACGGTACCGACGCCGCAAAGCATTGCCAGCCACTTTTTCGTTTCGGGACCCAGCAGTGAACCGTTTGCTTTCATAAACCGCAGTGCCCAAACCACCAGACCAATCTGCAATGCAGTCCAAAGGAAAATCAGGATGCCCTTGCCCGTTGCGTTGCTCAGAATTTCTGGAACAAAAAGGGAAAGACCGAAGACCAGGGTGACGGCAATCGCTACACCGATTCCAAGGACCAGATACGCGGCCACCCACTTGCCTTCCAGCTTTGGCGGTGCCACCTCCCAGAATGCCTTGTGCCAGGTCGCCTGGAATACGGCTCCTGCCGCGGCCAGCAATGCCGTCAGGACGGTATAGCAGAGCATGGCCCCCGACATCCCATCAGAGGTGAGCAGCGGGAAGAGAATGCTCACAAACAGCACACCGCAGTAGAACAGCGCCGCCGCGGCCGAGTAAATATTCCTTGCCTTTGTGGTGTAGGCGGGCTTGATCGCCTCTTTCCACAGACGACGGCACCGCCAGCCGGTCAGCGCGGCCAGCAAAATGAGGACAAGGAACAGCACCCATTCATAGCCGCTGACCTTTTTCCCCTGAGCCAGGCTCAGCGGCGTCATCGCTGCCATCATCAGGAAACCGACTACACCCATCACGCCCAGGATCAGCAGAATCCGGGTGGACTTGTCGATGACCCGCATCTGCGGCGTCGGTTCCGGCAATTTTTCCTTTTGCGGCTCCGGGGCATGCCTCGGGGGCGTGTCCGGCGTCAGCCGCACCGGCTCGGTCTCCCGGGGCTCCGGGCGGCTGGCCGTTTCCGAACGCGGCTTCGGCATTTCCGCCGCGCGCTCCGGCGTGAGCGTTCTGCTTTGGGCCGGTATCGGCTCCGCCAGCTGGGTCAGGGGCGCTTCCGTTCCGAGGAAAGCCTCCCACACCGCGCCGCAGACCTCCCGGGCCATATTTTCCTGCATGCTGTATTCCGTGACCATCTCCTGCACCAGCCGGTGCAGCTCCGTTTTTTGCCGCAGGGGCGAGGCGTCCCGCAGCTGCCCGATCCGCTGGTTCCCGCCGCACTCTATCAGCACTCGCAGGGCATTGGACTGGGGCCGAAGCTTTCCCTGGGAATAGTCGTCAAACAGTCCCAGCAGCCGCTTCCCGTCGGAAAGAACGTCCCGGCCTTGCCGGTCGCGGATCTCTGCCAGGATCTCCGTCGTGGTCATTTTTTCTTCCTCCCATTTTTTCGTTCCGGCCCGGACATTCCGTGCCAGAAAATGCCGAACAGTCCCCAGACCAGGGCGGCCAGGGCGCACAGCAGCCTGCGGGGCTCCCGCGCGGAGGGGATCGCTCCATACAGCACCGCCCCCAGGCAGCCCAGCATGATCAGCCCGGCGCTGCCCTGCATGGCCCCGGGAAAGCCCTGCCCCGGAAAGGCCCCAGGCGCTTCCGTTGGGAACCGGCTCAGGAACATGCAGTTGCTTCGGTGGCAGCCCCATAAAAAGCCGCCGACCACCAGAAACCCCACGCTTTCCCCATCCGGCAACAGGAGCGGCCCCAGCAGATGCAGGACCAGGATCCCCCCGGCCACCGGCTGCAAAAGGCTTAGCAGCATCAGAAACAGCCGCTTCAGCAGCTTTCCCCGGCCGCCCGGACTCGGAGGCCGCGCATCGCCGCCATGCCGAGTTCGGACACACCGCGGCTTATCCAACCTCAACATAAAAGACGTCCTCCGGCCATCCATACAGATACATCTATTTTACCATTCACCGCCGTAAAGGGAATTTCCAAATATGACGTTTTCCTGCTAATTATGACGTTTGAGAATATTTTGCTCTTGTGCTGTATATTTCCATTGGCTATAATAGCGGTGAGAGAGGGGGAGGATGGTATGATCACGGCCTTTATAAATTCCCTGTGCATCCTTCCGGCAACGGCGCTGCGGAAAAGACCATCGAGCTGCGGGCCGCGGTCCAAAAGGACTGCCTGGTGATCCGCTGCCGGAATACGGCCGCCGCCCCCGAAAAAAAGGACCGCAGCGATTCGCTGCGATCCCACGGGCTGGGGCTGGATATTCTGAGCCGCCTGGCCAAAACCTACGGCGGCAGCTTTCAAGCGGGGTATGGCGACGGGGAATACACCGCCATCCTGATCCTTCGTTTCCCCGAGAAATAGATGAAAGAGGGACTTTTTATGTTTCTGGTCATTCTTGCGAATCTGACGGCAATCAGCTTCTCCACGTATATTCTTGCGCATTACATGACCCGGGCCGTCCCCATGGAGCATCCGGGGATGTTCAAGACGATGTTCATTGTTTTGCAGGTGCCGGTGTGGGGGATCAACAACTACCTGATTACACCGGGTATTGCCCAGCTGGATATACTGATCCTGTTCCTCTCGATCAGCCTGTCCGGCATCTTTGCGAAAAAAGGCTTCCGCGTCAAGGGCTGCATCTATATGCTGGCATTCCTGGCCGCGCAGATTATGGAGAACTATTTGCTGAATCTGGTGGTTTTCCCCGCCGCGAAGGCGCTGGGCATTCCGCCGGAATATCTGGTGGACAAACGGGACTACGGAAATGCCATCATGGGCGGCCTGTGCGCGCTGACGCTGTTTGTTCTGGACCCGGCGGTGCTGCGGCTGATGAATTGGCTCTGGAGCAATCCGGGCAAGCTGAAAAATCTGCTGCTGGTGGCCCCGGTGCCCCTGAGCCAGATGGTCTCCTTGAACATCATCAACCGTTATCTGCTGGAAGTTGACCAGACCATGGGCATTTCCCTGCCGCTGCACATTGCCGCGGGGCTGTCCGTGGCGGCGGATATCTGCGCCGTGGTCAGCATCCGCAAGCTCCAGAGCGCCGCCCAGACGGAAGCCCAGCTGCAAACCGCCGAGCAGCAGCTGAACGTGCAGACGGACTACTACCGCCAGCTCCAGGAAAACATCCTCGCCGTCAACCAGATCCGTCATGACCTGAACAACCAGCTCACCGCCGCCTACCGCCTCCTGGACGAGGGACAGAACGAGCAGGTGCGCCGCCAGCTGGACCTGCTGCGCACCAGTATTCGGGAGAAGGTTGGCCCCAGGTATTGCGGCAACCTGATCGTGGACGCGGTGCTGGACGAAAAGGCCCGCCAGTGCCGGGAAAACCACATCGAACTTTCCCTGGATGCCCAATTGCCGCCCCAGCTGCCCGTTGAGAACGCCCACCTGTGCAGCGCCTTCTCCAACCTGCTGGACAACAGCATCCAGGGCGCGTCAAACAGCGGCGCGGCGGAAAAGACCATCGAGCTGCGGGCCGCGGTCCAAAAGGACTGCCTGGTGCTCCGCTGCCGG
>OLYJ01000713.1_pt1 | contig 10744 bp, 10 predicted proteins | sample 1674121 | NCBI WGS metagenome assembly OLYJ01 (sample SAMEA103958146, study PRJEB25191) | human gut metagenome | reverse complement strand
TACGAGCATACGACCTAGCATGAACCGTGCCGCGTCGGAGTTGCCCGGACCTGAAATCCGGCGTGCTTTTTTTGCCTGAAAACCTCCGTCTGCGGCCCGCAAGCCCCTTTCCGCTTTGTACTCAACCTGCTGCCGGGCCGGCTTCCCGCAAATGCTGCCGCTTTTTGCGTCTCTCCTGCGTCTCTCCTGCGTCTCTCCTGCGTCTCTCCTGTTCTTCTTATTCTCCCCGTTCTCTCTTGCCTTCCGATCCTGCCCCCCCCCTGAAAAAAGCGGGGGAATATTTGGAATCCCGGAAAAATTCGATATATTTGTGATATCAAAATAATATCACCTAAAACTTACGGATATGGAGAATGGAAATTTTGTCTACAAGGGCTGGAAATGCAATGGTTTTCTGGCTTTGACGCTGATCTTCGTCGGGTTGGCGCTGGGTGTGTGCGCGATCGTGTTCGGCGCGCAGCGTATCGACGCAGGGCTGGCGTTCGGCGTCGGGCCGGTCGTGATCGGCTCGGTCTGGTGTCTCTGCATGCTGATCTGCATGGCGGGCTTCATGCTGCTCGAACCCAACGAAGCCCGCGTCATGGTCTTCTTCGGCAAATACAAGGGCACCTTCTACGAAACGGGCTACTGGTGGGTCAATCCATTTATGTCGGCCAAGCAGATTTCGATCCGCGCCCGCAACCTGAACGTCGAGCCGATCAAGGTGAACGACAAGAACGGCAATCCGGTGATGATCGGCCTGGTGCTGGTGTGGAAAATCCGTCCGGACGAGATCTACCGGGCCGTGTTCGACATCGACGCCTCGACGATGGGCGGCACCGATCTTGCGGTTTCGGCTTCGGCCCGTATGAAGGTGCTCGAAAACTTCGTCAGCGTGCAGAGCGATGCCGCACTGCGTCAGGTGGCGGGGTATTATGCGTATGATAACAACGGCGTTGCAGATGACGAACTGACTCTGCGTTCGAACAGTGACGAGATCAACGATCAGCTCGAAGCCAAGCTCAACGACCGTCTTTCGATGGCCGGTATCGAAGTGATCGAGGCCCGCATCAACTACCTGGCCTACGCGCCGGAAATTGCAGCCGTGATGTTGCGGCGCCAACAGGCCGATGCGATCATCTCGGCTCGTGAGAAGATCGTCGAGGGAGCCGTCACGATGGTCAAGATGGCTCTCGACCGGTTGGCCGACGACCGGATCGTGGAGTTGGACGAGGAGCGCAAGGCGGCTATGGTGAGCAATCTTTTGGTGGTGCTGTGTGCTGACGAGGCCGCACAGCCGATCGTCAATGCAGGTACGTTGCATCATTAGGATCGGACGATGGCGAAGGAGGCGACGAAGAGTTTTGTGCTGCGTGTCGATGCGGCTACGATGGAGGCGGTCGAGCGGTGGGCTGCGGACGAGTTCCGCAGCACCAACGGACAACTGCAGTGGATCATCATGGAAGCTCTGCGCAGAAGCGGCCGCCTGAAAAAATCACGGGTCGGGAAACCGGAGCCGAAACCCGAAAAAGAGTGAATCTATGCGAATCAGTTTTATGCGGTGGCGTCCCGGCAGCGACGGCCGGGAGCCTCGGGAGCGGAGAAAATGGCTCGAAATAAACGGTGTGCCGAGTCGGGTCAGGTTTCGCATGTTTATCCGTAACAGATTGTGGATCGGACTTCCTCCCGCTTTCGTGGCAGGGTTCGGAGTCGTATTGCTGCTGCTGGTTTCCGGCGGAGAATCGACTCCGGAGCGGAGCTTGGTGCGGGCGTCGATCGCCGGCGGTTTATGCGTATTCGGTTGGATATTGGGCGTCTGGGCCGCAACGGGACCCGATCCGGAGGCGGATTCGAATGCTGAAAATCCGGAACAGGCTTCCGGGGATCGGTTTGCTCCCCGCGGGTTGCGATGGTGGCTGTGGGTTCTTTGCGGTGGGGCTGCGATATGCTATGCCGTCTTTTCTCCGAGCATCGGACGGATCGTCGAAGGCGAACGTACGGTGTTGGAGGGTGCGGCGGAAATCGTCAGTAAAGTATTGACGGTAGTCTGTGTGATCGTTCCTGTTTGGTTGGCGGAACGAGCCCGGCGGTAACTTCGTCCGGCCGGATACGCAGCGCGGGTACGGTGTTTCCCTGCCGGTCCTTACCTGCGGTTTTCGACACTCGGCTGTTGGGCGCCCGTTCGGGAGGTTTTTCTTGGTGTCACTCCGGCGGAACGGATTTTTAGGACGATGCGGGATATTTTTCTGAAATTTACGCTATCTTTAACCCGATGAAAAAGATCGTTGTTTTTACGGGTGCCGGCGTGAGTGCCGACAGCGGACTGGCTACTTTCCGCGATTCCGACGGGCTGTGGGCCAACTACCGAATCGAAGATGTCTGTACGCCCGAGGCGTTGCGCGACAATCGGGCGCAGGTCGTCGATTTTTACAACATGCGCCGCCGCGAGATGCTCGGGAAGGAGCCGAATGCGGGCCATCGTGCTATTGCGGGCCTGGAGAAGTGTTTCGATGTGGAGGTAATTACCCAAAATGTCGATAATCTGCACGAGCGGGCCGGCTCTTCGCGCGTCACGCACTTGCACGGAGAGCTGACTAAATTGCGTTCGTCGCGCGATCCCGAATTGATCGTGCCCATCGACGGCTGGGAACAGCGGCTCGATGCAACCGCTCCGGACGGCTCCCTGCTTCGCCCTCATATCGTCTTTTTCGGCGAGGCGGTCCCGATGTTCGAACGGGCGGCCGAGATCGCCGGGACAGCCGATCTCATGGTCGTAGTCGGTACTTCGCTGGCGGTCTATCCCGCCGCATCGCTGGTGCGTTACGTGCGGCCCGATGTGCCGATTTTTCTGGTCGATCCGGGAAATCCCGATACGGCGATGATCCGCAATCCGCTCACCCATATCCGTTCACGTGCCGCCGAGGGCATGCCCGAACTGGCGGAGCGGTTGAAGTCGGAATTCTCTTGAATCACAGCTTTTCTGTCTGTCGTTTTCTCGCGGTCGGAAGGCAGTCGGTTCGAAACTCTTCCCGCATGATTTGCCGGGTTGCGCCGGAGGGATGGGACGACCTTCGAGGATTGTAAAACGATAAGGAGCGGATTACCGCTCCTTATCGTTTTATTGTTTCTTTTGAAAATTTCTCCGGAACTATCGGTAGGTGATCTCGATCGTTGCCGGGTTTACGATGTCGCGTATTTTGGTTTTCGTCCGGTTTTTGATTTCGTATTTGTAAAGTTTTTCTTCTTCGGGGAACTCGGGGTGGTTCATAGCTTCATCGATGACTTCGTTGCCGACTACGATGTCGTATTCTACCTGATACTCCTCATACGGGACGTCGTAGGATATCCGCTTTACCGCATTGTCGGCATCCGTTTCGATGCGCAGTTTCAGGTATTCGTCCTCTCCGCAGGCGGATTCCGTAGTGGTGTAGGATTTGTGTAGCGTGACATTTGGTGTGGGATAAGCACCCTCATCCACTCCCACCTCGTCGTCCTCGTCGGCGGCAGTGGTTATTTCGGGCAGGCAATCGCCGTAGTTTCCGGTCAGGCGTAACAGGGAAAAAATAGCGCTGGAAGTGTTTTCGAATGAGATGCGACCGCCCATTGCATACATGTAGAAATCGAGGTTGCTCCGGTCGTTGGCATAACGGTGGGGGTAGCACTCATCGGCCGGGAGCGAATACTCCCAGGGCTGGTAGTCCGGGTCGTAGGAGGCCTCGTAACTGTCGTAGTAGGTGTAGCGCGTCAGCAGGCCGTCCGTGTAGTAGAATTTGTTTTCGCTGTATTGATTCAGGCCGCTGGAAGAGGAATAGGAATACTTGGATAGCAAGGAAGAGAGACGTCCTTCCGGGGTGTATGTATAGGTCTCCTGCCCTTCGAGCCGGGGTGTCCCGTTGTCGTAGTCGTAACTCGAAGTTTCGGTGATGCGTCCTTTCGCGTCGGTTTTGGCGGAAATTTTGTAGAGAAGGCGCTCCGCCTCATCGGTTGTCCGGACCGAAACTTCGTTGGCGATCGTATAGTCGAATGTATATATCTCCGTTCCGTTGTCTTTATAGGAGTATTCGTCGGTCGAGTGGTAGTTTTCGGTAATTCGGGCTACTCTGTTTTCTTCGTCGTAGTCGAATGATTGCGAGACGGTCGTCGTCGCTCCCTCTTCGCGGTTGTCTGTGAGTTTGTAATCCACCCGGGCGACGTATTTGTAATCGGTCGGAGGCGTGTCTGGATCATTTGGATTGTCCGGATTGTCTGAACCGTGTCCCTTTTGTTCGATTTCGATGGCGATGCGGTAAGAGCCGCAGACGATCGTGATTTTGGCGAAGCGCGATTCGGAAGAGCTGTTGGATTCGAGGATTTCGATGGTGATCTGCGCTTTGCCGGCATCGCCGCTGTAGGCGGACAGACGGAGCCACGAAGGTTCCGTGCGCGTCGTCTCTTCGAGGGTTGCAGTCCATGCTTCCGCTGCCGTGAACGAAATGGTTTTCGGAGCGGTTTGATCAGCGTCAAAGATTTGCTCCAGTAAAGAGCTGTCGATCAGGATGGAAGAAAGCCCCCCCCCTCCTCGGGAGATTCGGTGCAGGCTCCGAGCATGACGAATGCCAGCAGAGCTGCGAATAGTTTTACGTGTTTCATTGTTTAGGAATTTAAGTGATATTAAGTGTTTGGTTCAATGCCGTATGACAGGAACGGTTGCTGCGTGGTCCGTTAGTTCTTGTTTTTGAAGTAAAGCTCCAGCAATTCGTGCGCCGCGACGAACGAGCTGACTTTGGCGTCGAGCACTTTTTGCTCGAGCTCCGTGATGCGGGGTTCGATCTGCGGGTTGTGGTAGAAGCTGTTCTTCAACACCTCGTCGATGGTTTCGTACATCCAATACTTGTTCTGACGGTTGCGGTTGTGCGTGAAGTATCCGTTCGCCTGAATGAAGTCGAGGAACTCTTCGACGCCTTTCCACACCTCCTCGAGTCCCGTTTTTGTGTATGCCGAGCAGGTATAGACTTTCGGCCGCCAACCCGATTCCGGGACCGGGAAAAGACGCAGCGCACCCTGATATTGCGTTTTGGCCAGTTCGGCTTTGTGGATGTTCTCGCCGTCGGCCTTGGTGATGACCATCATATCGGCCATCTCCATAATGCCGCGCTTGATGCCCTGCAATTCGTCGCCCGCACCGGAGATCTGGAGCATCATGAACATATCGACCATCGAATGTACGGCCGTTTCGGACTGTCCCACGCCGACCGTTTCGATGAAGATGACGTCGAATCCGGCAGCTTCGCACAGGATGATCGTTTCGCGGGTTTTGCGGGCTACGCCGCCGAGCGACCCGGCCGAAGGGGAGGGGCGGATGAAGACCTTGGGATTGGACGAGATGCTCTCCATGCGGGTCTTGTCGCCGAGGATCGAACCGCCGCTGCGCTCCGAGCTGGGGTCGATGGCCAGTACCGCCAGCTTGTGCTTGAGCGAGGTGACCATATTGCCTACGGCTTCGATGAAGGTCGATTTTCCGGCTCCCGGGACGCCCGTGATGCCGATGCGTACCGATTTCCCGGCATGCGGCAGGCACTTTTCGATGATCTCCTGCGCCTGGGCATAGTGGTCGGGGTTGCTGCTTTCGACCAGGGTGATGGCCTGCGAAAGCGTCGTGATGTTGCCTTGAAGAATGCCCTCGACATATTCCTCGGTGGTGAGCGCGCGCTTTTTCTTCCGGACGAAATAGGGATTGACTACGGGTTGGTTTTCCACGCCTTCGGTTACAGTCAGGGCGCACTCGTGATGTGTGTCGGCATACTCTTTTTCGTAGTGGTTTATCTTGGTGAATGACATGACGGAATTAAAGGTATTACTGGAGTTTATTGAACTATTTTCTGGATGAATGAACTGGTCATGCTCTGCGGATTTCCCATCCACAGCACTCGATTCTTGGCATCGATCAGCACGCTGAACGGCACGAAATCGACTCCGAAACTGCCGAATACTTTTTTGTCGTGATCGAGTGCCACACCGATTCGTTCGGAGATGTAGGGCGTGAGAATCGGGGCGATTTTTTCGGAATCTTCCTGTGTTATGATGATAATGCGCAGTTTGGAGCCTAATTTGTTAGATAGGTCCCGGAGTGCGTCCAGCGAAGCCGTGCAGCCTTTGTTCGACGAGTGGAAGAATACGAGGTACGAAAGATCCGCTGCGGCCGGATTCCGGGATGCGAGCCAAGTGACGCTTTTGAGTTCGGGGGCCCGCTCTCCGATGACGATGTTCTGTGCATGGGATGCGCCCAACGTGCAAAAAACGACAGTAAGGAGTAAAAGAACTCGTTTCATAGGCATCGTAATTTTTAGCGAAGATAGTGAAAAAAAATAAATAAAGACCGGTTTTCTGCCGGAAAGGAGATTTATATTATGGAGAATATATGGGGACCGCAACGTAAGACGGGAAATATGGAGGAAGAGAGCCTCCGCGAGGAGAACAGAAAGGCGCACGAGGAGGACGAACGTTTTCGGATGACGGCTGTGAAAGCGGCCGGACAGGTGCGTCAGCGTATGCGCTGCGCGACCGGGGAGTCGGATGAGGTCATTCGTCGTAAGTTCATGTTGCCCGAGCGGTATATTCTGACCTTGATGACGGTCGAAACGCTCGGCCAGGAGCGGATGCTGCTCGATCTGATGGCCGGCGGTCGGCTCGGTGCGGACCTCGTGCTTTGCGGTCGTCGTTCGTTCTATGCCGATATGTTGCTTCGCACCGCTCGCGACCGTCGTCTGGCGCTGCGTACCAATTTTATTTACGAATACTCGCCCGAGGAGTTGAGCGCTTTTTTCCGCATGGCAGACGGCCTGGTTTACCTGCCCCGGAAACGGGGGCGGGTGCAGCCTGTCGTCGAAGCGCTCTATGCCGGGATTCCGGCCGTGCTCTCCGATACCCGCCGCAATCGGCTGACTGCCGGCGATGCGGCCCGTTATATCGCGTGTCCGGAGCTCGATGAGCTGGCCGATACGCTCGATGCGATCCTGTCCGATTCCGGATTGCGTCGGCAGGTGCAGGGATGCTGCCTGCGTCGTGTGGAACGATGGAAAACTCCCGACGATAACTTGCGGACCAGGGAGTGATAATACGGGAGCAATTAACCGATCGATAGTTGCACGCTTCGGATTAAATCGCTACTTTTGTCACCGAAAAATCTCATTGAAAGTTTTGTAATCCTCATCGGAGGGCAATATAATGCCGGATAAGATGACTGGGTAAAACCAATCGCTTGTCCGGTGTTTTTTGTTTTGTGCTAAATGTGCAAGTAGTTGAATTTAGTATGATTGTGCATGGAAAGAGATGCTATTGATTTCGGTTCGCTGAAGGTTTCGGTATTGTTCCGCCGTCTGTTTATTCCGACTTTGTGCGGTATGCTCAGTATTTCGGCAGTTACGGTGGCCGACGGTATTTTCGTGGGGCAGGGCGTCGGCAGCGACGGCATCGCCGCCGTGAATATCTACGTCCCGCTGCTGATGGTCTTTCAGGGAATGGGCTTCATGATCGGTATCGGCTGCTCGGTGGTGGCTTCGATCCACTTGTCGCAGTCGAAGATCCGGGCGGCCCGCCTGAACGTCACGCAGGCGATGGTGTTCGTGACGGCGGTGACCTTGCTGCTGTCTTCGGCGATTCTGCTTTTCCCCGACCGGACGGCTGTGTTGCTGGGGGCTTCGGAGCATCTGCTGCCGTTGGTGAAGGATTATCTGTTGTGGTTTACTCCGGCACTGGTTTTCCAGATGTGGACGGCCGTCGGACTTTTCGTTATCCGTTTGGACGGGGCGCCGAAGCTGGCGATGTGGTGCAGTGTTATCTCGGCGTTGCTCAACGTGTTGCTGGACTGGTTGTTTATTTTCCCGCTGGGGAGGGGCGTCATGGGGGCTGCGTTCGCTACCGCGATCAGTGTATCCGTCGGCGGCGGTATCGCTTTGTGGTACCTGCTGTGCCGGGCCCGTTCGTTGTCCCTCTGTCCGCTTAAGGGCAGCCGCAAGAGCTTGCGCCTCTCGTTGCGGAATGTGGGGTATCAGTGTCGTATCGGCTCCTCGGCCTTGTTGGGCGAAGCGACTCTTGCGACCTTGATGTTTACCGGAAATCAGGTGTTTATGCGCTATTTGGGCGATGACGGCGTCGGAGCGTTCGGCATCGCCTGCTACTACATTCCTTTTGTGTTCATGGTCGGCAACGCCATTGCGCAGTCGGCACAGCCGATCATCAGCTATAACTTCGGGGCAGGCGCTTCGGGGCGGGTGATACAGGCACGACGGATCGCATTGGCAACGGCTGTTGTGTGCGGTATGACCGCGATGGGATTGTTCGTCTGCTGTCCCCGTATATTGGTCGGGTTCTTCCTCGATACCGATACGCCGGCTGCCCTTATCGCTATCGAAGGGTTTCCGTTGTTTGCGTCGGGTTTCGTCTTTTTCATCGTGAACCTGACCGTCATCGGGTATTATCAGAGTCTTGAACGGGTAAGAGCCGCCACTACGTTCGCTTTGCTTCGAGGCTTCGTCCTTTTGGTTCCCGCTTTCCTGCTGCTGCCCCGTGTGGCCGGGATCTCCGGCATCTGGCTCGCCATGCCGCTCTCGGAATTGCTGACGTGTGCTGTCATCGCGGTATTTTATAATCTGCGGCGGGGTTTCGGCCTTCGGTTTTCTTGATTTCAAGCGGTTGTCCTTCACGGATAACCGCTTTGTTTTTCCGTTTTTTCCCTGCATATGCCGGAAAGTCGGAATAGTTCCGACTAAAATCGTTTTTTTGTTGGCTTATTCAGATATTTCATCTATTTTTGTATGATTTTTTGAGGATTCCGAAAATTCAAATTCAACGATATTCAACTTAATTAAATCTCTTGAAATTATGAAAGTATCTCACATTGAGCATCTTGGCATTGCAGTCAAAAGCCTGGATGAGTCGATTCCCTATTGGGAAAACGTACTGGGTCTGAAATGTTATGCGATCGAAGAGGTTGCCGACCAGAAAGTCCGCACGGCGTTCTTCAAGCTGGGCCAGACGAAGATCGAGTTGCTCGAGCCTACGTCGCCCGAATCGACCATCGCCAAGTTCATCGAGAACAAGGGCATCGGTATCCACCACATGGCACTCGCCTGCGAGAATATCGAGGAGCAGTTGGCCGATGCAGCCGCCAAGGGCATCCGTCTGATCGACGCTACGCCCCGCAAGGGTGCCGAGGGCATGACCATCGCTTTCCTGCATCCGAAATCCACCCAGGGCATCCTGACGGAGCTTTGCGAGAACAAGAATAAATAATTTAACAGCATATTTTCGATTATGAGTGAAATTCAGAACCAGATCAACCAGCTCATCGAGAACCGTGAGATGGCTCGTATGGGCGGTGGTCAGAAGGCGATCGACAAGCAACACGAGAAGGGTAAGTACACCGCACGCGAGCGTATCCAGATGCTGCTCGACGAGGGTAGCTTCGAGGAGTTCGACATGTTCGTCACGCATCGTTGCTACGACTTCGGTATGGAGAAGAAGCATACGTTCGGCGACGGTGTGGTAACGGGTTACGGTACGATCGAAGGCCGCTTGGTCTATGTCTTTGCCCAGGACTTCACCGTGACGGCAGGTTCTCTGTCGCTTTCGATGTCCGACAAGATCTGCAAGATTATGGATATGGCGATGCGCAATGGCGCTCCCTGCATCGGCTTGAACGATTCGGGCGGTGCCCGCATCCAGGAGGGCGTGAACGCTCTGGCGGGTTATGCCAACATTTTCCAGCGCAACGTGATGTGCTCGGGTGTCATTCCGCAGATTTCGGCCATCTTCGGTCCCTGTGCCGGCGGTGCAGTCTATTCTCCGGCGCTGACCGACTTCATCATCATGAAGAAGGGTTCCTCGAATATGTTCCTCACCGGTCCGAAGGTCGTGAAGACCGTGACGGGCGAAGACGTGACGCAGGAGCAGTTGGGCGGTGCCACGATGCATACGACCAAGTCGGGCGTAGCTCAGTTCGCCGTCGAAACCGAGGAGGAAGGCATCCAGTTGATCCGTCAGTTGCTTTCCTATATGCCGCAGAACAACATGGAGGATACGCCGATGGTCGTCTGCACTGATCAGATCAACCGTCTGGAGGATTCTCTGAACGAGATCATTCCCGACAATCCGAACAAGCCTTACGATATGGCCGAGGTGATTCGTGCTATCGTCGATAACGGCGAATACCTGGAGTCGGCTGCCGATTTCGCAAAGAATATCATCACCTGCTTCGCCCGCTTCAACGGACAGAGCGTCGGTATCATCGCCAACCAGCCCAAGTACATGGCCGGTGTGCTCGACATCAACGCCAGCCGCAAGGCCGCCCGCTTCGTGCGCTTCTGCGATGCCTTCAACATTCCGCTGGTGACCCTCGTGGATGTTCCGGGCTTCCTGCCGGGTACGACCCAGGAGTACGGCGGTGTCATTACGCACGGTGCGAAGCTGCTGTTCGCATATTGCGAGGCTACCGTTCCGAAGATCACCGTGACGCTGCGCAAGGCATACGGCGGCGCTTATATCGTGATGTCTTCGAAACATATCCGCGGTGATATCAACTACGCATGGCCGACGGCCGAGATCGCTGTGATGGGTGCGAGCGGTGCCGTCGAGGTGCTGCATGCCAAGGAGCTCGCCGCTTTCGAGAGCGCCGAGGAGAAGGCCAAGTTCGTGGCCGAGAAGGAGCAGGAGTACCGCGACAAGTTCTCCAATCCCTACAACGCCGCCCGCTACGGCTATATCGACGATGTGATCGAGCCGCGCAACA
>OLYJ01000694.1_pt1 | contig 10965 bp, 10 predicted proteins | sample 1674121 | NCBI WGS metagenome assembly OLYJ01 (sample SAMEA103958146, study PRJEB25191) | human gut metagenome | reverse complement strand
CCCCTATCTTTTCCCGCGCAAGGGAAAAGATAGGGCTGCCGGAGGCAACTAAATCTATCAAATATCCAGATTTACTACATATTTTGCATTCTCTTCAATGAACTCTTTCCGCGGCTCGACATCCTCGCCCATCAGGACCGTAAAGATCTGGTCCGCCTGCACCGCGTCTTCAAGCGTGATGCGGCGGAGCGTCCGGGTGGTGGGATCCATGGTGGTCTCCCACAGCTCGTGCGGGTTCATTTCGCCAAGGCCCTTGTAGCGGGAGATATCGATCTTCGCGTTCGGATTGTCCGCGCGCATCTCGGCCGAGATCCGGTCTCGCTCCAGGTCAGAGTAGGCCACGCGCTGCGTCTTGCCGCGCGAGAGCTTGTACAGGGGCGGCACGGCGGAATAGACGTAGCCGTGCTCGATGAGCGGCCGCATGAAGCGGAAGAAGAACGTCAGAAGCAGCGTCCGGATATGACTGCCGTCGACATCGGCATCGGCCATGATGATGACCTTGTGATACCGGAGCTTGTCGAGGTTGAATTCGTCGCCGATGCCGGCGCCGAGCGCCGTGATGACGGGCTGGAGCTTGTCGTTGCCGTAGACCTTGTCGGCCCGGGCCTTTTCCACGTTCAGCATCTTGCCCCACAGCGGCAGGATTGCCTGGATGTTGGAATCACGCCCCTGCTTGGCAGAGCCGCCAGCAGAGTCACCCTCGACGATGAAGATTTCGGTCTTGGCGGGGTCATTCTCGTGGCAGTCTGCCAGTTTGCCCGGCATACGGTTGCTTTCCAGCGCACTCTTGCGGCGCACCAGGTCGCGGGCCTTTTTGGCTGCGGCACGGGCGCGGGCTGCCTGGGTCACCTTTTCAAACACAGCCTTGGCAACAGCAGGGTTTTCTTCCAAAAATTCGCTGAGCTTGTTGTACACAATGTTGGAAACCAGCGTCTTGATGTAGGTGTTGCCCAGCTTGGCTTTGGTCTGGCCCTCAAACTGCGCTTCCTGCAGCTTGACGGAAACAACGGCGATCATGCCTTCGCGCACATCGCTGCCCTGCCAGTTTTCATCCTTTTCCTTCAGGTAGCCCTTGGCACGGCCAAATTCGTTAAACACGCGGGTCAGCGCGGTTTTCAGGCCTTCCTCGTGGGTGCCGCCCTCCGGGGTGTGCACGTTGTTGGCAAAAGAAAGGATCAGCTCGTTGTAGCTGTCGCAGTACTGCAAAGCAACTTCGGCCACAGCGCCGTTGGCTTCGCCTTTCATATAGATGACCTGCGGGTGCAGCGGGGTCAGGTCGCGCTTTTCATGCAGATACTGCACAAAGCTGCGCACGCCGCCCTCATAGCACATGGATTCCTGCGGCGGTACACCGTCGTTTTTCTCAATGCTTTCGGGGCGCTCATCCGTCAGGGTAATGCGCACACCGGCGTTCAGGAAGCTTTCTTCCCGCAGGCGCTTGAGCAGGATCTCATAATCGTATTCGGTGGTTTCGGTGAACATTTCCGGGTCTGGCTTAAAAGTAACGGTGGTACCCGTAGATGCCGCCACACCGATCTTTTTCAGGTCTCCATCCGGTTTTCCGCGCTTGAAACTCTGCTCGTACTCGGCGCCGTCACGGCGCACATGCACAACCAGCCATTCGCTCAGCGCGTTTACAACGCTGGCGCCGACGCCGTGCAGACCGCCAGCCACTTTGTAGCCGGAATCCTCGCCGCCAAACTTGCCGCCGGCATGCAACACGGTATACACGACCGTGACAGCCGGGATGCCCAGTTTGGGCTGGATATCCACCGGGATACCGCGGCCGTTATCACTGACTTCAATGATATTGCCCGGCTTGATGGTCACTTCAATATGGGTGCAGTACCCGGCCAGAGCTTCATCGATGGAGTTATCCACGATTTCATAAACCAGATGATGCAGACCGGAAGGGCCTGTGGAACCGATATACATGCCGGGGCGCTTGCGCACAGCTTCCAGCCCTTCCAGGACCTGGATCTGCGCGCCGCCGTACTCATGGTCGGTCGCCGTTTCGCGGTTGGTTTCGGTGATGATTTCTTCTGACATGAACTTTCCTCCCATTTCTTACGAGGTGCGGGGATTTCGGCAGCTTTTTTTCAAAAACTTAAACCGGCATTTCTGCCGTTATCAGGGTAAAACCTGCCCTTTGGTATATCTGGGGTGCATTTTTGTATCTGTAAAAATTATAGACGCTTTTTTGTCCGCCTAACGTTTTTCTGCAGTTTTACTGCCCCATATCAAACTTTGCCGCGCGGTTGCGGATGGCGGCGGTGGATATCTGGGTAATATAAACCGTATCATCGGGGAAATCTGTCAGGACAAAGCTTTTTGGCATACTGCCGCTCACATCCACAACAGCCCCTTCCTGCTGGGCATGCCGCAGGAATTCATCGGTGATCTTTGCCTTCTGGCCCGCATCGGTTGCGGTATCCAGGTCAAACACCCCGATGACGTCCCGCGTATTTACGATAAAATCCTGACCTAAGTGAAGATACATGATAATTAGTAATGAGAAATTAGCAATTAGGAATTGGAGGCAGAACAACCTGCCGGGTTTGTCTTTTGGGGATCATGGTTCAGGAATGAGATGGCACTCTGCGCCGCCCTTTGGTCGTCTCAAAATTCAGAAATTTTATTTCCGCATCGCATCAATTTTTGCAATGTTTTCATTTTGAACTTTGCATTCATCAGCGCTTATTTTAAGACTGCGTTTTACTTTTAGTTTTCTATTATTATAAAGATGATTAAAAGTTTTTTCCGGTTCCCTTTTTTTCAAAAAAGGGAACAAAATCCCCCGTAAAGCAAAACCTCAACCCTCCCGCACGGTTCCGTGGTCCACAAAGACCAGCTTGCCGTTGGTTCGGGCAAAGGCGGCGGAATCGCAGGTGGTCACAAATGTCTGCTTGTCCTCAATGCGGGTCAATAGATACGTCTGGCGTGCGTCATCCAATTCACTGAGCACATCATCCAGCAGCATCACCGGATGTTCGCCCAGCACCTCGCCCGCCACGCTGGCTTCCGCCAGCTTCATGCTCAACACCGCACTGCGCTGCTGGCCCTGGCTGCCATAAATTTTTCCCGGCTGGCCGTCAATTAAAATTTCCAGGTCCTCGCGGTGGGGCCCCGTCAGGCAAAAGCCTGCCCGCAGCTCGGTGTTTTTCACCTCGCGCAGCTTGGCCGCCAGCGCTTCCGGGCTGCCCGGATCGCAGCAGGGGCAGTATTGGATCTCCAACTTTTCTGCCCCGCTGGAAATATCACGGTAGTTCGCCGCTGCCGCCGGGGCCAGCTGGTCCAGATACCCTGCACGCCGCCGCATGACTTCGCAGCCATAGGTCACAAGCGCTTCGTTGTAGGTTTCCAGCAGAACATCCCCGCCGGGGGTGATGTCATACGCTTTCAGCAACGCATTTTTCTGCGCTACCACGCGTAAATACCGCCGTTCCGCCGCCAGGTAGCCGGGGTACAGCTGGCAGAGCGCGGCATCCAGGAAATGCCGCCGCCCTTCCGGCCCGCCTTTGACCAGGCTCAGATGGTTGGGGTCAAACGCCACCGCCGTAAAAGTTCCTGCGATCGAAGCAGCTCTTCCGCGGTCGGCTCCGTTCAGACGTACCGTCCGGCCGGGGCGCTGGGTTCCTTTAGCGCCAACGGTCAACCGTATTTCCTGGGGGCGGTCTCCCGCTTCAAATGCGGCCTCCAGCACGGCAAAGTCAGCGCCGCGCCGGATCAGCTCGGCGTCCTTTGCCCCACGGAAGCTTTTGCCCCCGGTCAGCAGCCAGACGGCTTCCAACAGGTTGGTTTTGCCCTGCCCGTTTGCCCCGCACAGAACCGTCAACTGCGGGGCGGGTTCCAAAACAGCGGCGGATAAATTGCGATAATCCGTCACTGCAAGGCGGTTCAGCCGCATCAGCAGCCCTCCGCGATCTGAACCTGGCGGCCTTCCAGCTCCACCACATCGCCCGGCACGCATTTTTTACCGCGCATGGTGCAGGGTTCCCCGTTCAGCTTCACTTCTCCGCCCTGGATCAGCTCCTTGGCTTCGCCGCCCGTTTCACACAGGCCGGCAAATTTCAGCAGAGCATCCAATTTGATAAATTCCGTGTGGATTCGTACTTTTTCCATCGTATCAGCCTTCATTCTTAAAGCGTACCGGCAGCACCAGGTAAATAAAGTCTTCGCCCTCCACCGGCAGGACCTTTACCGGGCTCAAGGGGCCGTTGATCTCCAGGCGCAGCTTTTCGCACTTGGAATAGCGCAGCGCATCCAGCAGGTAGCGGTTGTTGAACCCGATTTCCATGGAATCACCTTCCATGCTTTCCGGCGTAAACTCATCCACCACCTTGCCCAGCGGGGTCTGGCAGCGCACAGTTACTTTATCTGGTGCAAAATTGATGCGCAGCGGGTTCTTCAAACGATCGGTAATAATCAAAGAAGCACGTTCCAGCGTATCAATAAAGCTCTTGCAGTCGATCACGACCTTGGTGCGGCTCTCTTTGGGAATCACGCTCTCATAATTCAGGAACTCGCCCTCGATCAACCGGCTCATGATGGTGTAGCCGTTGGTAGTGAACACCACATAGCGGCGGTTTGCATCAATTTTGACCGGTTCGTCCGGCCCGCCGATGATTTTCAGCAGCTCCTGCAGCGTTTTTGCCGGAATGATAATGCGGATATCGCGGGTGCATTCCACATTCCGCTTAATGATGGCCAGGCGGTAACCGTCCAGAGCCACAACCGTCAGGCGGCCCGGCTCGATCACGAACAATTCACCGGTGTGTGCGGGCTTCTTATCTTCCACAGCGACCGCATAGATGGTCTTTTCGATCAGCTCGCGCATCATCGAAGTCGGAATGGTCATGGTATTTTCGGCTGCCGTGTTGGGCAGGCTGGGGTAATCGCTCGCGTTCATGGCGGGGATCTCAAACTCTGCCACGCCGCCAGAAATAATTGCCATACCTTCGTTATTCAGCTCCACCGATACGGTGCCGGACGGCATACGGCTGACCATGGAGCCAAACAGCTTTGCTTCCAAAACCGTCTCGCCGGGTACCTGAACATTGCACTCAATGTTGGTGGTGATGCCCATTTCCATATCGTAGCCGGTCAGCGTCAGCTGGAACCCTTCGGCTTTCAGGTAAATGCCCTCCAGCACGGGGATCGCCGCGCGGTTGGTGATGGCGCGGGAAACGCCGTCGATCGCAGCAGACAGCAGCGATTTGTCACATTCAAACTTCAATGTTGTCACCTCGTATATAATCACTAAACCTACAGAAAACCGTGAAGTGTTGTAGCCTGGCAGACGGTTCAGAAATCTGAAATGTCCGTTTTGTATAATCCTTATTTGCTGATGAGCCTGACGGTGCAGAACACGTAAAATGTCAGGGTAAACTAGATACTTTGATAGTCATAGTAGTAGGCTACGTTGAATCTGTGGAAAAGCCTGAAACCTCTGATTCCGAAGCAATTTTTGAGGACCCGGCTTTCCGCAAAACCTCGTGGAAAGAAAAATCTAAAATGTGGAAAACCTGACCTTTCAACCTGCTCTGTGGAAAATCCATGTTAATTGTTGAAAAATCAGTTGAAAATGTTGAAAGTCTGAAACTGCTGTCGAAACCCGGAATATCCGTTTTGAAAACCCGGAAAAGGCATGACATACTCTGCATATTCATGCATAAACATGCAAAACGCCGGGCGTTTCATTGTCAACCTGCAGCATGCATCAGGTACGGATGTTCTTCATGATGTCGTCCACGGTCTCCTTCAGGTGGCGGTCCTTGCCGATGTTCTTCTCCATCGTATTGATGGAGTACACAACGGTGGAATGGTCACGCTGGAATTCGGAACCGATGGCTTCCATGCTCATACCGGTGATCTCGCGGATGATATACATCGACATCTGGCGGGCGGCACTCACATTGGCGCTGCGCTTTTTCCCGCGGATGTCGGAGGGAATCACATTATAGGTGCGCGCCACTTCGTTGATGATCTTTTCAATCGTAACGGGGATGGGCTGGGTATCATTCAGTGTATCCTTGATGGCGGTCGTCGTCACGCCGATGCAGGGGGCAATACCCTCCAACATATAGTAGGCGTTCAGCTTTTTTACTGCGCCCTCCAGCTGGCGGATGTTCTGCTTCAGATGGTTGGCGATGTATTCCGCAACGTCATCAGGCAGATCCAGATTCAGCAATTCGGCCTTGCGCTTGACGATCGCCACACGGGTTTCGAAATCAGGCGGCTGGATATCCGCCGTCAGGCCCCACTCGAACCGGGTGCGCAGACGCTCTTCCAGGCTCTTGATCTCCTTGGCCGGCCGGTCGGATGCCAGCACGATCTGCTTGCCGGCATTATGCAGCGTATTAAAAGTATGGAAAAACTCTTCCTGCGTTGATTCCTTGCCCGCCAAAAACTGGATATCGTCGATCAGCAACACATCGGCTTCGCGGTATTTCTGGCGGAACTGTTCGGTCGTTGCCATTTTGACCGCGGTGATGATCTCGTTGGTAAACTTTTCGCAGTCCACATAGACAATATTGTAGTCCGGATGGTTTTTGTGGATCTCGATCTGAATCGCGTTCAGCAGATGTGTTTTGCCCAGACCGGACGGTCCGTAAATGAACAGCGGATTGTAAGCGCCGGACGGGTTTGCCGCAACCGCCTGCGCCGCCGCAAAGGCAAATTGGTTGGACGGGCCGCGGATGAAGTTTTCAAAGGTGAAATCATACCGGCCCGAGGGCAGGCTGGCTTCATCCATTGGGCGTTTTTCTTTGGCAGCCTCTGGTTCAGGCTGCGGCACAGTGAACTTGACCTCAACATCAAAGCCAAGTACAGCCTTAAACGCATCCTTCAGCAGACCCGTATAACGGTCAGACACGATCTTACAGATAAAATCATTGCGGACTTCCAGCGTGATGCAGTTGGAATTTTCAAAGCTGACCGCTTTCAGCCCGCTGATGTAATACTGATACGTCGCGTCGGCAGTATGTTCGCGGCAATAGGCTTTGGCCGCGTCCAGTACGTCGTTGAATGAATCCATGGATACTCCCCACTTTTGTGTTAGTCAAGGCAATGCACTGCCGCCCCGCAGGCTGCCGCCCAATTTTTGCAAACAAAACACAAGCCGCCCCCCACTATAATAAAGTAAGAGCGCCGCATCGTTCCACAAAATTCCGGCTGCATCCGGCAGGGTATTGCTGCACGGCCTAAAATTCTTGGGCAGGCGGGCGGAGCATGCAGCAGCCGGCGGCTGCGGGGAAGATGTTGCCTTTCCCGGTCCGCCAAAACCGCTGTGTCAACCCGCGGAAAGCAGGCCCGAAAGCCCGCTCTGCCGATTTTTAGACACAGAGATACAGATATAGTATAGCATAAATTTACCCCCAATACAATTATAATAGGGTACAATTTTCCACGATATGGGCAATAAAAGTTGAAAATATGGCAAAAAATGCAGGTTTTGAACCAACATTCCACCAAATCCACACCTCACAGCGGGCTCGTTTGCATCTATTTGTCCGCTGGGCCCGCCCGCGCAGAGCGCAAAATCCAATCCTTCGCGCCTGGCATTGGATCGCCGCGTGGATTTTTTCGCGGTTTGCTATTGACAAACTTGCCGTCCTTGCGCTATAATCAAAGTCTGCAAGGCTGCCCCTGTATCTACGGGCATTTGCCAAGCGTAAATCGCCAAAAAATGCCCAGTATTGGGGAAACTTTGAAGGAGGGAATACGAAATGAAGCAGACTTTCCAGCCGAAGAAGCGTCAGCGCAGCCGCGTTCATGGCTTTTTGAAGCGCATGGCTTCTAAGAACGGCCGTAAGGTGCTGGCCCGCCGCCGTGCTAAGGGCCGCAAGAACCTGACCGTCTGATTTTTCAGGCACAGGTTTCGCAAACACATGCAAACAAAGGCTGCTGATTTCTTGTCAGCGGCCTTTTTTGCTAGGATGTACTGGAAAAAAGCCAAAATTTGGAGCATTTTCACAAAGGCAAACCCGTTTTTTCGGCGTTTTGCCTTGGCCTATAACAGTTCCGGTGCACCATCCATTCCCACTCCCTGCACGTATTAAGCCGTGCAGGCCATACAATCCTACCATGCCGGAGGAACCCCGCCATGCGCTATCGAACCCTGACCAAAAATAAGGAATTTTCCCGCATTTATGCCCGCGGCAAAAGCTATGTTCACCCCAATCTGGTGCTGTATGTGGCCAAAAACCGGCTGGGCTATACCCGCATCGGACTGACCGCCACTAAAAAGGTGGGCCATGCCGTGCAGCGCAACCGTGCGCGGCGCATTATGCGCGCAGCACTTTCGGAACACCTCTCGCAAAATATCGGCGGATATGATATAATCTTAGTAGCGCGTGCCCGCACGCCCTACCTGAAAAGCACCCAACTGAGCAAAACACTGGCGGGCCTGATGCGCAAAGCCGGCCTGCCGGATAAAGCTGCCGCGGTGCCGCAGCAGCCCGCGGCCAAACCGCAGCCGAACGGTGCACCGGAGTGATCAGCCGGGTGCTGATTGCCCTGGTGCGCGGCTACCAGAAGGTCATTAGTCCGCTGCTGGGGCATAACTGCCGGTTTACCCCAACCTGCAGCCAGTATATGATCCAGGCTATCCAGGTGCATGGCCCGGCCAAAGGCCTGCTGCTGGGCCTGTGGCGCATTCTGCGCTGCAACCCCTTTGGCAAGTACGGCTATGACCCCGTGCCGGAAAAGGGGCGCTGGATGAACCCAGAGCGGAAGCTGTTCAGAGAAAAGCGATAAGGCTGAATTAAACTAAATTAAACTAAATTAAAAAAGAATAAAGAATAGAGAATAATGTTGGTGGACCGCTGCGCCGGAGCGGCACAGCTCAAAAAATTGGGGTTCTGCCGAGCCAAAACCCGCAGCAGAACTTTTAGGATGACCCTATCCCTAATATTCCAAAATAAAGGCACAGCAGGTGCCAGCCACCATGATTCATTATTCTTTCTTAATTATTCTCTATTACTCTCGCCTCTCATGTCTTCTCACCGCACGGCGAAGACCTTCTTTATAAAATAAATGCCCTGCGTGCGGGCAGGGCGGAAGGATAGAATATGGGATTCCTCGCAATGATCCTGGGACCGCTGATGCGTATGCTGTATCAGATGATCCCGAACTTCGCCGTCACGATGATTGTTTTCACCGTGATCATCAAACTGCTCATGCTTCCGCTGATGATCAAACAGCAGAAGTCCATGGCCAAGATGTCGGTGTTTACACCGATGGTCAATGAAATCCAGCAGAAGTACAAGAACAACCAGGAAAAAATGCAGGAGGAAATGGTCAAGCTCCAGCAGGAGTATGGCTACTCCCCCACTGCAGGCTGCCTGCCGATGCTTGTCAATATGCTGGTCCTGTTCGGCATGGTGGAGGTTGTTTACCGCCCTGTGCAGTACATTCTCGGCATCCCCAAGGACGCCATCAGCGCCGCCTGCACCGCACTTGGCATTGCTGCCAACGGCGCAGCGGCCCAGACCGGCCTGATCGAAGCAATCCACGCCGGCCTTGCCAGTGGTGTGGATACCGGTCTGACTACCGAGCAGCTCAGCTCCATTGCCAACTTTAACACCAGTTTCCTTGGCATGGATATGTGCACCATCACCGGCTTCAGCTTCAGCCTGATCATGATCTTCCCCATCATCGCTGCGGTTACCATGTGCATCTCCCAGGTGCTCAGCACCAAGATGTCCGGCCAGCAGGCCCAGATGCAGGGCAGCATGAAGGTCATGATGTGGGGCATGAACATCATGTTCGTCTTCATGTGCTTCCAGATGCCTGTCGGCTTCTCCCTGTACTACGGCACCTCCAACATCTTCATGATGCTGCAGACCGTGCTGACCTACAAGGTGTATAACCCCGAAAAGTTCAAGGCTCAGTACGAAGCCGAAGTTGCCGCCAAGCGCGCCGCCAAGAAAGAGGTCAAGACCGTTACCGTCGAAGAAGGCGGCAAAAAGGTCGAAAAGAACGTCAACAAGCGTCAGCTGGACCAGATGCGCCTTGAATACGCCCGCAAGCTGGATGCCGAAAAGTACGCCAATGACCGTACCGTCCCCCTGACGGACGAGCAGCGCGCCGAGATGGAAGCCCAGAAGGCCCAGAAAGGCAAAAAGAAGAAGTAAGACCGCCCTATAAAGAAGGAGGTAGTAATCATGCGTGAATATGTTGCCACCGCCAAAACGGTGGAAGAAGCCATTCAGCTGGGCTGCGAAGCGCTCAGCGTTGACCGTGACGACCTGGGTGTGAGCTATGAGATCCTGGAAATGCCGCAGAAAACCGGCTTCCTGGGCCTGAAAGTGACCCCTGCAAAAGTAAAAGTTACCGTGGAAACTGCCGATACCGAGCCGGAAACCACGCCTGCTGCCCCGGTGGCCGCCGCTGAACCCGAACCCGCCCCGGCAGAAGAAGCGGCCGAACAACCCGCGGCAGAGGATGCTGCCCCGGCGGAAGCCGAGACCCCGCTGGATATTGCTGCTGACCCCCGCCTGCAGGCTGCGGTGGATTACCTGACTCCCATCTTCCACCTGATGGGCGTGGAGGAGTTCACCTTTACCGCAGGCAAAAAGGGAGAAGCTACCATTCTGCATGTTGAGGGTGCCCACCTGGGCGCACTCATTGGCCGCCGCGGCGAAACGATGGAGAGCCTTTCCTATCTGGCAAGCCTGGTGGTCAACCGGATGGAAGGCCCTTACGTCAAGCTGGGCATCGATGTGGGCGGCTACCGCAATAAGCGCGAAGACGATCTGACGGCCTTGGCTGTGCGCATTGCCAACCGTGTGATCCGCACCGGCTGCTATTACGAGATGGAGCCGATGAACCCCTACGAGCGCCACATCATCCATACCGCTGTGGCCGAGATCGAGGGCGTACGCAGCGAGAGCAAGGGCGAAGGCCCCGACCGCCGCGTGGTGATTTATTCCACCGACCCCAACGCCAGCAACCTGCCGGATC
>OLYJ01000691.1_pt1 | contig 10981 bp, 10 predicted proteins | sample 1674121 | NCBI WGS metagenome assembly OLYJ01 (sample SAMEA103958146, study PRJEB25191) | human gut metagenome | reverse complement strand
TATTTTTCGTATATTTGCAAATAAAAGTATTGAGCTACAACTATTTATAAATTTTACCATACCGAAGCATTGGAGGGGGGGGTATTTTTATTAAATTTGTAGCGATAAGGTAAGTTGTTATGGCACAAATACATAGATCATTCTACTTCCAGCGAATGTGGAGTTGGCCCTCAAGAAGGTCGAGCCCCACTCCTCCCGAGCCGGAGGAGATAACTCTAAGTCCGAGTGCCTTGCATTTTACCGCAGAAGGTCAAATTAAAAACAGTCTGAACAATGGCAAGAGTAACAGTAACCGCCAACGACTCGTGGACCGTCTCCATTCCCAGTGGGGTAACGTGGGTTCACTCCGACGAGATGTCGGGTGATGGCAACGGCGAAATCAACATCACCGTCGATGTCAACCCCCGCGCTGACACTCGTACCGCAACGGTAACGGTCACTACGAAAGGTGGCGTTTCCAAGACCATCGCTATTTCGCAGGATTCGGCTGAATCGTCGCTGTCGCTCAGCCCGAGCACGCTGGCATTCAACGCCGACGGAACCGTGAAGGCCGCGTAGTGTATGGCAACGATCCAGCTTACAAGTCGTGTAGCGTGGAGCGTAAATTCCAAGCCGGATTGGGTTACTGTCACCCCCAGCAGCGGGGGTGGCGGTACTCAGTCCGTTGGAATTTCCGTGTCTGAAAACCCCACCAAGCAAGAGAGGACGGGAGAGGTACGCTTCTACAACGAGGATGGCTTCTACGAATCGCTCACGGTGACGCAGGATCGTTACAACGGCATTGTTCTCGTTTACAACGGAAAAATCCCCATTTACGACGGGGTAAAAATAGTATTCAATGGAGATTAATTGGGAAGGGATCGCCGTCTTCCTTACGGCATTGGCCGGGTTCTCGGGGATCATCCTTCCTATCGTGAACTCCAAAGTGAAACGCGCCGAGAAGCGCTATGACATCGAACTGGAACGCCTTCGGCGTGAAACCGACGAGAGGCAGGGATATATGAAGGCTCGGTTGAGCACCGTGTATTCCAGCATCTACGGTTATCTATGGAAGAGTATGTTTCAAATGAGCGCACAACGGGTCGGAATTTTACAGCCTCACCCGTTGAGTCATAAGCAATACTTCTCATGTTCGTTCGAGATTGTAGAGCCGGACAGCGGCATACAATCATGCAAGCGAGAGTTTCAGTTCAAGCGCATGGCCGAGTGGAGCAACTTTGTTTCCCGGCTCAGCGCTGAGGGCTGGATGATATACACAGGCATCGAGAATATCAAGGACAAGAAGGTTTACGCGGAAGCACACCGCCGGGGAGTTCGGAGTCTCTTCTTCCGTCGCCTCACCGATGCCGACGGAGACTGGATTGGAACGCTGTACGCGGAGTTCTTCGATCCCGTGACCGATCCTGCCATTCTCGCCAATATCAAGGGAGAAATGGAGCGCAAGGCTATGCTGATCCAAGACATCCTCCCAGAGTACAAACCGCTCATGCCCGCAGAGCAAACAAACATTTAAACAATATGGCCGCAAGAGAAGAAAACATTCTGAACGTTCCCCTCTCCGAGACTCTCGAAGGGATGCACGTCCTTTGCGACACCGGAGATACGGGTGAGCCGTATCGTGTCGCCGCCAGCCTCTTTATCGCAGAGGCAACGCAGGCCGCGAAAGACGCGGTCGCCAACCTTGATCCCAAGGATGTAATCCTCAAGGGGTTCACCGCACTTACGGCCGGAAAACCCGCGATCACCGCTAACTCTACGTTGTTGGCGGCCATTCAGTCGTTGTACGCGATGGTGGGCTCCGGCAAGGTCAAGATCGTCAGCGATGGTGCCGACCAGACCGGAATGGTCTGCTGGAACGGGACATCGGCCAGCGGATTCGTCATCAACGTGAACGAAGCGGCCATCTACACCCGCTCGCAGTGGACGCAGGCAAGCCCGGATTCCGTGACGGATGCTAACTGGATCGCCGCGGTTAAAACTGGCGGAACAAAGACTCCCTTCGCCGCCGCCGCCCAGAACCCGAATATGGGCGATCTTCCCACGAACTCCAGACTCAAATTCGTCGATAACAAGACCACAATCCTCGGTATGCTCAAGATGCTGACTGCCGCCGCAAACGTGGGCCGCCTGCGTATCGTGTCCGGCAATCCCGCCACGGGAGCATCCGGGAAACCGGAGTTGGCCTTTATCGTCAATATCGTTCAGGGAACCAACGCTGAGACAGCCGGAACTAACGGCCTCCAGATTTTTCACCTGACCAACGATTTCCTGCGGGTCATTCCCTCCTCCAGCATTGGCATGGCATGGCCTACGCTCCAGACGTTGACCGACGAAGACGTCATCAAGAAGTTGAACTCCACTGCCTCTGGCGACTGGGGCGGTCTCGGTATGAAACTTCCGTGGACCGGAGGAAGCGTCAAACCTATTAAGATGGAAGACTTCGCCAAGATTAACGAAATTTGGCCTGCCGAGTTGACTCCCGGCACCACCGTTCCGTTCTACGCCGATGGAGGGGCGCTCAGTGCACCCTCGGGGGCAGCCGATACCGCATATGTCGGTCAGGTTATCCTCAACGCCGATTTCGATATGTCGGGAACGGCAACCGTTGTCGCTTACGGTGATATGGCGGGGAGAATATATTATGCTCAGCTGGATTTCAACGGACAGAGTATTGATTGGTTTTCTTCCCCCGTCGGAACACTAACCCTTACCACCTTCGCTAATCTGACCACCAACACGAGTGTTAGCGATATGAATATCGGTGAGATGCTCGGTTTTTATAGTCCGAATGGCGGATCAACGAGCGGCCCCGGTGGCTCCCCCCTATTCGGCTATATCCAGAAGACCTCCTATTCGCTGGTCAACATATTCGCTTACACTGTCGACGGTAAGAAATCGTGGCTGGGATACAGTGCTGGTCGCGTTGTCAGCTGGACTCCAGTGGGCGGGGCCAGTGGCGGAAACGTCATCCACGGCGAGGACATCACCGAAGGTCTGGAACACCTTGTTCCGGAGAACGTCGGCGACGTCGTGGCTTTCCGTTCAACGATGGACTCCGCTCAGGTTCCGGCCAAGCAGGAAGGTTTCGGATTCCTCGCCAAAGTCAACGGCTCGGAGAGCATGGCTATGATGATGCAGAACGATCCGGCGGGCGGCGGAAAGATGAAGTTTTTCATGGGCCGCGTACAGAACGACGGAAGTGGAACCGATTGGCAGGAGCTAACGACGGGTAGCTCAGGTGGAGGAATGGAGGCACTGTGGACTCCTACGGAAGCAACTTATGTCATGGTTAACTCCGATGCGGGCAATGGGGACCCAGTAAAAATTAATCTTACAAGAGCACTCAAAGCAACAGATAGAGTGTTGATCACATGGCGTAAACAAAATACCTCCTATTCAGGTATAGACGTTCCAGGTCAAGCTATTATTAATCCAAACGCATATGGGCATGATGTGTTCTTGGAATTAGTAGAAAATTTCGTCACTCCGAGTGAATATTATGGACTTTTCCTTGATCAAAGTACAACCGAAGCTGGGTCGGAGGCTCTTTTATTTTCGGCTGTATCATGGGGCGGTAGTACTTATGGCCCTCAATACCTTATAACGGGAATATACAACATTTCAGGCAAGTAATTGAAAAGCCCCTCAAAACGAGGGGCTTTGATTTGCTATCCAAGTATAAGGATATGCTTGAGGTACACTTGGAGGGATGGATACCCGTCTACTAATGCGCTCAAACATTGAAAATCAATGATTCCTGCTTCACGGCGCCGGGCGTTGATGAACCCATTAGAATTGGTTGCGTTATCGAAGAATCCTGCAACCATTCCCCATAAATTGTTCGCCGGAGGCAAATCATAATACACAACCACATTTCCGCACGGACTAAACCGAGCATCGGAATCGGCCATTTCGAAACAAAGCAATAATGTGGTACCTGCCGATAACGGCACTAATTCGGTAGATGTGTAGGTGATGACACCAGTGCTTTCGTTGAGCTCCACGTCTAACCCCGGTAGCTTTTTTACACCTGAGCTACCCGTCGTTTAAAAAGGGACCCGTTGGAGTCCCTTTCGCTATCGGTACATGTGATTGTATAGCCAATACTGTCCATCCCAAAGGAACATTGCGGCGTCACCCAAACCTTCTCCAACACTTGTTTCCAATGAGGTAGAACTTCTTAATATTTGTGCCCCATTTCCGTTCACCTTAACATTGGCTGAATTATTGCGACGCACGATAACAAAACTACCCTCGGCTCCACCCGGAACGACTGCTGGTAATGTTATCGTTATTTCTGATGTATTATAACAAGATACATACATCACGCTATGGTCTATCGTCGTAGAGGCGCTAACCCTTAGCGTTTTATAGGCTAAACCTGAGACGTACCCATTTTCGATGCGTATTGCCTCGTTTTGCCGACCTCCTCGTACATCTATAAGAAGCCCGATGTTATATCCAAATAAGTTATCATCCCTCCAACTCTCAAAGCGAGCCATGCAGGTTGCACCCGTCGTTGCGGGGAACACGTTGGTTCCCATGAAAACGTTTACATCTACAATAGGATTAGATGACTTTTCGGAAAACTTGATAAACGAATCATACAACGACATCCCGTTATTGGGATCAGGGTCATTGGGACCGGATATGCTTCCTATACGCCCATCTCCGATTTGGAATCCGCCTATCGAGCCGCTTTCGGCTACTATTTCGCCTTTGATCTCGGCCTCACTGGATATTAGCTTCCCGCCCTCCAGAATCTTTGTCGGCGCCTCGTACCGCTCCGAGAACGGCTTTCCGGCCCAGAACCGAATCTGGCCTTCGCTGGCCGCCACACCGGAGGGCACGTCGGTATCTTCTGCCGTCATGCCGACCAGTACGCTCTCGACCTTGGTCTCGGACCCTACCCCGATGTACCCCTGAGCGATGAAGCTACCCTGAAAGTATGCCTCCTCTGCCGCGGCCCGGATCACGTCTCCAACGAAGGATAACTCGTTTTTGCCGTCGGCGAGAGACTCGTACTTGAGGTACTTGGTGCGATCCCGGTTTCCGACATATAGGTTGCCGAATACCTCGGCCCACGTCTTGCCTTCGATCCGGCCGAGGTTAATGTTGTCCTTGGCTGTAAGGTTGTAGCCAGTGATGTCATCGAGCCATGTCATCAGGGCTCCCCCTTCGCGGGAAACGTCTATGACTATGGCCGACTGCCGCGAGGTGTCGGTCGGATTACCGAGTTGAACCACGTTGTCTCCGACATGCGGTTCGTTGCTATTGGTGGCCGCATCGGTCTTGGAAAGGTCGATATAGTTGATACCTATACCGACAACCTTGCGCCAGTAGAAGACGTTCTCCAGCGTCGATTCGTCGATGTCACCGATCATCTGAGAGTAGGCTTGGTCGCCGACCACAAACTCATTCGTCTGCTTTCCGTCGGTCTGCTCCAGATAGCATCGCCATGCCTCTCCGATGTCCTCAACTTCCGAAATAGTTCCGGAGGCACTGGTCAACACCTGCTTGCCGCCTATCGCTGTTATCTGATTGATAACGATTTCGTTCACGTTCATCTTGCGACGAACGAAGAGGTGATCTACCTCGAATACAGAGCTACCGTCCGGGTTCTTGTACATCCCCCACCCAGAGCCCCCGAAGCCTCCTTGCCGGAAGTTGTCGCTCATGGTCGTGTCGGCGAATGTAACCTCGGCCGTAAAGTGCGTCGGAGAGTACGAGCGGGCCGCAATTCCATCCTTGCGCAGAAACAGCGTTTCGAACGTTTTGGCGGCCTCAGCAACGATTTGGGAGGATGACATGATGTTGGAGCTAAGGCGCCGAATTTCGCCTTGTATGGCCGACGTAGAGGTCTTACTCGCTACCATCTCCTCCGACACCGTGATAGTCCATTCGGGGAGGAGTTTGCCCTCCTTATAGGCAATGGTCAGGTTATTGATATACAGCACCAGATCGGTCTCGCCGATAAGTTGGTTGTTGTGTAATCGTATCTTCGTTCCCGGCCGGAGTTTCTCGCGCTCTTCAAAACTTTCGCAGAATATCGCGCTCGGCTTGGCGGAGAAGGTTGGATTCTCGTCATCGACGCGATCCAGTTCCACTTCGAGGTAGTCCTGCAACTTATCCTCGGCCCACAACACATACTGATGGGGCATTTCGATGTTGATAAGGAAGAAGTGGTCTCCCGGCTTAGCGTTCTGCTTTGTGTTGGGGAGCATGAGGCCGGAGGCGCGAAGCTCGGCGTCCGATTTGATAAGCGACAGCCGATACTTGGATTTAACCGTAATAGTATTCCCCTCCTCGTCCACCGTTTCGATCTGCTTGGAGTCGTCCTCCCAGATACACCAGTAGTCGCCAGTTTCAGGGTCTTTGGCCTCTGGGTTGCCGAGCGTCGGGTCTTTGGCGATAACAAATTCGTAGTCCTCTCCGGCCAGCAACCCGTCGGAGAACATGACTGTTGCCTCGCGCTGACCGATCTTCGGCCACCACACGTCTACAATGGAGCCAGTCTCTCCCCAGATGTCTTTGATCCATATGTCAAAGACTTGGCGATATGGGCCCACACCTTCGGCCGGAGCCGCACTGAATCGCCCAGTAGTAACCGCCATGTAGTAGTGCTGGTTGCTTCCGGGGTTGGTTGTGCACTTGAAAGATACAGATGTCCGGACTCGATACTTACCCATCGGCAACTGAATCTCAAACTTACTCTTGCCTTCGTTCTGAACTTCACCTCTTGCATCGGTGTATTCCATATCAGTTAGCGCATTCAACGCTTTCGAGAATACCACCTGATTGGACTCAGAGAGGACATACACATTCAGCTCAGCGTACTCCAAGTGATTGCTGTCGAACCATTTAGTATATCTTTCTACACCTCTTGGCACGGTGCTCGTCTCCTTTCCGTATATGCTGAATGTCAGCGTCGGAAGCGTTGCCTTAACTTCCATCTCTTCACTGGTTACGGACTGGGTGAATAGCTTGTCATACACTACTGGGCCCCGCCGCGTGTCCATTCCCGGAAAATCAACTTTTATTTCCGTAGATTTATAGGCAAATTCGCCTTCTTCTTCGGCTTCCGCGTAGTTATCATTCGTCACCTCCTCGACCGCAATCACCTCGTCGGCCCGGCCAAGTGTGCCAAGCCATACATTCTGGATCGAAGGGTAAATCTCCTCGTTGTCTTCGAGCACCCCGACCCGAACGCCCCACTTCTCCTGCATCGGAGAGTCGGCATAGTCGGACGGGTACATCTGTCGCCCGGCCTTCATGTCGGAGTAGCCGAGCATGTAGTACGGGTTATTGCCTTCGGCCGGGTCTTTTCCGGCCGTCGCATCGTTCCAGCCCCGAACGTAGTCGCGGTACGACTTCGGCATGAGGTTGGAGTAGTAGGAGAGCTCGGTGATCGCGTTTGCATCGGGGTCTCCGACGAATGCCCCAGCCGCGCCCTTGAAGTAGCGGTAGGGGAGGTTGCGTGTCGATCCGCGGCCGATCAGCCGGGTGTAGATGTCCGTCTGGTCATTCACGCGCTGGATCGAAACCAGTCCGGTCCCGTCCGCGTTCGTTTCGTCCATAGGTACGTCGCCATAGTCGAAGATGTGCTCGATTTCCGGCGCCGGGAAGCCGACCTTAATGCTGATCTGGCCGTTGTCTTCTTCGATACTCCATCGGACGCTGTATAGCTCGTATAGCTGGGTCAGCACATCCCAGATCGTCGTCTTGTCAACGCTCACGGTAGCCCGGAACGGATTTATCTCCATATCGGGGTTCAGAATCACCTTCCAACGCGCTCCGTAGTAGTAGGCGAGGTTATCCCTCAGCCGACCAACAAACTCCGTCAAATCGGCTAAAAATGCGAATTTCGTTCCAATGGTCTGGAGTGTGCCGTCGGTGAGCTTGATTATGTTTGAGAACGGGTAGAACTTGAGATCCTCCCGCTCCGAAACGAAGGTGAGCGTGTACTTGTACCGAAGCGACTCGAGGTCCTTGATACCCGGAGGCGCATAGCTTTTGAGGTGATATGTCTCGCCGTTGTACATCACGGTCCAGTTCAAGTTGAATCCCGGCTCCTCCTCGGGACCGAAGTAGACATCCATCGTGATAACCGACTCCCCCATGTCAACCTCGTTGACTGTGAAGTTCGTGATCTCGATTTCGTTCGCCAAAAGATTAAAGGTGATGGCCTTGTTGTTGTAGAGCATCACCTTATTGTCGTAGACGAGCAGGGCGGGTACCAGCGACTTGATTACCATGCTATATGATTATTTTAGGGTTTCCTATCGCCGCCAGATCATACCCGCCGACCGAAGCATCCAGCGGCGGGAGGATGCCATTCGCTTCGGGAAGCTGGGGCGCTGAGTCAAGCCACTGGACGACGGAGCCTTCGGCGGTGGGTATCAGGTTTTTGGGCAGGTACTCGGCGATACAGCCAACAAGCGCTACACTATCTATGGTAATCGTCAACCGTCGATCAGATCCCACAGTCCCGCCATAGTAATAGATACGGTCGATATTGTCCCGGTTGTTGATGACCTTGAGCGTAAAACTCCCATTTTGCGCAGGGATCATCGCCTGCCTATTCCCTACATATACGAAAGGTTCTCCGCTTTGATAATCGGACACAGAACCTTTAATCATCACGACCGCTCCCGTTTGAATAAATCTTCCCAATAAAAGCTCTCGATAGTAAACATGATCGGTTTTGCCAGTCCAAGTATAAGAAGTTAGACCCGATATATTGAATGGGCCGCCATATTTTCTTATTGTCGGCAGCACATACCCCGCAGGATTGCCGTCGTTGTAGAGGGCCGCTACTTCTTCCGCGGAAAAGGCGTAGTTGTAGTGGCGGCAAAATACGAGCGAGCCTTGGGGGATATATACATTGCTGCCGATCCTGAATAAATCCGTGATCTTGTATCCCGTAACCGGGAATCGAACCGCCTCCGCCCCATTCAGATAGCATATCGCCGTAGTACCGTCGTAGGCAACATCAACAAGATAGCTATTCCCTGGAACAATATCTACTGTCGCGTTTCCGCCCCCGCAATAGACGCGAAGCTTATTTGTCGTCAGGGCGTAAATTTCAATCATGGAAATGCCAAACCCGGCTATCACTTGTACTTTATCGCTGGGGATGTACTTGAAAAAACACTCAAGAGTTCGCGGGCCGTCGAATAGCAGTCCGGCGTCCAGTGATCGGAGATACCCCTTCGTGCAATTCACTCCCTTCGCCATGCGACGCAACATTTCCTCCTTTGGCTCGGGAAGGATAACGCCGTCGAAATAGTTATTTTTACCGTATTTAGCCATTGTCTTGGTAGTTAAAATTGCACTTGTTGGGCTCGGCTACATAGAGCGTCAATTCGAAGATGAACGCGCCCTGCATGACCTGCACGATGGTCTCGGAGCCCGGCATCTTGGTCGGGTAGCCCACGATCTTCACGCCTTTATAAAGGTTATAGATTGTGACCGGAAGAGCCTTCTTTACGTCGCCGTTATTGGTGGGCTCGAAAAAGGAGTTCCATAGCGAGCGGATAGCGCTGTTCATCGTTTCGAGTTCGCCGAAGTAGAGCAGTTTTACGGTGTACTCGAAAGCCTTGTCTACCGTGTATGGGTAAATCTTTACACCGTCTCGCTCCGGATAGTCCTCCTCTTCGTAGGAGCGTTTCTCGGGCGCAAGAATATCAGGGGATTCCATCAGGTGAAATCCCATCGTCTGCATATCTCGAACCTCTCCGTCAGCTACTTGGTAGCGGAGGCGGCAATCCCTTGTGGCTTCCATTTCTTGCGCTTGATTCGTATGTTGCCTTTAAATACCGGGACGCGGTGTCCCCACTGGTAAACGGTTACGGGCTTTACGGACTTGTTGTTGATCCTCACCGGGGAGTCGTCGAAGATGTCGAGGATCAGTATTGCGTTCGGTGCTACCTCGAATTTAAGGTTGCTCCCGTATGCAACATAGGCATGCACCACGGCCCACTCCTTAACCCGAACCGTCCCTTCGCAAAGCCAAAAAACATCGACTCCTTGAACGGCTTCGGTATCTACCGTCTGCTGGACGAAGATACCAGCCGCATTCAAGTCTTTCTTATCCCAGCACGCGCGAATCAACTCAACCGAAGGAAACCCGGAAAAAGTGCACTCCTGAATCATAGTTTTGAAGTGATCGAAGAGCGCAGGGGTGTCCTCTGTGAGCATCTGCTTGAAATGATCCTCACATATCCCGGCCGCATGAGCCTCCCGCGTCAGTGCTTTGATGATGTCCATAACCGCTCCAAATATACGCAAAAAAAAAGCATAAACCAAATCACGGGTAGCTCAAATGAAATCTTCCCCGGCTGGAAATGGATTGTAGGTTCGTGGAGTAGTGCCGTAGGACCATCCGGAACGAGTGGGATTATTTATTTCAATCAGGAAATACCCATCACCTCGAAAATACTTATCGAAGCAACTATCCAGTCCTCTCCCGCTACAACGGCTACGATTAAGTTCCCGGTGCCTCTTACTATCGCGGGCATCAATGGAACCGGACAAGGAGTATTGTTTGAGATTTGCTCGAAGTATCTGGGCATGAACAGCACTCCGGGCAGTATCAAACTTATCTGTTCGTCGGTTATCACCGGAGCCAACGGGGTGCGAGGCATGAACGTTGTTGTACAATCGAACAACTTATCAGACGCTTCGGATATTATCCAAATAAAAGGGATATATTTCAAAGCATAATAATAGTAAAGCCCCTCTAATGAGGGGCTTTCATTTACAGCGCCTTGGATAGCCTATATATGCCTACGACATGGAATGCTTCTATGATAGCATCCACATCTCCGGTAGCCTCCATCGAAAGTATCGTTCCCGACGCCGACAGCATTAAGTTGAAGCCGGATATGCGGGATACACCTCCGGTGGCCGACGAGTAATCGAATGCCTCCACTGTAACATCGTATGTGCCAGATGTGGCGGTCCAAATGATACTGCGACC
>OLYJ01000682.1_pt1 | contig 11064 bp, 4 predicted proteins | sample 1674121 | NCBI WGS metagenome assembly OLYJ01 (sample SAMEA103958146, study PRJEB25191) | human gut metagenome | reverse complement strand
TACCGCAGGAACAGCAGCTCCCGGTACTTGGGCAGCGGCCACATCTGGTCGTCCACGATCTCCTCCAGGCGATCCACGTGTTTGCGGATCTGGTCGAAATAGACCGCCACCGTATCGTGGTACGCGAGCGCCTTCTCCCGCTGATCCTCGATCTTGTTGGCCACCTTGCGGGCTTCGATCATATCGTGGGTCAGTTGCTGGATCAGAGCCGTATGCTGCTGAATACGTTTGATGAGTTCGACATCGGCCGAAGCGTCGAGCCCCTGTCCGATTTGCGAAATCTTATAGACCTTATCCAGCAGCAGAGCTTCGTAACGCGAAGCGATCGGCACGATGTGGTTCATCGTCAGGTCGCCCAACACGCGGCCTTCGATCTGAATCTTTTTGGTATAGGTTTCCCACTTCACTTCGGTTCGGGCTTCGAGCTCCACCTTCGAGAGTACGCCCATGCGGGCGAACATCTCGACCGACGAAGGATCGAGGTAGCGGTCGAATACACGCGGCGCACAGGTTTCGCAATCGAGCCCCCGGCGTGCCGCTTCGGCCCGCCACTCCTCCGAATAGCCGTTGCCGTCGAAACGGATCGCCCGCGAAGAGCGGATCATACTCTTGAGCTCCTCGTAAATCGCCTTTTCCTTCCTGACTCCGGCCTCGATACGCGCATCCACGCGCTCGCGGAACGCCGTAAACTCGTCCGCCACTGCGGTATTGAGCACGATCATCGCCTCGGCGCAATTGTCCGAAGAACCGACGGCACGCAACTCGAAACGGTTGCCGGTAAAGGCGAAAGCCGAAGTGCGGTTGCGGTCGGTATTGTCCCGCAACAAAGCCGGAATATGCGAAATGCCGCTCATCTTGAAAACGTTCTTGGCATTGAAGCGGATCGCCGAATCGCTGCGGCTGGCCTCGAGTTTATCCAGCACGGCCGAAACCTGCGTACCGAGGAAGGTCGAAATAATCGCCGGAGGCGCTTCGTTGGCCCCCAGGCGGTGGGAGTTGGTGGCGCTCATGATGGCCGCCTTCAGCAGGCCGTTATGCTTGTGCACGGCCGAAATCACATTCACCAGGAAGGTAATGAACTGCAAATTCTCCGATGCGGTTTTACCCGGACTGAGCAGATTGACGCCCGTATCGGTTCCCAGCGACCAGTTGTTGTGTTTGCCCGAACCGTTGATTCCCTTGAAAGGTTTTTCATGCAGCAACACCCGGAAATTATGACGGCGGGCGATCTTGTCCATGATGGTCATCAACAGCTGGTTGTGGTCGTTGGCCAGGTTGCACTCCTCGTACACGGGAGCCAGTTCGAACTGATTGGGTGCCACCTCGTTGTGACGGGTCTTGACCGGAATGCCCAGCTTCAGGCATTCGTATTCGAGATCGGCCATGAAAGCGATGACCCGCGTGGGGATCGCGCCGAAATAGTGATCTTCCAACTGCTGGTTCTTGGCCGATTCATGCCCCATGAGCGTACGGCCCGTCAGCATCAGGTCGGGACGCACGGCCCAAAGACTTTCGTCCACCAGGAAATATTCCTGCTCCCAACCCAAATACTGAATCACCCGGTTCACCTCCTTGTCGAAATAGCGGCACACCTCGGTCGCAGCCTTGTTCACGGCCGAAATCGACCGCAGCAGAGGCACTTTATAATCGAGCGCCTCGCCCGTATAGGCAATGAAGACGGTCGGAATACAGAGCGTACCGCCCACGATGAAGGCCGGCGAGGTAGGGTCCCACGCCGAATAACCGCGTGCCTCGAACGTATTGCGGATACCGCCGTTCGGAAACGACGAAGCGTCGGGCTCCTGCTGGACAAGTACCTTGCCGGAAAATTCGTCGAGCACACCCCCGCAGCCGTCCGGCTCGGCAAAGGCGTCGTGCTTCTCGGCCGTACCGCCCGTGAGAGGCTGAAACCAATGCGTATAGTGGTCGGCACCGTGGTCGAGCGCCCACTGGCGCATTCCGGCAGCCACGCCGTCGGCGACTTCGAGCGTCAGCGGCGTCCCCCGCTGCATCGTATCGAGCAGTTGGGCATAAACCGTCTTGTTGAGATACCGGCGCATGGCCTCGCGGCCGAATACCTTCGTACCGAAATACTCGGAAGGACTTCCCTCGGGAGCCTTCACTTCGACGGCTTTGTGATTGATGGCCGCCTCCACCATTTTGAATCGGAGCAATGACATGGAATCAATTCGAATTATGAACTCGGAATACCGTAAAACCCGTACATTTCCGCCCGGATGACGGACGGCATCCTTTCTGCGTACAAAGATAAATATTCGACACGACAAAAACGTACAAAAAACCGCATCTCCCAGAAAAAAATCGAATATTTTTCGAAAAAACTAATAAAAAAACAACTTTTCCCGAAAAAACAGCCTGAAAATTCGTCATACCGGTCGATTTCAGACATTATTTTCCGGAAAATAGCATTTTTTCAAAAAATCGTCCCATTCATGATCCGGGCATTTCCAAAACCTCCGCCGAAAAGAGCCTTCGTTGATACAAACCGGCTATTTTCCGCATTTCTTGCTTACAATCCGGCAATTATTTTATATCTTTACGGGCAGTTTAAAAGCAATTGAACATATTTCAATACTAATCTCTAATTTATTATGGCAACTACCAAACGTGAAAAGTTGTTTACCGAATTTCCGCCGGTTTCGACCGAGCAGTGGGAGGAGGTAATCAAGGCCGACCTCAAAGGTGCGGACTACGAGCGTAAATTGGTGTGGAAAACGCCGGAAGGTTTCAACGTCCGTCCCTACTACCGGGCTGAAAACCTCGCCGGACTGAAGTTCCTCGGCTCCGAAGCCGGGGTTTTCCCCTACGTGCGGGGTACCCGCGCCCACAACCGCTGGAAGATCCACCAGACGGTCATCGTCAATTGCCCCAAGGAGGCGAACGCCATCGCGCTCAAGATCCTCAATGCGGGCGTCGATTCGATCGAATTCCAGATCGTTCCGGAGACCTTCTCTGCAGAAGATCTGAATACGCTGCTCAAGGATATTCACATCCCTGCAGTCGAAATTACCTTCAGCGGCAGTAAAACCGCCCATGTGGCAGAGTTGGTGATCGCAAAGATCGAAAAGGAACAACTGCCTGCGGAAGAGGTGCACATCAATTTCTGCATCGACCCGCTGGTCAAGAAACTGACTTCGAAAGGCAGCTTCTGTTCGGAGAACGGTGCCAAATGTTTCGAAAAGATCGCCGACCTGGTTCGGAAAACCAAAACCTACAAAGGTATCCGCGTAATCACGGTATCGGGCGAAATCTTCAGCAACGCCGGCTCGACGATCGTAGAGGCGCTCGCCTTCTCGCTTGCTGCCGGTCACGACTATCTGGTACGCCTGATGGATATGGGCTTCACGATCGAAGAGGCCGCTAAAAAGATCCGTTTCTCGCAGGCCATCACCTCGAACTACTTCATGGAAATCGCCAAATTGCGTGCAGGCCGTATGTTGTGGGCCAACATCGTGAAAGCCTATAACCCCGCGAAGAACTGTCCCTGCAAGATGTTCACGCACGCCGTGACCTCGACGTGGAACCAGACGGCATACGACCCCTACGTCAATATGCTGCGCGGCACGACCGAAGCCATGTCGGCCGCAATCGGCGGCGTATATTCGCTGGAGGTTACGCCCTTCGACGCATCGTTCGAAAACCCGACCGAGTTCTCGAAGCGCATCGCCCGCAACGTCGAACTGCTGCTCAAACACGAGTCGCACTTCGATCAGGTCGTCGATCCGGCCGGCGGTTCGTACTACATCGAGAACCTCACGCAGTCGATCGCCGCCGAGGCGTGGAAGCTCTTCCTCGAAATCGAGGAGAAGGGCGGCTACACCGCAGCCTATGAAAGCGGCTTCATCGTAGAGCGCGTCAAGGCATCGGCCGCAGCCAAGGACAAGAACATCGCAACGCGCCGCGAAATCCTGCTGGGCGCCAACCAATACCCCAACTTTACGGAGGTCGCCGGCAAGGAGCTGACCGAAGCCGCCGTAACCCGCCCCGTGAGCGAAGGCAACACGCTGGCTCCCTATCGTGGCTCCATGGCATTCGAAGCCATGCGTCTGCACGTGGATCGCAGCGGCAAGGCGCCCAAGGCGTTCATGCTGACCTGCGGCAGCTTGGCTATGGCCCGTGCCCGTGCCCAGTTCTCCTGCAACTTCTTCGCATGCGCCGGTATCAAAGTAATCGACAACACGTTCTTCAAGTCGATCGAAGAGGGCGTCAAGGCCGCTCTGGAATCGAAAGCCGAGATCGTCGTAGTCTGCGCATCGGACGACGACTACGCAGAGGCGGCTCCTAAAGTGAAAGAGCTGCTCGGCGACAAGGCGATCCTCGTGGTTGCGGGCGCTCCGGCATGTATGCCCGAACTGGAAGCCCAGGGCATCAAGAATTTCATCAACGTCAAGAGCAACGTACTCGAAACACTGAAGTTCTACCTCAAAGAAATGGGTATCTAAAAAGCAAAAGTCATGAGAGCAAAATTTTCAGATTTAACATATGACGGAGGCGAGCAGAAGAGCTGCTGCGCTTCGAAAGGCTGCGGCCAAACCGAACCGTGGCTGACTGCCGAGCAGATACCTGTCAAGGGCTCCTACTCGGCAAAGGATCTGGAGGAGATGGAGCACCTGAACTATGCGGCAGGTATCGCACCGTTCCTCCGCGGCCCCTACTCGACGATGTACGTGATGCGTCCCTGGACCATCCGCCAATACGCCGGTTTCTCGACGGCCGAAGAGTCCAACGCATTCTATCGCCGCAACCTGGCTGCCGGACAGAAGGGTCTGTCGGTGGCATTCGACCTGGCGACACACCGCGGCTACGACGCCGATCACCCGCGCGTAGTGGGCGACGTCGGTAAGGCCGGCGTGTCGATCTGCTCGGTAGAAGATATGAAGGTGCTCTTCAACGGTATTCCGCTGGATCGGATGTCGGTGTCGATGACCATGAACGGCGCCGTGCTGCCGATCCTGGCGTTCTACATCGTGACCGGTCTGGAGCAGGGATGCACCCTCGATCAACTGTCGGGTACGATCCAGAACGACATCCTCAAGGAGTTCATGGTGCGCAATACCTATATTTATCCGCCGAAATTCTCGATGAAGATCATCGCCGACATCTTCGAATACACCTCGAAGAACATGCCGAAGTTCAACTCGATTTCGATCTCCGGCTACCATATGCAGGAGGCAGGCGCCACGGCCGACATCGAGTTGGCCTACACGCTGGCCGACGGTCTGGAGTACCTGCGTGCGGGCGTTGCAGCCGGTATGTCGGTGGATGCTTTCGCACCCCGTCTGTCGTTCTTCTGGGCGATCGGTATGAACCACTTCATGGAGATCGCCAAGATGCGTGCGGCACGTATGCTCTGGGCGAAAATCGTCAAAAAATTCAACCCCAAGAACCCGAAATCGTTGGCCCTGCGTACGCATAGCCAGACCTCGGGCTGGTCGCTCACCGAGCAGGATCCGTTCAACAACGTAGCCCGCACGGCTATCGAGGCGATGGGTGCCGCTCTGGGCCACACCCAGTCGCTGCACACCAACGCACTGGACGAGGCGATCGCCTTGCCGACGGACTTCTCGGCACGTATCGCCCGTAACACCCAGATCTACATTCAGGAGGAAACCAACGTCTGCCGCGAAGTGGATCCCTGGGCAGGTTCCTATTACATCGAAACCCTCACCAACGAGATCGCTCACAAGGCTTGGGAGCGTATCGAGGAGGTCGAGAAACTGGGCGGTATGGCCAAGGCCATCGAAACCGGTATTCCGAAGATGCGTATCGAGGAGGCGGCAGCCCGCAAGCAGGCCCGCATCGACTCGGGCATCGAGAAGATCATCGGCGTAAACGAATACCGTCTGGATCACGAAGCACCGATCGATATTCTGGCTGTGGACAACACGGCCGTACGCGAGAGCCAGATCAAGCGTCTGAAGGAGTTGCGTGCGAACCGCGACGAAGCAGCCGTGAAGAAGGCGCTCGAGGCCATCACCGAATGCGTCAAGACCGGCAAGGGCAACCTGCTGGAACTCGCTATCGAGGCCGCCAAGGTACGCGCTTCGCTGGGCGAGATTTCGGATGCCTGCGAGGTGGTCGTAGGACGTTACAAAGCAGTTATTCGTTCCATTTCAGGTGTATATAGTTCAGAAGTGAAATCAGATCCCGCATTCGAACACGCGAAGGAACTGGTTGCCAAATTCGCGAAGAAGGAGGGCCGCCAGCCGCGCATCATGATCGCCAAACTCGGTCAGGACGGACACGATCGTGGCGCCAAAGTCGTTGCGACCGGTTACGCCGACATCGGCTTCGATGTCGATATGGGTCCGTTGTTCCAGACTCCCGAGGAGGCAGCCAAACAGGCTGTCGAGAACGATGTTCACGTAGTGGGCGTATCGTCGCTGGCCGCCGGCCACCTGACGCTCGTTCCGCAGATCATCGCCGAACTCAAGAAACTGGGCCGCGAGGATATCATCGTCATCGTCGGCGGTGTGATCCCGGCACAGGATTACGATGAGCTGTATCGTGACGGTGCCGCCGCCATCTTCGGCCCCGGTACCCCGATTGCGACCGCAGCGATCAAGATCATGGAGATCCTGCTCGACGAGCAGAAATAATCCGGATCACTCCTCTGTTATTATCAAAGCCCCGCATCAAAAGATGCGGGGCTTTTTAATGGGGTAAGCGAACCGGCCGACCGAAAAAGAACTTTGCCATCGACCTTCATAATTCCATCGCCGGCCTCACCTCCAGAGTCCGCGCAAATACAGCGGCGGATCTCAAACAACGACCGAATACATGCTGTCACAGTGCCATTTCCACAAACCCTACAAATTATGTTTGTAGGCCATATTTCCCGTTAGACAGACAGCGAATATCCTCCCTCCCCGACTCTCGAAAACAGCCGATTTCATACCGCAAACACCTATCCGGAAAGAAACTCGACTGCCGAGACCGTCGTTCTCCTCCCCCAGCCCCAAAGACTTCCGGAATATACGATAAAATCACGGACATTTCGAAGATGCGGAAAAAGAGAATGGCGGATTGGCCGGACTACCACTCCGAGCACCTCACAGAAGAGAATTCAGGAAACCGGCTCTTATCGCTTTTAAGAAGAGAAGTCATCCCCCTATGCCATCGCAATAACGACAATAAAAAAGAGGAATGTATAAGCTACATCCCTCTTTTTCGGCCGGAACTATTCCGGAAAAAATCTACCGGTAACGGTTAAAAATACTTGCCGCGCAAGTCCTCCACATTCGACATCTGCTCCAGGAAATCGAACAGACGACGCTGAATCATCCCCTGCGACGACGCCTCGGCACGTACCTTTTCAGCTTCGATACTCTGCGGAGTTTCCGCCTCCTGAATATCCGTCACCACGAAAACATAAGCACCTACATTTCCCTTGACCGGCTCGGACAGCGTATTCGTCTGCTCCGTTGCGGTAATCGCTCCGATCACACGAGGCTCGACACCCATGTTACGGATAAAGAACGATCCGTAACGGACATCTTCGAAAGGAACGACTTCGGTACCAAGGTTTTGGGCGACCTCTTCGATAGTCGAACCCTTCATTTCGCTGACGATCTTTTCAAACTTCTTATCGGTTATAAGCGTCTGGCGAATATTGTTCGCTACTTTCTCGATCGGCGTATAATCCTCATTGTCGATCTCAGTTACCACTGCGACCACATAGTCATCACCCACAGGGAAAATCTCGGAAATCGCGCCCACCTTGGCATCGTATGCCCAGCGCACCAATTCACGCGAATCAGCCAGTCCCTGCAGCAGACGGTCACCCTGCGTGAGTTTCGCTTCACGAGGAGTGAGGTTTCCCTTATTCGCTGCCTCGTTGAACGCATCGACAGAACCCTTGCCCTCGACAGAGAAAAGACTTGCCTGACTATGCACATTGCGACGGGTCGCCGACGAAGCCTCAACAGGATAAGTGATCGTCGCAAGGCGCATGTGCTTCGAAGGTTTGTCCAGACGATAAACCTGTAAAATCTGAATAACGTCACCCACTTCGACACGGAGAATATCCCCCTGCTTAGCCGTCGAAAGAAGTCCCGAAAGCTCGTCCGGGAATGCAGAGAAAGGCATCACGCCCGCATCGCCTCCATTTCCGGCATCCTGCATATAGAGCGAATGGGTACGAGCCGCCTGTGCGAAATCCGCACCTTGCCGCAAAGCCGTCATCAGACTGTCGGCCAGGTCGCGTTGGTCGTAGGTGAGTACAATATGGCGGACGCCCACGGAATCCGGAGCGTTCAAAGTTTCAACGACACGGGTCATCGTCCAGGTATCGTTCTTCAGGACGGGACCATACTGCTTGCCGTTGGCCAGCGCTTCGGCCTCATCGTCCAGAAGCTGGGCAACCGACCGATAATTGTCTGTAATTTTACCGAAACGGTTATTCTTGGCAAATGCTTTCGGATCGTCCGACGCGGCAAATTCATCGCCGACTTCCCGAACGGTCTTCTCCAAAGTCGCCATATCCTCTGCACTCGGAGCCACTTCGAACACCACATAAGAGAGCGTGCGCGAAGGTTTCTGCTCATAACGGGCCTTATGGCTATTGTAATAAGCCTTGATTTCGGAATCGGAAACCGAGAACAGAGAATCAGGCATATCGTGATAACGCTTGCCGACCCAAGAACCGCTGAAAGTCTTATTCTGCGCATCGACGCCTTCTTCCGCTTCCAGCCGATTGACATATACACCGCCTTTGACCAAGCCGTTATACTTATTGATTTCGCGCTCCCGCATAGCCTGTCCGACCAAAGCCCCCCACATATATTGCATCTGGGGATTTCCGGTTGCCTGGGCGATAAAATCACTCACACCCTCCACACTGTACTGTCCTGTACGGGGGTCGGTGAAAGCCGCAGCCATCGTCCCGGAATAATACTCGCCGCTGATAAGTCCCTCACGCTCGGCATCGGTCACCGAGATTCCCATCTTCTCGAAACCGGGCAAGTACACGTGGTTGGCAATCAGAGTCTGCCAAGCCATTTCAGCCAACTGATCCATCTGCTCTTCATTACTTTCGGAGATGTTGCTCTGGTCTTTCAGGTTGTTGTATACCTCAATATATTCCGAATATCTGATCTTCGAACCGTCGATCACACCGACCTTGGGGTCGTTACCCGAAAGTCCCATATCCGTTTTAAGCGAGAGAATGAATGCCAGCAGTGCAAACGCGATGATAATCGACAAAACCACACCGAATCTGGTCCGTAACGTGTTTAAACTTGCCATATAAACTATTTTAATTTATTGTTTCAAAATGAGTGTTCAAAGATAATAAATATATTCTGAAAACCATGATAAACGACCAAATTCTTTCGTCATTTTCCGCATCCGGCATATCGAAAAAACGCACTTGCCCCTCACCGGTCGAAAATATCCCGTAAACTACAACCGTTTCACGCGCGCCAACTCCAACCGGGAACGGGTCCTGCGCAGAATCTTGATCTCAAGATGCTCGAAACGCACGGTTTCTCCGGCCGCCGGCAGCCCTTCATACCGGAAAATGATATACCCGGCCAGCGTTTCGTACTCGTCACTCTCGGGTATGGCAAGCCCGTATTTTTCATTGAGATATTCCACTTCCAATCGGCACGAAAGGACAAATTCCGAATCGCCGACCTGTTTCTCCGTAAGGTCGGGCACATCGTGCTCGTCTTCGATTTCGCCGAAAATCTGCTCCAGAACATCCTCCAAAGAGATAATACCGGCCGTACCGCCGAACTCGTCGATCACGACCGCAATATTGCTCTTATGACGGATGAGCCGCTGCATGAGTGCTTGCAACGGCATCGTCTCCGGGACGTATTGCACCTCCATCAGCACCTCATCGATCGACGTCGGATGCCGGAACAGCGACTTCGAATTGACATAGCCGACGATATTATCGACACTCTCTTTCCAGACGAAAATACGGGAATACTTACTCTCGACAAAACGCGCCGTAAGCGCTTTGATCGAGGTATCATCGATATCGACCGCCTCCATATCGATACGGGGAACCATGCAATCCCTCACGCGCAAATCGGCAAAATCCAGGGCATTCTGAAAGAGTTTGATCTCATTATCCGGTTCATGCTGCGCCTCCGGCTTCCCCGATTCGAACAAGCTGGCCAGATCGGTCCGGTCGAAAATGGGCTCCATCATCGCAACCTTCGGCTTACGCCCCATCAGCCACAAAATCCCCTGGGAAATCCAGGTCGTCAGCTTGGCGATCGGAAAAAGCAGCAGATAAAAGAAATAGATCGCAGGAGCAAACAGGCGGTAATAAAAATTCGGGCTGTTCCGGAAAACGGATTTCGGGAGAAATTCGGCGACGAAGATGATGATGATTGTCGAAACCGCCGTTTCCAGAACGACGGACCCGCCGCGAGCGATCTCCGTCCAACCCACTGCCGCCGCGAGCGAGCGCAACAACAGCGACATATAGAGCGAATAGATAACCAGGGCGATATTATTCCCGACCAGGATCGTCGTGATGTACTGCCCGGGGTGACGGGCAAAAATGTCGGCGATGAAATTGAACAGCCGACTCTGCTTCCGGTCGATCTCCAGTTTCAGGCGGTTCTTGCTCGTAAAAGCGATCTCCATCCCCGAAAAAAAAGCCGAAAGCAACAACATCAGCAGAATTATAAACACCGAAGTTATCATAAGGAACGATCGTTACTTTCTACGGGAGTCAGTTGAATTTTCCGGTCGTTCCCCCGTATCGGCCGGGCCGGTTTGACAGGCTGTTCGGAAACTGCCTCCTTCGCAGCGGAAACATTGTCCGCAACGGGTTTCACCGACGTAGAATCCGCGTCCCGTGTCGGCTCGATATTGACCCACATACGCCCTTTGATTCGGCGAAATTTCCAGTCTTTCAACTGATCGTCCGACTCGAATCCTTCGACGATGTAGGAATTTCCGCTCTCTTCCACGATCTTGGAATCGACGTTAGACCAGATCCGGCGCGTTTTCTCGTTCCAGAACAACTGCTGGGTGTAGAGGGTCTTGCCGTCGGATTTCTCGACGACGACGTTGCCCTTG
>OLYJ01000680.1_pt1 | contig 11085 bp, 11 predicted proteins | sample 1674121 | NCBI WGS metagenome assembly OLYJ01 (sample SAMEA103958146, study PRJEB25191) | human gut metagenome | reverse complement strand
AATTATTAATATTATTAATATTTAAATATTTATAATCTATCACCTTAAAAATATCTTCTTCAGCTACAAGATAATATTGATCATTATCAATTATATAGTATTCATTATCCTTATATAAATACTCTATTTCTTGATCCATATTTTTTATAGTTCCAGATAATTTACCATCTATACTACTGCCAATATAAGTATATGTTAGTTTATTCCCATCTTGCATAACAACATCTATCAAATATTCAAACTTATAATCACCATTCAAAACAATATCTTTAATATCCGTTGAATCTTTTTCATTATTTACATTATTATTAGTATCATTATCAGTTTCTTCTTTAATTATATTACCATTAGAACCTAAACTAAGTACTATCATTATAACAATAATAAAAATAATACCCACCATTAACTTAATAAAAGCAGACCTTTTTTTATTACTTTTATCATCCTTCTTATTATCATTTTTAGATGTTATAATATCTTCTTCCATATTATCTTCAAGTTTTTCTACTAAAGGTTTGGATTTCATCTCTTCTTGCTTTTTTTCATAATTAAACCAGAAATTACTATTCATTTTTATCACCCAATACTATATTTAGCAAAGAAGTTTTATCTTTTATACCATTTAAATAATCTTTAACCAAAACACGCCACTTACCCTCTATTTTAATATCAGTAATTAATAAAGAACCATCTTTCACCTTAACAACCAAGCCATCACGAGTAACATCCACTATTTGACCGTTCTTTCCTTTATATTCCTTATCTAATATTGAAGCCGAATATATTTTTAATATTTTGCCATTTAAATAAGTATACGCTCCAGGTATAGAAGAAAGTCCTCTTATTTTATTAAAAATATTTATTTTAGTATCATTAAAATCTATTATTTCCTCTTCTTTTTTTATATTAAGTCCATAAGTTACTTCCTCTTCATTTTGCTTTATTCTAAGATTTTTATTATTAATGATCAAAGGAATAGTTTCCATTAAAAGATCTCTACCCAAGTAACTTAACTTCGTAAATAATGTATCGACATTATCCGTATCTTCTATACTTATCTTTCTTTGACTAATAATGTCGCCAGCATCCATCTTATAGCTCATATACATAATAGTAACTCCTGTTTCATCATCACCATTTATTAAAGCTCTATGAATAGGAGCACCCCCTCTTAACTTAGGAAGCAAAGAACCATGCACATTAATCGCACCATATTTAGGATAATCTAATAATTCCTTAGGAATTATCTGACCATAAGCACACGTAATAATCATATCTGGTTCATATTCTAAAATTTTTTGATATTCATCCTTTATCTTAACCGGCTGAAAAACATCTATATTATGCTTAATCGCCACCATTTTTGTCTTTGTTGGAAGCAATTCTTTTTTTCTAGAATATTCTTTATCCGGCTGAGATACAACCAAAACAACATTATATTCTTTAATTAACGCCTCTAAGATAGGAACAGCAAAATTAGGTGTTCCCATAAAAACTATTTTTAACTTCATCACTAATCACCTACTTTTTTAATTTTTGACAATTAGGACAATAATAAGTCCCTCTTCCACCAACCTTGATTTTAACAATCTTCTCCATACAAACATTACAAGAAGATCCTTCTTTACCATGAACTAACAAACAATTTTGAAACTTTCCTGATATTCCATCTACAGACTTATAACTATGAATGGTTGTCCCACCTAAAGAAATAGCATCATTTAAAACACATCTAGTATTAGTAATAATATCATCTAAATTATCATCCGTTAAATCTAAAGCTTTAGTTAAAGGATTTATCTTAGATAAATATAATATTTCATCCGCATAAATATTACCAATACCAGTAATAATACTCTGATCTAACAAAACCGTTTTAATAGGTAATTTCTTATTTTTATACTTTTTTCTCAAATAAGAAACATTTAATTCAAAAGAAAAAGGTTCACATCCTAACTTACTTAAAGGACCCACTTTATCTATTTTATCCTTTTCAATTAAATACATCTTCCCAAACTTTCTAGTATCATCATACACTAATAAAGTATCATTATCCAAAGTAAATATTACATGATTATGCTTACTTTTTAAATAATCTTTATCCTTAAAATAATATTTGCCTTCCATTCTCAAATGTGAAATCAATATATAATCATCTAAAACAAATAAAATATATTTACCCTTTCTTTCTAAAAAATTAATACGTTGATTTTTAATTTTTTTCTCAAACTCTTTTCTACTTGGATATGCAATTATATTATCCCAATACACTAAAGCAGATAAAATAACTCTTCCAACCAATTTTTCTTTTAAGGCATTCTTAACTGTTTCTACCTCTGGTAACTCTGGCATACAATCACTACTCCATATAAGGATTAATACTTATTTTTGCATAAGAAATCCTTGTTTTTTTATTAATTAACTTCTTTTTAATTCTATTAGAAACTAAACAAGCATCTTCTAATGTGACATTACTATCCATATTGATAGTTATATTAGCATGATAATAATGTCCATATTTAATTATATTTAACTCTTCAATATTCACTACTTCACTGTTTTCCAAAATTATTTTCCTAATTTTATCTAAATACTCTTCGTCCTGTTCACTTTCACCCAAAATACTAACAATATTTTCCTTTAAAATACGATATGCCGTTTTCAAAATTATTAAGCCGATAATAAACGTCCCAATAGTATCTGAATAAAGAAAGATTTTACTATAAGAACTTAATTTTGATAAAAAGTAAGTTACTATTACTATAGCAGAAGAAATTACATCAGATCTACTTTCTTTACCAGATGCTACTAAAAGATTACTTTTATATTTAACTCCCTTTGAAAGAATATATCTAGAAATTAAATATTTAGCTAATATTGTAAAAATTGTTACATACAAAACCATATTACTAGCAATAGTATTCTTAGCATTTAAAGAGTTTCCAAGCAAACTTAAAGCAAGTGCTAATATCACAGCGCCAATAACAATACTAGTTAAATACTCTATCTTACCATGTCCATAAGGATGCTCATTATCAGCAGGTTTTAAAGATAATTTGCTACCATATATAGAAACAACATCCGTAGCTAAATCAGATAGCGAATGTATTCCATCCGCCACTAATACCTTAGATTTATAGATAAGCCCGAAGACAAACTTCGTTAAAGTTAGTAAAATATTAACTATTAAACTTTTTACCAACACCTTAGTTACTTTTTCCATTATATCCCTACTTTGCCTCATACAAATTATATCCAACCTCAATATCCACTTTGAGTGGTACACTTAATTTATATGTATTTTCCATAATATCTTTTACAATATTTTTAACTTCCATAAGTTCATCCTTATGAACATTAAAAACTAATTCATCGTGAATTTGAAGAATCATCTTACTTCTTAAATTATGTTTACTAAAATAGGCATCTATTTCATTCATCGCCTTTTTTAAAATATCTGCACTACTACCTTGAATTGGCGTGTTCAAAGCCATTCTCTCACCCATATTTACAATAAGTCTATTCTTATTATTAAGTTCAGGAATAACTCTTTTTCTATTCATAATCGTCTTAACATAGCCACATTCATGTGCATTTTTTATACACATTTTCATATAATGGGAAACACCAGGATAAGTCTTCAAATATTCCTCTATAAAATCTTTCCCTTCTTTAGGACTAATCCCCAAATCCTCTGCTAATCCAAAACCACTTATTCCATATAAAATACCAAAATTTACCGCTTTAGCCTTTCTTCGCATATCTTTAGTAACATCATCCTTACTTACCTTAAATATATCCATAGCGGTCTTAGTATGAATATCCATATCATCATTAAAAGCCTTAATCAACTCATCAATACCAGCCATATGAGCGAATATCCTAAGTTCTATTTGTGAATAATCACAAGACATAATTAGAAAGTCTTTCTCTGGAATAAAACATTTCCGGATTAATCTTCCATATTCATAACGAATAGGAATATTTTGTAAATTAGGTTCTATCGAAGATAGTCTTCCTGTCCTAGTTAACGTCTGCGTATAAATAGTATGAATTTTTCCATCATTTAAAACCGCATTTAATATTCCTTCAATATAAGTAGACAAAAGCTTAGTAAGCATACGATATTCCAATATCTCATTAACAATAGGATGATAATTTTTCAACTTATTCAAAACATTAGCATCCGTAGTATAACCGGTTTTATTCTTCTTACCATACGGTAATTTTAATTTTTCAAATAATATTTCACCCAATTGTCTAGGAGAAGATATATTAAAAACTTCACCAGCATGATTATAAATACTATTGCTTAAAAGTTCTAACTTTGTTTTTATTTCCTTGCGCATCTCTTTTAAGATATCCTTATCCACCCTAATACCTGTATATTCCATATTAGCAAGCGTCCTACTCAAAGGAATTTCTATTTCATTATATAAATATTCTATTTCCTCATCCTTTATCTTATTCAAAAAATTATCTCTTACCTCATAAATAAACTTTGCCTTATCAATACTTCTCTTAGCACTTTCCAAAGAAGATATAGTAGCCATTTCCTTTTTATCAAAAAACGGTATTTCATAATCCAAAGAATTTGCTAAATACGAAATATCATCTTTAACATTATAATTTAATAAATAAGCTGCTATCATTAAATCAAAATCACATTTTTTAAAATTAATACCCACATTTTTTAAGCTTACAATTACTTTTTTCAAATCATAAGTATATTTTTCTATTTTTGTCAAAAAAGATGGTTTTTTCAATAACAAATCATAAGGAATATAACCAGATATTTCACTATTATATATAGCCATTCCCTTAATTTTAGCGTGATGATAATTCTCATCATCTAAATCCAAATAAACAGCTATCGGTTTAGTAGTATTAATACTATCCAAATCTTCAAATATTTTAACTATCTCTTCCCTTTTCTCTACCTTCTTACTTGCCTCATTATTCTTTTTAAGTAAAGAATAAAATTCTAATTCATTATATATTAAATTAATTTTATCTAAATCACCATTAGTATATTTAATATCATCAAAATTAATATCCAAAGGAACTTCTTTATAAATTGTAGCTAAATCCTTACTCATATAAGCATCATCTTTATAAGCTATTAATTTATCCTTAACACTACCTTTAATACTATCGATATTATCATATATATTTTCTAAAGATTTATATTCCGTAAGCAATTTTAAAGCAGTCTTTTCACCTATTCCCTTAACCCCAGGAATATTATCAGAACTATCCCCCATAAGTGCCTTTAAATCGATCATTTTTATTGGTTCAATACCATAGGTATCTATGAACACTTGTTTATTCATTCTAATATAATCTTTAGTCTTTAATAACTTTACCTCAACATCATCGGTTATTAATTGCAACAAATCCTTATCACTACTAATAATAGTAGCAGCATATTCGTCATTATCAGAAATCTTACTAGCAAATGTTCCAATAATATCATCAGCCTCATAATTATCTATTTCATAATACTTGATACCAAGAGCATCTAATATTTCCTTAGCCTTAGGAAATTGCATCTTAAGTTCATCTGGAGTCTCACTTCGCCCTGCTTTATAAGTTTCATATTTATCATGTCTAAATGTCTTTCCCTTATCAAAAGCAACCATTATATAAGTAGGTTTCTCCTCATCGATAATCTTATTCATCATATTAACAAAACCATATAAAGCATTAGTAGGAAAATTCTTAGAATTCATCATCATATTACCATTATAAGCAGTAGCATAATAACTCCTATATAATAAATTATTACCATCTACCAATATTACTTTTTTCATATTCATCACACTCTTTATTTAATTATAACATTATTTATTTTTTTAATAAAGAAAAAAGAAGCAATTTGCTTCTTAGTTTTAATATTTTACCAACTCTTAGTACCATCACTTGATGCCCACATATATTTCTCAGTACCAACAGTTTTTGCAGCATCAGCTAAATACATTTGATGACCTGACTTAACTACCAATACCACCGTTACAGCAGTACCTTCAACTTTTGCCATCGAACATTTAGGTGCAGCAGGATTTAGACCTGTATCAGCACCATCAAGACTAAATACATATTGTTTAGTATCCATACCTAAAACCGCAGCATCAGTAGTTGTTAGACACTTATACCCATTAGAATCAGTCGTTCCAGCCCAATTAAGATAAACTGCCTTTTGATTATCAGATAAAGTACTTGAATCAAATTGAGCCGCCGCAATATTACTTGACCAACCACTTGCTACTGACTTCGCACTATTTTCTAATGATTTTCTCTTAGAATTATCCATTGCATCCAATATTGGTGGAATTGCCACTACTAAGATAACCGCAAGTATTACAATAATAGCTAATAATTCAACCAAAGTAAAACCTTTTCTATTTAATTTCTTCATTATATTTCCTCCTATTTTCTACCAAAATTATAGCACAATTACTTTCTACTAGTCAACATTTTACCTAAATTTTTACAAATTTAATTACTTCTTTCGTAAATACTTACAAAAGTATCACTATATTTTTTTGTTTTAATAAGTTTTAACTCATCATAGAAACTAGCAAGTTCATCAAATCGATATTCACATACTACTACCGCCTTTTTAGAAATCAACTCATTTTCAATTAAAAGCATCAATACTTTTTCAATTATTTTATCCTTATAAGGTGGATCTATAAATATTACATTAAACTTAATATTTTTATCTTTCAATAACCTAATAGCTTTATAATAATCTTTATTTATAATATGACATTTATCTTCAATATTAAAATCACTAATATTTTCTTTTAAAATATTCACTATTTTAGGATTATCATCAACAAAATAACAACAATCTGCCCCATTAGAAATAGCTTCTATTCCTAAAGAACCAGAACCAGAAAACAGATCTAAAACAATACTTTTTGGTATTTTATTTTGAATACTAGCAAATACCGATTCTTTTACTCTATCCATAGTTGGTCTAGTTCCTTTAACATCATATCCACCCACACTACGTCCTTTTAAAAAACCACTAATTATTCTCATTATGACACGTCCTTTTATCAGTAACACTTTTATAATAACTATTAATCTTCATTACCATAAAAAATAATTCATTATAATTTTTCATATATGTTTTATAATACTCATTTTTATATAATTCTTCCTTTATTTTAGGATCATTGGTATTACGATAATCCAAAATCATATCTAAAATATGCTTATCTGTAATTAGCATCTCTTTACTTAGTTTTAATTCTTTAACAACACTAGACTTATCTAATTCATCTATAAGCTCATAGGTTTTCAAAATTATTTCGTTCATAAATAAACCTCCCAAGTCTATTTTAACATATCTAGGAAGGTTTGTAACATATTAATATTATTTAACATTTTATTAAAACGAGCACTTGGCTTTAATTCATATCTTTCTTTTACCGCATCTACAAAGTATTTAAAATTATTAGGATTACGATTCAAATATTTATACCAAATACTATTTTGGCGAATAAATTCGTGATACATAGGATTAGATTTAATTTTATACTGTAATTCTAAACTCATTAATCTTCAAAAGTTTTATATAACGGCCTAGGTGTATAAGTATTAGGAATAGAATCATCCTTCTTCACAATCAAATCGCCAAATAAAGATATTGCCTTTTGCAAAGAAGATATACCATTTTGAATTTTATCAGTATCCAAATTCTTAGCCATATTCAAAAAATCATTAAAAGTTCTACCTCCAGAAGTACTTTCTCTAGGCTTTTCTTCTTTTTTCTCTTTATTTAAATATTCTTTCCAAACAGTATCTTTATCACCATACAAATCATATATTTCATAAAAAGATTGCCAAGACATCTCCTTATTCTTAACATACTTTATTAAACTTGGATGTTCTTTTACAAAAGATTTAAAATTTTCTATTTTATTATCCATAACATCACCTAGTTAATTATATGCATAACTAGGCAAAAAGTTTATGTTAAATTAAATTTCTTTTAAAAAATTATAGAAATTCTCAGCCACCTTATCCGGAAGAATTGTTTTTAATTCATCTATGTCAGCCATTTTCATTTTAGATATAGTTCTATATTTCTTTAAAAGCTTTTCTTTTCTTAAAGGCCCTATTCCTAAAACATTATCCAAAACACTACTAAGAGCCCCTTTACTTCTTAATTTTTGATGATAATTAATAGTAAAATTATGAACTTCATCCTGCATCCTAGTAAGAAGTAAAAATAAAGGACTTTTTCTATCTATATCAACTATCTCTTTTGTTCTACCATCGATTAAAAGACTAGTATTATGCTTATCATCCTTTTTTAAACCACAAACTAAAATATCTAAATTTAAATCTCTTATCACTTCCATTGCCACATTAATCTGACCTATCCCACCATCTACAATTATCAAATCAGGCATCTGTTTCTTTTCCTTTAACAATCTAAAATAACGTCTATAAATAACTTCCTTCATCGTTCCATAATCATCATTAACATCATTAGTAATTTTAAATTTACGATATTCATTTTTTAATGGTAATCCATCTTTAAATACCACCATCCCAGAAACATTATATGTTCCAAAAAGATTTGAATTATCAAATATTTCTATTCTAGAAACCGAATTTACACTTAACTTTTCTTTTAACTCACAAATTGCATTCAATCTTTGATCATCATTTCTCTTTATTAATTCCATTTTCTCTTGATAAGCATTTTTAGCATTATCACAAGCAAGCAACAAAATATTTTTCTTAAGCCCTTTTAAAGGAGTAATAAAATTTATACCATATAATTTTTTTAAAAGTAAATTATCTACCATATCCTCTACAATTACCTCATTAGGCTTAATTTTATGATGGTCATAAAACATTGAAATATAATTATTTAAAGAATCCTCTTCACTTATGGCAATTGGAAATATTTGATTAGTTTTATCAAGTAATTTTCCTCCCCTTATAAACAGTATAGTAATAGAAATATAACCATTCAAAGCATAATGCCCAATAACATCCCTATTTAAATTATCCTTTAATTCAACCTTTTGTTTTTCTAAGACAATACTAATATTATCCAATAACTTTTTATATTCCAAAGCCTTTTCATATTCTTGTTTTTCACTATAAATATTCATTTTACTTTTAATCTTATCGGTTAAAATTTCATCCCTACCATTAAAAAACGCTATTATTTCATTTTTCATATTTTTTAAAGTACCATCGTCTATTTGATGGACACAATAACCTAAACATTCACCAATATGATAATACAAACATTCCTTTTTTTGATATGTTCTACATTTTCTCAAAGGATATAAACGATTTATTACCTCCACCACATCTCTTGCAGCTTTAACATTAGGATAAGGTCCAAATATATGTGAATTTTTATTTTTCTTAACATTAGGATTCCTTACTACCTTTAATACAGGAACTATATCATTAGTAAGTTCAATATACGGATATGTTTTATCATCTCTTAATAAAATATTATATTTAGGATCATATTTTTTAATTAAATTTATCTCAAGCAATAAACTTTCTATTTCTGTATTAGTAATTATGTATTCAAAATCAGCAATTTCACTCACTAACATCTTTGTCTTACCAGTATGAGATGACTTAAAATAAGAAGATAAACGATTTTTTAAATTTTTAGATTTGCCAACATATATAATATACCCTTCACTATTCTTCATTAAATAACATCCAGGACAAGAAGGCACTAATGCAAGTTTCTCATTAATCATTTTTCTATTTTCCTTTTTCGCACATAGAAAGGAATATCGTAAATTGGCAAATGATAATATTTATCATTTATATAATTCACTAAATCCATTAAAGTTACATTATTATTATTAAAAAATTTAGCAAAACAAATAAATATTTCAGTTTTAAAAAACTCATTTAATTCAAAAACTAATTCCCTAAAATTATTTTCAAGTTCACAATAATCTTCTCCACTTTTATCTTCAATCTTAGAAATAGCTTCATTAGTAAGATATAATTCTACCAAATAACTTTTATATTCATCAATATCTACTTCATAATTATAATCTTTCAAATAATCTATTAAAATATCACAATTTTTTTTAACATTAACATAACTAGTTGAATCAAGAGGTAGATAATTCAAATCTTTTAATGAAGTATTACGATATTCTATAGGTACCAACATCGCCTTAATTTTACTTACATCGACATTATCTTCTACTAACACCTCGTCACTATGATTAATAACTCTAGTAGATACATCATAAATATAAGGAACATCCTCTAAAATAAAACCAATACCAGAAGTAGTATATTTACAATAAGAAGAAGTATAATCCGTTGGATTAATATAAATGTATCTAACCGCAGAAATAGTATCATCTAAATTATAACCACTATGATTTCTTGCAAAACTAATATTTTTTTCTTTTGCCTTTTTACTAGATAATATTCCATATTTTAATATACTTTCTAATCTAGCAAAATTAAAACCAATAGAATGAATTAATGTATTATCACTATACTTATATCCCATAGTTAATCACCTACATAAAATTATATAACATTTCTTTAATTTAGTAAATTAAATTTATGATATAATTTAATTGGTGGTTTAATGAAAACAATTAAAAACAATGCAGAAAACATATTAACAATAAATAATTCTAAATTTATTTGCAATTTATATAAGGTATACTCCTATGATGAAGTTTTAAAATACCTAGAACTAACTAAACAAAAATATAAAGATGCTACCCATTACTGTTACGGATACATAATAGATAAAGATATAAAAGCATCTGACGATAACGAACCTAGTGGAACCGCAGCAACCCCCATTAAAGAAGTACTTACTAAAAATAATCTTAATTATATTTTATGTATAGTTACACGATATTTCGGTGGAATAAAATTAGGAGCCAGCGGTCTAATTAGAGCATACACCAAAAGCCTCACCCTAGCTTTAAAAGAAGATAACATTGCCGATATTGTAAAAGGTACTAAAATGACTATAACCTTCCCATATAACATTTCAAAAGAAATTGATTATATTCTAAAAAATGAAAAAATAATAAATAAAAA
>OLYJ01000639.1_pt1 | contig 11568 bp, 8 predicted proteins | sample 1674121 | NCBI WGS metagenome assembly OLYJ01 (sample SAMEA103958146, study PRJEB25191) | human gut metagenome | reverse complement strand
TTTATTTGCGGGGTGTAGCGCAGTTTGGTAGCGCGTTTGGTTCGGGACCAAAAGGCCGCGGGTTCGAATCCCGCCACTTCGACACCAAAAACGAAGCGACTTGCAACAAAGCAAGCCGCTTTTTTTGTGCGCTTTTCGCAAATATGCACAGGTGTGGGACAGGTTGTGGATAGCATGGGTAGAGGAAAATTGGGTAGAGAAGGGGTGAAAGGTTTACTGCGCATCGGGTGAGGGCGCAAAGCCGTCATTTTCAACGGGTTCAGGCGTTTTTGGCTGCGCGAATGCGGCATCAAGGAAGGATTGCCAGACGCGGGCGGCATCGTCGTCGCGGCGGCGAAGCGCGTGAGCGTAGACGCGGAGAGTCGTGCTGGCATCCTCATGCCCCATGCGGCTGGCAACGGCTACTGCGTCGATGCCGTTGGCAAGCAGCGTGCTGGCGTGCGTGTGCCGCAGGTCGTGAAAGCGTACACCTTCAAAGCCGTGCGCATCCGCAAAGTGTCGAAACCATCGGCTGGGCGTGTCATGATGCAGCTGCGCGCCATTCCATGCATGGACAATCCAGCCTTCGCCGACCCAGAGATGCGGGGCGGCGCGCTTGCAATCCTCCTGATAGGCGCGGGTCTGATCCAGCACCGCCATCATGCCGACCGGCAGCGCGATGATTCGCTCCCCAGCTTCGCTTTTCGGCGGGCCTTCAAAGCTGCCGGTCTGCGGGGTGTACTTCAAGGCGTGGCTGATGTCGATGGTGCCGCGCTTCCAGTCCACGTCGCTGAGCCGCAGGGCACCGACTTCACCAAGCGACATTTCAATCCACACTCCCCGCACGGGGAGCGATGATGTCCGAATTCATTTATGGCAATCCCGCACAAAGAAAGAACAGCAAAAAGGTCGGCAAGGGGTATAATAAAGAGGTGAAGAAGCAATTGACGATGAGCCTGATCAGCGACAAGCTGGGGCAGGCAATACTGTCTTTGATGGTGAGAGCAAGGTAAAAGACGTGTTTGCCGATGTGATCATTCAGAAGTTTTTACGAGACAGAGAGAAAAAACATCTTCACAAACGTGAAGCAATCTTGTATAATGAACATAGCGTTCCGCAAAATCAGGGTTTGTCTGGATTGCGCGGTGAAACATACAGAAGCCCCGGAATCGTCAGCGGGTGACAAATGCTGAAGAACTGAGCTTGTTCGCCGGCATCGTGAAGCACATGCATAGAAGAAAGGAGAGCCAGCCATGGAGCTGTTTTCCACGAATAAACTGTTCAAAGAGGAAAAATACGAGGAGATTCTTGCCCTTTGGCAGAACGATGAGTCCAGAAACAGGATGACTGACTGGGATAAATGGTACGTCCTCCTCAGCCTCAACAAGCAGAAACGGTATCAGGAGACGCTGGATGCATACAAGCTGCTGCGAGCGAAAAGGGACGAGTCGACAGAAACCGAACTATGGCAGCGCATCGAGGATACTGTGTGCAGGGCGCTGTACTATGCCCATATCAAAACCTTTGACTTCCGGCAGGGGGACAGCAGCAAACTGTTCAAACAGGTGGATTATATCCTTGCTCATTCCTCAGACAGCCCTTATTCCGTGAAGGGGAAAGCCGCCCTGTTTGTCGTGAGTGCAGCAGAAGAAGGAAAACTGGCTGTCGAGAATGCGAGTGAACTGATTATCCGATATCTGGACGCGGTGAACCCTTCCACGCTGGGCAGAGAAGAGTTTGAGTACATAGATCAGCAGGGAAACCGACGTGCCAAGGCTCCGGATCGGGAAATCTGGTATGCCGCCCGAGCCAAAGCATTACTGAAACTGCAGCGCTATGAGGAGTGCATAGCCTGCTGTGATGAGGCCTTGCGGGAGCTCAGGGGATTCCACTACAGCAATGATAGCTGGCTTCGATACCGCAAAGCAAAATGCCTGCTGGCGCTTGGAAAACCAGACGATGCGAAGCGGTGCATCAGCGAGGCGCAGGCGCGAGGAGCGCATCACTGGTGCCTGTCTCAGGTGCTGTTTGAAATTGAACGAAATGGCGGAGAGCATCAAGCGGCACTGGCTTTGGGTGCCGAATGCGCCCTTGCGGATCCCAGCCATGAAATGCGGGTCAGCTTTTATGAGGACTTCGCGGATTATCTTAAGCAGTCGGGCCTCACCCATGAGGCGGCGCTCCACCGGCGGCTGGTCATTCTGATCCGTCAGGAAAACAACTGGGGTCTGAAGCAAAAGCATCTCGGCTGGACGAATCTTGATGATGTGAGTGCGATGGATAAAGCGGAGATCCTAAAAACGCTGAAGCCGCTCTGGAAGGAATGGCGGTCGGCGGCGAAAAGCTATCTTACCGGTGTGGTGATTAGAGTCCTTCCCGAGGGCGGCTCGGGCTTTATCCAGGACGAGCGGGGCGGACAATACTATTTCAACGCCAAAGATTACACGCACGGGAAACAAAAACCCATTGTTGACCAGCGCGTTCGCTTCACGCTGGTGGATAAGCTTGACCGGAAGAAGAATGAAGTCAAAAAGAACGCTGTGGATATCAGTATAATATAAGCATGGATGTGGTTCGTGATGTCGAAGAAATGTTCGGATCAGTTCTATTATGCCGTTCGAATCGGCAGGAAACCGGGTATTTACCGGGGTTGGTACGGCGAATACGGCGCTAAAAAACAAATTACAGGCATACGGAATTACGATTATTCGACCGGTTATCTGAAAACGTCCAGTTGGGAAGATGCCGACGCTTATATGCGGGCACATGAGCTGTTTCACGTGGACTTTGATTTTACCATCAAAAAAGCGATTTCCTTCAACGAAGATATGTCAGTGGTCTATGGGGAGGCATACGTTGCCGCGAAGGAGACGCCAGCGCAGCCGCCTGCAGCGCCAGTGACGGAAAACGCCTTTTTTCCTCCATCTGCTCCCTCTGTGCCCTATCATCGGGACGAAAAACTGGAATCCTTCCTTCATGCGTATTACCCGGACAGGCGCTTTACCGACGATCAGAAAGCGGCCATTCAGGCGCTTTCAGGGGCGCATCTGCTCTATGCCATCCCCGGCAGCGGCAAGACAGCCGTTCTGACCGCGCGTGCCGGCTGGATGATTCACTGCGGGATTCCTGCGGAAAACATCCTGATCATGACCTTTGGCAAGAAAGCTGCCGAACACATGGCGGATGTGTTTCGGGAGCGATTCCCGTCCTTTTCGGTGCCGTTCTTTTGCACCATCCACAGTTTTTGCTATCGGATAATCCGGCAGGCGGAGGTAGAAGGCCTGATCAAGAAGTATAGGCTGATTGCCGACGAGGAAGATGACCCGGTGCCTGAGGCGATGGACGGTGAGACTGCCAACGCGTGGATCGTGGATGAATCCCCGGATGAAGTGCCTTCCGGCAGAACAAAGCGGGAGGACAAGAAAAAGGGAAACCGGTACGCAAATCCGCGCAGTCCAATCTACCTGCTTGAAAAGATTCTGACGAAGCTTGAATACTGCAAAAAACAGTCCGAAGCCCGGACCTTCGCCGAGCAGGCAGCTACTGTCATCGGCTGCCTGAAGAACCGGATGATGACGGATGAGAAAATCTTGCGGCCTTTACCTATAAACATGGGAGTGGACAATCCGGTCAGCATTTGGCCGGTATACGAAGCTTATCAAAAGGAACTGGCGGGGCATCAGCCGCCTGAGATGGATTTTGACGATATGCTGATTCACGCGCTGGAAGTGCTGGATAATCCCACCACGCAGGCTTTCTGGCAGCGGAAGTATCCGTATGTCTGCGTGGACGAGGCACAGGACACCTCTCTGCTCCAGCACGCGATTGTTCAAAAGCTTCACCGGACTGGGGACAGCCTGTTCATGGTGGGAGACGACGACCAGAGCATTTACGCTTTCCGAGGCGCGATGCCGGAAGCCATGCTGGCCTTTGATCGGCGCTATGAGGATGCCGCTGTCCACCGGATGGGTGTGAATTTCCGCAGTGATCAGCAAATCGTTCTTTCCGGCGATGGCTTGATCCAGCGCAATAAGGCGCGTGCAAAAAAAACAATGGAAGCATTCTCGAAACAGCCTGGAGAGATTCGAATCATCGACATCTCCGCTGCGATGCAGGGGCAGTTCCTCTTGGATCAGGCACGCCGGTTCTGCAAGAAACAAGAAGGGGGGGAGAATCCGGAGAGCCTTGCCATCCTGTACCGAAACAACGTTTCCGCCTTACTGCCACTGGCTTACTTTTTCAAAAACGACATTCCCTTCGTCGGCAATAAGGTGTTCGATGTTTTGACCCTTCTGTACAGCCGGACTGCCATCAATATTTTGGCGTTTCTCTGCTTTGTTCTGGAGCCAGACAGCTTCCAAGCGTACAGTAGCGCATATCCAGTATGGAACCACTATCACGGGCTGTTTCTGAACAGAGAAACCGCAGTCGAGAATCTGCGAAAACAGATGGGTGAAGAAAATTCGGGCGGGCCCATCCTCCCTAAGCTTCAGGCTCTCCTTCGCTCTTTGGGCGAGATGGATAAGGCACGGCACATCGGGGAAATATGGACAATTCTTCAAAGAATCCAAGCGGAGGACAAACCGGATTTTGCCATCATGGCAATGTTGAAGGAGTTGGAATACAACAAAAACGGCTCCATGAAGCAGAAAAACGTGCAGCTTCTTGTCATGGCGCTGATTCGGATTGCGTCCTTGTACGACAGCATATTATCTTTTGTGGAAGCGATGCTTGCCTTGCGGACAAAGCGAAAATGGGACGAGCATAACGCAGACAAGCACCCTGTTGTTACGCTGTCTACCATGCATTCCGCCAAGGGACAGGAATACGACCATGTGATTATTATCGACGCTGTGAAAGACCTGATGCCGGGAGATCCCAGCAAACCGCTGCCTTTCTGGCATGCCTCCTGGCAAGCTCATGTGGAAGAAGAACGCAGACTTTTCTATGTGGCAGCCACTCGTGCCCGGCATGATCTGCGAATCGTGGTAAATGGATTGAACAGCAGCAGCCCAAAGGCACCCAGCCCCTTCATTCATGAGATGCTGCGGGACAACCCGAATATCCCAGTGGAAAAACTGGCTGCGGATGACGCGCTTGAGGAGCAGATCGAGGAAGCAATGGGCATTCCGTACTTTGCCGTTCGGAGAGGAAAAACGCCAGGTATCCACAGGGAATATGAGAAGGCGGGCGTCGAAGGGTATTCCTGCCCTGTATACCGCAGATGCACGACATGGCGGAAAGCGAACCGGTTTCTGAACAAAGCAGTGTCATGCCCGGTTCCGGAAACAGAGACAGCGCCGGATCTGCCGCTGCCTGTGGAAAAGGCACTGCTGCGGCTGTTTTCTGTACAGCAGCTCAAAGAGCTGGATGCAAACAGGTTGAAAAAAATCCGCCAAAAAACAGGCTACCTGTTCTCCAAAGAGGCGATTGCGGCGAAAGCAGTGGACTATGCTGCCTGTGCGCCAGAGTATGCACTGATATATCTCCCGGTGAATCTGCACAAAGTATGGCAGCCACTGATAGAACTCCTGCGCGACGAGATGCTTCCTTTGTTGGATGAATTCAAATACCCCGATGGTGCGCATCCTATCCGGATTCTTGAGATGGGTGCCGGCCCGGGTACAGCCACCATAGGTCTGCTATCTTTCTATGCGAAGATCGCAGAAGCAAACCCGTCACTGGAGATCCATCTGGAATACCTGCCGGTAGAGTACGAACGGGCATTCCGACCGATTTTTGAAGCGCTGACCGCCGCAATGCTTTCCACACTGCCTGCCAATCTCCATATATGCATGAAACCGATGCAGATCAGCGATGCTTTTGCATTCCTCCATACTTGCCAGGCGGACAGCTTTGATCTCATCCTGGAGAGCAATATGCTCAACCATAACGAGCATGTGGAGAGCAGACTTTTGAACGGGCTGCTCCATGACATGAACCGCACGCTGGTATACAGCGGTAAAGTCATCGCAATCGAGCCTGCGGATAAGGAGACGGCTGATTTCCTCAACCAGTTGACCGGTCTGGATGAAAAAAGTTGTGGATTTAGCGTGATGGAGCCCAAGAGCGAGAGCGCCGCGTGCGACGTATCCGGCATTAGACTTTATCAGGAAGCGGTCGCCTGTGGGCTTCGCCATCCCTTGGAAAAGGATTGTCACAGGTTCCGCTATACTGTTCTGACCAAGAAGCAGGAGGTATCCCCATGATCCTCAGCGTAAGCCGCCGCACCGATATTCCGGCTTTCTATATGCCCTGGTTCATGAATCGGCTGCGAGAAGGCTATGTCATGGTGCGCAACCCTATGAATTACCATCAGGTAAGCCGCGTGTCCCTGTCACCGGAGGTCATCGACTGCATGGTGTTCTGGACAAAGAACGCCATGCCCCTGACGCCGCATCTCGGGGAGATTGCATTGCAGTATCCATTCTACATTCAATATACCCTGAATCCATATGGCAGGGATCTGGAACCGGGGCTGCCGCCGCTGGCACAGCGGCTGGCGAGTGCCTGCGCCATCGCGGAACAGTTCGGCTCAAAGCATGTGGTGTGGCGGTACGATCCCATTATGCTGACGAAGCAATATACAGCGGACTGGCACATCGAACAGTTCGCCGCCATGGCAGATGCCCTGAAAGGCTCCGCCCATGACTGCGTGTTCAGCTTCGTCGACCTGTATGACAAGGTGCAGGCCAATCTCCGGGGGCTGGGCGTCCGGATCTGCTCAGACGGGGAGATGGATCGGATTGCGGCCGCTTTCGCTGCCATCGCGCGCGAGAATGGCTTCCGGCTGCGCACCTGTGCGGAGAAGGTGGATCTGCAGCGGTATGGCATCGCCCACGGCTGCTGCGTGGACGGGGATTTGATCGCGGAACTGACCGGCTGGACGATGGCAGCGAAGAAGGACCCGAACCAGCGCCCGGAATGCGGCTGCCTGGAGAGCATTGACATCGGCCAGTACAACACCTGCCGGCATGGATGCCGCTACTGCTATGCCACCTTCAATGCAAAGACCGTCGAAACCCTTTCTGCTCGGCACGACCCGGCTTCTCCTTTCCTGATCGGTCAGGCTGAGCCGGGCGACAAAGTCACCGAACGAAAAATGAAATCATTAAAAAAGGCGCCATCCGGACAAATCAGCTTCTTCTGATTGTCCGAAGGGTGTCCTCCGTTGGATTGGCGGGAATGGACAGTCTGCTGTCACAACTGACAGCAGAAAATGCGAAAGAAACCGTAATATCAGGGAAAACGCACCATAGAGATGCTTAATGCGGCCTCAAAGCCGCTCGTCGCGCACCGCATTCAGCAAGCGTTGAGTTTCCTTCTGTACCAAGGCTTTTGCGCCCTATGGCTGCTATGGCAGTCATGGGGCATTTTTGTATGCAGTCATTTGCTGGGAAGGGGATGGCACTCGTTCGGGTGATTTTTTTCTGACATTGCCGATGCTTTTGCGGACGTAACACCATTGTATTTCAAGCGACGAGGGCATTCTCCACAATATTCGACATTTCACCTTGCCGAATGTCTGCAAGTGTGGTAAAATACACACGACATAACGAATTATGCCATTTTGGGCGATGCTATCAGCAAGGGGTGCACCATGATTATCAAGTGCAAGATGTGCGGCTGGGACATTGTCTTTGAGCTGCCCCGCGATAAGGGGTGGCCCCTGAACGGTTCATCCGCCAAATTTAATCATCCATTGCATTCTCATCCAATCAGGAGCGCATCACCCCATGCAACTCCCTGTTCCCTCAATTGCATACAACCAACTAAGCCCGCCGACCGCCTGTACAAATCACAGGCAGCCGACGGGCTTGCTTTCTTGCTTTATACTATTTCCGGATTCACCTGCGCCATCTGCTTGCGCATTTTCATCCGGAAACAGTATTATTTCGCCTGATACACCATTTCCGCCTGCTTCTGCGCAATCAGGCACAGTTCCGCCGCCTTGAAGGCGTGCGCCTGCGTCATCGCGTTTTCCGTGCGGTTCAGGCTGTCCAGAATCAAATCACCGAAGAACGGGTAGCCCGTCAAGCCGGTTGCATTGATGTACTGCTCGCCTTGGTCGTTGACGAGGAACACATGGTTGCCGCCGTCGCGCTCCGTACCGACATCCACATACTTGCGGATTTCAATGTACCCCTTCGTGCCGATGATGATGGTGCGCCCGTCGCCCCACGTCCGCAGGCCGTCCGGCGTGAACCAGTCCACGCGGAAGTAGAACGTCGTGCCGTTTGCACCGTTGATGGCGCAGTCGCCGAAGTCGTCCAGCTCCGGGTACTGCGGATGCGCGTAGTTGGCAATGCGGCTGCGGGAGACGGTGCCGTCCTCCTCGCCCGCATAGAACAGGTACTGCTCGATTTGGTGGCTGCCGATATCGCAGAGGATGCCGCCGTACTTCTCCTTTTCAAAGAACCACTGCGGCCGCCCTGCCGCGCCAAGCCGATGCGGTCCGAAGCCCTCCACATGGATGACCTTGCCGATAGCGCCCTGCTCAATCAGGTTGCCCGCCAGCACCGCGCCTTCCACATGCAGCCGCTCGCCGTAATAGACCATGTACTTCTTGCCCGTCTGCGCCACCATCTTTTTGGCGCTGTCCAGCTGCTCCAAGGTGGTGAAGGGCGCTTTGTCGGTGAAGTAGTCCTTGCCCGCCTGCATGGCGCGCAGCCCCAGCGCACAGCGCTCGTTTGTAATCGCCGCGCCGCAGACCATGTTCGTTTCTTTGTCGTTAAGCAGTTCTTCCTCGCTCCGGGCGACTTTCACCTGCGGGTACGCCTTTACGAACGCTTCCACCTTCTTCGGGTCAGGGTCGTAGACGTACTTCAGCGTGCCGCCCGCTTCCAGCAGACCGTTTGTCATGCCGTAGATGTGCCCGTGGTCAAGGTGCGCGGCGGAAAAGACAAATTCCCCCGGCTTCACGACGGGCTGCGCCTTGCCTTTGGGCGCATAATTCATGCCGTCTGATACTTTCATCGTGATGACCTCCCATTATTTCTGCTGATAATCGCTGCCGAGCGTAATCGTGCCGTCAAGCGACGCGGCAGACGTGGTTTTCTCGTAGAAATGCGGCACGGCGCGCATCATGCCTTCCACTGTGTAGAACGGGTCGTCCTTTTGCAGCGGCAGCGTGACTGTCTGCTTCGTCGCGCCTGACTTGTAGACGGCTGTAATCAGCTCAATCGTCCGGCGACCATCCTCACCGCCAATCGCGGGCAGCGTGTCGTTCTCCAGCGCGGAGAGGACGTTTTCCAGTTCGCCGGTGTGTCCCTCGTAGGGGAGTGGCGGCTGCGCATCCGCAAAATCGCGGATTTTCTGCTCCAATTCGGTGTTTTCAATCGGGAAGCCGTTCGGTTTGGAGATGGACGCGTACACGCTGAACGGCGCGGCGACTTTCGCCTTCTCGCACTGGAAGACCAGCTCCTGCTCTTCGCCGTGATGCACGACGGAGGCTGTCAGCTGCGCCAGCGCGCCCGGATATTGCAGCACGGACAGCGACAAATCCTCCACCTCAGCGTTGTCGTGCGCGACGTTCGCCATCACGCTCGTCACGGCCTGCGGAAGACCCATCATCCAGCACAGCATGTCAATATGGTGGACGGCGTGGTTCAGCGTGCAGCCGCCGCCCTCCTTCTCCCATGTGCCGCGCCACCACAGGTCGTAGTAGCAGTGCCCGCGCCACCATGCCGATGTGACGGATGCGCACAGCACTTTGCCCGCAAGCCCGCTGTCGAGCAGCTTTTTCAAGTTGCTGATGGGCTGGCGGAAGCGGTTCTGGGCGATAATTGCGAGTTTCTTGCCGCTTTCATCGCGGGCGCGGAGCATTTCGTCGCACTCTTCCAGCGATGCCGCCATCGGCTTTTCGCAGACGACGTTCTTGCCCGAACGCAGGCTGTTGATGGAAATGCTGGCGTGGACGTACGGCGGCGTGCAGACGTCCACCAAGTCAATATCCTTGCGTGAAAGGATTTTCTGGTGGTCGTCGTAGACCTCCGCTTCGGTCAGGTGATAATCCTCCTTCATCTTCTGCGCCTTTTCCGGCACAATGTCCACCAGCGCCACAATCTTGCAGCGCTCCGGGAAGCGCAGGTAGGCTTCCACATGGGCGTGGGAAATGTTGCCCGTGCCCACAATGGCAATCCGAATCATGGCATTCGCTCCTTCCTCAATACTCAACGCTGCGTGATGCGTTATCTGCATGATAGCACATTGACATCAAGATTTCTATGCGAATCCTGTTTTCAATTCGGCGGATTTGGCAGATTGTCGTCCTAATCAGACAAAACAGCAATTAGTGTCCGCCGCTGCGCTGCTTGCGGTAGGCGTTCGGAGCCATGCCCGTCATCCGCCGGAAGCTGCGCAGAAAGCCGGAATAATCGCCGAATCCGCTGCGGTCGGCTACTTCACTCAGGCTCATGTCCGTCAGCAGATTCTCCTTCGCCAGCTGCACGCGGCGGTAGAGAATGTATTCGTAGACGCTGCGCCCGGCGTAGCTTGTAAACTCGTGCGAAAGGTACGATACGCTGATGGCGAAGCGGCGCGCAATGTCTTCCAATTTTAGCGGTTCGGTGAAGTGGTCGTTGATGTATTGCAGCACATCGAAAATCACATCGTTGACAACGCTTGGCTGAATAGGAGCGGTTGTTCCCTGCACGGCTTGGCAGACCATGACCATGAAGTCGATGATGCGCCCGTAATTGCGGAACTGCACCATCTCGTCAGGCATGTCCTGCTGCGCGGAGATGTCTATCAGCAGCTGTTTGCACGCCAGCGCATCCACCTGCGGCAGTTCATAGTAGAATTTTCCGGACTGCAGGCGGCTGTCGAAGTAACGCTGGAGGTCAATCTGCCCGAAGCCAAGCTTTCGCAGCGTTTCCGGGCGCAGATACAGGAAGCCGCGCTCGTAGTTCTGCAGCGAACTGCCGCCCACCAGCCCGTGCATCCGAAACGGCGGCATGATAATCAGCTGATTGTTTTGCAGCGGAAACACGCTGCCGTCCACATAGTAGACCTTGCCGCCCTGATAGTGGATGTAAAATTCGTAGAAATCGTGGCAATGCAGCCCGCTGATGGTGTGGTGCTCCGCTACGGCATAGCACGCTTCGTACTCCGCGTTCTCGCGCCCCATCGCGTTGTAGCCGTTGATGGTCTCCGCGAATTTCATCGTTTCAGCTCCTTTCTGGGCTCGGATATTTTGATTATACAGCAGGATTCACATATTTTCAAGCAGGATTTACATTGATTGTGCAACTTATGTCGGCTATAATCAAAGCAACGATACGGAAACGGAGCGTGACGTTCCCGTAACAGGCTGCCTCGTGCAGCGTCTCCCGTGGTTTCCCGTTGGCAGTGCTGGTCAAGTGTCGGCTGATGCTGCTGAAAAGGCAGGTGTTTTGCATTGGTTCTGCTTTGCTTTCCGCAAAGGAGACTTGTTTTTGAACACCCTGCGGAAACCACAATTTATCAGAAAATGGAGGTTTTTGCTTATGACGAATCCTGCGAAAGCCCCTGCATCGGTGCAGCCGCGCCGCAAGCGCAGGAAACACTGGCTTCAGCGCGACTGGCGGCTGTACCTGATGCTGCTGATTC
>OLYJ01000634.1_pt1 | contig 11659 bp, 6 predicted proteins | sample 1674121 | NCBI WGS metagenome assembly OLYJ01 (sample SAMEA103958146, study PRJEB25191) | human gut metagenome | reverse complement strand
GAATCCTTTCAACGAACAGGCATATCTCTACCTGGGACAACTTTTCATCAACCAGAAGAAGTTGACAGAAGCTATCAGTCTGTTCGACGAAGCAATCGAACTGAACCCCAACTTTGCAGAAGCATACAAAGAACGCGGCCGCGCCAAACTGCTGAATGGAGATAAAGACGGTTCTGTAGAAGATATGAAGAGGTCATTGGAACTGAATCCGAAAGATGAGGCCAGCCTGAACGGAGAATTCAAGAACCTGGGACCGAAACCGGAAGCACTCCCGGGAATCTTCTAGGCAGACGGCGGTATATACTCATTTTTAACTGAAACATTACTGTCATATCAGGTGACCTTTTCATCTTTTTTAGAGAAGAAAACAAAAAAAGTATCGCTTTTTGTTTGCATCTAACAGAAAATTATTACTTTTGCCCCAGAATTAGAAACCAAAGCAAAAAACAAAGACTCGTATGAGATCATTTACTTATGCATATTACTTCTTTTTTTACTTTTACTTTAGCCAGAAAGTAGAGCGGGAGTTTGTATGTATCAAGTGACATGATGCTTAAGGACTGAATAAGAGAAATCAATCATATGAATCCCGCTCCAATATGGACGCGGGATTTTTTTATATAATACATTAAAACAATGAAAAAGATAGCAATTCAAGGAACACTCGGCTCATATCATGATATCGCCGCACACAAGTACTTCGAAGGAGAAGAAATAGAGTTAATCTGTTGCGCCAACTTTGAAGACGTGTTCGGTGCCATCAAAAAAGACAGTCAGACCATAGGAATGCTGGCGATAGAAAACACCATTGCAGGTAGTTTGCTGCATAACAATGAGCTATTACGCCAAAGTGGCGCACAGATTGTCGGCGAGTACAAGCTGCGTATTTCCCATAGTTTTGTCTGCCTGCCCGATGAAGACTGGGATGATATTACCGAAGTCAACTCCCACCCTATCGCACTGATGCAATGCCGCGAGTTCCTTGCCCAGCACCCGAAAATGAAAGTAGTGGAAGCGGAAGACACCGCCCTCAGCGCCGAAATCATCAAGCGGGAAAATCTGAAAGGACACGCCGCCATCTGTTCCAAAGCGGCAGCCGAGCGTTACGGTATGAAGGTGCTTCAAGAAGGAATCGAGACAAACAAACACAACTTCACCCGTTTTCTGGTACTGGCCGACCGCAGCCGCGCGGCGGAGTTCACCGATCCGGCCCGCACCGACAAAGCGTCTTTGGTATTCACACTGCCCCACGCGCAGGGGAGCCTCTCGAAAGTGCTGACGCTGTTATCCTTCTACGGAATCAACCTCACGAAAATACAGTCGCTGCCGATCATCGGACGCGAATGGGAATACCGGTTTTACGTGGACGTGACCTTCGACGACCCGATGCGGTACCGGCAGGCGGTCGATGCGGCCCGGCCGCTGACCAGCGATTTCCGGATTCTGGGCGAATATGCCGAATATCCCAATCCCGAAATCTGAGCGGAAGGACATAGGACCCGATTTTCGCGGCGGGCGGGGACAGAGACGCAAACGAGGCGGCAGGCTGCGAATGACGCGAAAAGACAGAGACAAGACAAACGACAATAATTCAAACAGAACTGATATGAAAGATTTGCAACCCATCAATTTTCCGGGACTCGATCCCCGGCGCCCGCTGGTCATCGCGGGACCGTGCAGCGCCGAAACCGAAGAGCAGGTGCTCGCGGCCGCCCGCGCGCTCGCCGCGCAGGAGGTGAAGATCTTCCGCGCCGGCATCTGGAAACCCCGCACCAAGCCGGGCGGCTTCGAAGGCATCGGCGTCGAAGGCCTTCCCTGGATGAAGCAGGTCAAGCAGGAAACCGGCATGCTGGTAGCCACCGAGGTCGCCACTCCCGCTCATGTTTTCGAAGCCCTGAAAGCCGGCATCGACATCCTCTGGGTCGGTGCCCGCACCGTCACCAACCCCTTCGCCATGCAGGAGCTGGCCGACGCATTGAAAGGCGTGGATATCCCCATTCTGGTAAAAAACCCCGTCAATCCCGACCTGGAACTGTGGGTCGGCGCGATCGAACGGCTCTACAACGCCGGACTCCGACGGCTGGGCGTCATCCATCGGGGATTCAGCTCCTACGAGAAAAAAATCTACCGCAACGCTCCGCTCTGGCATATTCCGATCGAACTTCGCCGCAGATACCCCAACCTCACCATCTTCTGTGACCCGAGCCACATCGGCGGCAAACGCGAACTGGTAGCTCCCATCTCGCAGCAGGCGCTCGACCTGAACTTCGACGGACTTATCATCGAATCCCACTGCGATCCCGACAGTGCGCTGAGCGACGCGGCGCAGCAGGTGACGCCCGAAGTGCTGGACTACACGCTGCAACTGCTCGTGGTGCGCGACAATGCCCAAACCACAGAGAACATCAGCATCCTGCGCCGCCAGATCGACGAGGTCGATGAGCAACTGTTGAGCCTCCTCGCCAAGCGGATGCACATCTCGCAGGAGATCGGCACCTACAAGAAGGAGCACAACATGCCCATCCTGCAAAACAAGCGTTACGATGAAATCCTGGACAAACGCGGCAAAATGGGGCAATCGCTCGACCTCGACCCGGAATTCATTTCGGAAATCATGAAAGCGATCCACGAAGAGTCGGTAAAGGTCCAGATGGAAATAATGAAATAACGACGTTCCCGATAAGCGAAGACAGCACCGAATTTATTCGGATTATGCCGTGCGAAGAAAACGAAGAAGCGATTCAATGTTTTCGGCAAACGGGGACGGAAGTTGCCGACGACCTCTGCCGAGCGAAAAAACGAAGAATGAAATAGAACAATCCCCGGGCGCTCCCATACCGCCCGGATCATCAAAAAACATAAACAAACCGATATATGCGCATACTGATTTTGGGCGCGGGAAAGATGGGCTCCTTTTTCACCGACCTGTTGAGTTTCAACCACGACGTAGCCGTCCTCGAAAAAGACCCTCGGCGGATGCGATTCATCTACAACGCCCAGCGCTTCACCTCGCCCGAAGAGATCGCCGACTTCCGGCCCGAACTGCTTATCAACTGCGTAACGCTGAACGCCACGCTCCAGGCATTCGAGGAGGTATTTCCCTATCTGCCGAAAGAGTGTATCATCTCCGACATCGCCTCGGTAAAGACCGGGTTGCAGGAATTTTATGAGAAATCGGGATTCCGGTACGTTTCGACCCACCCGATGTTCGGCCCCACGTTCGCCAACCTGGGCAACCTGCAAACCGAAAACGCCATCATCATCAAGGAGTCGGACCACATGGGCAAAATCTTCTTCAAGGACCTCTACGGTTCGCTGAAGCTCAACGTCTGCGAATACACCTTCGAGGGGCACGATGAAGTTGTGGCCTACTCCCTCTCGGTGCCGTTCGCCTCGACGCTCGTATTCGCCTCCATCATGAAGCACCAGGATGCCCCCGGCACCACCTTCAAGAAACACATGGCCATCGCCCGCGGACTACTCTCCGAAGACGACTACCTGCTGACGGAAATCCTCTTCAACCCCAAGACGCCCGCACAGATCGACAACATCGTCGCCACGCTGACCCACCTGTCGAAGATCATCGACAAAAAGGACAGCGGGAAGATGAAGCGGTTTCTGGACGGAGTCCGGAAAAACCTGGAGTAAAAATCGTACTCCATAAAAAACGGCCGGTATGTTACCGGCCGTTTTTCATATCGGGTCGATCCGCTAAAAACTCAACTTCACACCTGCCGTAAATCCGGCGCTGTACTGCGGAAACGTACTCCAGTCGTAAATCCGGCGGTTGCAAAGATTGTGACCTTCGGCGAATACCGTTACCCGCTTGGACGCGTACCAATCGACATTCAACCCCAGATCTACCGTATAGGGAATGCGCATATTCCCCACGATCCCGTCGTTCGGGAACCACGGAATCACTCGCGAAATATAGCGGTTGGACTGCAGGTCGAAAACGAGGCCGACCGAGAACTTACGATGATGATAGCGGGCCCGGACCGTACCCTCGAACTCCGGCAGGCCGATGCTCAAGGTCTGATGCTCGGTATAGGTCAGTCCCCGCCCGCCGATGGAGAACGTGAAATTGCTCACCGGACGGAACTCCAGCTCACCGTTGAGCGACATGACATTCAGCCGTCCCTGTACCAGACTGAACCCCTCATACCGGGTAGTCGGCGTATAGCAATACCAAAAGTTATGATTCTCGATGAAAGAATAGCCGACGAACAATCGGTAAATCAGCTTATCCTCGACGAGACGCCCGCTCACACCGACACGGACCGAATAGTCCACCGTATTGCGGGGCATCAGGTCCGTATAACGAGGCACGTAATAAAGATTGGTTTCCATAAGCTCCCGCATATCGTTGTGCTTCAGGGTTCCGTCCAACTCGACATAAGGTACGAAACCGCCGCCGCCCAGATCGAAACGCAAGTGAGCGTAGGGAATGAAATAATTCGCCGCATCGCGCCCCGCCACATCGTCCCGGTAGTAATCCAAACCGAACTCCATATCGACCGACCGGGCACGATAGGCATAACGGAACGCTCCCGAATAGGTCCGGTTGTAATAGTCAGAAGGAGCGGCCCAAACCGATTCGCCCTTGCGGTCGCCACCCCACCGGCCCTCGAATCCGGCCCGGAAGACGAGCGTATGGCGGCCGAAACGTCGTCCAACGGCGGCATCTACCCCCAAATTCCACTCGTTTTCGTACGGATAATCCAACACCGGAACGACATTATCCTCCAGATAGAGTTTCGAATCCAGCGGATTCCACCAGTTGCCCGCCGTGACCTCGACATTGAAATTCGTCCGCGAGAGGTCGTTGAAATCGTCGCCGATCCGTATCTTTCCCTGCAAATCGCCGATCACGCGGCGATTTCCGTTGTCGAAAGTCGGAAAGTCCGGATCGGGGAAAAGGCCGTAACGGTCGATGATCCGGTTCCGGTAGCTCACCTCGCCCTCCAGCACATGACGCCCGATGTATTTCCCGGCGGCGACACCCACCCGATTGTCCATCCACAGGGCGCTATGGTCCCCGTCGGGCGTATAGGGAATCCGTCCGTACCGTCCGTCGTGGTTGATATAGCCCAACGCATAGCCGATGTCGGGGTTCTGTGTCGATACATACAGATCGAGCGCCGAATTGAGCGGATAACCCGCTCCGGCCTTCAGGTAAAAAGGCAGCGGACGGTCGAACTCCCAATAGGTGATCGTCGCAGGACGGATCGGGCGCGTGGCGAGCTGCGTTTCGAGCGTGAGCGGCGTGATCGAATAGTCGATTTCCGGCTGTATGGCCGCCGTATCGACCATATTGGGGCGCACGGCAAGTTTCGTCGCATGCTCCACGCTCGGCACATAGGCTTTGGATACTTCGACACGCTTCTCGACCTGGGCGTTGAGCACCCCGGGCACCGCAAGCATCCCGGCGATAAACATCAGGGACAGAATAGCTGATCGCTTCATATCGTTAATTGAGTTTCTTGATTTTCTCTTTCGCTTCCGCAACGATTCCGTCATCGGCGGGGGTATAGCCGTCCACGATACTCTGGTAGGTCGCCCGGGCCTGGAACATGTCGCCCTTCTGCACATAAATATCACCCAGCACAAGGAAGGACTTGGCCAGCCAGAAGGCATGAGGCGTTCCCTTGTCCGAGAAATCGAGCACCAGTTTTTCGGCACGAGCCGTATCACCGGCCCGGAACGCGGACTCGATCACCCGGTAGGCCGACTCGGCTCCCTCGGATGTTTTCACATTGGCGCTCAAAACCTTGTAGATCTTTTGCGCGGCAGCAGCATCTCCCCGGCGATCCAGAATCCCGGCCTTCGCAAACTGGGACTCTCGCCATGCCAGGTCCCCCGCAGCGGTGTAGGATGCCACATCGTCGGCCATGGACAGAATCCGCTCCTCGTCCCCCGCCGCGATCGTCGCACGGACGTAGCCGTTCATGGCCTCGGCTTTTCCGGCAGCGGTGCTTTCGGCATCGGCCAATTTGCGGTAAGCCGCCGCAGCTTCCGTAAAGCGTTCATCGGCAAAAGTCATTCCAGCCAGCGTCTTCAAAGCCCGATGCGTGTACTGATTCTGTCCCGCACCGGCCAGAGCCGCGAGCGTTTCGATCGCACGGGATCGTTCGCCCGTCTTCAGGTAGCAATCGCTCAGACAATAGAGCGCATCGGCCGTATAATATCCCTTGGGATAACTTTCGAGATAACTGCGCAGCGACTTGGCCGCCGACGCAGGCTCGCCCGAAAGATAGATCCGGCGGGCGGCAGCGAACGAAAGCGAATCGCGCGACATGGCCGTAAGGTCCCCTTCGACACCGCTCTTCCGGGCATAATCGAAATAACCGCCGGCATCTCCTTCGGAGACGTAAATATCCCGAATCCCCTGCAAGGCATCCTTGGCATCGGAGGATTGGGGAGCGGTCTTCACCACCATATCATAGTAGGAAAGCGACTTTTTCTTGTCGCCCAGGTTCAGGTAAGCCAGTCCCAACTCGGACAACGCGGCACTCCGGTAGGGCGAATAAACATAGGTTTCGACGAAAGGTTCGAGCACTGCAGCCCCCTCGCGGTAGCGCTCCTGCGCTACGAAAGTACGGCCCAGTTCGTAAGTCGCATCGTCGAGGTAATCTCCCCTGCCGTCGCGGATAATCTGCTGCAACGCCTTGATTTTTTCAGATGTACGTCCCAGAATACCGAGCGTAACGGCCCGCTGGTAGCGGGCGTAATCCGCTCCGTCGTCGGACGCGGCCGCAGCCTGTCCGTAATACTTCAACGCCTCGTCGAACTGGCGATCCGAATAGTAGGTGTCGCCCAGACGATTGCGGGCATCCGTGCGGTAACCGTCCTGAGTGGGATACAATTCGATGAAGCGAACGAACGACTCCCGCGCCCGGGGCATATTCTCCTTCGAGAAGTGGCAATACCCCGTATTGTAGAAAGCCATCGCATATTCGGGCTCGGTTTTCGGCGCCCGCTTCAGGTAGGACTCGTAATCGCGCAGAGCAACGTCGTAATTTCCCCTGCCGTAAGCGATTTCACCCTGCCAAAAGGTTGCCAGCGCATTGTATTTGGGACTGATTCCGATACGGGCGGACTCCGCCAGATAACGCCCGGCCCCCTGCGTATCGCCCTTTTCCAGTGCGCTCAAGCCGCGGAAATAGGCGATCTTCTGCTTGGCGGCCAGCAGGTCGCCGTCGGGATCGGGATAGGAGGCGATGATCTCGTACGCTTCGTCGTAATTGTGCGAATTGTAATAGGCCGCCGCCAACAGCTCTTTGGCCGTGCGTACACGGGGCGACGACGGATACTGGGCGACATAGCGGTTGAGTACCTGAATCGCTTCGTTGAAACGTCCGCCCCCCAGTTCGTATTGCAATTTTCCATAGTTGAACAGCGCGTCTTCGGCAATCGCGGAATCGAATTCGGCATTCGAAGCCATGGCGAACGACTGCATCGCCTGCTGCTTGTCCCCGCCGCGCAAGTAACAGTCGGCCAGGTGGTAGGAGGCGTTCTGCGTCAGAGCGTCGTCGGCTCCGCACGCCTTGCGCAGATACTCTGCGGCATCGTCGTAGCGGGCCGTACGGTAGAGGGAGAATCCGTAGAGATAATTTTCATCCCGGCCCATTTCTCCGCCGGCCTGCACGAAAGCGTCGAGGTAATCCAGCGGTTTGGAATATTCGCCCAAGCGAAACCACGCTTCGGCCATGACCCGCGAGAGTTCGGCCCGCTGGCGGGGCGATGCCCGGCGGATCAACTCTTCGCCGTTCTCGACCACGTAGCGGTAATTCCCCTGCTTGAACTCGATTTGCAGCAGGTAATAGGGCGCTACCTCGCCGTAAGCCTCGCTTTTAAGCAATCGTTCGAACCCGCTTCTGGCCCAGTCGTACTGTTCCCGCGCATAGGCGATGTAGGACTTATAATAGAGAGCGTGATCGTAAAATTCGCTTTGGGGATTGATCCGGTCGAAATAGGTCATCGCCCGGTCATAGTCATCCCGGCCGAATTCGATATATCCCATGCGCAGGTCGTACTGCTCGCGCCGGGTTCTGTCCAAAGCCCGGTAGTTCACCCGTCCGAAACATGCGAGCGCCTTGTCATACTCCGACCGGCTGCAATAAAGCAACCCCTGGGCGAACCGCAGGTCGTTGTTGTAAACCGACTCGGGATAACGCTTGGAAAAGTCGGCGAGCATCGCCTCGGCATCCCGGCTGCCGAGCTTCAAGGCACAAACCGCCAACTGATAATCGATCTGCTGGAGCGTAAGCCGGTCGTCCCGGTCCGCTCCCTCGCGGGCCTTCAGCAATTCATAACGGGCATCTGTCCAGCGCCCGTGATCGAAAAGCGAACGCCCCCGCTCCAGATGCGCCCGGGTTTCCGGTGCCGCAGCATGGCTCCCGACACAAGTGAACAGGCAAATGCCTATCGACAATAAATACAGGATGTTTCTCTTCATAACGCACACACAATAATTCGAACGCAGATAGCGAACACCCGGTGGTAAGTCCGACCTGTTCAGCGCTGCCCGAGGCGCTTCCTGCCCGAATCAAAATATTTTTTCGGTAAAGATAGTGAAAGCCGAGAGAAAAATGGAAACTTGTTCCCAATTTTCCGAGGCGCATCCTATCTAAGACTATGTCAAAGATCGTGAAAGGTGAGGGCAATCGTGCGGGCTTGCACGCAAAGATTGCCGAACCGCCTCCGATCTTTTGCAAAGATAGTGAAAAGCGAGGGTAACCGAGAGAACTTGCTCTCGAAAATTGCCGAACCGAATCCTATCTTCTACAAAGATAGCGAAAGCCGGGCCCAGCGCCAAATTTATTTAGCCCCAGTCCCGTGCATTCGTTCAAATCGGAGTCATTTCCCGTAAAGATAACGATTTCCCGGGGCAGACGCACCATTTGGGAACGATTGTTGCCCGACAGAAAAGAAAAAAGAATCTTTTCGACGAACGAAGGCAAAACCGCCCGCATATTCTGCCGGATAAAAACAAAAAAAAGAAAATTCAACCTAAAAATTTATCGTTATGATCCAACAGGTAACTATACAGATGACTTCGGCACGGACCTATGTCCTCGAAGGAAACAAGAAATGCGACCAACTAAATCCCAAAGAGCTGATGTTGCTGGCCGGCGTAACTTGCGCAGGCATGACCGCGATGGCGATCATGGAAAAGGAGCGCGTATCTCCGACCCGCTTCGAACTCAGCATATCGGGTGAACTCGACACGGAAACCGTACAATCGAGCAGCGTCTTCAAATCTTTCCGCATCGTCTATAACGTACAATGCGAATGCGAAAACGACCAGATGAAAGTAAGCCGGGCCATCAACCTGGCCCACGACAAACATTGCGGCGGCGTGCAGATGCTGCGCAAGATCGCTCCGGTAGCCGACGAAATCGCGATCGTCAATACGAAATAGGCCGAAGCACTACAAATTACGAAAAAGCAACGAAAGGGCTGTGTCGAAATGAAAGTTCCAGGCACAGCCCTTAAGGTTGTCAGAATGGATGCAATGCAAGGCATTGAAGGTAAAGGCGACAGGAATTTACTGCCGTAAATGACTCGCCCGCTCCCGATAATGACACAACAGTGCGCCTTTATGACACACGGTCTTTTATCGGAAGGAATCGCCCTTCCGCATATTCTCTACTTCCGACAATACCCGGAACGTCTGTCCCGGTACTCCGTCAGGCAGGAAACCGGAACTCACCCCTCGCCTCCGCAGCCCGGAGCAACCCCGGCTTCCGCGCATAGCACCGGAAATACTGACGCCCGATTCAGTCTATGTCCCGACAGTTCCGCTTGTCGGCGATTACCCCGTCGTCGAGCACGACAATACCCGTATGAGCCCGCAACATGGTCTTGAGCGTCGATCCATCGATGTTGTAGCAAGGAACCGGCGTGCTTTTCCCGAACGAATGGATGCCGTTTCCCTGCAAGGGTTCGGGCGTGATGCAGACGACATGCGCCCCTTCCTGCAACGCACGCTCCACGAGCCGCTCCAAACGATCCTCGCACCTGCGGCCGATGCGGTCGAAACGCGTCACACAGATCAAATAGAGCCGTCCCGGAGTAGCGAGCACCCGGTCGGTCACATCTTCCGCGCCATTGCGCAGAGCGAACTCCTCGATCATCGGATTCATCTCCGGTACCTCTCCCAGAATTTTCGTATCGACCCACTCCCAGACCGTATCGTCCTGCCACTCCGTATCATCGAGCGCAAACTCCCGCTCCTCCCCCGTCATGCGATTGCGATAAACCAGTACGGTCTGCAACTCGCCCTCGGGACCGGCCGCAGAAGAGGCGTGCATCTCCTCGCGGATATTCACCCCGATCTTATACGGCAGAAAATCGATCAACGGAAGATGACAATAGCAATAGAACCCCAGCCCCATCGTCAGAAGGAAGAAAAAAATCGTCAAAGCGACCTCCGAACGGCGGAAGGCAAGAATCTTATCGTTCCGGTAATAAGCCCACACGACGGCCGCCATCGGCAGCAAGGCCAGGTTCTTGAAGAATGTTTCCCAGGGGGAGAGTTTGATCGCCTCACCGAAACAGCCGCAATCCTCGACCGGGATGAACGTCGCACTCAAAAAGGTAAGGATCGTAAAGAAGAGCATCGACGCCAGAGCGAAGATCGATACCAGCCGGATACGCACCTTGCAAAGCAGCATGCAACCCATCATCATCTCGGCGCCGCACAGCCAAATCGAAAAGACCATGCTGGCCGGAATCAGATAATCGAACCCGTAAATCGTGAGGTATTCGTTGATCTTGATCGACGTTCCCCAGGGATCGATCACCTTCGTAAAGCCCGACACGATGAACACGACGGCCAGCACCAGGCGGCAAACTCCGGTAATCAGGCTCCGGGCCCGTTGCGACAGCATAGGTTTCATCATTTTCGAACAGGTTATATACGATCTTTTCTTCATTTTCTCCGCAGGCATCCCGCACTCGTCCGGAGTCGTTCTCATCGTTAAAACTCAAAACTTCCCGCCTTTCGGTCTGCGTCCGAGCGTCCCGCAAAGCCGTTTCGGATTGCCGACTTTTTCCGGACTCCCTTTTCGCTCAACGCTCCGCATCCGTCGGGACACGGACAAAACGACTCATCCGCTTATCGAATATACCGAACCGCCCCTCCGGGCACTTCTCCGGCATCATTCGAAAAGGCGCTCATCTCATACACTAATTCCACGCTTCGTTTTCTCCACCCGGCACAATCCACACAAATTCGGCTCTGCCCCGCTTACCGAAAACGTTGAATTGACTTCTTCGTTTTCTTCGCTCGGCAGAGACCGCTTGCGGGCTCTGCCCTCGCTTACCGAAAACGTTCTATCTCGGTGCGGATGCGGGCGAAAATCGCATTGGGAGAGTCCATCCCGCCCTGCGCATCGCTGCAATCGATAATCCGCAGGCGGTCGTCCGCAGCAGCGGCTGCACGGTAAACCTCCCGCACACGACGCTGCAAGTCGAGCGATGCCTCATGGATGTCGCGTTCCCCTTTCAGGTATTCGCGGTCGTCGCCTTCGCGTACCTCGGAGAGCTTTTTCTCCGTAAAGGCGAAAGGCACATCCAGAAACAGCGACACGTCCGGACGGGGAATTCCGTAATAGCCGAACTCCAGGTCGAGGATCCACCGCCGCAGCTCCTC
>OLYJ01000614.1_pt1 | contig 11902 bp, 9 predicted proteins | sample 1674121 | NCBI WGS metagenome assembly OLYJ01 (sample SAMEA103958146, study PRJEB25191) | human gut metagenome | reverse complement strand
ACCCTCGGCGTGCTGACCAAGCTCATCGACAGCGCCGAGCGCCTGACCTTGCAGGTGCATCCCGACAGGCCGACGGCCCTGCGGCTGTTCCAGAGCCAGTACGGCAAGACTGAGTGCTGGCACATCCTCAGCGGCCACCCCGTGAACGGCGAAGAGCCCTGCATCTACTACGGCTTCCAGCCGGACATGACCCGCGCGCGGTGGGAAGCGCTGTTCCACGCACAGGATATTCCCGGGATGCTGGCCGGGATGCAGAAATACCCGGTGCATCCGGGCGACACCATCCTGATCGAGGGCGGTATGCCCCACGCCATCGGCGCGGGCTGCTTCCTCGTGGAGATCCAGGAGCCGACGGATTATACGATCCGGGTGGAGCGCACGACGCCCAGCGGCTTTGCCGTGGCCGACAGTATGTGCCATCAGGGGCTTGGCTTTGAAAAGATGTTCGAATGCTTCCACTACGAGCCGCACAGCCGCGAGGAAATCCACGACCGCTGGTTCATCGAACCGGAAACGGTGCTGAAAACGGCGGGCGGAAGCATCACGACGCTGGTGGGCTATCGCAATACGCCGCTCTTCCGTCTGGACGAAGTAAACGTCTCCGACACCCTGACGGTGGACTGCCCGCCGCGCGGCAGCGGCATCTATGTGCTGGAAGGCGCAGGAACCCTGAGCGCAAATGGCCGCAGCCTGCCTCTGAAAAAGACCGACCAGCTCTTTGTCCCCGCTGGAACGGGAAGATTTACACTGTATGCGGAGGCTCCGCTGAGGGTCCTGCATTTCTTTGGCCCTGAACAGAAAAAATAAATTCCAATGTAAAAAAGACCTCCGCAGCCCTGAAAGGCGGCGGAGGTCTTCTGCTATAGGGGAGAGGTCACTTCCGTGCTATCATCTCGGTATACAATCGATGCCATTATCAACAAAAAGATCGTCAGCCGCGTCCTTTTCATACATGGATCATCCTCTCGAGTTGTTTGTGGTTACAATAAGACGCTGGAGTATGCGCAGATGGTGTTGGGTGGGGAGATCGAGCATTATCTCTCCCTCAGCTGTGACCACGGCAGGCTGAAAGATCAATGACATAACAAACACAGCCCCGCTTTGGCGAAGGAGAAGCCAAAGCGGGGCTGTATTCAATGAAGGAGAAATGAAGGGAATATCAGGTTACAGATTCAGCTCAAACTGTTCCACCGTAACAGTTGCTTTGCCATCGGCAGCAAAGGTGATGCCATCGGCAGACTGCGGGGTGTAGATCCATGCGGTCATGGTTTGCTCACCATCGTTGACAAAGACCTCCACGCTGTTTTTATCCAGCAGAATGCGGAGCTTGAGCGCACCGTTCTGGCTGCGTACTTTGCAGCTGCGGCTGTGAACGATGTCTGCACGGGAACCGGCATGGCTGCGGTCCAGCGTCAGCTCGGAGGTGTAGGGGTCGTAGGTCAGGCTGGTGTGATGGTCTGCATCGGCGGCCAGCTTCAGGGTGAAGGAGCGGTATTCGCCGGGCTGCACCGTGACGGTCAGGTCGGCCACCCGACCCTTGATACCTTCCAGAGAGGTTTCGTTTTGCACCGTCACATTTTCGTGGAAGGTTCGCTTACCGTGGACGGCATCCAGCTCCCGCACCGGGGTCTGAACGATGCGCCCGTCCTTGATGTGCAGTTCGCGCGGGCAGATGGTCTGCCCGAACCACTTGCAGCCCTGAGGCTTATCCTCGGTGTCCGACCAGGTCTGCAGCCATGCGGTCATGAGCCGGCGGCCATCCGGGGCAAGGGTGGTCTGGGTGGCGTAGAAGTCGATGCCGCCGTCCATCAGCTGCACATTTTCCTTGGTGAAGGTGTGGGTGGCTTCGTCGTAGCTGCCGATGAAGGCAATGACGTTGTGGCCGTTGTGGAACTCGCCCTTGGGCAGCATCTCCATGGGCCCCAGCATCAGGACCTGCTTGCCGTCCAGCGGGAAGAAGTCCGGGCACTCCCACATTTTGCCGTACTGATTGTTGCAGCGTTCCAGCACCGTGACAAAGTGCCAGTCGAAGCCGTCCTTGCTCTGGAACAGTACCGCTGCGCCGCTGCCATCCTCGGCAAGGCAGACGGTGACGACAGAGTAAGTGCCGTCAGCCTCCCGCCAGATCTTGGGGTCCCGGAAGTCGAACCTGCTGAAGCCTTCCGGCAGGTCTTTCTGGGTCAGCACCGGGTTGCAGGCAGGCTTTTCGTAGTCGAGACCATCACCGATGGCAATGCTCTGGGTCTGGATGTCCCGCATCTCCCCATTGGGCTGCTTTTCTGCCACCACGCTGGTGTACATCAGCAGCTGCCTGCCGTCATCCATCTCGGTGGCAGAGCCGGAGAAACAGCCGGGGCCATTGTCTGCCGGGGAATCCGGTGCGAGCGCACAGGGCAGATACTCCCAGTGCAGCAGGTCGGTGCTGACGGCGTGACCCCAGTGCATGGGCGCCCACCGCACATCGTAGGGGTTATACTGATAGAACTGGTGATACTTCCCTTTATAATAAGAGAAGCCGTTGGGGTCGTTGAGCCAGCCCACATAGGGAGTCATGTGGTAAGCAGGGCGTTCCGCCGGGGAAATGGCAGCGCCGTGCTCGGCCTCGTAGGCACGGGCTTTTTGTAAAGTCAAATCGTTCATGGAATCCTCCAAAGGAAAGAATTCTTATGCGTAGTAAGCATCCAGATATTTCTGCATAATGCCCAGATAGTCGGACAGGCCGTAGGCTTCCAGCTTGCTCAGATATTCGTTCCACTCTGCATCCGTAGTGCCGTTCATGATCCAGTTGGCCTTCTGCGTATTCATGTAGGTCTGCAGATCTGCCTGCAGGTTAGAGACCTGCTCGGTGTCCTCGTTGCTCATAAAGACATTGGGATAGACATAATCGTTGTTCATATCCGGGGTGTAGATCTCCTTGATCCAGTCCAGACGATACTGTGCATCGTCCGGGCAGGTAACGTATACACCATAGTAATCATCCAGAACCGCCAGAGGTCCACTGACACACTGCGCTTCACGGACTTCCACGGGAGAAGCATCGCCCAGAGGAGCGTGCTTCAGCATGGGCTCGCCCTTATCGTTGGTGGACAGTTCAAAAATGTTAAAGCCTTCCGCATCGCCGTAGGTACCCCAGTTGTTCTGCGGAGACTGGAGGGGGGCGTACATCTGATCCAGCCATGCACAAACCAGTGCAGGATTAGCTGCCTTTGCGGTGACAACGCATCTGCCGCGGGCAAAGCCGCTGGTGAAAGAGCCGTTCTGCGGAGTGATATTCCGGGTATCGGCGGTCAGGGCAGGCAGCGGCTCCCAGTCGGTCAGGTTGTCAATGTTGGCAACATCCCAGCTGAAGCAGACACCATAGCGGCCAGCCTTGCCCTTGGAAACATAGGTGGACCACTCCTGCGTGAAGCACTCCGGGTCGATGAGCTTCTCGGCATACAGCTTGTGCAGCCAGTCCAGACCATCGCGGTAGCCCTGCTGGGTGGCGGCACAGATGACTTTCCGGTCGTTGGTAACGGCAATATGACGGTCCTTGTCAGCGTCGCCGTAGCCTTCGCCAAAGCCATTGATGAGGATGCTGGGGTCCTGATCGCCGTTGTTGACGATGCAGGACATGGGGATGATGTCGCCGTCAATGCCATACTCTGCCTTGAGAGAAGCGGCGTTATCACGGAATGCCATCAGCACCTGCTCAAACTCGTCCACCGTGGTGGGCATCGACAGACCGAGGAAGTTCAGCCACTTGGTATTGATGAAGCTCATGTTGCCAATGGTCTGGATGGCGGTCTTTTCTGCGCCGAGCTGCTCGATCCAGGGCAGTGCCCAGATGTGGCCATCGCTGTCGGTGCACATGGTGCGGTACTCCGGGTACTGCTCAAAGACCTTCTGGAGATAAGGCATATTGTTGTCAATGTAGTCTTCCAGATTGAGGATGACACCCTGATCTGCGTAGCGCAGCAGATTGCTGTCGGTAAAATCAGCAGTAAAAACAAAATCCGTCAGGGTGTTGGGGTTGGACATATTCAGGGTGATCTTATCGCTCCACTGGTCGGACTGGATGGCGGTCCAGTCGATGTGCACATTGGTCTGCTCTTCCAGACGCTTGAAGATGGTGCGGTTGTTCGGCTCGGGTTCGCTGCCCACAGGGAAGCTGGTCATACCGGTAAAGGTGACCTTTTCGGACAGCGGAAATGTAACGGCACCGGTCACGTCCACAGCTGCGGCAGCAGAATTGTTGCTGCCGGTGGATTTGCCGCCGCCACAGGCAGACAGAGCAGCGGCAGAGCCCGCCAGAGCGCAGACCTTGAGGAAGTTGCGGCGAGAGATCAGCTTTTTCATGGTATTTTCTCCTTTTTCATGTTTCTTTTTTCGTGTAACAGATGAGCGTACCGGCTCATAAAATTCTGGAATATCCTCAGCCTTTAATGGAACCAGCCATGATGCCGGCATCAAAATACTTCTGGAAGAAGGGATACATCACCAGCAGCGGCAGACTGGAAATAATAATGGTTGCATATTTGAGCAGCTCTGCCATCTTCGCACGTTCGGCAGTACTTTGGATATCTGCGATCATGCCGGATTCCGGCTGGCTCTGGATCAGGATGGAACGCAGCACCAGCTGCAGCGGCTGCTTCGATGCGCTGTTCAGGTAGATCATGGCGTCAAAGTAGCTGTTCCACATTGCCACGAACTGCCACAGAGCCAGAACTGCCACCACCGGCATACAGACGGGCAGCAGGATCTTGAAGAAGTAAAGCATCTCGCTGGCTCCATCCACATCCGCAGCTTCGCGCAGCTCACGCGGGATGCCTTGATAATAGGTACGGGCAATGATCATGTTCCACACGCTGAATGCTCCCGGCAGAATGACCGCCCACATGGAATCCAGCAGACCCAGATTGTTGATGAGCAGGTAGGTGGGGATCAGACCGCCGCTGAAAAACATCGTGATCACAAACAAGGCGTTGAAGATCTTTTTGCCTTTGAAGTCCGGCAGCGACATGGGATAAGCGGCAAGCATCGTCACAGCTACCGAGATGATGGTGAAGATGATCGAGTAAAGTACTGCGTTCCTGAAGCCGACCCAGATCTGCTTGTCCGAAACGACACGCTGGTAAGCATCCAGACTCCACTTGCTGAAATCAAAGGAGATGCCCTTGTTTTGCAGAGTGACCGGGTCCATAAAGGAGGCGATGACGATGTAGATCATCGGAACGATGATCGCCAGCAGGAACAAGCCCAGAAGTGCGTAGCCGCAGTACAGGATGATCTTATCTTGTCTGGTGTAGAGGGCCATTTTTGATTTTTTCTGTTTTGCCATGGTAAACCCCTCCTTACAAGCCCTTGCCATCGTTCATTTTGGCAACGACCTTGTTCACTGCGATCAGCAGGATGACGTTGACAATGGTGTTGAACAGACCGACTGCCGTGGAAAAGCTGTAATCGCCGTCCAACAGGCCCTTTTTATAAACGTACGTTGCAATGATCTCGGCAGTGTTCAGGTTCAGGTCAGTTTGCAGGGCATAGGCTTTTTCAAAACCGATGCTCATGATGTTGCCTGCCTGCAGGATGAACTGAATAACGACCATATCCTTAATGGCGGGCCACTCCACCGTCATGATCTGCTGGATCAGGTTTGCGCCGTCGATCATCGCAGCTTCCTTCAGATCTTTGCTGGCGTTAGAAAGGGATGCGGTGTACATGATGGATGCCCAGCCGGCACCCTGCCAGATGCCGCTGATGATGTAGATGGGGCGGAACGCTTCCGGCAGCGTCATGAAGTTGATGCTGGTGTGAAGCAGGCCGTTTACCGGACCGGTGACACTCAGCAGCACCCGGACGATACCGCACAGCACGATGACCGAGATGAAGTTGGGCATATACAGCACCAGCTGCACCTTCTGCTTGATCTTCTTGCTCTCGATACGGTTGAGCAGGAATGCCAGCAGGATGGGGATCGGGAAGCCCCACAGCAGACCGTAGACGCTCAGCTTCAGGGTGTTGATCAGATAGCGCTGGAAGTCCGGCGAGGACATGAAGCGGGTAAAGTTTTTGAAGCCTACCCACTCGCTGCCCCAGATGCCCTTGAAGGGATTGTACTTCTGGAACGCGATCAGCACACCGCCCATGGGAGCGTACTTGAACACCAGCGTCAGCACCACGGCAGGCAGCAGGAACAACAGGTAAAGCTGCCAATGCCGTTTGATGTAGACCCATGTGTTGTGCAGCTTGCGTTCTGCTGTCAGCACAGCCGTTTCCGGCGAGGCCGTCTTTGCTTTCATGAATCATTCTCCTCCTTTTTGATTTGCTTGCCGCTTGATTTGCGTTTTACATTTGCACCTTTGAATTTTACGTTTTTCACTTTGATTGTGCAAATGTAAAACTCTGTAATTCATTTATATCACGCAAGCAAGCGAATGTCAACGATAATTCATGGTATATATCAAAAAATACTGTGGATTTGTACAGATGCACAAATTCGAAAGTGCGTAAATATGCAAAATGATGATTTGCATTTTTACATTTGACTAATTTGTGCATTTGCACTATACTGGAGTCACAAAGAATAAGATCCGTCACCAGACTTTATCTATAAAAGAAAGAACATCCGCTCCTATGTTATAAAGAAAGAGGATGACTTATGGCAACCAAGGTCACCATTCAGGATATTGCAAGCGAACTGCAGCTTTCCCGCAACACAGTTTCAAAGGCCATCAACAACACCGGTGTGCTGGCAGATGCCACACGGGAGAAGATCCTGCGCAAAGCCGCCGAAATGGGCTATAAGCAGTTTGCCTATCTGCCGCTGTTTCAGGAAGACGCTGCAAAAACAGCAGGGCCTTTCATTCTGCCGAGTGACAAACGGGAGATCGCCATGCTGACGACCCGTTTTCTGAACAACTCTCACTTTTCCTCCATGATGCTGGATCGTTTCCAGTCGGAAATCGACCATCTGCACAGCTGCATGACCATTCATCGCATTTCTCCCATAGAGCTGAAAGAGAAAAAACTTCCATCTTCTCTCAACATCCAGCACACAGCCGGCATCATCTGCTTTGAAGTATTCGACTATGACTACGCACAGATGCTGTGCGATCTGGATGTTCCGCTGCTGTTTGTAGACACCCCTGTGATGGATATGCGTCCTCCTCTTAAAGCCGACCGCCTTTATATGGAAAACCGCATTGAGATCCAGAATGCGGTGGTCCACATGGTCCAGCACGGCAAAAAACGCATCAGCTTTGCGGGGGATAAAAACCACTGTCAGTCCTTCTTTGAGCGTTATATGGCTTATAAGGATGCAGTGGAGCACTTTGGTCTGACAGAAGGCCTGAGCACCTGTGCGATGCCATCTGGACAGCAGAACTATCCGGTATCCCTGTACGAAACCATACGTCGGTTCAAAACGATGCCGGATGCTTTTGTCTGCGCCAATGACTTTGTTGCCATGGATCTGGTCAAGGCATTGAATGAGCTGGGGTATTCGGTTCCCGATGATATCTGGGTCTGCGGCTTCGATGACAGTCAGGAGGCTTCCTACTTTGTCCCCCGTCTGACTTCGATCCATATCCATGGACAGATCATGGGCTACACCGCTGCCAATCTGCTTATGACCCGCATCGAAGAGCCATCGCTGAACTATCGCACCGTCTATACGGAAACCAACCTGATCCTGCGCGAATCCACAGGAGATTGAGCGAAAGGAGAACCCCCATGCGTGACCTGTGCAATACGGACAAGCCGCTGTTTGCTGTGCTGACGAAATTGACTTACAGTGCTTATCTGAACATCTTATGGCTCGTGTGCAGCCTGCCCATCGTTACCATAGGGGCTTCTACGACCGCATTGTTCTACGTCACACTCAAAATGGCGGAAGATCGGGACGATGGTCTGACCCGGATGTTTTTTAAGGCGTTCCGGGAAAATTTTAAGCCTGCCACAAAACTCTGGCTTATCCTGCTGGCAGTCGGCAGTTTCCTGGCTGCGGATGGCTTTGTGCTGCGCCGAATGTGGAGCGAAAACATTTTCTGGACGCTGCTCACTGCAGTGCTTATTGGTGCGGCAGTTCTGTACGGCATCGTTCTGCTGTATGCCTTTCCTCTGCTGGCACGGTTTGAAAACACCACCTTCGGCATCCTGAAAACAGCGTTTCTCGTGGGTGTCCGGTATCTGTTTTGCACCCTGCTGATGGCGGCGATCTATGGCATCATGGGGTACGTCATAGTGTTTGTGTTCACGCCTGCATTCCTGCTGGGCATGGGCTTCTGCGCCATGCTCTGCTCCTTTCTGATGCTTCGGATCCTCTATCTGATCGGTGGAGACCCTGATGCAGTACATGAGGAATACGACCATGACAAAAACTGACCGGGATACGCTCCGCTCCCTCCATGGGCGCAAAAAGTGGGAGCACATCTGGGCATATTACAAGCTGCCCATTGCGATCGTGCTCATCGTCGTCTATATCCTCGGGTATGCAGCCTACCGTCATGTGACGAAAAAAGAGGATGTGCTTTACCTTGGTCTGGTAAATATCACTGCCGGGTCTGATCTGACGGAACAGCTTACCACCGGCTTTGCCGAGGCGCAGGGTCTGACCAAAAAGCAACAGGTCGATCTGCTGTCCGGCTTGCTGCTCAGCGAAAGCGAACGCGCAGAGGAGCAGTATGTATATGCTTCGGAGATGAAGCTGCTGGGTGCAGTCAGTGCCCAGCGGTTAGATGTTGTTCTGATGGACGAATATGCACGGGATCGACTGTTGGCAGATGATTATTTTCTCGATCTGCGGACACTGGATGCGTCTTTCCATGCACTGTCGGGTTTGAACGCCGGTGGGACCGTGCTGGATATTTCGGACGCGCCGTTTGTCAGGCAGGCAGGTTTTTCTGGCAAGGTCTATCTTGGGGTAGTGCAGAATGCACCGCACCCGGAGCGTGCAGCCGCTTACATTCATTATCTGTTCCAGCGGTGATCGTTGGGTTTCACATCAAGAATAAGGAGAATTATCATGGACATTGTAACGATTGGTGAAGTTTTGATCGACCTGACCCAGACCGGCAAGGATGAGCGCGGCATCCCTCAGTTTGCCGCAAACCCCGGCGGTGCTCCGGCCAATCTGGCGGTGGCAGCCGCCCGGCTGGGCGCACAGACTGCCTTTATCGGCAAGGTGGGTGCAGATGCCTTTGGCCGCTACCTGAAAGAGGTTCTGGCAGAGAACAAGGTGGACGTTTCCGGCATGGCGGTGGATGCAGACCACCCCACCACCATGGCGGTGGTCTCGGTGGATGCCACCGGCGAGCGGGATTTCAGCTTCTACCGCAGCGCCAACGCTGACGTGATGCTGAGCAAAGAGGACATTTCGGAGGGCGCTCTGAAAGCTGCCAAAATCGTCCACTTCGGTTCTGTCAGCCTGACCGCGGACCCTTCCCGCACCGCTACGCTGGATGCCGCCACCCGTGCCAAAAAGATGGGTGCTGTCATTACTTATGACCCGAACTACCGTGCCAACCTTTGGAAGAACAAAGAGGAAGCCATTGCCCAGATGAAAGCTCCCCTGCCACTGGTGGATATTCTGAAAGTGTCCGATGAAGAGCTGCCTCTGCTCACCGGCACCACTGATTGCGAAAGCGGCACAGCACAGCTGGCACAGAATGGCATCCGGCTGATTTTCGTCACCTTGGGTGCAAATGGCGTGTTCTACCGCTTTGGGGACAAGACCGGCCATGTGGCTGGCGTTCCCTGCAAGGTAGGCGACACCAACGGCGCAGGCGACACCTTCTTTGGGGCTGCCCTGTCCAAGCTCTGCAAGGAGGAGTTGGACACCCTGACGGTGGACAAGCTGGAAGGCATTCTGGCTTTTGCCAACAAAGCGGCCAGCATTACCACCAGCCGCCACGGGGCCATCCCCGCCATGCCCACCCTTGCAGAAGTGGAGGGCTGAACCATGGCAGTGAAACAGGAATTTGCGTCCCGGTTTGCCAAGCACAAGGACGAGCTGGAATGGCTGTTCATGGAACTGTACCACAACCGGGAAGGGCTGGAGGTTCTGGAGCGGGAGATGGCAGAAGCCTACAACGCCCGCAGCGCCGAGCTGAAAGCACTGGACAAGGCACGCTCTGCCGACCCGGAGTGGTACAAGCGGGGCAATATGTTCGGCATGACCATGTACACCGACCTCTTTGCCGGGAACTTGAAAGAGCTGGCAAAGAAGCTGCCCTACCTCAAAGAGCAGAAGCTGACCTATCTGCACCTGATGCCCCTGCTGCAGATGCCCCATCCCCACAACGATGGCGGCTATGCGGTGGAGGATTTCGACACCGTAGACCCTGCCCTTGGCACCAACAAGGATCTGGAAGATCTGACCCGTGAACTGCGCAAGGCGGGCATCAGCCTGTGTCTGGATTTTGTCATGAACCACACCGCCAGCACCCACCGCTGGGCCATGGCGGCAAAGGCGGGCGACCCGTGGTTTCAGGCCTATTACCACCTCTACGAGGACCGCACCATCCCCGACCAGTACGAGCAGACTGTGCCGCAGGTGTTCCCCAACACTGCGCCCGGCAACTTTACATGGTGTGAGGAGATGCACAAGTGGGTGCTGACTACCTTCCACGACTACCAGTGGGACCTGAACTACGCAAACCCGGCGGTGTTCGTGGACATGACCAAGAGCATCCTGCATCTTGCCAACCTCGGCGTAGAGGTGTTCCGCATTGACGCCGTGCCCTACATCTGGAAGCAGCTGGGCACCACCTGCCGCAATCTGCCGCAGGTACACACCATCGTGCGGATGCTCCGCATGGTGCTGGAATGCGTCTGCCCGGCAGTTATCCTCAAGGGCGAGGTGGTCATGGCTCCCAAGGAGCTGGCAGCGTACTTCGGCACCCCGGAAAAACCGGAATGCCACATGCTCTACAACGTATCCACCATGGTCAACCTGTGGGGTGCCCTTGCCAGCCGGGACACCCGGCTGCTGAAAGCCCAGCTGGATGCCCTCCACGCCCTGCCGGACAACTGCTGGTTCGTGAACTATCTGCGCTGCCACGATGATATTGGCTGGGGTCTGGACGAGGCGGTGGAAAACCGGCTGGGCATGGACCCGCAGAAGCACAAGGAATATCTGTACCACTTCTACGAGGGCAATTTCCCCGGCAGCTGGGCAAAGGGCGAGCTGTACAATTACGACCCCGCCACCGGCGATGCCCGCAGCTGCGGCACCACCGCCAGCCTGTGCGGTATCGAACAGGCACTTGAGAAAAACGATAAAATTGCGCTGGATTATGCCGTGAAGCGCGACCTGCTGCTGCACACTGCTATGGCATTCTTGCAGGGCTTCCCCATGCTGAACTGCGGGGACGAGATCGCCCAGCGCAACGGCTGGGACTACAAAAACGACCCTGACCGTGTGGAGGACAGCCGCAATCTGCACCGCAGTAAATTCAACTGGGAGGACGCCAAGCAGCGCACCCAAAAAGGCACGCTGCAAAACAAGTTGTGGCAGGGCATGGAGCAGCTGCGCCAAATGCGGGCAGACCCCTGCTTTGCCCCGGATGCGTGGGTGACCACATGGGACAGCCACAACCCCGGCGTGTTGGCACTGGTACGCAAGCGCGGCGAGGAAACGCTGGTGGGACTGTTCAACTTTACCGAGTACCCGGCAGGGGCAAGTCTGGACGCTCTGGGCGGCGAGTATCACACCCCGGAGGGCACATCCGTCTGGCTGGCGGATGTGGAGCTGGAACCCTATCAGGCGCTGCTGGTAAAAAACAAATAAGTAAAACGAGTCATCTGGCTCTCTCTTTTTGCCAAAGTTTTCAGAGTATTTTCTCGCAAGCTGCCGAAAGTGGCGTGTTCTCAAAAGTTCGCGTTTGCGCAGCGCAGCGGAGCAATGAAAGCCCCAGTGGGG